>JADMIO010972805.1_pt1 | contig 47408 bp, 38 predicted proteins | sample 8958161 | NCBI WGS metagenome assembly JADMIO01 (sample SAMN16585339, study PRJNA669376) | soil metagenome | isolation source: Crop rotation soil | place: USA: Cullars Rotation, Alabama | collected 2011
ACGAAAAAAGTACTTGTGATTACGCGCCTAGTCTCAACACTCATCTATTGTGCCTTTTGTGGGTGGTACCCTATTTAAAAATTTCTCTGCGATTCTCTTCGTATCTTCTGCGACCTCTGCGTTGAAATAGTCCTTTAACGCAGAGAACGCAAAGATACGCAGAGATAAGTTTCAATTTAGGGCACTACTCTCTTTTGTATTCTTCTATGCCTTTTGTGGCAAAGTGAGTTTTTATATTAACATGCGCTAACTCAAACGATGCGTCTCTTCCCCGTGCTTGCCATGTTATGCGCCGCGTTCGCTGCGGGCGCGATCAATTCCATTGCCGGAGGAGGAACGCTGCTGACCTTTCCCGTTCTGATCTGGCTCGGCCTCGATCCGAAAGTCGCCAATGGGACCAGCACAGTCGCACTCTGGCCGGGACTCTTCGGTGGTCTGTTTGGTTATCGAAAAGAGCTCGAACACAGTTCCACAATCCTTTTCAGGCTGGGCGTGACGAGTCTCATCGGCGGCGCGTGCGGTGCTTTGCTGCTGGTCCGAACGCCTTCGAAACTCTTCGCCGAGCTCGTACCGTTCCTGATCCTGTTCGCCACACTGCTTTTCATGTCGAATGGCATCGTTAACAAGCGGCTGCATCTCGGATCGCTTGACGAGAAGCACCTGGGTCTCTGGTGGACCGGCGCGATGATCTTTCAATTTTTCTCCGCGACGTACGGCGGCTACTTCGGCGCCGGCAACGGCATACTCATGCTCGCGGCGATGGGCCTGCTCGGCCTCAACGAACTGCACCGCGCCAACGGCATCAAAAACTTCCTCGGCATCTGCATCAACGCGGTTGCCGTGCTGATCTTCGCCGTCGCCGGCTATGTTGTTTGGGAGGACGCGCTCCTGATGGCGTGTGCCGCGCTCGCCGGCGGCTATTTTGGCGCGAACATGGCAATGCGCGTCGGGCAGAAATGGGTGCGCCGAGGGATCGTGCTGATCGGGTGGATAATATTCTTCGTGATGGTTTGGAAAGTCCGCCAACATCCTCAATGACGCCACACAAACTGCCGCGCGAATTTTATCTACGACCTGACGTGCTCACCGTTGCTCGTGATCTGCTGGGCAAGCTGCTGGTTGTACCTGGTCCGAATGGTGAACGTGTCTCCGGGAAGATTGTTGAAGTTGAAGCTTATCGTGGTCCCGAAGACAGAGCGTCACATGCTTTCGGCGGACGCCGCACGAAGCGCACGGAGACGATGTACGGAGCCGGAGGTATCGCTTATGTCTACTTCGTATATGGCATGTATTACCAGTTCAACGTGGTCAGCGGCGTAGCAGACGTGCCGCATGCGATCCTTGTGCGCGCGCTCGAGCCCGTCGAGGGCATAGAATTGATGCGAACGCGCCGGCATGGGCATCTCGATCACAACCTCACGAATGGCCCAGGCAAGCTCTGCATTGCTATGGGTATTGATCGACAACTCGATGCCGCAGATCTGCTCGGTGACTGCGTATGGCTCGAAGAATATGAAACCGTATCGCCGCGGCGCATCGCGCGTGGACCGCGCATCGGTATCGACTACGCTCAGGAGTGGATCGACAAACCCTGGCGGTTCTGGATTCGGGACAATCGCTATGTCAGTAAGATCCGTTAAATACGCGGTTAAAGAACAAACTTCATTCGCTCGCCCTGGATCTTAGTCGTCGTCACAGGCTGACCTCTCAAGAACTCCATCATCCCTTCCTTGATCTTCGGCGACGATAAGAACAACGGATCCGAATGCACCGCACCTTCGATGATCATGTGCGTGCTGTTAGAGAATCCCTTCCGGTACTCCTCCGCGTTGCTGATCGGTGTGCGCGCGTCAAGCGTCCCGGAGATAAACAGGACCGGCACGTCCGATTTCAACGGCGCACGGAACTCGTCACCGAGATCGGGCGCGTTCCATGCAGTGCAAACATCCGGAAACGGAAAGTTGAAAATATCCTCCAACAGCGTGCCCTTCGCTTCACGCGCAATCTGCTCGCGACGCGCAGCAGTTTGTCCCGACGCACAATCCATCATGTAAGACATCGCAGAACCGATTCCACTCCGCGTCTGGCTGAGCCAAACCTGCGCGGGATTCGTGAAATCATCTTTCGCAGCTCGATAAAAGAGCGCCGGAAATCTCGCAGTCACAGTCGTGCCGATGTTGTTGGCCACAATGTACTGCATCACAAACTTGTTCACGATCACTTTCACCTTCAGCTTCGTCTGCGGGTCAGTGATCTCGACTGTTTGCGGTTCAGCGTCGAGACGATCGAACACGGATTTCATCAGGCCCAGAAAATCTGGAACTGCTTTGCCAACCTCCGGGTCAGCTTTGATTACTGCCGCGAGATCTTCGAGGTGTTTCTGAATGTTGCTGGGCAGCTTGTAGGTGTGGTCCGGTCCTTCAGTGCCGGCGAGGATCGCGCGATGAATACTCGTCGGATGCCGGCGCATAGTAGCAAATGCGAGATGAGTGCCGTAGCTGATGGACCAGAGACTGATCTGGTTCGCGCCGAGGGCTTTTCGCAGGTCATCGAGATCGTCGGCGCTTTCGTTTGTATTGTAAGCGGCCAAATCCACCCGTTGAACGTTCCGCCAGTAAAAAGCGCAACTGTCCGCGTTCTCGCGCATTTCTTTGATCGCTGCCTCACGTGTCGGGGCGACGTCGAGTGGAAGAGCGAGCCGATCGGTGCAGGTGAGGTTGGGTTTCGAGAAGCCGGTGCCGCGTTGGTCAAATGCGATCACGTCGGCAATCTCGCGCAAGGCCATGAACAAGGGAAAGCGTGAGGTTCTGGCAGCGCCAATGCCTGATCCGCCTGGTCCACCCGCGAGATAGACGATCGGTGGTCCGGGATTCTTTGCTGTGCTTTTGAAACGGACGAAGGCGAGCTCGATCAGGTTACTTTCCGGATCCGAGCGTTTCTCCGGTACGAAGAGCCTGCCGAATTCCGCGTCAACTTTTTCTTTCTGGTCGTTGGTCTGGAACACATACGGTTTCAGCTTGAGAGTGCCGGATTTTTGTTGAGCACAGATCGTCGTGGTTAAGAAAAGCATTAGCACGACACACTTGTAGCTGGACATCGGCGATGCCTCCTTTTCTGGAACGCGGATTAACGCGGATTAGCCTTCGATTTCGGAGATGGCCCAGGCGGCTTTGGCACTGACGCCGGGCTCACGATCGTTCAGGGCCTGTCTGAGAGACGGAAGGGCTTCGGCGCTCTGGATCTCGCCGAGCGCTTCGGCCGCGCCACGTCGCACTTCGACGCGCGTATCGGAAAGCAGGACACTACACAGCGCTGTAACCGCACGCGCGTCTTTCATCTCGCTCAACGCCCAGACCGCGAGCTCACGAACGTGCCAGTCGTCGTCTGAGAGCGTCGCGACGAGTTTGGGTAGCGCACGTGAATCGCGCAGTTCGCCGAGTGCGCGTGCGGCGGCCATGCGTACCCATTCGTCGGAATCACCAAGTAATGTGATCAGTTGGGGAACGGCGGTCGCTCTCGTGCCGGGCGGCATGTTTGTTAACTCGCCGATGGCCCACGCGGCATTACGACGAATCGTAGCGTTTGAGCTGTCGAGTTGATTCGCCAACGGCGCGAAGGCCCGTTGGCCGAAAGATGCGAGCGCGAGAGCGGCCTGTTCACCCGGCGAAGGATGTTTGAAGGTTTGCAGCGCGGGACTCCAGCGACCTGTGTCCCAACAACGTATGAGTTGGGTCCGGCTGTCGTCGCCGAGCATCGCAACGAGCGACGGAATCGCGCTGGGGTCGCCACGTTTGGCCGCGTTACAAGCCGAGATGGCGCGGTCGTCCTGCGGTGTCCGGTTCGTTTGATTTTCAATGGGCGTCTGGAAGACGGCGGCGATTGGTCCAACGCGTTCCTGCACGGCTGAAAGACTGGAAGCAAGGGTTGATTGTGCGACCGCGGCGTTCACCGGCGTTTGCAGCTCAACTGCAAACAGCGACAAAGAGAATGCTGACAAACAAAGAACCGATATCGCCGCGCACATCATCATTCGCGCGAATCGGGAACGCTTGTTATTTCTCATGAGTCTCACGATCCTTTCTTCCAGAATCCGGCAGTCCAAGATGCTTAATATGAATGTTTGTGATGAATACTGCCGCGAGACATCGGCCGCCCACAGCAGCGAGCGGGCGTAGACTTTCGGGGCGAGCACGCGTCGCGTGACGAGCTCATCGCAAGCAAGTTCACGCGTGCGATCGATCTCACGTTTTATCAAATAGGTCAGTGGGTGAAATGAGATCGGCAGCGCCACTAACTCGCAGACCAGGTTGGTCAGAAAATCTCTGCGCGCAACGTGCGCCATCTCGTGACCGACAACTGAAAGAAGATTTGCTTCGTCAGCCGTCGAACAGTAGGCGTCCGGCAACACGATGAGCGGATGACGAGCGCCGAGCGTGTACGGCACTCGTGCCCCACTCGATCGAGTTACAGTTACATCTCGGATTCCGAGCAGGTTGCGACAGCGACGTGCAGCCACTTCGACGTCAGGAGTGAGCCCCGTGCGAGTCGCGGACCTGCGCAGACGCTCTTTGCGCTGCCAGAAACGCGTCAGCCTGATCGCGCGTGCAAAGATGAAAAGTGCATAGCCTAAAGTAAGAAAGAGAAGGCTGCGCGGCGTGGTGGTGATTGTCGTCGTGCGTCGCCTCGCGCCGATGTGATCGATACTTAAATCTACTGCCGAGTCCACATTATCTGCTCGAGCAGGCGTCGGTACTGTTGTGACTTGAGCGCGAGAAACCCACGCAGACACATACTGTGTTGCAGTCAATAACGGCACGAGCAGCGACATCGCGAGTGCAAAGATCCAGAGCGCGTGCCGGTAACGCGCCGGCCCATTCTTCAGTAGACGCGCTGCCGGCAACGCGATCGCGGTGATAGCCGCAATCTGCCAGCACGAATTCAGAACAAAGCTCAGGATGAACTCGCTAATTCTTAGCATCTGGTTCTTCCTTCTCGATCAGCGCGTGAAGCTCTGCTAATTTCTCGGGCGTCAGGTGTTTCTCCTGCAGCAGGTTCATTACGAGTCCCTCGGCCGAGCCGCCAAACAGACGATCGATAAACTCTCGCACGGCGTGGCCGGTAAACTTCGTGCGACTGACTGCGGGCTTGTAGATGTATGCCTTGTCTTTGAGCGTCCGCTTCACTTTCTGCTTTCGATGCAGGACGGTAAGCATGGTCTGGACGGTCGTGTAAGCGAGCTCGCGCTTCATTTCCTTTTGCACCTGCTGGACGGTCGCAGGCCCGGTTTCCCAGAGCACCTGCATGATCTCCAGTTCGAGCGGTGTCATCTGTTCACTCTTGCGACGCGGCATCAGTCTCCTCCTAAAACTTTAGGCGGAGACAATACAGCACCGGGAGATATGTGTCAACTAAAAGTTTAGTAGGACGCGGATTAGTCGCTGCCGTAACGGATTTCCATGTGGCGGATGCGATACGCAGCCAGAATCAGAACGATGATCGTGACCACTAACATGCTGGGGACCGCGATATACGCAGGCGTCGGATCGGCAACTACCGCGAATGGCCCTTCCGAAATCGGAACCGGCACGAGTGAGTTGAGATAGTGAATCACGCTGACCTTTTTCAGCAGCGGCGGGAGGAGGAAGTTGAGCCACTCCCAACCGTAAAGCAACAGCGCGGGAATGATGGGATTGCGAATAAACAGACCGACGACGAGAAAGAACGCGCCGTAACCGATACACGCGAGGATCGTGATGCCGGCATACGTCAGCAGTTGCGACAGACCTCGGCCCTCGGTGAAGTAGCGCACACTCTGCGAGTAGAAGTGAGGGAAATAAAGAAGCAGCATTGAAACTACAGTCGTCGTCGTAAAAAGAATGATTGTAGTCGCGAGGCCTGAAATGTACTTGCCGACAACCAGCACTTCCCTTCTCACGGCGCTGAGAAAATAGTAATGCAAACTGCGGTCGACGAGCTCACCGCGAAAGAGGTTCATGAAGATCCAGGCCGAACCGAAGAAGATGAGCGTACGAAGAATCAGACCATTGTAGATAATCGAATAGGTGATGCCATACTGGTTGAAGTCTCTAAATTCGTTGGTCCGCGGGTTGACGAAAGCCAGCAACACGAGGGGAAAGAGCGGCAACAGCGCAATCAGGTAAATCAGCATCGAACGGCGGCTGAGAAAGTTCTTCTCGATCTCCAGACGAAAAATCGCGCCGACCTGCCGCAGCCAAAGTCCCCAGCTCGACGCCGTTGGTTCAAATCTGCTTTGCCCTACGTCTATCGCAGAACTCATTCGCTAACTCCTATTCACTGCCGCCCGTCGTTCCGATCAAATACTGGTAAACCGCGCTGAGATCGTCGTCAACCGGCGCCACTGACTCGACGTTCACGTGACCTTCAGCAACCGCATGATTCAACAGCAGGTAAAAACGATCCGCGTCGCGTGTCTTCACAAATAAACCGCGGCGGTCATCGTGGAGTCGCGCTTCGACGACGTGATCCTGAGCGAATACATATGCAGCGAGTCTCGCCGGCTGGTCGCAACGAATCAGGATCTGCATCGGGTGCTCTTCCATCTCATCGCGCACGCCGTGAATGTTGCCCTCGGCCACTATGTAACCGTTGTTCAGCAACACTACGCGGTCTGACATCACGTCGACTTCGTGCAGGATGTGTGACGAGATGATCAGGTGCAGACCTTCGGATGCGAGTTTGCGAAAGAGCGCGATCGTCTCGGCGCGCACCATCGGATCGAGTCCGTTAAGCGGCTCGTCAAGAATCAAAACTGCCGGCTGGTGTGCAATCGATTGCGCCAGCCGGATGCGTTGTCGCATACCTTTGCTGTACGCCGCGACTTTGCGATCCGCGGCATCGACGAGATTGACGCGTTCGATTGCAAGCTGGCTCAGGTCGTTTGCCTGCCGCCGATCGTAGCCATGAACGAGCAGAAACGAGTTGATGAACTCGCGGCCCGTGACACCTCTCGGAAACGAATCAAACTGAGTGCAGTAACCGACTTTGCGGAAGAGTTGTTCCGGTTGATCCGTGGGAATTCCCACAATTGAGATCGAGCCGCGCGTAGGTCGCAGCAGACCGGTCATCAGGTTCATCAACGTCGACTTCCCTGCTCCGTTCGGGCCAACGAGGCTCGTGATGCCGGGCGCGATCTGTAGATTGACTCGATTGACGCCAAGTATCTCGCCGTAGAACTTGGAGACGTTGTCGAAGATGATGAGCTGATCGGTCGCACTCATATCTATTTAACGACCTCGTAAGCCTTAACTTTCCAGTGCAGGATCGCCAGACAAACTGCACAAAAGATGAACAGCGCGGCCCAACAAACCCACAGTGGCGGCTCCATCAATAGAACTTCTCTGACAACATTGTCATCGAAGTCAGAAATCTGAATCCGGCCGCTTACGCGGTCGAAAGTGCCAAACAGACCGGCCGTAATATTGCTCATCAACGCGAACAGGCTGATGACGTTGGCCCAGCGCGTTTGGAAAATAAAATTCACGATTCCCGCAAACACTGAAGGGATAAACACCAGGCCGAGCATCGCGCCACTCGCCACAATGCGCCACTTCAAGAGCGCCGAGACAGTTTGGGAAAGCAAGCCCAGCAACAGGATCCACACCAGGCCGCCAATCACGATCGCGCTGGCAATCCACAGATTGCTACGAAACCACTCGAATCCTTCCAGATAAGACTGGAAAAGAAACATGAGCAACTGCGGCACCCACGTGATCCACGACAGAAGGATAATCAACACAGACATCTTGCCCATCACGTACTCCGTGCGTGAGAACGGACGGCAAAGATAAAGCGGTAATGCGTTGTTGCGGAGGTCGCGCGAAACGAGTGGTGGCCCAACCAGCAGCGCCACGAAGAACGCAAAACCGCCCTGAATGCTTACGAAGTACTGAAAGAAAGAACCGTCGATGGGTATCAACTGCCGCGCGTTGAGATTCATGATCGCGAGCGCGGTGACGTTGTGATGCAAGTAGATCAGCACCGCCTCGACGAGGAGCGGAAGGAAACAGATGACGTAGAACGCGGTGAACAGCTTCGAGTTAAAAACACCTCGCAACGTGTGCTGCGGGATGATTAGAAAACGACTCCACTCGGGCGTCAGTTTGCCTCTGTACGGCTTATAAGTCTGTTCATAAACCGCCATAGCCGTTCTCCATTGCCTTCAGGAAAATGTCTTCGAGGGAATCGCGCTTGTAACTCAAACGCCTGAGTTGCACCTGTTGTTCTTCCGCCAGACGATAAAGGTCGCGCACTTCGACGCCTTCCTGCAAGACGATCTTCAGGCGATGATCGCCTGAGATGGCGTACTCACAACCGAGCTGCTGAATCGCCTTAACAAACTTCTCCTGATCGCCGCGCGTCTCGAGCATGAGGAACTTGCGATTCGATTTACGTTCTTCTTCGAGGTTGCAGTAGACGGCGATCTGGCCATCTTTCAAGATCAAAATCTCGTCACAACACTCTTCGACGTCAAGCAGCAGGTGCGATGACAGAACGATATGCGCGTGGCCGCTGTCGCGAATCTCGCGTATCAACTTGATCATGCGGAGACGCGCGGGCGGATCGAGTCCGTTAGTCGGTTCGTCGAGAAAGATCAGTCGTGGACCGTGAACGATCGCCTGCGCGAGCTTGGCGAGCTGCTTCATGCCCAGCGAATAAGTTTCAAGACGCCGATAACGCGCCTCCCCAAGTCCGACATAGAAGAGCGCTTCGTGTGCGCGCTCGAGAGCGGCTTCCGAAGGCAGTCCTGAGAGTTCACCCATCAAGCGCACGAAATGAACGGCGCTCATCTTCGCTATGAAGGAATCGCGCTCGGGCATGTAGCCAATCAACGATCGGATCTGTTTCGTCTGATCGGTGATGTCCATGCCGAAGATGTGCGCGGTGCCGCCGGATGGTTCGTGAAACCCGAGGAGCGTATGGATGAGCGTCGTCTTGCCCGCGCCATTTGGACCAAGCAGACCGATCGCTTTACCACGCAGATCGCCGCGAAGGTTTTTCAGAATGGGCCGGTGGCCGAAAGAAACGCTGAGACCATGAAGGTCGATCACCGGCGGCTCAGTCAGAGCCATTTGAGCGTTAATCGGTTCCTCTCGAACCGAAGCGGGGAGTGCCATACTCTTTTTATAGCGCTGCGTCCTGATAATTCCAAACGAAACTGAGTCCGAAGACTGTACCCATCAGCAGAAAAGCAACAATGCATGCTAACGCATCCGAGGGCGCTAAAGTTCTGCCGATCGCAAGAAATTCGATCAGGAAGACAGGCGTGTTGAGTACGACAGCGGAAGCGAGTGGAAAGAGCAGCGCCGGCTTGCAACCACCCATGCGTTGGCGTAGCCAGTAGAGAGAGGGTGCATAGGCGAGGGAGAACAGCAGCGCCGCCATGATCATTGAAGTGACTGTGACGTTAAGACTGTGTCCGTCTCCTAAATAAAAGCTCGAGAGGATCAGGAGACCGAATAGCCACGACACCAGAGAGATTAAAACGAGCTTCATTTCATTTACCTGCTTGCTAATAGAAGCATGTTGGACAGGATTAAAGGATTAACAGGACTTACAAGATTGACTCTTGTAAATCCTGTAATCCTGCTATCCTGTCCAAACTTACTTCTTATTGCTCATGCCCTGCTGGATGATGTGTTGCATCTCGAGCGCGTTGGGCATTCCCAGGAGCGTTGCCGGACCAAGACCGAATGGCCCACCTTCCGTGTTCGCCATGAACGTGATCGTATCGCCTTGCGCATACGCGTAGGCAAGTGTCGGTTTCATGTCAGCCGCGAACGACTTGATTGCTTCCTGTGGTCCACTCGGAAGGTTTTGCGCGGCCGTCGCAACACCAGCCGGTACGAGCCCGGCAATGTTGTGATAGAAAACCGCAGAGAAGTTTGCATTGCCGTCCGCCGGCAAACCGGCCGTGAACTTCGCCGAACGCAGCAGTGACAATCCATTCTCCTGCGACTGCAAAGCTCTTTCGACGAGCGCCCTGCTTGGGCCAACGATCAAGTATCCGTTGGCATAAGTGTAGTTCACCTGGACCGCTCCGAAATCTACCGATTTCAGTGTGTAGAACGTGCGGCCACTGACGTCGGCTTTTTCCCAGGTCAAACCAGACTTGCCAAGGTACGCCGCCTGCTTATTAACTTCGGAGACCACACGTTCGAGCGTCAGTTGCAGGTGCGCCGGATCGTTAACTTCAAACACCATCTTCCATGAAGGAGTCGGCAGAATCGGTCCATCAATCGCGAAGGCAAACTCACCACCTAATGGTGCAGCGATGTCGTCACGAATGTTCAGGCCGTGATCCGTTTGGAGCTTGTCGAGGTTCTTGCGCAAGTCGGGCGAAACCACGTCCAGCACACCGAGCAAGTCGTCGACGAGTGTCGCCGGGTTCTTCACGACAAAACCGGCCACGACATTCGCGTCGGGCGAGATGTACTCGAGCGAGCCCATCGGTCCCGGCGCTGCGAGCCACGAAGGAATACCGCGGTTCGCATCGTTGAACGACAGCGACGCCTGCGTGTGTGTCTTGCCGTTGGTGTCTTTCTGATCGAGAACGAAATACTTCACGCTCAGGATGCCGAGCTTGTTCAGCGCGGTTTCCTGCTTCTCAGCGTTCGGACCTTTCGTGCGTTCAGCTTTCGTGGCAGCCACAACTTTTTCGAGATTGGCTGCGATAACCAGACCAGCGCCTTCCTGGTAAACCTGCGCGATACGGCTGTGGAACGGAGTGGCACTGAAGCTCGTCACGTTTCCGTGAGTCAGAGCCGTGCCGACACTCTGAAGCTGCTGCAACTTCGGGCTGGCAACAAACAAGTTCTGTTGAATCCAGATGTAGAGCTTCTCGTGCTTGTCGTCAGAAGATGCAACTGCGGTCCCCGGATCCTCGACAAACTGGATCTCCGGACCACCCTTCTTCTCTCCGGCATATTTCGCAATCTGCGATTCGAGAAACGGGCGGAAACCTTCCGCGTTCTTTAGCTCGGCCAGCACGAGCGGATCGCTCGGCTTGCCTTGATCGTCCATCGAGACGGAAACCGCGATCTCATCGCCGAGGTATGAGCCAAACTGGCGAATCGTTTCCACCACCTGGTCCATGTTCTGCGAGCGGCCTGACTGTTCTTTCTCCCACCACTCGCGCAGCGCCGCGTTCTGGCTTATGCGTTCCTGAATGACGCGGTGTGATTCAACAATCGTGTTCGCGAAGTTCGGAAGTGCGGCATAGACCACTGTGTTCTCCGGCATCAGGTCGAGCAGGTGCGTGGAATTGCGAACGCCGGGTTGCTGAACATTCTTCAACGCATTCTTGACGCTCGCGAGGCCATTCAACACTGCGGCGTACTTATCCGCGTTGCGGCTCCAGGCGATTTCATCCTTGACCGGAATCGTCGTGATCGCCGGGTTTGTTGTTACCTGTTCACCCGGACGAAGCACACGATCGCTGCCCGCGTGGTTAAGGTTCACTTCGCCTTCGATGACGGAGATTCGTGAACCCTTGGTGCCGTTGTTTACTGAGAAAACAGTGCCCGTAACTGAAACAAGCGAGTCACCACTCTCCACAAACAAGTGCCCATCTTTCTGCTTTGCAGCTTCGACGACGATGTTGCCGCGATTGAGGTGAATCGTTGTGTTCTTGCCGGCTTTCGTCAGGTACAGCTCGGAGCGATCTTTCATTTCGATCAGCGAGCCATCTCCAAGACGAACAACCGCGCGACCGTCTTTCGCGGTGCGCACTTTCTCGTTCTGCTGAAGTTTCGCGCCGGTCGCGACTGCCGCTGTCTGCGTGTCAGCAATTTGATAAACCTGTCCTTCGGCTGCCTGAACAGTGGCGTCGAACTGACCATACGGCCAGAACCGCTGCACGAATGGAACCGCCAGCAGTCCAAGACCGATGACGAGCGAAGCGGCGATGCCCCAACGCAGGACGACCGGTTGCAGCGAGTAGCGCTTGTTGCGAGTGGCCGGCTTGATCGCGACCGAACGTTTCGCGCGCGCTTCGTTCATCGCTTTGCGGCAGGGGATGCACTCGTGCGTGTGGTCCACCAGCAACAGCGAACGCGCTTCGGATAGTTTGCCTGCAAGGTGCGCGGGAATCAGTGACTGAAAGTCTGCACAGCCTTCAATCCGGTCGACTGTAGCCAACTGAAACTCATTCGCACCTGCGGCAGCGGAGACACGCGCCCAAACACGGTCTGCCGCCGCGGAAACTGCGGCCGGATCTACTTTTTCATTTCGGATCTCGGCAGTAACTTTGTCGAGGATCTGGTCTTCTCTATTACTCTTCATGATGTTTCTCCAGATAGTGCCCAATCTCTTTTCTGAGTTTTGTGCGTGCGCGATGGAGTACTACACCGACTACAAGCGGTGAAGTCTTCATCATCGCTGCAATATCTTTGTTGTCAAAACCTTCGTAATAACGCAGAACGAACATCTCGCCGGCAGTCTTTCCGAGCCGCGAGACAGCCTGACGAACGAGCTCTTGTAACTCGCGATCGGCGTGAACCGTTTCCGGACTTTCGAAGGTGCCGGCAATCGAATCGACCTCGCTCTCGTCGAGCGCGACGGCCTTCGAGCGCGTCCGGCTCCTTAAAAGATCGAGCGAAGCGTTGATGGCGGCGCGGGAAAGGTAAGCCTCGGGATTTCGCGACCAGTCGTAGTCATCCTGGCCTTTTACAAGGCGAAGGAAGACAGTCTGGAGCACGTCTTCGGCGTCAGCGGCGCTGCCCGTAATCCGCTGAGCGGTCCGAAAAACTCGGCCGTGATGTGCCTGGAAGAGGTTTTCCAGCTCGCTGGCGGGTTGTTCTGTCACTAATCGCAAGGGTTTAACTGCTGCTGCCTGCAAGGGTGTTCTCCTTCATCTACACCTGATAGACGAGAGTTTTTGGGCGTTATTAACACCCGCAGACACGAATTTTGCAGTTTAGTGTGGATTGCCCGCCAGCGATAGTTAATTTAGGCTGCCCGCTTAAGCGGACGCACGCTGAGCTTTCTCAGCGTTTGGTTCTTTGGATCGACGATGAAACCAGCCCCTTCAAGTGCCAGTACACCTAAGATCGGCTCGGCGTTCTCAGGTCCAAAGATGATGTCAGTTGAGGTGATCTCATCCATGAATCTAAGTTCCGCTAAGCCATACTCATAATCTCGGAGTTCACCGCTGGCAAGCTCATATGTCCTCTTACCGACCGGTTTAATTCCGACTCTTCTAAGCTCGGATGCGGGAGCCATAGATTCGACAGCGCCCGTGTCAACAAGGAAATTTGCGTCGTATAAGTCGTCGGATCCGAGGTTTCCAATCTTAACTACAACATGTGTGAGGCCCATCTTGAGTTCTCCTTGAGATTTTATTTTGAGTGTCATGGTTGCGAATACTACTTAATCCTCACTTGCGAGTAAAGCATGTCTAAACGCTTCCTTGCTTCAGCAGCATCTGACGCCTTCGGATAACGACGGATCAGCTCGCGCCAGCTGGCGCCGTCGTAGTGAAAGCGTTTTGCGGTTTTGTCGAAGACGAAGCCGACGCGCTGGCGGTTGTAGCGGTCGAGGCCGGTGTAGTTCAGGTAATAACTGAACTCAGGCGCGTCGCCGAGGTCGTCATTGAGGCGTCGTGCGGCGTCTTGAGAGAGTTTTGCAGCGAGCGATTCTGCCGTGTCGCCGAATAGCAACAGAACTTCGGGACGCAATGGCGAACGTGAAAAGTGATCGAGAAAAATTCGCGCTCGTGCGAGGCGATCGAAGCCGCCTGAACGTTGGATCAGCGTGAGTAATCTTCGATCGTCACCGAAACGTGTGGGTGAAACGACGGCGTCGCGTTGAATCCAACCGTGCGTGCGGCTCGACACGTTCACGAGAAGAAAAACGACGCCGTCAGCGCTTGTCTTCATCGTTCTGACAGCCACGAGGCGCCCACGACTGAGGCGGCGCACGAGTTTTCCGCTGAGTTGTGGCGTCGCCCGCAACGCAGCAAGCCGCTCATCGACAACAACCGCCAACCGACCCCCGGCTGGTGGCTTCTTCTGAGCGAAACAAGTTAATTGAAGAAAGAAAATTAGCAGGCAAAGCGTGAGCTTGTGAGGAATCATGTTGTTCTCCGTTTCGTGAGGTATTGAACTTTAAACCGCGGCTATTCTCTCTTTAAACGCCGCGTGATGGAAATGGCAGATCGCCACCGCCAGCGCATCCGCCGCATCATGTGGCGACGGCACGCTCTTCAACTTCAACAGCAACCGCACCATTTCCTGCACCTGGTGCTTCTCCGCATTCCCGTAACCAACTACCGTCTGCTTGATCAATCGCGGTGAGTACTCGTGAATATCCAGTCCCGCGCGTTCGGCAACCAGCAACACGACACCGCGCACCTGCCCGAGCTTCATACTGACTTTCACATTCGTGGCGAGGAACGCGTCCTCGAGCGCGCACGCATCCGGATGATGTTGCGCGATCACTTCCTCGATCCCCGTACACATCTTTAGCAGTCGTGTAGAAAACTTCAGACTTGACGATGCACGAATTGAACCAAATGCGACCAGTGAGTAACGCCGTCCGTCACCTTCGACAACGCCCCATCCCGTTGTCTGGCTTCCCGGATCGATTCCCAGTACGCGCATCGCGCGAGAGTATACAACACGAAAAAACTTTCTCACGCAAAGACGCGAAGGCGCAAGAAGAATCACGAACGCCTTTGCGTCTTTGCGTGAGAAAAATGTTATTCTCAAACTCCCCCTCGGTCCCCTGCTTGTGTAAACGCGCGCTTACTCCATGAGTGAGTTTCTGGAATCACTATATTCATTTTTAGGTAAGCCTGACGGCTACGCCGACGAGAAGCCTCTTCAGGCAGAGTTCTTCAGCGTCGAACGTCTCGAACAGTACGCACAGACTCTCGCCGCCGAACACAAAACCGTCACGCGCAAAGGCCACGCGCAACTGCTGCCGCGTCTCGAAGACAACGGCCGCAAACTCGAAGCCGCATACAAAGCACTCGTCAACGCGCTGCGCGAAGGTCGCGCGATATCCCCCGCGGCTGAATGGCTCGTAGACAACTATCACATCGTCGAAGAGCAACTGCGCGAGATTCGCCAGGACCTGCCCACAAGCTATTACCATGAACTGCCCAAGCTCGCGTCAGGCGAACTCGAAGGCTACCCGCGCATTTACGCAGTCGCGCTCGCACTGATCGCCCACACCGATTCGCATCTCGACACGAACACGCTGCAACGATTCATCGCCGCGTATCAAACAGTCGCGCCACTCTCGATCGGCGAACTGTGGGCCGTCGCCATCACTCTCCGGCTCGCACTTGTCGAAAACCTGCGTCGCCTGGCAATCGCAATCGCACGCGCCCGCGCCGAGCGCGACGCTGCCGACAAGCTCGCCGACAAGCTGCTTGAACTGGCTTCGCTGCAACCGGGAAACGTCATGTCGTTTCTGAGCGAGCGAATCGGCAAACAGCAAGAGCTGCCCCACGCGTTTTTGGTCCAGCTCGTCCAACGCCTGCGCGAACAGCATCCGTCCGTTATGCCCGTGATGAACTGGATCGAGAAACAGGTCGCAGCGCAAAGCACGACTGTCGAACAGGTCATTCACTCGGAACACCAACGACAGGCCGCGGCGCAAGTCACTGTCGGAAACATCATCACCAGCATGCGGCTGCTCTCGACGCTCGACTGGAACGACTTCTTCGAGAAAGTCAGCCTCATCGAGCAACTGTTGAGCAAGGATCCAGCGGGCGTCTATGCGCAAATGGAGTTTGCCTCGCGCGACCGCTATCGACACGTCATCGAGCGCATCAGCAAACGAACGCGAACCAACGAGCTTGAGATCGGCCAGGCTGCAATCGATCTCGCGACAAAAGCAGACGAAAACTCGCACGCTCAACATCACGTTGGTTACTACCTTGTCGACACCGGCTTATCGCAACTCGAAACCAAGTTTCGTTATCAACCACGCACCATCGAGCGCTTTCGCCGTTTCCTGCTGCGACACTGCACCGCGACATATCTCGGCACGCTCACCATCATGACGCTTCTGATCGTAGCGCTCGTGCTTTACTTGATGTCTCGCTACGGAGCCGGTTGGCCATTCCTAATCGTGACCGCATTGTTGGCGCTGATACCGGCGAGTGATCTCGCAATCACAGTGCTCAACTGGGATCTCACGCACTTCTTCCCGCCACGTCTGCTGCCGAGGATGGATACGTCGCAAGGCATTCCAGACGATGCGGCGACGTTCGTAGTCGTGCCGACGATCTTCCTCAACGATTTGCAGGTCCACGAGCTCGTGGAGCGACTCGAGGTCCACTACCTCGCAAACCAGGACGATCACGTCTACTTTGCTTTGCTCGGCGACTTCCCCGACGCGGACGCAGAAGAAACGTCAACCGATTCACAGCTCCTCGCGATTGCGCAAAGCGGAATCGAGGCCCTGAACCGCAGGCACGGCAACGATCGCTTTCACCTGTTCCACCGAAAACGACTTTGGAATGCGGACGAGAACAAATGGATGGGCTGGGAACGCAAGCGCGGCAAGCTCGAAGAGTTTAACCGGCTGCTGCGCGGCGCCCACGACACGAGCTTCGTCGTGCGCACAGCAAATGACGAACTGCTGAAGTCGATCCGTTACGTAATCACACTCGACTCCGATACCCAGCTTCCACGCGACGTAGCGCGCAGGCTTGTTGGCGCTGCGATTCACCCGCTCAATAAACCGCAGATCGATCCGGCACTGAATCGTGTGACTCGCGGCTACGGCATTTTGCAGCCACGCGTCAGCATCGCGCTCGCGAGCGCCTCGCGTTCGACATTTGTTCAGACCTTCTCCGGCTACACCGGCATCGATCCTTACACGACAGCCGTGTCAGACGTGTACCAGGACTTCTTCGGCGAAGGAAACTTCACCGGTAAAGGTTTGTACGACGTAGACGCTTTTCAAACGACTCTCGAAAACCGTGTGCCGCCGAATGCGCTGCTGAGCCACGACCTGTTTGAATCATTGTTTGCACGCGCCGCCCTCACCACCGACATCGAGTTGCTCGACGACTATCCCGCATCTTACGAAGCCTACGCCAAACGTTCGCATCGATGGACACGCGGCGACTGGCAGATCATTCGCTGGCTCTTGCCGTCAGTTCCGGATGGCAATCGAAACAAGGTCCGCAACACGTTGCCGCTGCGCGCGCGCTGGAAGATTCTCGACAATCTCCGCCGCAGCCTCGTCGCGCCTGCGTTATTTCTCTGGCTCGTCGCTTCGTGTGTGTTGTTTCCTGGCTCGGCCTTGCTCTGGTCTCTGTTTGTATTTCTCGTCATCGCGTTTCCGGTTTACCTGCACGTGACGACAGGCCTGATAATGCACCCCCGCGGCATTCCCTGGACCAGTCACTTCTGGAGTGTTTGGGGCGACTTCCGCACGAACACCGCACAGATCGCGTTATCGTTTGTGTTCCTTCCACACCAGGCGTGGTTGATGTGCGACGCGATCGTGCGCTCGCTCTACCGCCAGCTAATCTCGCGAAAGAAGCTGCTCGAGTGGGTGTCAGCGGCGGAAGCGGAAAGATCTTTGCGAAACACGCTGGACTCGTTCGTCTGGTTCATGTTACCGGCCGTGATCCTGACGCTCGCGGCGCTTGCCGCGACAATGAGTTTCAAGCCTCGATCACTGCCGGAGATGGGAACGCTTTTCGTCATCTGGATGATCGCGCCGATCATTGCTTACCTCGTCAGCAAGCCGCGTCCGGCGATACGAAAGCTTTTGAACGAAGAAGACAAAGCGTTCGCGCGGATGATCGCACGCCGCACGTGGCGCTTCTTTGAAACTTTTGTTGGGCCGGAAGACAACTGGCTACCACCCGACAACTATCAGGAAGATCCCACGCCAGTCGTTGCGCATCGCACGTCGCCGACAAACATGGGCCTGTTCCTGCTTGGTAACCACTCCGCACGCGATCTTGGTTACGTTGCCGCGCTCGAATTAGTTGAGCGACAAGAGCTGACGTTCGCGTCGCTGGGAAAGCTAAGTCGGCTGCACGGACACTTCTTCAATTGGTACGACACGAAAACTCTCGACCCACTGCTGCCGCAATACATCTCGACAGTCGACAGCGGCAACCTCGCGGGCCACCTGATCGCAGTCAAACAAGCCTGTATCGAGTTTCCGGAAAACCTCCTGTTTGATTCACGCGTGATCGAGGGCCTGACTGACACCATCAACGCGATCGATGTAGAGGCGGGCGCTTTGCTCAGCTTTAGGCAGCGCACTGACGTCGTGACGGTGAGGCAGTTGCAGGATGAAATCGCGAAGTGTCGCCAGTTACTGCAAGTCGACACGAGCGAAGGTCTCTCATCGTGGATCGCACTTTTTGATTCGTTCGCACGTCGTGCTTCTGAAATTGAAGACATCGTGAACGCGCTTCTTCACGAGCACGGCGAAGCGATTTTCAAAGAGTTGCGTTGGTGGGTTGGCGCTCTCCAACACCAGATCAAGTCGTGTCGCAGAGATGCGGAATCGCTGACGACCTGGGGTCGGTTGTTACCGTCCTTCGAAAAAGAAATAAGCAATGCAGACGGCGACTGGGCGGCACTGCTTAAACTTCTTCAGCAGGTCCCGACACTCGCTGACGTGCCGCAGCTTTGCGATAAAGCCCTCGTTCAGCTTGCAGCGATGCAGGACAATGCGTCCTCGTCCGCCAAGCAAGTAACAAAAGCTCTCGAACAATCGGCGAGGGCGTCAGCCGACATGTTGTCGCGCTTGAGCCGTCTCGCCCGCCGCTGTGATGAAATGGTCGAAGAGATGGACTTCTCATTTCTTCTCAACGTCGAGCGCAAGCTCTTCACCATCGGTTACAACGTCACCGCCTCACGCGCAGACGACTCCTACTACGATCTGCTCGCTTCGGAAGCACGGCTCGCTAGCTTCGTCGGCATCGCGAAAGGCGACGTGCCGCAACAACACTGGTTCCGCATGGGCCGCGCGCTCACAAAAGTCGACCACGGACGCGCGCTCATCTCCTGGACCGGCACGATGTTCGAATACCTGATGCCGCTGCTTGTCATGCGCGACTATCCCGCGACGCTGCTTGCTGAAACTTATCGAACAGTCGTCGACCGCCAGATCGAATACGGCGAGGAGCGTCGCGTACCGTGGGGAATTTCAGAAGCTGCGTACAACGTGCGCGACTTGCATTTCAATTATCAATACGGACCGTTTGGCGTTCCCGGACTCGGCCTCAAACGCGGCCTGATCGAGGATCTCGTCGTCGCTCCTTACGCAACGATGCTGGCTTTGGTTATCGACCCAGACGCCGCGATCGATAACCTGCGTCGCCTCCAGAAAGAAGGCGCGCTTGGACCGTACGGCTTTTACGAATCGATTGACTACACCGCCGAGCGACTGCCCGAAGGTCAGAAATCGGTGCTCATTCGGGCGTTCATGACGCACCATCAGGGCATGAGTCTGGTATCGCTCGCGAACATTCTTCACGAAGATGTGGGCGCGAAACGTTTCCATTCCGACCCAACCGTCCAAGCGACCGAGTTGCTGCTGCAAGAGCGCATTCCTGTCGGCGTACCCGCCGCGCACCCGCGCTCCGAAGAAGTCTTGACCGGACGAGTCGCGCAAGCGATGCCGGGCATGATCACGCGCGTTTACGAATCCGCGAATCTCGACACACCACGCACGCAGTTGCTCTCGAACGGCAGTTACAACGTCATGATCACGACCGCCGGGTCGGGCTATTCACAATGCGAAGACAACGCGGTCACGCGCTGGCGTGAAGACGTGACGTGCGATAACTGGGGCGCGTTCATTTACCTGCGCGACGTGCGCAGCGGCAACGTCTGGTCCGCAGGCGACCAGCCCGTGCGACGCAAACCGCAGGCGTATCACGTCGCCTTTTCCGAAGACAAAGCTGACTTTCGCCGTGTTGATTCAGGCATCTCGACGCGCATGGAGGTCGTTGTTTCAGCGGAAGACAATGCTGAGGTACGGCGTATCTCGCTGACCAACCACACCTCGCGGGTGCGTGAGATCGAGCTGACCAGTTACGCGGAGATCGTGTTGGCCAGTCCGAGCGCTGATGCGGCACACCAGGCGTTCAGCAATCTTTTCATCGAGACTGAATTCGTGCCGGGTGAGAACGCGATCATGGCCCACCGGCGCCAGCGCTCTTCAGACGAGCGTCCGATCTGGGGTGTTCACGTTGTCGTTGCTGAAGGCGATCAAGTTGGCGCGGTCCAGTATGAAACCGATCGCGGCCGTTTTCTCGGGCGCGGACGGACCGCAAGCAATCCGATCGCGGTCATGGAAGATCGCCCGCTCTCAAACACGACGGGCGCGGTGCTTGATCCCGTTTTCAGTCTGCGACGGCGCGTGCGAATCCCTCCGAATCAAACGGTCCGCTGCTCGTTCAGCACGGCGGTGGCACGATCGCGCGAAGAAGCGCTCGCACTCGCGGACAAGTATCACGATCCAAATATCTTCGAACGCGAACTCCGTCTCGCCTGGACAAAGGCGCAGGTCGAGATGAGTCATCTGAAGATCGATGCGGAAGAGGCGCACCTGTTTCAACGTCTCGCGGCGCGCATTGTCTATTCCGATCCTTCACTGCGGCCCACGCCGTACGTTCTTGCGCTCAACACGAAAGCGCAGTCGAGCCTCTGGGCCTACGGCATCAGCGGTGACCTGCCGATCATGGTGGTTCGCATCAATAAAGCCGCCGACATGCGAACGGTGAAGAAGCTCGTGCGCGGGCACGAATACTTGCACTACAAAGGACTGAAAGTCGATCTCGTGATCCTCAACGACACGCCGACTGACTATCTTCAGTTGCTGCACCAGGACCTCGACACGACGATTCGCACCAGCGGTTTGCAGGCGTTACAGGACAAACCCGGCGGAGTTTACCTGCGACGCTCGGATCAAATGCCTGAAGCTGATCGAATTCTTCTGCACGCAGTAGCGCGCGTCGTGATCGTCGCCGAGCGTGGGCCGTTCGAGGATCAAATCGAACGTAAGCGAGTTGAAGAGCCGCTGCCGTCGCCTTTTGTGCCGCGAGCTCCGTCCCAAACATATCCGGAACTGACAGTGCCGCCACCCGACCTGTCCTTTTTCAACGGGCTCGGTGGTTTTCACCAGGGCGGACGCGAATACGTCACGCTCCTCGGCGCGGAACAATGGACGCCGGCGCCGTGGTCAAACGTGATCGGCAATCGGGTCGATTTTGGATTTCTCATTACCGAGACTGGCGGCGGCTGCACGTGGTCAATCAATAGTCGGGAGAACCGCCTCACGCCGTGGTCCAACGACACGATCAGCGATCCACCGGCAGAGGTGGTTTACTTGCGCGACGAAGATTCAGGCACGGTTTGGTCCGCAACGCCGCTGCCGATCCGCGAACGTGAGACGTACATCATCAGGCACGGACAGGGCTACAGCGTCTTCGAACACACGAGCCAGGGTATTTCACAGGAGTTGCTCGTCTTTGCACCGCTCGATGCGCCAGTGAAGATCTCTTTGTTGCGTTTGCGCAATCGCACCGCCCGCAAACGACGCATAACAGTCACTAACTACAACGAGCTCGTGCTGGGCGTGTCCCGAGCGTTGTCAGCGCCGTACGTCATCACGGAAATCGACGAGTCGGCATCGACGATCTTTGCGAGGAATCCTTTCAATAACGAGTTCGCTGATCGTGTTGCGTTTGTAGCGACGAATGAGCGCATGTTGAGTGCAACCTGCGATCGCACGGAGTTCATTGGTCGCAACCGTTCGCTGGAGAATCCCGCGGCGCTCAAACGTCTCGGGCTTGCAGGTCGCGACGGTGCCGGATTGGACCCGTGCGCGGCTATTCAAACGAGCGTCGAGCTCGAGCCAAATGAAGCGCGCGAGGTCTTCTTTCTGATTGGCGAAGCGGAGTCGAAAGAGGCTGCGCAATCCGTGGTCACCGCTTTCCGCCATCCGGGCAACGTGAATGCTGCATTTGAAAAAGTGCTCACGCACTGGGACGAGCTCCTCGGCACGATCGAAGTCCGCACGCCCGATGCAGCGTTGGACACGATGCTCAATCGCTGGCTTCTCTATCAAACACTTTCGTGTCGCATCTGGGCGCGCACTGCGTTCTATCAATCGGGCGGCGCTTACGGTTTTCGCGATCAATTGCAGGACGTGATGGCGCTCGTCTACAGCAGTCCGGCCGTCGCGCGCAAACAGATCGTGCTCGCAGCTCAACATCAGTTTAAAGAAGGCGACGTGCAGCACTGGTGGCATCCGCCGAGTGGTCGCGGCGTGCGGACGCGCATCTCGGACGATCTGTTATGGCTGCCGTTTGTTACCGCGTTCTACATCAACGTCACCGGTGATGCGTCTGTTCTTGATGAAGTAGTTCCCTTTCTCCAACAGCCGCTGCTCAATCCCGATCAGGCCGAGAACTACACGCAACCAGAAGTGTCTGAGGAAACGGCGCCTGTTTACGAACATTGTGTCCGCGCACTCGATCACAGTCTCGCGGTCGGCAAACACGGCCTGCCGTTGATGGGCGCGGGCGATTGGAACGACGGCATGAACCGCGTCGGCATTGGCGGCAAAGGCGAGAGCGTTTGGCTTGGTTGGTTTCTTTACACGACGCTGGCGACCTTCACGCCGCACGTCGATGCACGCAAACAGAAGATGCGTGGCAATCGCTATCGCAAACATCTCGAGAACCTGCGCAAGGCGCTGGAAGAGAAAGCGTGGGATGGCGACTGGTATCGCCGCGCTTACTTCGATGACGGCACGCCGTTGGGCTCGGCGCGAAATGAAGAGTGTCGGATCGATTCGATAGCGCAGTCGTGGGCAGTGATCTCGGGCGCGTCGGATCCGTATCGGATGGGCCGGGCGATGGCTGCAGTTGAGGAGTACTTGATCCGCCGTGGTGATGGGCTCGTGATTCTATTCACCCCGCCGTTCGACAAAGGCAATCTCGATCCGGGTTATATAAAAGGATACGTGCCGGGCGTGCGTGAAAATGGCGGGCAGTACACACACGCTGCTATCTGGACCATGATTGCGTATTCGATGCTTGGTGATGGTGAGCGGGCGGGAGAGTTGTTCTCGTTACTGAATCCGATCAACCACTCGTCAACGCGCGCGGGGCTGCATAAGTACAAAGTCGAGCCGTACGTTGCGGTGGGTGATGTTTACGCGGTGCCGCCGCACAATGGTCGCGGTGGTTGGACCTGGTACACGGGTTCGGCTGGTTGGATGTATCGTGCTGGTTTGGAATCGATACTCGGGTTCAAGTTGCAAAAGGATCGGCTCGAGATCGATCCCTGTGTGCCCCGGTGGTGGCGCGACTTCGAAATCGTTTACCGGCGTGGACGCGCTACCTATCGGATCAAAGTAGAGAATCCGTTGGGTGTTAGTCGTGGGGTTGTGAGTTTAGAGGTTGATGGCGTCGCTCAGGAGATGATTGCGCTGGTTGATGATGAAAAGACCTACAACGTTCGCATCGTGATGGGTGAGCAGGTCAAGACCGAAGAAACAAGCGAGCCCGCCCAGCAGGCCCAGGCTTAGTCTAAATCACGCAGCAGCCATGTCGGCTTCGCTGATATCAAAATTCGCCGAAACCTTCTGCACGTCGTCGTGGTCTTCGAGCGCTTCCATCAGCTTCAGCATCTGCCGCGCGTCGGCGCCTTCGAGTCGAATGTAGTTTTGCGGCACAAACTCAACTTCAGCGACCTGCGGCTCTATGCCCGCGCTCTTCACCGCGGACTGCACTCCCTCAAACGCCTCCGGAGAAGTGATGATCTCGAAATTGTCTTCATCATCGCGCAGGTCATCGGCGCCCGCTTCGATCACGAGATCGAAAAGCTCTTCCTCGGACTTGTCAGACTTGCTGACGACGATGTAACCCTTTTTATCAAACATCCAGCCCACCGAACCAGATTCCCCAAGGTTGCCGCCATTCTTCGAAAACAAATGCCTGATCTCCGCGACCGTGCGGTTTCGATTGTCGGTAAGCGACTGAATGAGCAGCGCCACGCCCCCCGGACCATAACCTTCGTATGTGATCTCTTCGTAGTTGACGCCTTCTTCCTCGCCCGTGCCCCGACGTATGGCGCGGTCGATCGTGTCGTTGGGCATGTTGCCGGCCTTCGCGTCGAGGATGGCTTTGCGCAGACGCGCGTTGGCGTCAGGGTCACCGCCGCCGGTGCGCGCGGCGACAGTGATTTCTTTAATAAACTTCGTGAATAGTTTGCCGCGCTTGGCATCGAGCGCGCCTTTCTTGTGCTTAATACTGTGCCATTTAGAATGTCCGGACATTGGGTTTAGATCCTTCTGGAGTTTGTGGGTCGGATGGGCAATATATCACAACTCTGCGTAACCCTCAGCGTCCTCTGCGTCTCGGCGGTGACCCTGGCCCTGATTCACCGCAGAGACGCAGAGGGCGCTGAGGTTACGCAGAGCTATTTCAGCGCCTCGTACTCTTTCCGCGCCTCAACGAGCACCGGCAAGTCGTGATCGGCGTCTTTCCACAAGGCAAAGAAATCCTGATACGCCTTCCGCGCGCCCGCTCTGTCGCCATTGAGCGCGAGTGCGCGCCCGAGACCGAGATGCGCGAGATTGTGTATGGGCGAAAGAATATCTATTCCCCGCTGGTCTATCACTTTCCTGAATTCCGCCGCCGCCTCGTTGCCCCTGCGTGCCTCGAGATACAAATTCCCTCGCGCGAACGTTGTTCCGAGACCGAGAACGATCCCACCTTCATAGCCGCGTATTGACTCGAACAACTGAATCGCCTGACTCAGGTTGCCGCGCTTCTTCTCGATGCCCGCCGTCACAACCGCCGGCACCACCAACTGAATGATCGTGTTCTTCGGATACGCGGCGCGTGCCTCGTCGAGCAGTTTTTGCGCCTGATCGGAATCGCCGCAACCAGCGTAGATCGCCGCGCCGTTTCCGAGATTCATCTGGCCGCGCACCAATTCGCCTGCCGCCTTCGCTTGCGCTTTCGCCTGATCACACTTGCCTATATACATCAGATCATTTGCCAGGCCCATCAAAACGGTTGAAGCATTCTCCGTGCGGTCCTGCTTCTTCAGCATCTCCACCGCACGCTTTTCCAGTTCCTCAGACTGCTTCACTTTGCCAAAGTACAACGCGGTAGAACTCAACAGAGCAGTAAACTGCGCCTCCTCGGGTTTGCCTTTGGCCCAATTTGCTTCGCGATCCATCCTCGCCTGGTCTTGCCGCAAAAAGGCGAAGAAATAGTTATTAATATGGGCCGAGAGCGAGTCAGGATTGATTTTCTGCGCCTCTCGATCCGCCTGCTCTGCTTCGTCAAAACGTCCGAGGCTCATGAAATTCGAGACGACATTGTCATACCCGCTGATATTGTTCGGACTCAGCCGTACTGCTTCAAGCGCCTCTTTGAGCGCGTCTTCGTGTCGCCCGATGAGTCTATAGTTAATCGACAGATTGTTATGTGGAATGAAGTCGTTTGGATAAAGACGCGCCCACGTCTTGAGCGTTTCGATCGACTGATCGATATCGCCCGTAATGTAAGAGTAATACTTCTCCTCAATGTAGAGTCGCTCGCGCTCACTCACACGATCGCGCAGATCGTAAGCCTTTTGTACGTACTCTTTCGCCGTCTCGAGTTGTTCCTGGTTGACGTAGTGAACACCGATGCGAGCGTAGGCCATCGCGAAGTTTGGATCGAGGTCGACCGCGCGCTGGTAGAACGACAAAGACTCTTCCGCCTTTCCCTTGGCGCGTGCTTCGTTGCCCATCGCGAACGCTTTCAGCGCTTCCAGCGAAGGAGTAGTCGCCTGCTCGATACTTACATCGTACTTCTGGATCGAACTTAACGATTCACCAAGTTTCTGTCGGAGGTTCGACGCCGCGGCGCCGAGAGCCGAAAGCACCTTTTCTTTGCTATCCGCTTCGATCTGCTCGCTCGCGATCGGATCGCCGGAGCGCGGGTTCAATGCCTCCAGAGTGATGACATAATGACTGCCGAAACTCGCAATCGTGCCCGTGAGCATCGCCTTGATGCCCTGTCGTTCGCAGATCTCACGGCCTACATCACGCGTGATGCGATCGTCGGGCGAGTGGCCCATGAAGCGCAGTGTTTCGCGCACACGATCTTCGGGAAACATATTTAAGAACGGCGTTTGACCAAGATTCACCGCGAGTGCCTGCCTCAACGTGCTATCAAAGACAGGCTCGCCAGTCGTGTTGACGAAGTCCGTCAGCAAAATCGTGTCGCGCTCAGTGAGTGGATGTGAATTGCGCTTGTACAGGTAAAACGCGGAGGCACTTGTAACGATTACGACGAGCGCGATCAAGGCCGCAGCGAGTTTGTGACGTTTGATTCCAGTGGCGATGTACTCAGCACTGGAAACCTGAGTGATCGTTTTCTCAGCAGTCGGGGCAGCGTGCTGCAGAATCGTCGGCGCTCCAGGAAAATCACTGATCTTCGAACGGGTGAAGCTGACTGGCGCTGCGGATCTCTCAAGCTCCGATTGAAACTCGAGACGCTGCCTGAGGCGTCGCAAGTCTGTAATCAGCTCCTTGATCGTTTGGTAACGCTCGTCGCGATCTTTACGCAGCGCCTTCATCACGATCCAATCGAGCTCGAGAGGCACGTTCGGCGCGAAGCGCGCGAGTGGTGGCGGCTCTTTCTGAGTGATCGCGACGATCACATCAGTAGCTGTTTCGCCTTCGAAAGGAGTGCGGCCCGCGATCATTTCATAGATCACGACGCCGAGACTCCAGATGTCGCTGCGTGCATCAACCGGTTTTCCACGGGCCTGTTCCGGGGACATGTAGTGAGACGTGCCCATCACGACGCCTGCGTCCGTGTGCACCATCACTCTCGTCGATGCCTCACCATCGGACGGACTGCGATCGATTGTTTCGGTGAGTTTCGCGAGACCGAAGTCCAACACCTTCACGTAGCCGTTTCGACGCACCATGATGTTGTCGGGCTTGATATCGCGATGAACGATGCCCGCGGTGTGTGCTTCCTCGAGCGCGCTCGCGACCTGAACGGCGATATCGAGTATCTCGGGAATCTCGAGTTGTGTCGCAGCCATCTTGCGACGAAGAGTGACGCCATCGATAAACTCAGTGGCGATGTAATGTCTGCCTTCGTCGGTCCCGACTTCGTGAATCGTGAGAATGTTTGGGTGATTGAGATTCGACGCTGCTGAAGCTTCCTGCTCGAAACGATGCAAACGATCCTTGTTGGTCGTGAACTCCTCACTCAGAACTTTGATCGCAACCTTACGCCCGAGCTTCATGTCCTCGGCCAAATAAACCTCGCCCATTCCGCCGGCGCCGAGCTTCTCGAGAATTCGATAATGGGAAACTTTATCGGGTTCCATCACAAATGGTTTATGTGACTTTGGTGCTTTTTGTGGCTAAAAATTCCTAAACGGACTCGCCAACAATGTACCTGCAACAGCCTGTTGAAACAGCCAAAGGATCAAAATCGCAACGAGCGGCGAAATGTCCATCCAACCAAGCGGCGGGATGATTCGTCGGAGTGGTCCAAGCAGCGGCTCAGTTACGTCAACAAGAAAACGCATCACGCGATTCGTGTAACTGAGCATGCCCCACGAGAAAACAATCCGAATAATGATGAATAGGATGTAAATCGAAATTAAGCCATAGATAATAAATCCGATCAGGCGAAACACAGCGCCGCTTCGTGCGCTGTCTATGATGCCTTCGGTCATCGCGACGATCGTGCCCACGAGCTGAAGTACAAAGTAACCCAGCAGGATCGCAATCAGTATGACAACGATCGGCGCAAACTTCGTATCAATGCCGAAGCCACGCAGCCCTCCTCGCACGGGAATCACTAACCCATCGCTGAGCCGTCTTACGGTGCGTGACGTCCAGGCAAATGGATTTAAATCCATCGCGTCGGCGATCAGTCTAACGATCATGAGTGCTATGACAGCAACAATGATGATTTTGATGCCGGAGTTAACAAACCAAAGAATTCGATCGATGATCAGCATGTGTTCAATGTCTCGGGCCGCGTTCGCCGAAGATTGCCGTACCGACGCGCACCATCGTCGCGCCCTCTTCGATTGCTACTTCGAAATCGTTTGTCATACCCATCGACAGCTCACCTTTGCCGGCGCCAAAAGCTCCTTGTGCGGCGAGGTCGTCTCTCAATTGTCGTAATCGACGAAAGAAAGGCCGGCTTTGTTCCGGATCGTCGAAAAACGGCGGCAGCGTCATCAGTCCGGTGAGTTCCAATCGATGCAATGGTCCAAGACCCTCAACCAAATGGGTTAGTTCTGATTCGTCGATACCCGATTTGGTTTCTTCATGTCCGAGGTCAACCTGGACCAGAACTGCCAGCTTTTCCCTGCCCTCCTCCTCGCACAGGCGGTCCAAACGTTGCGCGAGATCGAGCGAATCGAGCGAGTGAATGAAGTCAAACAGATTGACCGCACGCCGGGCTTTATTGGCCTGAAGATGCCCGACGAGGTGCCAGCGCGCTGCCTCGCGCCCTATTTCGGAAATCTTTCCCTCAGCTTCCTGGACACGATTTTCCCCGATATCGAGTGCCCCAAATTCGAGCACTTTCTTTATAGCAGACGCCGGGTGAGTCTTGCTGATAGCGATGAGCCTGACTTCATCAGCCTCGCGCCGGCAGTTTTTTGCCGCCGCTGCGATCCGGGCTTGAATTGCCTTAAGTCTAGCTGCTAGTTGTTCTTGCGCCGGGTCGACGTTTGCCATAGGGAGCGCTCAACAGTGGTTCGATACGCAATCATAATAACCCAGACGGCAAAAGGTCACAGCCGCGGCACCGAATTTGTTGCTACGCTAGCCCTGTTTGCGGCCCCAACCCCCTCATAGGCCGATGATTTTTTTGGAGGAACTTTTATGAAACTTTGGACATCTAAAAATCTTTTGGGAATTCTGGTTGTGGGTTTGGTGCTGGTCTTCGGCGCGTCGACCAATGCAATGGGCCAGGGACGTGGCCGGGGCCGGGGAGACTCACACTGGGATAAGAAGTGTGAAAAGTTTGTTAACTGTCACGATGCGCGTGACGGTCGTTGGGATCGTCGAGGACCCAATCGTCGTACGGGATTCACCAACGTTTTCAGACGTAACCGGCGACGGGGGAACACAGAATTTGTCAGTCGCAGAGGTCGCTATCGCAATCGTGATATCAGCCATCATCGATACTGGCGTCGCAACCGGTAAGCAGGAGGCAGGCATTCTTGACACCCTCTACATGCATTCGCATAATGGCCTACCCGGCCCGTTGCGGATGTGGCGGAACTGGCAGACGCGCAGGTCTCAGAAGCCTGTGATGGTGACATCGTGGAGGTTCAAGTCCTCTCATCCGCACCAAAAGATTGAGGCGAGTCTGTTAATACAGGCTCGCCCTTTTTCGTCTTTCTTAACAAATCCCCCTCATGAAATTGAAAATTTTTGTCACGGATTTTCGGAGCCCGGTGTTCTCGTACTAAGAGGTCCAGTTCCGAAAGGGGAGTATTAATGAACGTCGATCAAGCAGCTTTGATGGAAACAGACAACTTGAGACATGCCCATGTTAACAGCGCACTAGCTGAACGAACAGTGCGTTTGAAACTAGCCGACCGTCCCGATCGCGATCGCATTCAGAGGGTTGTCGATCTGGCTGACGCACTCTTGTCAGAAGCTGAAACATTGGCACGCGACAAGGCTTTCACCGAGGAAGCAACGAGGCTTAAACCGTTGGACATTCTCAGCGGTATTAATTTCTACGACGAAGTGCAACGGTTCGAGACTCACCTGATCAGGATGGCGCTGGCCGAAACCGGAAATAATCAGGCGAAGGCCGCAAGGCTCCTTGGAATTAAAGCCACAACCCTTAACTCCAAAATTAAACTCTTTCAAATTGACGTCGGCTAGACTCCCCAGTCACCGTCTTCTTCAATTAACTGCTTCCGACGTACCGAGGAGCTCGGCCTCGGTAACGTCGGAAACTGTTAACACCTGCTCCTGAAAAAGATTTGAATCGATCAACGTCTGCACGACGTAACGCCCGGCGGTCGGGAAGGTCACGTTTACGAAGAAGCTGATGTTGTCGGCGAAGCCGCCCCGCGCGATCTCGAAGCGCGTTGGTTGAGAGACGACTACAGGTTGTTTTCGGTCGGGTGTGAGTATGCGCACCTCGGAGAGGTAACTGCCCTGCCCTTGCCAGTGGTTAACTACAGCAAACTTGATCAACGACACGGGTAGTTGCTGCACCATGATGTTCTGAAACACACCCATGAACGACAGCTTGTTGCCGGCTTCTAAGCGAACGTCATCACAAAACAACGTGTAAAGTAATTCCAGCTTCTTTGTTGGTTCAGTGCTACTCATCTTTAATCCTGTTCAGTAGGGCTCTTCAGCCTGCGAAGCAGGCGTAAACAAAGCTCGCGGAGCGAGCGACAGCATAAAGCCTGGGGCGCAAGCCCCAGGAATAGCAAACAAGACATCCATTCGAGCCCGTGAAACGGGCGACAGCCACAAACGTTCTGAGTCTGTCGCCCGCTTCGCGGGCTCGCAACCTTTATTATTTCGATCCTGGGGCTTGCGCCCCAAGGCTTTATGCTTACGCCTGCTTTGCAGGCTAAAACCAGCCATGTATTTACGATTCCAACATTCCCTTGAATGCGTCCTCATCAATAACGGTGACGCCTAACGATTCTGCTTTGTCGAGCTTCGATCCAGCCGCCTCGCCTGCAACTACATAATCTGTCTTCTTGCTCACTGAAGAATTGACTCTTCCACCTCGTGCTTCGATTAGTGCGCGCGCCTCGTCACGAGTGAAGCTCAGCAACGTCCCGGTGAGCACAAACTGTTTCCCGGCGAAGCGCTCATCAACCTGCGCACTGCCTCGACGTTCAGCTTCAGTTTTGATTCCTGCTGCACGCAGCCTATCACACAGCGCACGATTCCCTTCATCGTCAAACCAGTCGCGCACACTTTCAGCGACTGTCAATCCGATCTCGGGAATTGCGTCCAACTCTTCGACCGATGCTTCCATCAGCTTCTCGAGCGAGCCAAGCTCGTGCGCGAGAATGCCCGCCGTCCGCTCGCCAACATGCCGAATACCAAGCGCGTAAATCAGATTCGAAAGATCGCGGGTCTTGCTCGCTTCGATCTGCGCCAGCAGGTTCGACGCAGACTTCTTCGCCATGCGCGGCAGACTCGCGACTTGATCGAGCGTCAGCGAGTAAAGATCACCAACGTCCTTTACAAGGTCCGCCGCCACGAGTTGCTCGGCAAGCACGTCGCCCAATCCCTCAATGCGCATCGCACGTCGTGACGCGAAGTGAAGCAGACGACCCATTAACTGCGCCGTGCAATCCGCCGCCACGCAACGCGCGACCACTTCACCTTCCGGACGCGAGATCAACCCACCACACACCGGACAATTCTCAGGCGGTTCAAAATCTTTCTCTTTGCCCGTGCGTTTGGACGTGACGACGCTCAGCACCTTGGGAATGATCTCGCCGCTCTTTTCGATCATCACCGTATCGCCAATCTTCACGTCCAGACGCCTGATTTCATCTTCGTTGTGCAGCGTCGCGCGAGATACGGTCGTGCCGGCTAGAAAGACGGGTTCCAGGATCGCGACGGGCGTAATCGCCCCGGTGCGTCCGACAGAGACAAAGATGTCGAGAACTTGTGTTGACGCCTGGCGCGCCGGGTACTTGTAAGCGATCGCCCAGCGCGGCGCCTTGGACGTCGCCCCGAACTCATCCTGCAGCGCAGTTGAGTTGACCTTTACGACGAGTCCATCTATCTCGTATCCGAGATCATCTCGCAAAGCTTCTTTCTCATTCGCGAACTCGATCACTTCCTCGATCGTCGTGCAAAGCTTGCGATGCGGATTCACGCGAAAGCCCGCTGCGTCGAGCCAGTCGAGTGCTTCCCAGTGCGTGGGAAACGGCTTGCGAGTGTTCACGAGTAGATCGTAAGCAAACATGTCGAGCTTACGTTTCGCCACTAAACGCGAATCGAGTTGACGGATCGCGCCGGCGGCAGCGTTGCGCGGGTTCATGTAACGTGGCTCCCCGAGCTCTTCCCGCTCTGCGTTCGTTCTGTCGAAAACGTCTCGCGGGATGAAGGCCTCACCACGCACTTCCAATGAATCAATTCGTCTTGACGACGACTTCAACCGCAGTGGAACACTGCGAATAGTTCGCGCGTTCTGCGTCACGTCTTCGCCGATGCGCCCGTCGCCGCGCGTGACACCGCGGATCAACAAACCATCTTCATACTGCAACGACAACGACAGGCCATCTATCTTTAACTCGGCGACATACTCAAGCTTCCGTCCTTCAGCCAACCGCCGGCAGCGATCATCAAATGCGCGCAGCTCGTCGATGTTGTAGCTGTTGTCGAGCGAAAGCATCTGGCGCGTGTGAACAACTTCCGGAAATCCTTCTGCTGGCCGTCCCCCAACGCGCTGCGTTGGACTGTCAAATGTAATTAATTCGGGATTAGCCTCCTCGAGCTTCTGGAGGTTCTCCATCAACTGATCGTATTCACGATCAGAGATCTCAGGCGCATTCCCGACGTAATAAAGCTCGTCGTGACGTCGAATCTCGTCTCGGAGTTTTTCGATTTCGGATGACTTGTTTTTTTTAGCCACGGATTATATGGATCATTTTAACCGGTGAATGACGCGCCCGATCAATTTGATGGCTCTTAAGAAATCATCGACACGGATGTTTTCATTCGGCCCGTGAGGATTTGAGCCCGCGTAGCCCGTGCCGAAAGACGCTACCGGTGTTGCCGGGTCGGAAACGCCGCAGACTGCACCAACTGGGCCACTGGAAGGATCCATCGGATAGATCAACGGTGGCTTGCCGTGAACTTCCGTCGTCGACTCAATCACAGCCTGAGCAACGCTCGACTTCACAGACGACTTCGCAAGCGGCGCACTTCCAAGCTCGATGATCTCGATATCTTTGAACCCACGCACGTCGAGATGCTTTCGCAAGAGGCTACCGACGATCTGCGCCGTCAGATCCGGAACGAGACGGAAGTCGAGCCGCGCCATCGCAGTGCTTGGCAACACGGTCTTCGCGCCGGCATCAGTGTGACCAGTGTGAATACCGCAGATCGTACACGTTGCGCCGAAGAAATGTTCTTTGACGAGCGTGTGCCCTTTCATCGCGCGCACCCAACCGCCGATGCGAAACTCGCGTTTCAGTCCCGCTTCGTCGAGCTCGATCTGCTTCAAGACCTCCGCGTCTTCATCACTGATCGGAGCAATGTGCGACGAGAAACCATCGATGGTGATAACGCCTTTTGGTGAAGTGATAGTGGCGAGTGCCTGCACGAGACGCCAGGCGGGATTCGGAACGATCGTGCCCCACTTCGAGTGCAGATCGGAGTGCGCGCCAAACGCACGCAGCTCTAAAAACGTGATGCCTTTGAAACCGAGACTGACAACCGGGTTCTCTTTCGTGTCGCTCGAGCCTTCATCCCACAAACAGCCATCAGCTTTCAACAACTCCGCGTTCTCAGTCGTGAAGCGATAAAGACTCGGACTTCCCAGACCATCTTCACCCTCGACAAGGAAGCGAAGCGTCACCGGAAGTTTACCGAAAGTCTTTTGATACGCCTCGACTGCCGCGAGACGTGCAACCAGATCGCCTTTGCTGTTCGCTGCACCGCGCGCGTAAAGCTTGCCGTCTTGAATCGTGGCGGCGAACGGTCCCGAGCTCCATTCAGTCAGGTGGCCCACCGGCTGGACGTCGTAATGTCCGTAAACAACAAATGTCTTTGGACCACCACCGCACTCGCCGTAAATGATCGGATAACCGGAGCCAACCCGAAACGAACGCGTACCGATGCCGACTCGCTGCATCGATTGTTCGACTGTCTCCGCAATCGCGCGCATGCCGGTACCACGCGCAGCGACCGACGGCATGCGGCAAAGCTGCTGCAACCGCTCCGTAAAACTGCGTGCGTGCCTGTCTACATATCGATCAAACTTCGTAAAGGTCAATCCGTGCTTATCCGTAGGTTATTGGCTTCAAACAAAACGTATCTCGATTGCTCTTGACCTCTTTCGAAGCCCGCACATACCAACTTTTCCGCAAATGCTTTCTGAAACTCTTGTCGCACACGCGTCTGCTCGGCGCGCGCGCGCTCAACGTCACGATTAAGGAGCGCATTGAAATCGGTAAGTATAGCTATCGTCCGAACACGCTTTCCCTCAAACTCCGTCGCCGCACCTTTCGCAAGCTCGTGCACTCTTGGAGAATCTATCTCCCACGTCGCCGACAATCGATCACTCGGCAGCCCCAACCCTGCATCAACCCCATAATCAACACCGTAGAAATCGTCAAGATACGTTTCAACCACCGCGCCGAGCCGGTTCAGATTGAAGTGCGCGTTGCGCGTCAGCATCGGATCCCACGTCCACTTGATCAACTTTCTGCCTTCGCGGAGGGCGCGATCGCGTTGGGCCCACTTGAGACGCGCCCCGACACCTTTGTTCTGGTAGTCCTTCGCGACTGCCATCACGTGCGAGTATCCAAATATCTCGTTGTCGCTGCGTACTCCCGCAAGATGATGAACGAAACCGACCATGCGATCGGCTACGAAGGCGCCGAGGGTCCAGCCGCCGGCCTGGCGAGAGACGATCAAATGCCGGCGAGGCGAGAGTTCAAGATCGGGAAGGCCGAATGCTTCGCGCTGCAACGCAACACAACGATCAAACTCCTCGATCGTTGTGCACTCCCGAATTGTCGTCTCTTCCATCCGTCAACATTATCCCTTCGATGGTCGTGCCGGTATTTGAATACTTGCCTGCAATCCGCGCGGTACCAGATTCTCCAGAGTCACGCTGCCGTTGATCAGCTCGAGCAGTTTACGACCGATGATGATCCCCAGTTCGTTGATGTTGGTTTCATGATTCGCCGAGCCGTGCTCCGGATCGAAAACGTTCGCCAGATCCGCGCGCGTTTCACCGTTGTCGATCACTTTGAACAGCAACATCCCGTTTGCATCGCTCTCGATGTTGACTTTCACCGCTTCACCCGCAGGGCTACGACTCACCGCCCAGGCAATGAAGTTGAAGAGCGTCTGTCGCAACTTACCCTGATCGGTAACGATGGTCGTGATCTCAGGCGCGAGCTCATACTCGATCTTGACTTGCTGCTTTTGGGCCATGCGCGCGGCTGCCGCACACGACTCGCGCAGAGTCTCGCGTATCGAAAATTCCTGGAAGAAAATTTCAGTGTGCCCGGCCTCGATGCGCGACAGATCCACGAGCTGATTCAGGCTCGCTTGCAGTTGCAGACCTGAGTCCTGCACCTTCTGACAAAAACGGCGCTGCGTGTCGGTCAGCTCTTCCTGATCGAGCAGGATCTCCGTGAATCCCAGTATCGAAGTCAACGGAGTGCGCAGTTCGTGCGACATGCGCGCCAGAAACAACGAGCGATAGTGCGAAACACGCCGGAGCTCGCGATTCGCCTCTTCAAGTTCGGCCGTTCGCTTTCTTAACTCGGCAATTAGTAGTTCTTCACGTGAATTCGGTTCAGTCGCCGCACTCGCTGCTACCCCGTTTGACGTAACCATTTTTTTCCCCTCGACACTTTCGTGTGCTCTGTCGTCCATAGAGATATACCTGCTTGAAGTTCAGCAACTTGGGGGTCACAGGATGTTAATGTGGCATCAATATAGGATTTAGCGTTCGCGGCTGTCAAAGTTTAGTTGCCGCAGCAGCATCGCCACACAAAATGATTAAACCATTCTTTCTTGTGCTTTTTATGCTTCTTTGTGGCTAATATATTGCGGGATGAACGGCCAACTCAGCGAGCAGCCGCTCGCGGAACTCATTCGTGAAATCTCGGCGAAGTCTCTCAGCGGGCGTTTGCGGCTCGAGCACGAGCGTGTGCACGCTGTCGCGTATTTCGAGGAAGGGGAACTTCTTTATGCCGCGTCGAACCTGCGCACACTCCGCGTCCGTGAATATCTGACAAAGGCTGAAGTCATTTCGGATCAGGATCTCGCGCGGTTCGATGAACGGATTTCTGATACTGACTTGATTAAGGTGCTGGGTTCGCAAAAACTGTTATCCGCTGCTGTTGCGGAACAGATTCAAACGCGACTCGTTGTCGATGTTTTGCGGGTCGCACTTTTGTGGACTGAGGGTGCCTGGGAATTCGAGTCGCGCTCGCGCCTCAGTGAACAATTCGATCTGAAGATCGATATCGACGCGCTGCTGCTCGAAGCCGCGCGCAGGCTGCCAGCGAAGTTTGCTGCTTCGCGTTTCGCTAATCCCGCCGAGATCATCACGCCGGTCGACAGCCCGCTTGTGAATGAGAATCTGCTACCGGCCGAAGTCTTTCTGCTTTCGCGTGTCGATAGACCAACGACTGTGCGTGAGCTCGTTGCCGTCAGTGGACTCGGACAGGATGAAACTCTCGGACATCTTTATGCACTAACGCTGGCGGGTCTACTCAAACGCGAACGTTGGCCCACTGGATTTCGAGGTGAACAAAAAACTGCTCCGCCACCACCGAGGGAGACCGCGCCGGCGTCTCCGCCGCCAGTTGAGCGCGAACCGGCTCCGGATACTCAGCCAGAAGATGTCGAGAACTTTCTCGTACGCATGAAGAATGCGCGTACGCATTATGAAGTGCTGGATGTCGGTTCCGGAGTTTCAGCGACGGAGTTGAAGACGGTTTATTACCAACTGGCGCGGCTGTATCATCCTGATCGCTTTCGTAAGAGTGATGCGGGGCTGGTCGCGCGGATTGAGTCGGCATTCGCGCGGATCACTCAGGCTTACGACACGCTGCACGACGATCAGCTGCGCGCAGGCTACGATGCGAAACTCGAGGCGCGCCGGAAGGTAGATCGGATTGTCGATGCGGCGCCGAAAGCCGCTGCACCAGCGCCGGAGCCGGAACCAGTTGTTGAAGGCGCTACTGAACCAGTTGTGTCGGCAGCCGAACGCGCCGACACACAATTCAAAGAAGGAGTTTTGGCGCTCGAGCAGGGGCAGAAGAAAGTCGCGCTCGGACTGTTTGCGTCGGCTGCGAGAGCAGTTCCCAACGAGCCACGCTACCGAGCGTACTATGGTCGATTGCTGGCAGGAAGTGAGGCGACGCAGCGCGCGGCCGAAGCCGAATTGAGCGCGGCGATTAGGCTCGATCCGAAGAACGCCGAGTATCGAATGATGCTCGCGGAGTTGTATCGCGACCTTGGCCTGAAGCTGCGCGCGAAAGGTGAAGCCGAGCGCGCGGTGGCGGCCGACCCAAACAACCGCAAAGCACGTGACCTGTTGCGAGCATTGAAATAGTTTGAGATTCTTGCCACGAAAAGGCGCAAAGACACAGATGGCGGCGGTACAAAATTTAGAGCTTATCGATAGCGCGGCGGCTGAGGCTTTTATACAGCTCGCCAGGACGACGGATAAATTCGAGCGTTACGAAAACCCACACGCGCAGCGCATCGCTGTGATCGCGGATGAGATCGCGCAGCAGTTTGATCTGGCACGACACGATCGCGGTTCGTTGTATGCGGCGGCGTTGTTGCACGATCTCGGCGAAGTGGCGATGGAGCGCGATTACATCCAGGCTACCGGGCCATTGTCAGTCGAAGAACGAGTCGATCTGGCGCGTCATCCGGTGCTGGGTGAACGCGAGGCCTCGCGCGTGGGAGCGGATCGCGCGGCGCAACTGCTTATCCGTTGGCATCATGAATGGTGGAACGGCGCCGGCTATCCGGATGCGTTGCGCCGCGAAGAGATCCCGCTCGCGGCGAGAATTTTGCGACTCGCTGATTCGTACGCGGCGCTCACTGATGCGCGGCCGTTCCGTCCCGCGATGACTGAAGAAGACGCGCGGCGTGTACTGATGGATGGCGCCGGGATCGAGTTCGATCCGGGTGTGGTGAACGTGTTTCTATCGCTCGAGCGTTTTCCGGAGCTGGAGTCGTTTGCGAAAGAGGAAACTTCAGACTCGGTTGAGCCGGCGGCGCCTGATGGTCGTGCGTGGGATATGTTTTCGTCGTTTTCAAAATAGACTATGCAATTTCATAACGGTTGGCTGGCTTTTGAACTCGGCGTGCTCCGGCGGCTGAAGTTTGCTTCAGTTGCACTGCCCTTCACCGGAGAACCGGAGCTCTCTCTTCAACTGAAGAACTGGCGCGTTCGCGTGGCAGCCAACGATCCGATGATGTGGTCTTATACGAAAGCCCTCGCGCTCGTCGAAAACAACACCGAACAACTCAACGAAGACGACCTCTTCACTCTCCTCGACGACGCGTACGTGCCGCGCGACAAGATGTCGAACGCGGCGTTGCTGAAATGGTTCAACGAGACGGACGCGTGGTGGTTTGACAACCTCCGCTTCAACGCCGAACAGCTTGAGCCTTACAAACGCGCGCTCGCTTTGACTGCGGGAATGATGACCGGCGATTACGTCCTTTCTTTCAACGAACAGACACGTACGTTGCGACAGCCGTTCTCATTGCCGGACGTCTTTCATCGCATGCTCGAGTGTTTGCCGGAGCCGCTGGACAATGCAATGCGCAATCAGAGCACGAACCAGGACGTGCGCAACTTCGTCGCCGAGCGCCATCACACGGATCTTTTGTTTTTAAGACTGCCGGTGCCGGTAACGCAGACGACAACGGCGAAGGATCCGATCATTACGTGGCGCGAAGAGTGGCTGCGTGGTGGTGATGATTTCTGGGTTGATCTCGAGAGATCACGTGGCGCGCGGCTGGGTTCACGCGTGCAGAGTAAACAGCAGTATCTCGGGTTTGTTGAAGACTTGTTGCGGACGGCGTCGCACATTCCGGCGTGGGCGATAGCGCACACGGAGAATGGGTTCATCTCGAGTGAAGAGATGGTGGAGAAGATCGGGCGTGTGCGGAGAGTCAGTTCGATCTATTCGAAGGACTTTTCAGATCTGCTGGGAGTGCGGGCGTCCTTGATTGTCGCGACAAGCTGAGACAGGATTTACAAGATTTTTGCCGAGATTTACATGTCAATCCTGAAAAATCTTGTAAATCCCGTCTACGTCTGTGCAACAAACTTATAGCCCACCCCTCTTACAGTCAGCAGGTGGCGCGGGCGCGACGGCTCATCCTCGATATACTTTCGCAACCGCACGATGAAGTTATCAATCGCGCGCGTATCAGTATCTTCACGCAAGCCCCAAACATCCTCGAGTATCACGCTGCGCGAAACGATCTTCCCTTCATGATTGATTAGATATCGCAACAGCTCCATTTCCATCAACGTCAGATGCACTATCTGCTCACCCGATCTCAACTCGAGCGCCTCGAAGTCGATCGTCTTCCCGCCAAACTCGAAAACCTTCGCCCCATCATTCTGCGTGACTCGATCACGATCTTTGTGAAACCACGCGCGACGTCGCAACAGCGCATTGATCCGAGCCAGCAACACCGCCAGATCGAAAGGCTTCGGCAGGTAATCATCGGCACCCGCTTCGAACCCGCGTAACACATCCTGCGCCGAGCCACGCGCCGTCAACATGAGGATCGGCACGAACTCTCCCTGCGCGCGCAAGCGCGATGCGAGTGAAAACCCATCCATTCCCGGCAACATCACGTCGAGCACCATCACGTCGAAAGTCTTGTGTTCGTCGTTCAGCAACGCAAGTGCTTCTTCGCCCGTGCCAACAGCCTCAACGTCATAACCTTCGGCTCTTAGGTTGTAACTCAAGCCCGCCGCGAGATGCTTTTCATCCTCAACTATCAACACTGATTGCGTCATATTTATTTAAGCTCGCGGAAGGTGAACCGTGAATGTGCTTCCATGACCAAGACCTTCACTCTCCGCAAACACGCGACCGCCATGCTTCTTGACCACTGAATGAACGATGAACAGCCCGAGGCCGGTTCCTTTCACACGCGCCATGAACCGCCCCGGCACACGATAAAAACGCTTGAAGATCCGCTTCAGCTGTCCACTCTGAATACCGATGCCGTTGTCAGACACTCGCACCGCCACGCGCTTGTTATCCAACGCCGAAACCTGAACCGAGACGCGCACCTCGTCGTCTGAATACTTCACCGCATTGTCGAGCAAATTCGAGAACGCCGCACGCAATTCATCGACGTCGCCCGACACCTTCGCCGACCGCGCGTCAGGCGACTCGCTGTAGATCAGCGCGGTCTCGTTAAGCCCGTAACGAACGCGCGTCAACTCCAAACACTCGTGGACCATCTCGCTAAGATCGATTACAGAATTAGCGATGCGCGGCCGTTTGTGTCCAGTACGCCCGGCGCGCAACACCTGCTCGACCGTGTGCAACAGCCGATCGGTGTCAGCAAGCATGATGTTGAAAAACTCGCGACGTTGAACTTCATCAACGTCGCGAGTCTTCAGTGTTTCGAGATAGAGACGAATCGACGCGATCGGCGTCTTCAATTCGTGCGTGACGGCGTTGATGAACGCGTCGTGCTGCTCGTTGCGTCTTATCTCGCGGATCAGGAACGTCGTGTTGAGCACGAGTCCGAAGATCAGCACGATGAAAAAGACGATGCCGAGAACGAGCAGCGCGACTTCACGCCAGTTCAGTATGATCCAACCAACGTTCAGCGCGATCGCAAGTGCGACCAGACACGCGCTGAGCGTGATGAAGAACACGATTGACTTTCGGCGCCGGCCTCTGACACGCATGGGCGGCGATTCTATCAATCTGTGGCGACCTGTGTGTACTGGTGGCCCGCGATCTTCTTCGGCAACCGCACTTTTCGCGATACGAAAAGCGCCAGCCAGAGAAACCCGGCAGTGCCCGAAAGCAAACCGGAGATCACCGTCAAAGAGCGCGCTGTGATCCAGTGTAACGACCAGCCGGCAACGCCGGTCGAGAACGCCCAGATCATCATTTCGGCTGCGCGATCGCTCGTCGAGACTCGGCCGCGCAAGTTATCAGGCACCAGCCTCATCAGCAGTGTTTCCTGCACGGCAAACTCAGCGCCGAGCAACACGCGCGATATCGCTACGAGCACACACGCCCACACGAGCGTCGGCATCACGCCCGCGAGCGCATAAAAGATGCCCTGAATAAACAGGCTCCAGCCGATGAACGCAATGGTGCGTTTTCTCAGCTCAAAGAATGCGCCAACGCGACGCGCGATCATCATGCCGATGAACAAGCCGAAGCCTCCTGCAAAATAGAAAGCTGCGACCGCCGAATCGGGACTCATGCCGTTCTGACCGGCGAACACGAGCGCGCCTAAGCGATCGGCGATGAGGTTCATCGCGCCGCCACCGGTGGCCCAAAGAATGTTGATGCCGAGAATCGTCGCTACCGGCGCGTGCGAAAGGATGTAGGACCAGCCTTCGCGCATGTCGGTCCAGTAGCCGCGATAAATACTCTTCGGCTCCACTGACGCCACGGTCTTGCTACGCGTCTCCTCGTCAGGCACCAGCCACACTGAGTATGCCGAGCCAAAGAAGGAGATGGCGTTGATGACAAACGCTGCCTGGTAACCGACGTGTGCAGCGGCCCAGCCGCCGAGTGCCGCGCCGATCGACATCAGCAGAAACCGTGACGTAAACATCAACGCGTTGCCCGCGAGTAGATCGCGTTCACCCGTGATGTTCGGAACGGCGGCGTTTTTGGCCGCTTCGAAGAATGCGCCGAAGAACGCGAGCGCAGCGGTACACACGTACGCGATCCACAAGTCTTCAGGACCGTGCACGAGCAGGAAGCCGAGTGCGACCACGACACGCACGAGGTCCGTCGCGATCATTACGGTGCGACGCGACCAGCGATCGACGAACGCGCCGGCCAGTGGCGCAAAGAGAGTGAACGGCACGATTCGCGAAATGAGGACGATGGTGGTGACTTCGGGCGCTGCGTGAGACACAGTACGGACCAAGCCGAGCGCGGCAATGAAGTTAAACCAATTGCCCAGTTCAGAGATGACCTGCCCGATCCACAATCGTCTGAAAGAGCGATTGCGCCGCAGGAGCTGTATGTAAGTTAGGGAGTCCATGATCTTAATACCAATTATTGTAGTTGAATCGGGTCCGTAAGAAGCGAACAAGTCCTGACTTGTTCTATTCTGCGTAGCTCGATCCAATCGGGTTATTAGCAAATAAAAAAGCCGCCCGATTGTGGCGGCTCGCGATCTGCTTCGTTCTCGTCGAACGTCATCCTCCAACAAATCGCGGCGGCCTTTTTTCAAGAAATGCCGAGACGCCTTCTACAAAATCCTTCGTCTTACCTGATTCAATCTGCGTCTCGCGCTCTAAATCCAAATGAGTTTTCATATCGTTCGTGGCGCTGGCGTCAAGCAGCCTCTTAATCTCGCCGATTGCAGCTGTCGGCGCCTGGGCTAGTTTTTCCGCCATTGCCATCACGTTGCTCATTAACTCCTCGTCAGGTACGACCGAATTTATCATTCCCATTTTGACGGCGGCTAGAGCACTGATTAAGTCGCCGGTGAATAACAATTCCGTCGCTCGTTTCCATCCTACGAGCCGGGGCAGCATAAATGTTCCACCACAATCAGGCGTGAGACCGATTTTTATGAACGCCTGGTTGAAGCGAGCACTTTCCGCTGCAATTACTATGTCGCAGGCGAGCGCAACGTTACATCCTCCACCTGACGCCACCCCATTCACGGCTGCGATAAACGGCACCGGAGTTTGTCGAATCAACAGGATCGCTTCGTTCAAGAGTCGCAACGGCTCGTCGAAAAACGCCTCGACGCGCCCGTCCTGGTTTGCGATCTCCTGCATCGCGCGCAAATCACCACCAGCGGAGAATGCTCGTCCCGCGCCCGTGATCACGATCGCTCTCGCTCCGCGCTCGAGTGCTTCAGCGATTGCCGCCTTGAAGTCTTGTGCGACCTGTACATTGAGAGCGTTCAGCCGGTCGGGCCGGTTCAAGGTCAACACGCCAACCGCGCCATGCATCTCGAGTTGAATCGTTTCGTAACTCATTGCTGGGTATTTTAAAGCGTTCTTCGGCGTCAATCGCGTAAACTGCTCGCGCGTCGGAAAAATTCCCGGATTTTTTAGTGTTTATGCCCGAAGCTAGCTCTTCGCAACAGCCGCCCTGAACTCTCAGGTTCTTTGTTGCGCGCGACTCGCGCTAAAACAATCGCTGCATAAAACCGGCCTGCCTGTCGATGGCTTGAACGGCACTGAATCGTTCTTACCACACTGATCGCAGGTAATCTCAAATCTCTGACGGTCGCCTCCTCCTTGTCCTTTGGAGCCGCCGAAGTTGGCACGCCGTGCGTCGCGGCATGGCTTACATCGCTTCGGGTGAGTTAGATTGCGTTCCCGGTAATACTCCTGTTCCCGTTCCGTGAACATGAACGGAGTGCTGCACTCCGAACATGTGATTTCAAGGTCTGGCATCGCGGTTTCTCCACGAGAGTGAAAACGAGGACGTTCACTCTCTTTTCTTCGGAGCGCTGGCGTTGCGTTTCTTTCAACCACAGGATGTGGCCCGAAAGCGCTGTTTTATAAACGCACGCCGAAAACCCGTCCCGACGGTTACGTTGCACGTGAGTGTACTCCAGCAATTCAGTCTATACAATTTTTTTGTGAAAACTTTCCGACAAAAAGTGTGGCGCAAGATCTTCACGGTCCTATTCGCTGTGGCGCACACGCAACACCTACTTTCGCAAACTGTGGATTTTCGCCCGGCACATACATTGCTCCCATTTCGCCGAAGCATGAGCAGACTCTTTCATAAGGGCCCCGGCATTTGATCAAACAGACCACACTCGCCAGTGCGGTTGAAACCCACGGGATTGGACTACACACCGCTGTTCCGGTCCAGGTTCGTCTCGTCCCCGCTCCGCCTGACACGGGTTATGTATTCCGTCGTACAGACCTCGGCGGCTTCGAGATTCCGGCAACGGTCGAATCGGTCGCGCATTGTGGTTACGCAACCACATTGATGCGGACGGGTGTGATGCTTTCGACTGTCGAGCACCTCCTCGCGGCGTTGCGTGGGCTCAACGTCGATAACGCGTTCATCGAAGTCGACAATCTCGAGATTCCGATCATGGACGGCTCGGCGGAAGACTTCGCGCAGATCATCGAGCGTGCAGGCATCGTCGAACAACCGCTCGCGCGTCGCGCGTTGCTCGTGCGCGAGAAAGTCTCGTACGAACAAGGCAATCGTCACATCAGCGTCGAACCGGCTGACACTTACCAGATCGAGTGTCTGATCGACTTTTCACATCCGATGATTGGCGTGCAGAGCTTGTTTGTGGAATTAGGCAATGGCGCGTTTAGTCGTGAGATTGCGGCGGCGCGCACGTTCGGATTCACGAATGAGATCGAGGCGTTGCGAAAAGCAAACCTGATCCGAGGTGGATCGTTAGATAACGCGATCGTGCTGACGCCTGAAGGGATGTTGAATGAGACCGGCTTGAGATTTCGTGACGAGTTCGTGCGTCACAAGATACTCGACATCATCGGCGATCTCGCGCTGTTGGGCATGCCGATACTCGGGAAGGTCGTCGCCGAACGCAGCGGTCACATCATGCACGCGGGATTGATGTCGAAACTACTCCGCGTTAGATCCGCGTGGGACATCGTCGACATGTAGACAGGATTTACAAGATTTTTCAAGATTGACAGAATCATCTTGTTCATCTTGAAAACATCTTGTAAGTCCTGTCTAAAGACCACTCCTCACAATGTCATGCACCCGGATCAACCCAACACACTTCCCATCCTGATCCGTAACAGGCAACACTGAGATCTGCGAAGGCCGCTCTTCCATCAACCTCAATGCATCGAACGCCAGCAACTCAGGCGTTACGACCACCGGCCGGCGCGTCATAAAATCATCACACGTCAATTTCGCCAACGACTCATGACTCGTCTGCTCAATCGCCCGACGCAGATCGCCATCAGTAATGATCCCCGCCAGCAGTCCACCTTCATCGACGACGCATACAGCACCAAGTCCACCCTTGCTTATCGCTCGCACCACTTCAACCCACGACGATCCAGCCGCTATCGTCGGGTTCTCCCGCTCACGATGCATCAAATCAGCGACGCGCAACGTCAGTCGCTTCCCTAACTGTCCCGCCGGGTGATTGACCGCAAAGTCATCAAGCGTCAGTCCCTTAATCTTCATCACCGTCATCGCGAGTGCATCACCAACCGCGAGCGCGACCGTCGTGCTCGTCGTCGGCGCAAGATTTAAAGGACACGCTTCCTTGTCCACTGAAGCATCGAGCACCGCATCAGCACGTCGCGCGAGTGTCGAGTTGACGTTTCCGACTATCGCGAGGATCGGCACGCCACGATTCTTCAGATACGGCAACATCGCGATAATCTCGTCTGTCTCGCCGCTGTTGCTCAAAACAATGACCACGTCGTTCTGCTGCACAATTCCGAGCCCGCCATGCAGCGCGTCTGAAGGATGCAGGTAAAGTGCGGCCGTTCCCGCGCTCGTCATCGTCGCGGCTATCTTTTGTCCGATGATTCCCGACTTCCCGACGCCCAGGATCACGACTTTTCCCTTGCAGTCCGCTACCAGCTCGACCATGCGGCCGACTTGCTCGGGGTCGAGTCGGTTAGCTGTCTGCGCGATGGCATCCGACTCAATTCTCAATACTTGCTGCATATCTGCGAGATGATCTTGCGTCATTTGGCGCCTTTGATATACGAGACACGTTACATTTGGCAAGTCGGCAACAGGTAAGTTATAGTCCGGCATTCGTTCAGATAAAGTTCAGCCACAGGTGAGTGCGAGATGGGTTTGCTAAGCCTGCTTCCCAAAGAAGAGCAGTATTTCGATCTGTTCACGCAGATGACGCTCTACATCTCTGCGGCGGCGCGCGAGCTCAAAGAGATGCTCGCCGACAAGAACTATGCTTACGCCGAGTATGCAAAACGCATCAAGGGCCTCGAGCACGCCTGCGACGAACTTACGCACAGCATTTCCACGCGTCTGAACAAGTCGTTCATCACGCCATTTGATCGTGAAGACATCTACATGATGTCGACGGCGCTCGACGACATTGTCGATCTGATCGACGACGCAGCGCGCGCGATCATCATTTTCGACATCCGGGAGATTACCGACTACGCTCGTGATTTTGCGAACGTGCTCGAGCGTATGGCGGATCAGCTCAAAGAGATCGTGTCTACGCTGCAACGCCCGAAGAACATCACGCAGCGGCTGGTCGAGATCCATCGTCTCGAGAACGAAGGCGACGACATCTATCACGCCGCGATTGCGGAGCTGTTTCACGATCCGCCTGACGCATTAACTGTTTTGAAGTGGAAAGAGGTTTACGAGAAGCTTGAAGCTGCGGTCGATCGTTGCGAGAACGTGGCTAACATTATTGAGAGTGTGATTATTAAGCATACTTAGTAACCGTCTCCCATGACCGCAACTCTGGCTTTCGTTATCATCCTCGTCTTACTGGCGCTTGTCTTCGACTACATCAACGGCTTTCACGATGCGGCGAATTCGATCGCGACTGTCGTGTCGACGCGTGTTCTCTCGCCGGGTCTCGCAGTGATCTGGGCGGCATTCTTTAACTTTGTCGCGTTTGCCGTGTTCGGTACACGCGTCGCTAAGTCGATCGGCGATGGCGTTCGCATGGATCTGATTAGCGCTGACCTGCGTCTCTATGTTTTGCTCGCTGCCTTACTCGGCGCGATCGTGTGGAATTTGATCACGTGGTATCTCGGACTGCCGACGTCGAGCTCGCACGCGTTGCTGGGTGGTTATGCGGGGGCGGGTGTTGCGGCGTACGGTGGCGTGAGTGGACTGCTCAAGACTGAGGTGTGGTTGCGGACGTTGAAGTTTATCGTGCTCTCGCCGTTGATTGGGATGTTGTTGGGATTCACGTTGATGGTCCTCGTCTATTGGATCTTTCGACGTTTTTCAGCGACGCGCGTCGACAAGATTTTCCGGAAGGGACAACTCTTCTCAGCGGCCGCTTTTTCGTTGGGCCACGGTGGCAACGACGCGCAGAAGACGATGGGGATTATGACGGCTGTGCTGACCGCCGGTGGTGTTTGGGGCATGCACTACGGACCTGACGGGTCGCTTCCGAAGATTCCGATCGAAGTCGTGCTCTCAGCCCATGCCGCGATCGCGTTGGGTACGTTGTCAGGAGGCTGGCGCATCGTGAAGACGATGGGCACGCGGATCACGAAGCTGAAACCTGTTGGAGGTTTTTGCGCTGAGTCCGCCGCGGCGCTAACCCTTGCCTACGTGACACTCACCGGCACGCCTGTCTCGACAACGCATACGATCACCGGCTCGATCGTCGGAGTCGGCGCGACGCGTAGATTATCGGCAGTTAAATGGGGCGTCGCCGGACGCATCGTCTGGGCCTGGATCCTCTTTCCAGCACAGTGGGATCCGAAGCTTGGAATTCACGTGACTTGAAGTCGCGGC
>JADMIO011184632.1_pt1 | contig 47408 bp, 38 predicted proteins | sample 8958161 | NCBI WGS metagenome assembly JADMIO01 (sample SAMN16585339, study PRJNA669376) | soil metagenome | isolation source: Crop rotation soil | place: USA: Cullars Rotation, Alabama | collected 2011
GCGACTTCAAGTCACGTGAATTCCAAGCTTCGGATCCCACTGTGCTGGAAAGAGAAAATGGGTGGCCCAGGATCTTGATAGTCGAGCAGTCCGCGTGACGAACGTCGGACGCCGCGAAATGCTCTCAAGATTCGGCCTCGAAGTTTAGATTTTCAACTTTTCCTCGGAGGGACAGACTGTCGATGAAGAAAATCACGAGGCGGACGTTTGCGAAACTTGCGGGTGGGGCGGCGCTGGCTTCGACCACGCAACTGCCCACGCTCGGATTTAATCGTGCCACTCAGGACAGCGCGCCACGCGCTAACACCGGACGCGAGTTTCCGCCCGGCTTCATCTGGGGCACGGCAACCGCTTCGTATCAAGTTGAGGGCGCGGTCAAGGAAGATGGCCGTGGTCCATCCATCTGGGACACCTTCTCGCACACGCCCGGCAAAGTTAACAGCAACTCCAACGGCGACGTCGCGAACGATCATTATCATCTCTACAAGAGCGACGTGCAGTTGATGAAAGCGTTGGGCGTGAAGGCTTATCGCTTCTCGATCGCATGGCCGCGCGTGTTTCCGAATGGCGATGGTCCAGCGAATCCGAAGGGGCTCGACTTTTACAACCGCCTCGTTGATGAGTTGCTCGCGAACGGCATTCAGCCTTTCGCTACTTTCTATCACTGGGACCTCCCGCAGTCGTTACAAGATCGTTTTGGTGGTTGGGAAGGACGCGACACATCGAAAGCTTTCGGCGACTACGCAGGCTACGTCGCCGCGCGCCTCACCGATCGCGTGAAGCACATCTTCACGATCAACGAGTTCGGCGCGTTTATCGAGGTCGGTTATCGCTGGGGTGTTCACGCGCCAGGGCTGAAGCTGACTGGCTCGCGTTTGAACCAGACGCGACATCATGCGGTGCTTGGTCATGGTCTCGCGGTGCAGGCGATTCGCGCGAATGCGAAGAGTGGAACGAAGGTTGGTCTCGCCGAGAACATCACGATTCCCGTGCCCGCTGTCGAGACGCTGCCGAACGTGCTCGCGGCGGAGCGCGCGATGCGCGAGATGAACGCGCCGTATCTCACCGTGATCATGGAAGGGAAGTACACTGACTGGTACTTGAAGTCGGAAGCTGAGAATGCGCCGAAGTTCACGCCTGAAGATTTAAAAATCATCTCGAGCCCGCTCGACTTCGTTGGCATCAATGTTTACTCAGGACAGTTTGTGCGTGCTGATGAGTCGGCGGCGGCTGGTTACGGTTACATTCCGCAGCCGGCGTCGTTCCCGCACGCGCCTTCACCCTGGCTGCTTATCAATCCTGACTCGCTTTACTGGGGACCACGTCACGTCGCGAAGCTCTGGGGCGCGAAAGAGATCTACATCACCGAGAATGGTTGTTCGGCTGCGGATGTGCCGGCGGCGGATGGGCGCGTCTACGACACCGATCGGGTGGCGTACCTGCGGAGTTATCTCACGCAGTTGCGACGTGCGACGGCGGACAACATTCCGGTGCGCGGATATTTTCTGTGGAGCTTGATGGACAACTTCGAGTGGGCCGACGGGTACACGAACCGCTTCGGGATTCACTACGTTGATTACGCAACACAGAAGCGCACGCCGAAGCTGAGTGCGGATTTTTATCGTGAAGTAATCGCACGCAACGCAGTCGTATGACATAGTAACCACGAATAAACCTATGAAAGATCCCATCGGCCAGTTTTACACGAGTCATCCTTATCCACCGCCGCTCGAAAACCTCGATCGCGCGATCGCTCTGTGGCAGGACCAGAATGTCCACCGCGCTGAGTTTCATCTGCTTTGGCCGGGCAAAGAATATCGCGCCGATTTCGAGGTCCTGATTGCCGGCTGCGGAACGTGGCAGGCCGCGAAATTCGCGCTCTGTCATCCCGGCGCGCGCGTTATCGCGATCGATATCAGCCCGACGAGTCTCGAGCACACTGAAGCGCTAAAGAAGAAGTACAACTTGACGAACCTCGAAACGCGGCAGTTACCGATCGAGAGTGCCGGCGACCTCGACCAGCGCTTCGATCTGATCGTCTCGACCGGCGTGCTGCATCACCTCGCCGATCCTGATGCGGGCCTGCGCGCGCTGCGCTCTTTGTTAGGCCCGGAAGGCGTGATGTACCTGATGCTGTACGCGCCGTACGGTCGCACGGGCGTTTCCATGCTTCAGGATTATTGTCGGCGGCTCGGCATCCAAACAACGCCGCAGGAGATCAACGATCTCAGTCAGGCGCTGCGCATGATGCCGCAACATCATCCACTCGTGTCGATGATGCGCGGCGCGCGCGAGGGTTTAGACGCGCAAGCCCTGGTCGACGCGCTGCTGAACCCGCGCGACCGGACTTACTCAGTGCCGCAGTTGTTTGAGTTTGTCGAGCGCCATAATTTGAATTTCGCGCGCTGGTACTGGCAGGCGCCTTACTCACCGTACTGCGGCGCGATCGCCGACACATCGCATGGACCTCGAATAGCAGCGCTGCCCGAACGCGATCAGTTTACGCAGATGGAATTGTGGCGCGGCTTGATCAGCAATCACGATTTCATTGTTCGCGGAAGCGACGTAAAAGAGGTCACCTTCGACACCGAGGATTATCTGCGTTACGTGCCAGTCCGTCGTGCGTGGACTACCTGCGTGCAGAACAACATTCCTCCCGGCGCGGCCGGCGTCCTGTTGAATCAAACACACATGTTTGACGATCTGTTTCTTCCGGTTAATGAGTTGGAGAAGGAAATGTGGGAAGCAATTGACGGGCAGCGCAGCGTTTCAGAAATTGTTGAGGCGGTGAAGTATTCATCGCCTCATGCGCGAGACTTTTTCGAGAAGCTGTGGTGGTACGATCAGGCGGTGTTCGACATAAGTAGATAACGGTATCAGCGTTTATCCGTGTTCTGGAACTGTTCCCAATAATCCTTTACGAAGTCCCTCTGCTTTCCGTGACCATAGCCTGAGCCGAACTCGTATTGATCCATCTCGGCCAGCGCCTGTTCCAGGTTCCACTTGTCGTGCGTGAAGCGATACACCGCTCCGACGACGCCCGTGCGGTGACGTCCACCCGCGCAGTGCACGAAGAACTTACCTGTCGCCGGATCGTCAACCACTTTCAGGAACTGATTGATCTGATCCATGCTCGGAGTGCTTTTGTCTTCCATGGGAATGTTGATGTAGCGAAGTCCAGCGGCCTCGACGGCGGGCTGCTCGTACTCTCTTGAATTGTCAGTCAGGTCGATAATCGTGTGTACGCCCAGCGCGGCCAGAGCAGCGTAGTCACCCTCGTCCGGACGTGAACCGCGGAAAAACCGGTCGTCCATTTGACCGAAGTTTTTGATCTTAACGTTCGGAAACTTGACGTTCTTGCTCTTGCCAAACGCGGCTGCGGAAAACGACAAAATGAGCGCGAGGGTCGCGATAAGGGTGGGGGAAAACTTCCTAATATTTCTCATCTAAAATCTCCTCAATTCAAACGATTTGATGTCCGCGCCGGGGGCGATTCTTATCAAGAATCGGGTATGAGATTCAGTGGTTAAGCCTATAGTTGCACGAATTTACGCGTACCATTTGCGGCTGGAAATGCGCGATTTGGGGTCTGTTTGAAGTGTTTGAGGGCAAGAGCGGAATCACCCTTTTTGCCCTTGCGGGCCCGCTCTTGCCCTTAGAGCGACGACAGACAAATTCCTGCCGCTGACGTGCGGCGAAAGCAGCAAGAGTCTGTCGGCACCGTCGCCCTATCTCGTAAAAACTACGAATGAATCCAATTTTGGGGAAAGAGTCGGGAGGGGAAAGAATGAACTGCCGGGCAGTATGCCTGAGAAAAATATTTCACGCAAAGGCGCAGAGCCGCAAAGTAAATCTGGAGCTTTGCGTCCTTTGCGGCTTTGCGTGAAAACCTCTTTCTCAGATCTCTACATTCTCGCGGCCGTAGCGTAACACTTTGCTCATCCAGATCAGTTCGCGAAGAAACTTGTCCATGCGTTTCTCGTGTGCGGCGCGGTCTTTCATGTTGCCGGCTTCGTCGAAGAGTTGTTGGGCGCCCGAGAAGTTTCCATCCCAGAAGATCGTGACCAGCCCGAGCTCGCGCAGCACCGGCAGCAACGCTTCGATAACGCGCGTGCCGCCAAAGCCTCCAGCCGAGACGCCGCAGATGCCGACAGCTTTGTGTATGTATTCCTTCAGGTTCGTATCGAGCGCGTGCTTCAGCATCCCCGGATAGCCGTGATTGTATTCGGGCGTGACGATCACGATGCCGTCGGCGCGCATCATCGCTGCTGAGAAGCCTGCGTCTTTGATCGCCTCGCCGGCGTCGTCCGTCGGAAACTTCAGCTCGCGGATATCGATCAGTTCCGTTTCGACGCCTTCATGTTTCTGCACTTCGCCGAAAACGAATCTGGCAATGTTTTCACTCGCGCGTCCTTGCCGCGTCGTGCCGAGAATCACTGGAATGAAAAGTGGTCGGGTAGTCATAGTGTTTTATCTTCTTCCGTGGCGCGCATTTTAAGCTATTGACTGAACCGGCGCAGGCGCATAACATGCGGGCGTTATCGAGACGTCATCGGGCGTGGTCCTCGTCCACGCTTAATCGGTTACAGTTAGCGTCTTCGGCCTGCCTTCTCGGTCCACAAGATAGTTCTCGCCCGTGGATGATTTCGGTTTGGCCTCAACCGGAGAATTAAATATGGGCATCTCGCTGCGTCGTCAGTCAAGAATTATCCTGCTTGTTGTCGCTATTGGTTTGATAATCCTTACAACCGGCAGTTGCCAAAAGAGCGGACCGGCGGACACGTCGAACGCGAACACAACAGCCGGCGCATCGCCGTCACCAGCGGCGTCGCTACCGCCATTGCCGAGCGGTGCACAAGCGCTGCCCTCGCCGGTCGTCAGCGGAAACATTCCCCGGCAAGTCGTCATCAATGGAAACCCCGCGACGCCACAGGACGCGCGGCCTTTCTTCGATAACTTCTCGTGGGAATCTTTCATCGCCTTGAACTGGCCCGCGTCGAGTGCGCGCGGCGTTCCGAACGAGCCAAACAATCCGACCGTATTCTTCAACGCGCCCAACGGTGTGCCGGTCGTTTGGGGAACTTATAAAGACTCATTCGATCTCTTCGGGCAAAAGGACAAACGGCCGAGTGCGTGGAATTCGCCGACCAGCGAGATTAATCCCTGTCCGAACGCGAGCCCCGGTCAGAAAACTCTGATTTTCACGACCAAGGGCGACACGCCGCTCATGCAAACCAAGCAGGCGTTCTCATTTCCACTCGTGGACCAGCGCAGCAATTTCGTCTATTACGACATTCGTTACGACGAAGCCGAGTACAACTTCATCCGCGGCCAGGACGGCAACCAAGCCACGTGGCTCTACCTGCTGAAAAACCTGGCGCCGGTAGAGAACCAGCAGTTTGGTGTGCAGATGCCGATGTCCAACCCGTCGGCGCTCGGCTCGATCATGGTCAAAGCGGCGTGGCGCATCAGTACGTCGAGCGACGACACGAAACGTTACTATGCCATCAACGCGCTGATTTACGATTCAACAAAACAAACCTGCGCGCCCGCGACTGTGTTGCTCGTCGGACTACACATCGCGCACAAAGTCGATCCATTCACCGAATGGGTGTGGTCGACGTTTGAGCAGGTTGACAACGTGCCACCCGATCCGGACGTCTCGCCCAAACCAACGCCGCCGCCCAGTGGTTACTCATTCAACAACGGCACCGGCAATCCGCCGACGCCAAACGGTTTCAATTACAAGCCGCCATTAACGGCTCCAGGCACGCCGACACCAACACCCTCGCCCGTGCAAGTGACGCGCGTTAATGCGATTCCAAACACGCCGACGGGCCAATCAACGCGCGACATCAACGCTTACTACCAGGGCGTTTTGAAAGGAACAGTCTGGCAGTATTACCAACTCGTCGTGACGCAGTGGCCCGCGAACCCCGGCATCGGCACCGGCAAGCCTTTCACGTTGATGAACAACGGTGGTGTGTATCCGCAAAACGCGGGCGCCGCGTTTCCCGCGACCGGCGCAGTCAACACGACGATGGAAACTTACTTTCAAACGCAAAATGATGCCGCGGGAGCTGGCGGTAATAGCTGCATGAGTTGTCACTACAGAGCGGGCCAGTCTGACTTTAGCTGGGGCTTGAACCGGAGGGCACACTGATGGATAAAAAGACTGAAATCGCAATGCAGAAGCGCAGAATCACCGCTTTGCACGAGGAACCCACTACCAGCAAACTGGCATCGACAGCAGCCACCGCGACTCTGCCGCCACCGCCGACAGGCTGGTGGATGTACCACGGCGATCCGGAACACACGGGCTTCGTTTCCGACAGCAATCTCAACACGGCGACTGTCGCCTCGAGTAGTTTTCAAACACTGTTCACGCTGCAACTCGGTGGTCCAATCCTCTCCGTGCCCGCCGTCACCGATGGGTTCGTCTACGTCGGCGTCGCAAATTATCACGCGGCTGAAGGTGGCAATGGTGGTGCGCTGCTCAAGATCGACCTCACGACCGGACAGACGGTCAAAACTTTCACCTGGGACCTCGGCCAGGACAACGAAGACATCCACAGTTTCACCGGCATGGGCTGCACTCCCATGATCTTTAACGATCGCGTCTACTTCGGCGCGTTCAACGGCAAGTTTTATTGTCTCAGCCAGGACACACTCGAACAGGAGTGGGTAACGGATCTGCGCAATCAGGACCTCGGCCACAATCAACCGATTACGAACATCAACGGCGTGAGCACAGGTGGCCCACCGGCAGTCATCTGGACCTCGCCCGTTGTTTCGGCTGATGGCACGAAGCTTTACGTCGGTTGCGGCGAAGGTGAGAACCCGAACCTCTACAGCTTCGTCTTTTGCCTCGACACGCTCACCGGCAACGTCCATTGGATCTACTGCACGAACGTGTTTTGCACGGACTCAGTGAATCAGCCGAACGTGTTGCCCGAATCGGCCGTGCAGACTCTGCCGCCGCCTTCCGGCTACACGCTCTTCAAGGGTGAGCCGATCGTGATGGGTTGTTCTGTTTGGGGTGCGATTGCTTACGACGCAGAGTTGAATCGAATCTATTGCCCAACCGGCAATCAGCAACCGGAACCTGATGGCAACTGGTCTGGAGGTCCATTCAAACCCGAACTGCCGAGCCCGGGCTTTTCGAACGGCCTGCTCTCGCTCGACGCTGACACCGGCGAGTTCAAGGCGTTCTTTCAGGTGCCGCCCGAAAGCAATTACCGCGATTCGGATTTCGATATCGACATCGGCAGCGCACCGGTAATCACGATGCTCGGCTCGCAGAAAGTCGCGATTCTCACGTGTAAGAACGGCGGCTTCTTCGTGCTCGATGCCGATTCGCTGAAGCTCGTGAAATGGCGACAAATGTTGCCGTACATGAACGACGGCACGTGGATTCCGGACGTCGATAAACATCCCGTGGATTCAAACGCGCTCAATCCTCAGGTCGGTAATGACGAGTCGAACAACACACCGGGCGAGAACTATTCCGGCGCGTTTAATACGGCAGCCCTTTATCCGGGTGGAAATGGGATATCGCCGCGTTTCTTCATCGCGTTGGGTGGTCCAAACTATCACAACGCTTCACCCGGAATTGATTACGAGTCGACGCCCTTCATGCGCGCGCTTGATTTCGAGTCGCCGCAACTCGTCGACGCGTGGCCCATGGACAACGGCGACCCGCGCAAATACCTCTATCCGTTTCATATCGATGAGCCGAACGGTATCGCGATCGGCATGTACACGAGTGCGGGTGAGTCCGGCCTGAGCTCGCCGGCGGTCGTCAATGACGTCGTGTTTTGTACGACCAGCAAGATCGCGATCTACGCGTTCGACGTGAGCAACGGCAAGCTGCTTTGGTCGGACGACCTCGGCATGCAGACCGACGGTTACAACGGAGGCTACGGTTATTGTCTCGGCGCCGCAGTCTGGAAGGATTACGTGGTCGCGGGCGCGTTGGTCTTCGGCAGAGACGGTGGCGTGCTCCGCATCTACGGTCTAAAACAGTCTTGATTTGTGCTTTTTGTGCCTCTTGTGGCAAACGGAGAAATGACGATGGCGGTTTCCTTCAGCAGCGACATTGCGCCCCTCTTCAATCAGTTTACCGGCCAGATGATGTGGCGCTTTGATCTGACGAACTACGATCAGGTCAGAGCCAACGCGCAGGTCATCTACGGTCGCATTAACGGTGGTGGTATGCCGCCGCCGCCGTTCGATCCGCTGACGACCGAACAGATTCAACTATTCCAACAGTGGATGGCCGAAGGATATCAACCTTGAGGTTTTATTTGTGCCTCATTGCAATTCTTTACGGCGTTAGTGTCTCCACCATCGCCGCTCAAGCGACAGGTGCGACAGTTACTGGAACGATTCGCGATCCAGTGGGCCAGGTCATCGTTGACGCCGAAGTGCAGATGCTGAACATCGGCAGCGGCAGTGTTGTTAAGACGAGGACGAACTACGAAGGCAAGTATGAAATAACACGTCTCGCGCTCGGCTCCTACGTTCTTTCCATCAACAGCTCCGGTTTTGCCGCCGCGACCCGAAGCCTCACCTTGCGTCGCAATGAATCGTATCTCGAGGACTTCTCGCTCGAACCGGGCATCATCGTCAGCAGTATCACCGTGACTGCCGGGAAAGGCAGCGCGCGCGTGGCAGCCGACGCGCCGCAGATGGTGTCAGTCAGCGATCAAGACGACTTCGAACGACGTCGCCCGGCGTCAACGACACGCGCTCTCGAACTCACACCGAATCTCAACACGATCAACTCGAATCCAGCTCTCGAACGGCCACGCCTGCGTGGACTCGCTTCGAACCGTGTGCTGATCGTGGTCGATGGTGAACGACTCAACAACGTCCGCAGCGATCCCACTTCCGGTGTCTCGCCAAGCATCGTCGACGTGGTCCAACTCGAAGCCTGCGAAGTGTTGAGCGGCGCGGGCTCGAGCCTGTACGGTTCGGACGCGATGTCGGGAGTGATCAATCTCGTCACGACTCCACTCGACGAGCCGCGCGATAACCATCTCGGCCTGCGCTTCAACGGTGACCTGCGCACCAACGGCGGCTTTCGACGCGGCGCCGCAACGATCAACTGGAGTCGTTCGAAGCTTGCCGCTCGCTTGACGGGTTCACTCTTCCGCGAAAACGCTTATCACGCCGGCAACGAAGAGATTCCGCTCAGCGACGTTGTGCGCATCGGAAATCTCGCGACCGCGATGGGTCTTGAGGCGGGTAATAACGTCGCGGTGACTTACGCCGTTTGGAATCTGCCCGCGGGTGGCGAGGTGCCGAACAGTCACGGACACGGCTTCAACGATCAGGCTGACGTTTGGTTTTTTCCGACTGCGAACCAGAGCATTCGCTACCGGCAGTTGAACAGCCAGCATGAAGATCTCGGCTTCTCGTTCATCGCGCCGCCGTTCGATCCGCGACGGCAGTTCAACAGCTTCCGGCGGCTCGATAAGTATGGGTTGCGTTACGAAGGTCGTGAGCTGCGCAGTTGGCTACCGCGCGTGTCCGCGAGTTTTTACCGTCAAAAATATTCTTTTCCTGACGACACGTTGACGTCGCAGATTCCGGTCGACAGCAGTTGGACGATTAACTTTTTTCCGCCGGACGGAGCTTTACTAAAATTGACCGGCAATCCATCTTCGTTCGTGCCTGCCAGCCTTTCTGAAAACAAAAATTCGATCACGACGCACGGACTCGACTTGCAGGCGACGTTCGCGCCGTTTGTCGGATCGTTGCTAACCACCGGCGTCGGATACTTGCGCGATTCTTCAATCGATGAGTTTTCCCGCACGAATCTCATTCCAACATTCAATGCCGTCAGCGGTCGCGCGAGTAATCCGGACACTGATTACACGAATTGGAGCTGGTTCAACTTGTTCGAGCATGAACCGTTTGCGTGGTTGCGACTCAACGGTGGCTTGCGCGTCGACAATTGGAGCACACACGCGCGCGCGACGCCGGGTTTCCCCGTCGGTGTCGAATCGACTCTGCTCGATCGTTCATTCACGTTGTTGTTAGCTGATCCAGGTTCGGTTAATACGACGGGAGCGGCCGGTGTGCTCGACCTCGTGCGCGGCGTGAATGGGATCGAGACCAATCGCACGGTCGTGACCGGCACCGCGGGTGCGGTCGTTCGTTTGCCCCACGGCATCAATCCGTATTTTCGCTGGGGCACGAGTTATCGCGAGCCGGGAGTCACTGAGCGTTACCTGCTGCGTGACTTTGGCGATCCGTCGTTTAGCGTGCTCGTCGTTCCAAACACGGCGCTGCAACCTGAGCGCGGGCACGAGTTCGATTTCGGCGTGAAGGTGCAGCGCGCGAAGTGGAATGCGTCTGTCAATTACTTCCGCAACGATCTGAAAGACTTCGTCGGCAATGCTTTCGCGGGGCCGTTCTTCATTCCGAGCGATCCGGCGTTGGGACTCGCGCCGATTTCAGACGAGTTTCCATTTCACGGCGTGCTCTACGCGCAGCGTGTGAACACCGCGCGCGCACGCATTCAGGGAGTTGAGTCTGCGTACGAGGCGAGCTTCGGGTTGGACCAGGGCGTGATTTCCGTGTTTGGTTCGACTGGTTGGTTGAAAGGCACGAATCTCACGCCTGATGAAACGACGCTGAGATTGATCTCGCGGTTCTACAATCGCTCTGACACGCCGGTTGAATTGCGTGGCTCGGCGGACGACGTGCCGCTCACGAGCATCACGCCGTTGCGAACAATCAATGGCGTTCGCTTCGACAGTCTCGACCGGCGGTGGTTCGCAGAATACGAGTTGCGCTATCAGGGGCAGGTGAAGCGAGCGGATCCGATTGATCTCTCGGCGGCGATATCGACTCAGTACGGCACGTTCCGCAGTTTGAATTCATTCGCGGTGCAGTCGCTGCGCGGTGGTTACACGTTGCGTAGTGAGAAGCACAAGATCATGTTTACGGTCGGCCTCGAGAACCTGACGAATCGTTTGTACTTCGAGCATTTCCAGACCGCGCCCGCGCCGGGTCGCACCGTTGTGTTTGGAACGACCGTGGAACTGATGAACCTGTTGAATAAATGAAGCGCTACTTACTGACAGTGGTGGCGATGATGGTGTTTTTCACGATCCTCTTTTTGATCGTGGAGGCGCTTGGTGTGCCGTTGTTGTCAGACCCGACGCCGTGGATGAAGCATGGTGGCGTGTTGGCGGCGAGCATTGGTGTGGGGTTGTTGATTGCGGACGTCTTGTTGCCCGTGCCGTCGAGCATCGTGATGGTTGCTCATGGCGCGCTCTTCGGTGTGTTGTGGGGAACGGTGCTGTCGTTGATCGGAAGCGTCGGCGCGGCGGTGTTTGGGTTTGCAATCGGCAGGCGCGGTGGAAAACTGTTGGACCGTGCAGTGACCCCGGTTGAGCGTGCGCGGGCCAGTAGCATTCTCGAGCGGTGGGGAACACTCGCGATCATCGTCACGCGTCCGGTGCCGTTGCTGGCGGAGACCGTTGCGATCATGGCTGGTGCGTCGTCGATGAGTTGGCGAGCTTTAGTTGTGGCGTCGATCGCGGGTTCGTTACCGCCGGCGTTGTTGTATGCGTTAACAGGCGCGGCTGTCGCGAATTTGGAGAACACGGCGCTGATGTTTGGAGTTGTGTTGTTAGTGGCTGGCGCGTTCTGGTTGGTAGGAGTTCTTTTTAGCCACAAAGAAGCACAAAAAGCACAAAATTAAATGCCCGATCTGATAACTGACGGATTCTCATTTCCGACAAGCTTAGCCTTCGATGATGCGGGATTGATGTATGTCGCGGAGTCGGGGCTGCCGTTCGGTGGCGCGCCGCCGGGTGGGAAGGTCTGGCGCGTGCGATCCGATTCGCGTCGCGAGTTATTGATCGACAAACTGCGTCCGCCGGTGAATGGGCTCACGTTTCATCGCGGGCGTTTCTATGTCTCCGAGGGCGGTCATCCCGCGCGTATCAGTTGTTTCGATCTCGACGGCAAGCTGCTGTCAGTGGTCCTCGACAACTTGCCTGGTCCAGGTAACTACCACACGAACATGGTCGTCTTCGGTCCTGACGAGAAGCTCTACTTCAGTCAGGGCGCGATGACGAATACAGGCATCATCGGCCTCGATGCATACGAGCTCGGCTGGTTGCGCCGTCTGCCGCACGGTCACGATCTGCCGGGTTACGATCTCGTGCTGAACGGCGTGAACGTCGAGACTCGCGATCCGCTCAGCGCGGGATCAAATGCACGCACGCAGACGGGAGCGTTTGCGCCTTTCGGTGTTCGTACTGAACCCGGCCAGCGCGTCGCCGCGCACTTACCGTGCACGGCCGCGATCATGCGTTGCAACATCGACGGCAGCAATCTTGAGCTCGTGGCGTGGGGCTTACGAAACGCTTACGGGCTCGGCTTTCTTCCTGACGGTCGCCTGCTCGCGGTCGATCAGGGCGCGGACGATCGCGGCAGCCGTCCGGTTGGAAACGTGCCTGACATGCTCTTTGAAGTGCGTGAAGGCGCGTGGTACGGCTGGCCCGATTTCATCGGCGACATTCCGATCATCGATCCGCGTTATCAACCGGAACGCGGCGACGCACCGACATTCCTGCTCGCGAATCACGACGCGCTGCCGAAACCCGAAAAACCGCTCGTGCGTTTTCCGCCACACACGGCGGCGGTGAAATTCGCTGTTGGCCCTTCGGGAGATCTCTTCGTCGCGTTGTTTGGTGACGAAGTGCCGATGACGGCACCGTCTGGGCCAAAGGTTGGACGCGCAGTGGTGCGAGTCGATCCGACTGAATGGATCATGCATCCGTTTGTGCAAGGCGAACTGCTGCGGCCCATTGACGTTCAAATCGTTGATGGCGCGCTCTACATTCTCGACTTCGGAAGTTTTGAAATGATGCCGAACGGTGGTGTCAGTGCCGAACCTGGGACGGGTAAGATCTGGCGTGTTGGTGTGACATGGTAACTCTGCTGCTCCTCGGATTTGCTTTGAGTCTCGACAGCTTCCGCGTGTCGCTCGGTCTCGGCACGTTGAAGCTCAGCCGTCTGCGGCAGTTTCAAATCGTGATTGCGTTTGGCGTGTGTGATGCGATTGCGCCGCTGATCGGGTTGTTGATTGGTAAGTCGTTGATTGAATACATCGGTCCGTGGGTTGAGCATGTTGGACCGTTGCTGCTGTGCGCATACGGTGTTTACGTAATCTACATCGCACAGCGTTATGCGGGAAAGGAAGAGGGCGACACTGATCGCTGGATGGTGCTTGGACTTCCGTTATCTTTGAGCTTGGACAACCTCGTCGCGGGCACGAGTTTGGGGATGATCGGATTTCCGATGCTGCTGTCGGTTGCGATCATCGGCGCGATGAGCGCGTTGTTGTCGTTTGTTGGATTGAAATTGGGACGAGCCGCCGTGAAGCTTGTGCCGATTAAGATGGAGTTGATTGGTGGTGCAGTACTGATCTGTATCGCCATCTCATTCGTCATCCAGGATCTTTTTTAGCCACAAAAAGGCACAAAAAGCACAAAGAAATCACTTTTGTGCTTTTTGTGCCTTTTTGTGGCTAATTACTATTGCCAGCCGCCGCCGAGTGCCTTGTAAAGCTGGACCAGCGACAACAGCTCGTTGCGTTTCGTTTGCGTTAGATTGAGTTCGGCGTCGAATAGCTCACGATCGGCGTCGAGAGCGTTGAGCAGTGTGTCGACGCCGCCTTCGTATCTCAGATACGCCAGCCGCGATCGATCACGCAGAGTCTCGACCAACAACGCCTGTTGAGTGCGGATGTCTTTAACCTTTCGATACTGGACCAACGCGTCCGACACTTCTCTGAACCCGTTTTGAATCGTCTGCTGATACTGGATCACCGCCAGTTCCCGTTGCGCCTTCGCGAATTTCACATCTGACTTCAGCCTTCCCCCCGTAAACAGCGGCTGCGTGACCTGCGGCACAAACGTCCACGCGCGACTCGGTCCCGTAAACAGACTCCCCAGCTGATCGCTCTGAAATCCAAGCAGACCCGTCAAACTAATGCGCGGGAAGTACGCCTTCTTCGCCGCGGACACGAGCGCCTTTTGCGCCACCAGACTTTCTTCAGCCGCGCGTATGTCAGGCCGTCGTTCGAGCAGCGACGACGGCAGACCAGCCGGCACCGCAGGCAACTCTTCCTGCTGGTCCAACGGTCGACCACGCGTGATCGCGTTCGGATTATTTCCGAGCAACAAGCTGATCTGGTTCTCAGTCTGCTCGATCAATCGTTCGGTGTCGGGAATCGTTTGTGACGCCTGGTAGACCAGCTCTTCAGCCTGACGCACGTCCACCATCGTGGCGAGCCCGCCTTGTTGCCGCAGCTTGATGATACGCAGCGACTCTTCGCGCGACGCAAGCGTGCGTTTCGCGATGTCCAGTTCGGTGTCGAGCTCGATCAAACTGAAATAGCCGCTCGCGACATCGCCAACAACCGTGGTCATCACTGCTTTGCGATCTTCTTCAGTGGCCCGCAACTCCGCGCGCGCGGCTTTGGTTTGTTGTCGAACTCGTCCCCAAACGTCCAACTCAAACGACAACAAATTGACCAAAACACTGCCGAAACTACGCGATTTCCCACCCTGACCCGCAATACCAAACTGTCCGTTTTGCGAAGTGCGCGTGCTTGTCACATCCGAGCTGAGCTCGAACTGCGGAAACTGCTCCGAACGCGCAAGCCCGAGGTTTGCACGCGACGCGTCGACACGCGCCACTGCCGCACGAAGATCGTAGTTTCGGACCATCGCAGCCTTAACGAGATCTTGCAGCGCCGGATCTTTGAACACTTCAAACCACTTGAGATCGCCAATCGAGTTTTGATCAGGAACCGCGTTTGGATCAGCGCCACGAAAACTCGCGGGCGTTTGAATTGTGGAACTTTGCCGCTGTTGACCATTTACTGTGGAAAGTAGAAGGAACAGGCCCACGAGGCAGGCGAAAAAATAAAGGCTGGGGCAAGCGCTCCAGGCTGTTGCGTAAGGGCTTCGTCTGTTTTCGTGGGCCTGACCTATTGTTACGTTATCTTGGACCATCTTAATCTCCTGATGCGGGTTGCAGTTGTGCTGTGGCATCCGCTTCGCTGCGCTTCTTACTGAATCGCATCGATACCTTTTCAACCACGTAGAAACTAACCGGGATCAGAAAGCTCGCGATCAACGTGTCAGCGAGCATTCCCGAAACCACGACTGTCCCCAATATCCTTCGTGCTGCCGCGCCCGCGCCGCTCGAAAACCACAGCGGCAAAGAACCCGCGATGAACGCCATTGAAGTCATAATCAAAGGCCGTCGTCGCAAGCGTGTGCCTTCGAGTGCTGCGTCTAACAAGTCGCGTCCCTTTTCAACTTCAATCTTCGCGAACTCGACGATCAGGATCGCGTTCTTCGCGGCGAGTCCAATCACGACGATCAATCCGATTTGCGAGTAGACGCCGAGGTCGTAGCCTCGTAAGAACAATCCGACGAACGCTCCGAAGAGCGCGATCGGAACCGTCAGCAAAACGGAGAAGGGCAGCGACCAGCTTTCGTATAACGCCGCGAGGATCAGAAACACGAAGATCAACGAGAGGGCGAGTGACTTCATCGCCGCGCCCGAAGTCTGTTTCTCCTGGAATGAAAGATCGGCCCAGTCGTAGCCCATCTCGCGCGGCAACACTTCGCGCGCGACTTCCTCGAGCGCGGCCATTGCCTGACTCGAGCTGTAACCCGGCGCGGCGGCGCCGATGATCTGCGCGCTGCGATAAAGATTGAAGCGGTTTGTGTATTCGGGACCGGTGATGCTGCGCGTCGTGACGAGCGCGGACAACGGCACCATCTCGCCGCTTTTGTTTCGCACGTAGTAGTTGCCGATGTCCTGCTCGGTGCGTCGCATCTCACCTTCCGATTGCAGAAAGACGCGCCACTGCCGCCCGAAGCGATTGAACTGGTTGAGATACAAACCGCCGAGATACGCTTGCAGCGTTTGATAGACGTCAGCGACTTCGACACCTTGCTTCAGCACTTTGTCGCGGTCCACGTCGGCGTAGATCTGCGGCACGTCCGCGGAGAATTGTGAAATCACGCCTGCGAGCTCCGGACGTTTACGCGCCGCAGCCAGAAACGTCTTCAGGTTCTGATCGAGAAACTCCACTGAGCCGCCGCTGCGATCCTGTAGCCACAACGAAAAACCGCCCGCGCTGCCGAGACCAGGAATCGACGGCGGCATGAAAGCAAACGCCATCGCCTCCGGAATCTGCGTCGCGAGCTCGCCGTTTATCTTCTGAATGATTGCCTGTGCCTGCTCTTCCTTCGAAGTGCGGTCGTCCCAGGGTTTGAAACTCATGAAGAAGAAGCCCTGGTAGCTCGCCGAGATGCGATTCAACAAACTGAAACCGCCGATGCTCGTGTAGTACTCGACGCCGTCAGTGTGCGCGAGCACCGTCTCGACTTTTTTGAGCACCTGATCGGTCCGTTCGAGCGACGCCGCCGGTGGAAGCTGCACGTGCAACATCGCGTAACCGTAGTCTTCCTCGGGCAGAAAACTCGTCGGCATCTTGTATCCCATGAACGCATCGGCCACCGTGAAACCGAGAATGATCACCACGCCGATCACGGCTTTGCGAAGCAGTGCGTGACTCCAGTTGAGATAACCGTGCATCACTTTGTCGAACGCGCGATTGAAGCCGCCGAAGAAACGGCCGAGCACGCCTTTTGTTTCTTTGCGTGGCTTTAACAACAGAGCGGCGAGAGCCGGTGATAACGTGAGCGCGTTGAAAGCCGAAATCAGCATCGACACCGCGATCGTCGTCGCAAACTGATTGTTGAGCCGTCCCTGAATGCCGCCCATGAACGCGACCGGCAAAAACACAGACGACAGGATCAGCGCGATCGCGATCACTGGTCCACCAACTTCCTTCATTGCCTGGATCGTCGCGTCACGCGGTGACTTACCTTGCTCGATGTGGTGTTCGACTGCTTCGACGACGATGATCGCGTCGTCAACGACGAGTCCGATCGCGAGTACGAATGCAAACAGAGAGAGCGTGTTGATCGAGAAGCCGAGTAGCGGAAAGACGGCGAATGTTCCGATCAGCGAGACTGGCACCGCGATCAGGGGAATCAGCGTCGCGCGCCAGTTTTGCAGGAAGAGGAACACGACGACGATCACGAGGACCATCGCTTCGAGCAGCGTTCGCACGGTTTCCTTCATGCCTTCGCTGACGGGCCGCGTCGTGTCGAATACCACTGCGGAATCAAGGTCGCTCGGGAAGCGCTCTTTCAACTCCGCCATCGTTTTTCTCAGTGCGTCGGCGGTCGCGAGCGCGTTCGAACCGGGCGATTGAAAGACGGCAACGATGACGCTCGGCTGGCCGTTCATGCGGTTGCTCTGTTGGTAGTTGAGCGCGCCGAGCTCGATGCGCGCGACGTCTTTCAAACGCACCACCGAACCGTCGGTGTTTGCGCGCACGATGACCTGGCCAAATTCTTCGGGAGTTTCGAGACGGCCCTGCGCGCGCACGGTGTACGTCTTTTCCATTCCTTCCGGCGCGGGCGCGGCGCCGACACGACCGGAAGGATTCACGTTGCTCTGTTGCTTCACGGCGTTCACGAGATCGGGAACGCCGAGGCCAAGCTTCGCGAGCACGTCTGGTTTGACCCAGATGCGCATCGCGTAGTCGCTCGAACCGAAGACCCGGACTTCGCCGACGCCGGGCACGCGATAGAGAACGTCGTTGATGTTGATGTTGGCGTAGTTCGCGAGGAACAACGAATCGTAAGTTTGGTGCGGCGAGTAGAGCGAAAAGACGAGCATCGGCAGGCCCGTCGATTTGCGTGTTGTCAGTCCAAACTGATTTACGTCGGTTGGCAGATTGGGCTGCGCCTGGGCCAGTCGATTCTGAACGTTGACTTGATCGATGTTGACGTCGGTATCGACGCCGAACGTGACCATCAACTGCTGGCTGCCGTCGTTAGCGTTGATCGACTGCATGTAGAGCATGTTGTCGACGCCGTTCATCTGTTGCTCGATCGGTGTCGAGACAGATTGCTCGATGGTGACGGCGTCCGCGCCGGTGTAGTTGGTCGAGACGATGATCTGCGGCGGCAGGATCTCTGGGAAGAGCGCCAGCGGCAGTCCCGACATCGCGATCAGTCCGGTGATCACCGTCAGGATCGCAATTACAATCGCTACGATTGGTCGTTTGATAAAGAAATTCGAGATCATCTATTTTGCTCACTCTTCTTAACCACAGATTACGCAGATCTGTTATCGGATCTGTGGTTTAACAAACGGTTTCGGGGTCACGGTCATGCCTGGTCTGACTTTCATTGTTCCTTCAGCGACGACCGATTCGCCCGCGTGCAGCCCGTCTTCAACAACCCACATCGCTCCGCTCTTCTCACTAAGCTTCACAGGACGAATGTTGACCTTGTTGTCACGGTCGACGACGGCCACCTGATAAATTCCCTGTAGCTCGCTCACCGCTCGCTGCGGAACGAGCAGCGCTTCATCTTTCACGCTCGTGACCGCACGCACGCGCCCGTACTGCCCCGGCCGCAAAAGATTCCCGGTATTTGGAAACACGCCCGCCATGCGAATCGCGCCCGTCTTCGGATCAACTTCTCGATCAGCGAAATAGAATTTGCCTTTCTCCGGATACGTCGAACCGTCAGCAAGGATTAGCTCAAGCTCGAGCTGGTCCAGGCGTCCGCTCTGCTCAGCGTCGTTGAGACTCGGCTTCGTGTAACTCAGATATTCCTGTTCGCTCAGCGTGAAATAAACCTTGATCGGATCGACAGTCGAGACAGTCGTCAGCGGTCCACTTGTCGTGTTCACGAGATTGCCGACCTGGGCTGTTGCAATCCCAACGATGCCGTCGATCGGCGCCGTGATTCTCGTGAACCCGAGGTTCAGCACGGCCGTGTTGACAATTGCTCTCGCGTTCTCGAGCTGACCTTTGGCGGTCGAGATTCCTGCTTTCGCCGTTCCGACTTGCGCCTTCGCGTGTGCGAGTTGTGCCTTCGCCGCCTCGACACCCGCACGTGCTGCATCAACCTGTGCTTTCGACGCGACGTTCGCCTGCGCAGCGTTGTCGTATTCCTGTTGTGTCACCGCTTTTTGCTCGACAAGCGGGCGATACTTGTCGACATCGAGCTGCGTCTTAACCTGGTTCGCCTCAGCCTGGGCCAACTGCGCCTGTGCTTGCGTCAACTGGCTGTTCGCGGCTTCAAGCTGGGCTTCGGCTTGTGCGACTTGAGAAGTAGCCTGCTCGAGCTGTCCCTGGAATTGGGCCACCTGCCCGTTGGCCTGATCTACGGCTGCCTGAAACGGTCGCGGATCGATCTCAAACAGGAGCTGACCTTTCTTAACAAACGACCCCTCTTTGAAATCCTGTCGCAGCAGATAGCCCGTCACCTGCGCTTTGATCTCGGCGTTAACCATCCCGTCAGTCGTGCCAATCCATTCCTTGTAAATCGGCACGCTCGTTTTTTCGACGGAGACAACTTCGACTTCAAGTGGTTTCGGCGCCGCGTCCACGGGTTTACTCGAGCGCGCGAAACCCAACAGGGCCGCACCTACGAACAACGCTATGACCGCCAAAGCGAGCGTAAGTATTTTGTGTTTTGCTAAAACTGACTGTAGTCCTCTTAAACGAGTCACCTGATTTCCTCCTGAACTTGCTGACGTGACAACAACTGGTCACGTGACGATATGTGGTCGCCACTCGTGACCGCGGCGTTTTCAATTTCTTCGATCAGACACTTCGTCATCACGCTCTTCGAGTAGAGTTTGATCCCATTGTTATGCATGCGGGCCAGCAGCTCTTTTCCGTGTTCGTCGACGAAACTGACGTTGGTTAAATCAACCAGCAGCGCCATTTCGCTTGATGGGCACGTCTGCCAGCACTTATCCAATTCGTCGACGCACGGCCCCGAAAGCTTGCCTTCCAGAAAGAGCCTCGTCACCAAAGATTCTTGTTGGGCCGTAATTCTGATCACGATAGTGCTACGGCCTTTGCAACTGTCTGGCCGCGGATGACACGGACCAAAGCCGGATTTTTCAATCCATGCAATCTGTGGTTAAAATCACTTCATGAATTCTCCCGCTGCTCAACTTGTTGTCGACGATCAGCAAACACAGAAGTACCTCACGCTTTTAGAACTTTCGAAGGTCATCACTTCCCATCACGACTTATCGGAGTTGTTCCACGAGCTCGCGTGTGGACTCGAGCACCTTTTTCCGTTTCGCGATCTGGCGGTGATGCTGCACGACGAGCGCCGCAACGTGATGCGTTCGCACATCATGGAGGGCTGCGCGGTCGCGCGCTGGGTTGGCAAAGAATCGACAGAAGTCTCAGTTGATGATTCGATCAACGGTTACGTCTGGAAAACTCAAACGCCGCTGATCATCGATAACCTCGATGAGGATTTGCGCTTTCCCGCGGCGCAGATCATTCGCGACGGTGGAATCAAATCAGTCTGCTGCATTCCGCTGAGCACGGTTCATCAAAAACTCGGCACGCTGAATCTTTGGAGTGAAGAGATCGGCGCGTACCGCGACTTCGACATCGATTTCGCGCAACTAGTCGCGGGCCAGATCGCGGTTGCGGTTGAAGCGCAGTTTCAACGCGAGCAGATCGCGCGCGAACGAGATCGCTCGCAGTTGCTCTTGCAAGTCAACAACACGCTCGTCTCGAACCTGAATTTGCGAGAGTTGCTGACAGCGATCTCTTCAGCGCTGAGTCCGGTCATGCCGCACGAAGCCGCGGCGCTCACGCTTCATGACGTGCCGAGTAATGAATTGCGTGTCGCGGCTTTTGATTTTCCCGAACACGACGGGAACTGCGTGACCGGCAAGGTGGTGGCGTTTGAAGGCAATCCGATCGGTCAGGCATTCACGACGCGGAAAACGGTCGTCATTGATTATCGCGAGGGTGCGGACCCGCGTGTTCCGTGTTCCGAATTCATCTCGGGCTGCGCCGCACCACTCGTCTTTCGCGATCGCGTGCTCGGCGTGCTCGCGATCAAGAGCAAGCGAGAATGCGCGTTTTCAGCCGACGATGCCGAACTGTTTGAGCAGGTCGCGAAACAAGTTGCGATCGCGGTCGAGAATGCACTTGCGTACAACGAGATCGAAACGCTGAAGAACAAGCTCGAGAAGGAGAAGCTCTACCTCGAAGAAGAGATTCGCACGGAATACAACTTCGAGGAGATCATCGGATCGAGCTCCGTGCTGAAGCGTGTGTTGCAGAACGTCGAAACAGTTGCGACTACTGACTCGACCGTTCTGATCTATGGTGAAACCGGCACCGGCAAGGAGCTGATCGCGCGCGCGATTCATAATCTCAGCGACCGTCGTGAACGAACGCTCGTGAAAGTAAACTGCGCGGCGATTCCTACCGGACTTTTGGAAAGCGAACTGTTCGGACACGAGAAGGGCGCGTTTACCGGCGCCATCGATCGACGCATCGGGCGCTTTGAACTCGCGCACCAGGGCACGATCTTTCTTGACGAGGTTGAAGACATTCCGCTCGATTTGCAGTCGAAGCTGTTGCGTGTGTTGCAGGAGCAGGAGTTTGAACGTCTCGGCAGCTCGCGCACGTTGCGAGTTGACGTGCGTGTAGTCGCGGCAACGAACGCGAACCTCGAGCAGATGGTTGAAGAGAAGAAGTTTCGCAGCGATCTGTACTACCGGCTGAACGTGTTTCCGATCAACGTTCCGCCCTTGCGCGAACGTCCTGAAGATATTCCGCTGCTGGTTCATTTCTTTGCGAACAAGTTTGCGCAGCAGATGAAGCGCAGGATCGAAAGCGTGCCGAAGGAAACGATGACTGCGTTGGTTAACTATCATTGGCCGGGCAACATTCGCGAGCTGCAGAATCTTGTCGAGCGCGGTGTGATTCTATCGCGTGGGCCGAGTTTGGAGATTCCGCTTGGAGAGTTGAAGCAGTCAACGCGCCCATCGAATCATGTTGCCAATGGAGCGATAACGCTGGAGTCGGTCGAGCGCGAACACATTCTGCGAGTGTTGAGCGACTCGAAGTGGGTCATCGGTGGTCCAGCCGGCGCCGCCGCGCGACTAGGCGTCAATCGCACCACGCTCAATCATCGACTGCGCAAGTTAGGCATCACGCGCCCGCAACCACAATCCTGATTAGCAACAAAAAAGCACAAAAAGCACGAATCATGAATCAAAAAGAAAAAGCTGAGAAGTTTAGAAGTTTGCACGTGAAAGGGTCTCCCGTGATCTTGTTCAATATCTGGGACGCGGGGAGCGCGCGGACCTTGGAGCAGGCGGGAGCGAAGGCGATTGCGACGGGTAGTTGGTCCGTCGCGGCGGCCCAAGGTTTCGATGACGGCGAGACAATTCCTCTCGCTTTGGTGCTGGCAAACATCAAGCGCATCGTCGATAGCGTCGCCATCCCTGTCACGCTTGATTTTGAGACCGGCTACGCGACGGATCTTCAAGCATTGAAAGACAACATCCGAAACGTGATCGCTGCCGGCGCGATCGGCATCAACTTCGAAGATCGAATTATCCATAACGACGAGCTGCACACGATCGAGGACCAATCAGCGCGCATCAGGGCGATTCGCGAGGCCGCTGAAGAGCAGAGTATTCCGTTCTACATAAATGCGCGCACGGATGTTTTTCTGAAGACGTATCCGGCGAAACACGATGAAGGACAGTTGGAAGAAGCGTTGCAGCGTGCGGCAGCTTATGAGGAAGCCGGTGCGAGTGGTCTGTTTGCTCCGGGTCTGCGCGATCCTGAATTGATCGAAAAACTCTGCGCTCGCACACAGCTGCCGGTAAACATTCTCGTGCTTCCCGACACACCGCCGACGAAGACGATGGCCCAGCTCGGCGTTGCGAGAATCAGTTACGGCGCCGCGCCTTATCGACAAATGTTACAAGCACTAACAGAAGCCGCGCAAAAAGCGTTTGCTGATGCTGGTTAAAAGTCTTCACCCATCTTGTCGAGGTCATCGACACCATGGATATCATCAAACAACACGCTCGTTGGATTGGAATTTGTCGGATATTGATAAAAGAGGACGCCGATATTCTTTAAAACCATTTTGCGCAAACGAGCTTCGGTAAGAACATCGTCCGCCGCGCCGCCGAGATTCGCTGGATTCATGCGCGCGGATGAGACTACGGCGAATCGTCTCTGCCTCCAGTAACCAAAAGCCCATTGCCAGTTCTTATTGCGGCGGATGTACATGTCCTGATCAGTCAGGCCGATGACGACCGCATTTGGATCCGATACAAGAGCCCGATTTTTGAGCTTGATTAGTTCGACCGCTTCTTCAGCGATCACCTGTTGCCGTTGCTTGTCGACGGTCGTGAGCGCGAAAGGAACCGGTTCAGTGACGATCGGCTGAACGCCAAACTTCTGTTTGCAGAAATTTACGAGTTTGGTTAACGAAGCTGCCGAGAAATTATTCAACGGGACGAAGTAGAGTTTTTCCTTACCTCTTTCTCTTACCTCGGGTAAAGCAAGCTCCTGTAAGAGTTCGGTGGCCGTATCCGGATCGGTCTTTCGCAAAATATCGTATTGCTCTAAGGCCGCTGGCTTGTTGTGCAGCGCCATGTACATCAGCGCCAACGAATAGCGCGACCAATCGTCTTTGGGATCGAGTTTAATCGTCTCTTTGTATTCTGCGGCCGCCTCTTCGTATCGTTGCAAATACTCGTAAGCGACACCGAGTTGACAGTGGGCCGCCTCATTCTTTGGATTCAGTTGCAGCGCCTGCTTGTATGCTTCAACACCTGGTTCGTACTCGCGGACGTACACGTATGAGTTGCCGAGATACACATATATTCCGGAGGTCTGCGTCATCGTCAGCGTTTTTTTGAAACCGTCGACTGCTTCGTGATACTTGCCGAGGTCGTAGTTCATTCGCGCCAACTCATTGTAGGCACACCAGTCAGTCGGATCGAGACGCATGGCTCGCTGGAATTCTTTCTCGGCCGCGTCGTCGCGCTTGAGGTGGTGATACACCATTCCCAAGCCGCAGGCTGCATACGAATCGTCATAGATCGCCTTGGCTGAGAAGAACGCGTTTTCGGCCTGGTCATACTTCTTCAAAGCAAGATAAGCAGAGCCGAGCTGTATGTAGCCTTGCGCGTAACCACGATCAAAAAGGACCGAACCTCTGTATGCAAAAGCGGCAGACTGGTATTTGCCGGCGGCGTAGAATTTTCTGCCGGCGTTGTAACACATGCGGCTCGCAATACAGGGCACTTGTATGAGTATGACAAGCACCAGTAAAGCAAAAATCACCCAACCAACGGTTTTGCGGACAGTCTTGCGTGTAGCCATATGCCCTCTCGGATTTTGAGGATTTCAAGTGTCGATTTGTGAGAGTTACTGTGGGGCTGGCACGACCTCATCGGCCGCTACAAGAATCGCACAAATGACCGGCAGTGCACAATGGTTTTAACCACAGATTACGCCGATCTTTTTTAAGATCTGTGTAATCTGTGGTTAAAAGAGCCGGAGATTCACGCCGATCGTCGGGTCGACTGGTTGCAGCAGTTGCTCATCATCCTTTTTGGTGTCGTTGACGTCACGACTGACTGCGTGGCTGGTCATGACCGCTGCGGGAAACGGCATGAGGAGATCCTTCAGGTCCGGCGCTCTCGAGTCTTCATTCAGCCAGAGCGCGTGTGATTCGGGCGGCAGTATCACAGGCATCCGGTGATGGATTGTGGATAACAACTCATTCGCGGTGGTCGTAATGATCGCGCACGAGTTAATTGTCTTGCCGTCGGATTTCCAACGGTCCCAGATGCCGGCAAACGTGAAGGGCGTCCCGTCTTTCATCTGAAAGTAATACGGCTGCGAGATCTTCTTGTTGATGCGCTCCCACTCGTAAAATCCATCAGCGGGGATGAGGCAGCGCCTCCGTTGGAATGATTCGCTGAACGTCGACTTTTGATCGATGGTCTCGACGCGCGCGTTGATGAATGCCTTCGCCTCTTTGCTCCAGAACGGAATCAAACCCCATTGCAGATACGTGAGTTCTCGAACTGAATCGCGCTCGACGACGGCGAGAACGTTTTGACTCGGAGCGATGTTGTAGCGCGGGACGAGATCTTCGAGATCGATAGAATCGACGACGTCGTCAAACTTCACGCGCTCCGGACTTTTGAGTGTAAACCTGCCGCACATTTATCCAAAGATTACACCGATTCAAATCGATCTGTATAATTAACCAATGAATACCTCTCGTTTTCTTTTGTGCTTTCTGTGCCTGTTCGTCGCTGCTTCGGTGAATGGACAAACGACGCGACGCACTGTGGCGGTAACAATTGACGACTTGCCGTACGTAAATTTCGGCGACGGCCCATACGTCAAAAACGCCCGCGCCGCAACTACGAAAATCCTAAGCACACTAAAGCAGCACCAGGCGCCTGCGGTCGGTTTCGTTAACGAAGATAAGTTGCAGTATTCACGGGAAGAACGTGTCGCGCTGCTGCGCCAGTGGGTTGATGCCGGAATGGTCCTCGGCAATCACGCTTATTCACATCCCGATCTCAACAGCCTGACAGTTGAGCAGTTTGAGAATGAGATTACGAAGGGTGATGTAGTGACGCGGCAACTGATGCGCTCGCGTCAGCCGTATTCAGCGCCGATCCCGAACCGCCGAAGTGGGTGATGGATTTGTACAACAAATGGCTATCGCAATGAGACTCAAAGTGGCTTTGATCGTTGCGTTGTTGCTCTCTTCAACGGCAGCACGTGCATCCACCGGTCCTGCGAAAGGCAAGTTGATAATAACGGGCGGCGATCAGGAGACTGCGCTGAAGGAATTCGTGACATTGGCAGGCGGACCAGACGCGAATATCGTTTACATTCCGACTGCGGCAACCAGCCTCAGGCTTCCTTCGGGTCTCATCTGGGAATGGCTCAACGCGGACGAACTACCCGCCAACACGCCTGAATTCAAAGCTGAGCTGTGCAAGATGTTTGGGATTAAAAACATCACCATCCTGCACACGCGCAACCGCAAGACTGCCAACTCGGAAGAATTCGTGAAGCCGTTGCGCAGCGCAAACGGCGTGTGGCTCAGTGGCGGCAACGCGGGACGCCTGGCGCAAGCTTATCTCGACACGTTAACGCAACGAGAGCTGGCGGCTGTTCTTCAGCGCGGCGGCGTTATTGGCGGCAACTCGGCCGGAGCGATCATTCAGGGCTCGTACACGATTAGAGGCAATCCTGATAAACCGGTGTTGATGGCAAAAGGAAGCGAGCGTGGTTTCGGATTTCTCACTGACGTCGCCATCAACCCGCATCTCTCGGAATCGATGCGCCAGAATGAGCTCGTAACCGTCATCGATGCTCATCCGAAACTGCTCGGCATCGGTATCGACGAGAAAGCCGCAATCATCGTCACCGGCGACCGCTTTCAAGTGATCGGCAAAGGCCGCGTCGCAATCTACGACGATCAGAAACACGGCAACAACTGGTACCACTGGCTCAACCCCGGCGATGTCTTCAACCTCCGCACGAGATCGAAAGCCCGCGAAGCGGCGTCAGCATAAAGCCTGGGGGCGCAAGCCCCAGGTTATTAGTAAAAATTTAAGCCCCGAGCCCGCGAAGCGGGCGACAGATGTAACCCAATCAGGACTGTCGCCCGCTTCGCGGGCTCACACGGATTCTTACTGCACTCGGAATGCGTAGTTGCACAGAGAAAATCCTTTTGTAATAACTGTGCAAGCGTTTCAGCACGTGCGAACTTGGTTTCAATATGAGACACTGTGCGCGCCTGTTGCAGCAACTCTTGCAGACTTCAAGCAACTGTTTTGGGTGTTGTAGTTAAAAAACCTCGTTCCAACCCCAAATCAAAAACGAAATCCCTTCTCTGTAGGCTGTTCTGAGACAGTCGTTACCGGGAATTGCCTATGAGTGTTCTTTCAAAAGTGTTTCTCAATGAGCCCCGGGGCGAGATGGTGACGTTCAAAAAGGGGTTCAGTATACGGCTCGTAATTCTTTTTACCGTGTTGACGGTGGTACTGACGAGCACCGTAATCCTGACGTGGGAAAAGGTGCTGAAACCGCCTTACTACCGCTGGGTCGAGCGCAATTATCCCGGCTCTGCGAACGCGGAAAACCGCGACAAACTCGAACAAAGAACCGAGCATTTCTTCATCTCGATGACGGTCGACGTGATTGTAGTAAGTATCCTGCTGACCATCGTTAACCGTAAACAACGACGATTAGTCGAAGCCAATCAGCAACTTGCACATAACGAGAAAGTGGCGACGCTGGGCCGGGTCGCGGCGCAGGTCGCACACGAAGTCAGAAACCCGCTGACGGGTCTACTGCTTTACTCGGAACATCTCAAAGGCAAGATCGAGGGCAAGTTGCCAAACGGCGACGCCATACTGATCGACAAGATCATCGAGACCATCAATAACTTGACCGCCACCACCGAGCAGATTCTCAACTTCGCGCGGCCTGTCACGCTCGCACCGAAAAGAGTTGACCTGAATGAGGTTGCGCGCGATGCGATCCAGCTTCTGAGCACCGAGATCGCGGCTCATTCAATCGAGACCAAACTCGAACTCGATGAATCACCGGTGGCCGGCATGCTCGACGAACCGTCGATTCGCGCGACCACGCTCAATCTGGTGCTGAATGCGATTCAGGCCATGCCCGCCGGTGGACACCTCACGATCTCGACCCGCACCGTCGACGGCAAACTGTTTTTGGCAATCAGAGATACGGGCTCAGGCATGACTGCGGAGCAGATCAAACAGATCTTTGAGCCGTTCAGTACGACGAAGAGTCGTGGACTCGGTCTGGGAATGCCGTACGCGCAAAAGATCATTCAACAACACGGCGGACAAATCGTCGTCGAAAGCCGGCCCGGAAAGGGAACTGAAGTCAGAATCGAATTACCAGCAAGCGAGAGGAGTTAGAAGTGATCGCTCGAGCCGCTAAGAGAATTTTAGTCGTTGACGATGAGCCCAGCGTCACGGGATCAATGGAGATGATCCTGAGTGAAGCGGGTTTTGAAGTGTCAACCGCGAACAGTTTTGCTGCCGCTACCACGATCCTCAAGCAAAACAGCGTCGACCTGGTTATTACTGACTTGCGCTTGTCGGACGCGTCCGGAATCGATCTGACCAAACACATCAAAACCACCGCCCCGGATATTGAAGTCATTCTCATGACCGGCTATGGCTCGCTCGACATCACCATCGAAGCCATCAAAGCCGGTGCTTACTATTATCTCGAGAAGCCTTACACGCCCGATCGTCTGTTCACCCTGGTGGATCGCGCTTTACAGCTAGCCGAGTTGAGACACGAGAACGAGTCGCTGAAACGGACACTCGCCGGCGACAGTGAAACGTTCGGCATGATCGGTCGCGATCCGAGTATGCGACAGATCTTTGAAACGATTCGCACGGCTGCACCTTCCGACGCGTCCGTGCTGATCGAGGGCGAGAGCGGTACCGGTAAGGAATTGATCGCCAGCGCTTTTCACACGCAGAGCCAGCGCGCGTCGGGTCCGTTTATCAGGATCAACTGCGCCGCGATTCCACACGAGCTGATCGAATCCGAGCTTTTCGGTTACAAAAAAGGCGCGTTTACCGGCGCGGATCGCGATAAACGCGGACTCATCGAAGCTTCGAATCAAGGCACGCTCCTGCTCGACGAGATTGCGGAAATGCCGACGCACCTGCAAACCAAATTGTTGCGTGTGCTTCAGGAACGAAGACTGCGCCGGCTCGGCGACGAGCGCGAGATCGATGTGAATTTTCGGCTTGTCTCAGCCACTAATCGCAATACGGTCGCGCTTTTAGACGAAGGACTGTTGCGTAAAGATCTCTACTTCCGCATCAGCACGATCAAGCTCAAGGTCCCGCCGCTGCGCGAGCGTCTAGATGACGTGCCGCTGATCGCGAATCGTTTTCTGGTTCGTTTCAACGAGCAGTATGGAAAGAATATTCGCGACATCTCGCCTGAGGCTATCGGCCGTCTGGTTCGTTACGACTGGCCCGGCAACATTCGGCAGCTCGAGAGCGTGATCGAACGCGCCGTGCTGTTTTGCTCGGGAACAGAGTTAGTGCCGAATTGTTTGCCGGAAGAGTTCCAAACGCGCTCGACCAGCTCGACTTTCGTCATTCCTCCGCTGGTGCCGATGGAAGAGATCGAGCGTGAGGCGATTCTACAAACGCTTGAGCGGACAGCGGGCAACGTCAAGAAGAGCGCGCAGATCCTTCGTTTCCCACGACCGACGTTTTATCGCAAGCTAAAGAAGCTGGGCATAAAAGTTGAACGGGGTGATTCATCAGTAACGGCGACCAAGCTGTAGACTCAACGGTGCCCGACGTCAAAATCATAGAAAAACCCACCATTCTCGTTGTTGAAGACGAACCGTCAGTAGGCGACGCGCTCAAGCTTGTGCTCGAGTCGAACGGCTACGAGGTCGTGCTTGTCACAAAAGGGCAGGATGGAATCGAAGAGGCGCGTAACCGGCGCTTCGGATTTAGCGTTGTAGACCTTTTCCTGACTGACATTTCGGGGTTCCAGGTAATCACAGACCTGCTCACACTACAGCCGCAAATACCGATTCTTCTTGTGACCGCGCACGGCAGTCCACAAGTCTGCGAAGAAGCGAAGAGACTCGGCGCGATCGGAGGACTGGCGAAGCCGTTTCCGCCCGCGGAACTCCTCAGAGTTATCAACTCACACCTGCATGGTCCAACTTCTGACTCAGCCTGAACCACGCGCCTGCGCGTCTGTCTCACGCTGAGACATAGCCGCAAAGAAGCGCAAAAAGCACACAAGGAAAACCACAAAGCATTTGTGCATCTTGTGCTTTTTCGTGGCTGAAAAATCGTGTGGGCACGGACGTTGCAATAGGGGTTACTTGCCATGAGTCATCTGGAGGGAACGGTGAAAGTTCGAAAGCCCATCTACCTCGGGACCACTACGGCATTGGTCCGTCTTCGTATTATGGAGTGATTCCGGTGAATGGAGCGGGGGGCGCTCGTAGAGTGGCGGGCGACACCTGTATCGCACGAAGAATCGTTCAATTCGATGGCGGCATCTGGGACATCTTCCGGGTAACACCGTAAGGCTCAGATTGGCGGTTACCAAACCGCACCAGGGGGGCAGCCTGTCGGGGGGCAGGCTGCACCTTTGAATTTTCTTAATCCTGCCTTTTGATCAATAACCAGTAGCGAACAAACCGCGCGCGGCTTTCAGGCCGCAGTGCTGATACTTGTTGTAGGAATCAGCGGCACCCAGACGAATTTGTTCGTCGTTTTCTTTCTTGAGCCAGCCGTCGATTGTCGCCGACAAGACGTATGCCTCGGGAGCCATCAGGTTGGTGGTCCAAAGCAACGGTGTGGCGCCGCTTTGCTGTAGCGCTGGAGAAAAGTAGAACTTGCTCGCGCACGCGAGAATGATCGCGCGACGTTGACGATCGTCGCGTCGCTGCGGGAGAGAATGGAGTTGGAAATCCATCAATCCATTGTGACCAACGTATGCAACGAGGTCTGCACTGCCGCCAGTGTGAAATTGCACGTTGCCGGCTTTGAGCTGTTCGCCGGGTTTTCCCGCGGCCGCTTCGAGAAAGTCACGGATCGTTTGTGAGATTTCTTTGCCACGGTAAGCGTCCGCGACGAGTAAAGTTGAAGAGTGGCGGTGTTTGAAGATGCAGCGCTCGATGATGGTCGCGCTCGGACTTGGGGTGACTGAGATCAACTCCCAGTCTTTGTTTTTTGAGAAGAAAGTTCTGACGCCGAAAGCCGCGCCCCAGTAAAGATTCGTCGTCGCGTTGTCACCGTTCCCGAGCGTTGCCGAGACGGGGACGATGCCCTGGTTGACGTTGTCGGCCAGTGCGACAAAGACGTGAATCACTGGCATTGAATTGACTGCCGCGATTTCAGGTTTACTGTGTGACGGAGCGACGGTGGGCGGCGGAGTTCTCGCGGTGTTCGTCGAAGCGCACGAGGTTACGACCAGAAGGCTGAAATACAGCAGACTTCGACACAATCGAGGACTCATGAATTTGTTAGACGTCTAAAATCGAGGATTGTTCCGGCGCTTTTCATAACTGCCTCAAGCACGACCTTGATGGCGTTTGACCCGGCGCTACCGCGCTCGGTTCTGTGCCTACTCGGCAGTTTTATAAGTCATCAGTCCTTCGCGGAGGGCGTGCAGAGGCAACAGGGCGCATTGTAAGCGCGCCGGCTGGATCTCACTTTCCAGTGCTGATATCAACTGCGCGTCGGGCAGGTTGGAGAGCTCTTCGACATTCTGGCCCAGGACGATTTCGGTGAGGAGCGACGCGGCCGCGGTGCAGATGGCGCAGGCGTCGCCTTTGAAGCGAGCTGCGGTTACTAACGACTGTTCGAGCTTTAATTCGAGGCGGATTCGATCGCCGCAGAGAGGGTTGAACTGTTCGTTACTGACGTCGGGCGACTCCAGGCTGCCGTAGTTGCGTGGATGGCGAAAGTGGTCCAGGAGAATGTCACTGTATAACTCAGGCATCTCTCAAAAACGTAGCTTTCCGGCCCGATCTCAGTGCGACCGCTTCAGCGAGAATGCTCAGCGCGATCTCGGCCGCGGTTTGTGCGCCGATGTCGAGGCCAGTGGGAACGTGAAGCTGGTCTAACAACTCCTGGTCCATTCCTCCCTCACGCAGAAACTCCTTGATCGCTGCACCACGTCGCTTGCTGCCCAACAAGCCGACGTATGCCGGTCGGGCAGGTAGTACTACCTTCAAGACTGGCAGATCGTATTTGTAATCGTGCGCGGTCAGCACCACGAACGTTGACGAGGTGTAAGCGAGAGTTTCCGCAATCTCGGAAGGAATGCCGATCAGCAGTTTGTCGACGTCGGGAAAACGTTCGCGTGTCGCGAAGCGCGGACGGCCATCGACCACGATGGTTTTCAGTCCCATGTCGTGGGCCAGACTGACGAGCGGCATAGCGACGTGGCTGGCACCGAAGACGATCAAGGTTGGTGGTGGTCCATGCGTCTCGAAGAACACTGGGGCTGCGCCGATGGAAACAGTGGCCGACGTGCCTTTCCGCATCAAGTCGAGCGCGACGGTTTGCGCTTCGCGATCGAGTTCCGGCGTCCCCAACGATCCGGAAATCTCGCCACCTTCGATCATCAACAACTTGCGCGAGCTGTCTTTCAGCGTAGTGGCGAGCACTGCGCGTTTACCCTGATCGATTGCGTTTCGAACGGCTCGATATAGTTCGAATACGTTATCGGAACGCGTTAGATCCACCGGCTCGATTAAGACGTCGAGATCGCCCGCGCACGAGAAGCCGATTTCCCACGCGTCTTCGTTGCCGAGCTTCATCTCGACGAGCCGCGCTTGAAACGACGAGAGCGCCTGCTCCGATTCGGCGATCACGCGCGCGTCGACACAACCGCCAATCGTGACTGAACCGAGAATGCGACCTTCTTCGCCAACCCACATCTTTGCGCCTTCGCGTTTCGGACTAGTGCCACGCGTCGCGACGAGCGTTGCCATGGCCACACGTCTTTCCGCTCCCGCCAGTCTTTCGATATCTTCGAATAACTCTTCCATCAGACTTTAGCCACAAAAAAGCACAAACTATAAAACGAGATGAGGTTCGAGGGCGCGCAGGCTCGCGAGATCGTGCGCGGGCGCGAAGACGTTGATGAAAGGCAGTGCTACCTGCATACCTCGTGTTACGGGCGCGTAATCATCCTGGCCCAGCAGTGGATTGAGCCAGATCAAACGCCCGGCGCGCCGTTTCAAAAGCGCGAGCGCTGTGGCGAGTTGCTCTGGTTCGCCTGTGTCCCAGCCGTCGCTGAGTATGATGATGACCGTGCGTTTATCCACGCGGCGCAGCCACTGATCCGTGAACATTGTCAGGCTCGCGCCGATGCGCGTGCCGCCGGACCACCCGCGCACGTTCGCCGATAGACGATCGAGCGCGCGTTTGTAAGTCTTGTTTTTCAAGTCGCCGGTGATGCGGGCGAGGGAAGTGGCAAAGACAAACGATTCGACTTTCGCGAAACTGTTTTGCAGCCCGTAGACGAATTGCAGCAGCAAACGGCTGTACATATCCATCGATCCTGAGACGTCGCAGATCACGACGAGCTTCGTGCGTTTCGGGCGGCGCTCTTTATAACTAAGCTCGATCAACTCGCCGCCTGTTTTCAACGACAAGCGCAACGAGCGCCGGAGGTTCACGCGACGACCGCGCTTTACCGGTCGCCAGCGACGACTCGGCCTTCGCGCCAGACGCCTCACCATGCGGCGCGCGAGACGCGAGACTTCTTCGAGCTCTTCGTTGGTGAATTCGGTGAAGTCTTTTGCCGCCGCCGATTCTGCATCGCTCGCACCGGGAACTTTAACCGGCTGCACGCCGGCGCCAAACGAGTTGCCCCAATGTTCGAGGAAGAACGCGAGTCCTTTAGCAGTCTGACGCGGCGCGTGGGTCTGGATGCGCACGCTGGTGGTGATCGAATGTGACCGGTTCCAAAACCGCTTGAATACTTCGGCGAAAACCGAGAAGTCGTCGACGCTCGTGGTGAGAATGCTTCGCAGACTGAGAAAGACCTCGTCGCGATCGGTCGTATCGATAACGCGTAAAGCGGCCGTCGCCGTTACTGCTTCGGCGGGCGTAACGTGAAGCCCGTGCGCTCTTAAGTCACGACAAAAAACAACGAGGCTTTCGACTTCTAATTCAGCCACTGATTATTTCCGGAAACTCCGCCTTGAACGCCGCCACGTCGCTCTCGTCTTTGAGAAAACACCCGAGAGTTTCGGCGACGATTTCTTCGTTCAATTCGGTCGCCTGCAACGCAACGAGCGCGTTGGCCCAGTCGAGCGTTTCCGCGACGCCGGGAATCTTCGAGAGGCTCATCGTCCTCGTTGCCTGCATGATTTGCGTGACACGCGCTGCCAAATCCGCTTCTATCGCCGGGACCTTCGCGCGCACGATTTCGAGCTCTTTTTCCAGCGCTGGATAATCGATCCAGTGATAGAGGCAACGCCGTCGCAGCGCATCAGACAAGTCGCGTGAACGATTCGAAGTCAGGACGACATGCGGTCGGTGCGTGGCTTTGATCGATCCGATCTCGGGAATGGTCACCTGATAATCAGACAGCACCTCGAGCAGAAATGCCTCAAACTCCTCGTCGCTGCGATCGATCTCGTCAACGAGCAACACGGGCGCGCGGTCGTGTTCCGTGATCGCCTGGAGCAACGGCCGTTTCAACAGAAACGCTTCACTGAAGATCACCGCTTCCTGCTCTGTTTCAGAAGCTGTGGAGCGATCGAGTTTCAGATGAAGCAACTGTTTCGGGTAGTTCCATTCGTAGAGGGCGGTCGTGGCGTCGAGGCCTTCGTAGCACTGGAGACGAATCAGCCGCGTGTCGAGTGCATTGGCCAACGCCTTCGCGATCTCGGTCTTGCCGACACCGGCTGGCCCTTCGATCAGCAGCGGCTTGCCGAGCGTCATTGAGAGATATAGCGCGGTGGCAATCGCGGCATCGGCGATGTAGACCTGTTGTTCGAGCAGGCGCTGGATTTGTTTGACTTCTTCTCTCAATTCGGAGTTACCAGTCGTGCGAAATCTTCGGGCGTGTTGATGTCGTCAGGGTAAGCGATATCGAATTCAACTTCCTGGACCAGCGATTCATTTGCATCGACGAGTTTCCAGGCGGCTTTGTCGCCGTGGAGATCGATGAGTTCGGGAAATAGCGAGCGGGCGAAGATCATCGGATGGCCTTTGCGTCCCTGATACGAACAGAGTGCAATCGGAGCGTCCTGCCACTCGTCAGCCAGCCGGTTGATTATCTCGGGCGTGACGTGCGGCCGGTCACCGAGGATGATCATGATTGCCGACGACTCGGGATTAATGGCGCCAATCCCCGCGCGATACGACGATGAACAACCCTCGCCGAAAACCGGATTCTCAACTACGCGCGCCGCACCGAAATCGACCTGTTCACGTACCTGATCAGCTGCGCGTCCAAGAACCACAACAACTTCATCGAGGCCTGTTGCGCGCTGGGCTTGGTCCACAACCGAACCGAGCATCGTCGTGCCGCGATATGGCAACAATTGTTTTGGTGGTCCAAAGCGTTGCGAAGCACCCGCGCCCAGAACTAGTCCCGAAATAAACTTCCTCATCGTCTGCCAATCTGTGTGACCTTTGGCTGTTCGAATGTCTCTTTGCAGCGCAGGCAGCAGAAATAGAATGTTTCGCCGTCGCTCGCTGAAGTGTATTTCGCGGTCGCGATATCGACGGTCATTCCACAGATCGGATCCGTTGCGACATTCTCAATCACGGCTGGTGACTCAACACTTGCCCGCCGCAAACGAACAATCTCCGCCGCGACACTCAGCGCGATCTCAGGTAACGTCTCACTCCCGATCTCGATCCCGGCCGGACTCGTAATCACCGCGATATCTTCGTCAGTTGCGCCTGTGCTGCGAACATATTCGAACAGCGCTTCCGACTTTTTCTTGCTGGCCACGAGACCGAGATACTTTGGCCTCGTGCCGATCACGGCCAGCAATCCTTCCTCGTCGCGATTTCCCATCGTCGCGACGACGACGTAGCTCGATTCGTTGATCTGATCTCTGATCACACTAAAATCTACTTCAGCGACGACTTTGAAATCGAGCAGCGCGCCGAGTTGCGCGAGTGTTTCGGCAACCGGAGAAGAGCCGACAATGATGAGTTGAGGTTTGGGCAAGATAGGCTCGAGGTAAATCTCGAGTGAACCGCCGCCTTCACACGTCATTCGAAACGATTCAACTCCTTTCCAGTCATCACGCGCTGCGTCGGGACTGATCGTCAAGAGCTTAGGGCTACCGGTTTGCAGCGCCTGCTTCGCTTCGCGCAGGACGATTGGTTGCACGCAGCCGCCGCCGATCCAGCCGAGCATCGTACCGTCAGACTTGATGATCGCCTTCGAGCCGGGCTTGGCTGATTGCGGGCTCTTGTACGCGACGACTGTGGCAAGAACGAAAGGCTCTTCCCGCGTAAGTAAGTCATTACATTGTTCCGATATATCCAAGTGGTGTTCCTATTGGGAGATACGTTTTTGTCTACTCGCGCACTCCTGCGTCGCGCAACAACTTCCACACCTTCGCCGACGTGATCGGAATATCGACGTGCCGCACACCCAAATGCCAGAGCGCATCGACGACCGCATTCACGATCGCCGCTGGCGCACCAACGGTCGCAGACTCACCCACACCCTTCGCGCCAAGCGGATGATGCGGCGACGGCGTCACGGTCTTGTCAGTCTCCCAGTTCGGCGTCTCGACCGCAGTCGGCAGCAGATAATTCATAAAACTGCCTTGCAATATGTTACCGCTCTCGTCGTACTGAATTTCTTCGTAAAGCGCGGGCCCAAGCCCCATCGTCAACCCACCATGAATCTGCCCCTCGACGATCATCGGATTGATGATGTTGCCGCAATCATCAACCGCCACAAAGCGACGAATCTTCACCTCGCCCGTCCCTTTATCGATATCAACAACGCAGATGTAACTGCCGAACGGATACGTGAGATTCGGCGGATCGTAATAGTTGACCGCTTCGAGCCCCGCTTCCATTCCGGGCGGATGATTCGTGTAAGCCGCGAGCGAGATCTCCTGAATCGTCTTCGCGCGATCCGGCGATCCCTTGACAAAGAACTTTCCGACTTCCCATTCGAGATCATCTTCGTGCGCCTCTAGCAGGTAAGCCGCAATCTTTCGTGCCTTGTCTTTGATCTTTCGACAAGCCACCGCGCATGCGGCCGCCGCGACCGGCGTGCTGCGACTCGCATACGTGCCGAGTCCATAAGGCGCCGTGTCCGTGTCGCCTTCTTCCACCGCGATACCATCGACCGGAAAACCAAGTTCTTCCGCGATGATCTGCGCGTACGTTGTCTCATGGCCCTGACCCTGCGACTTCGTACCAAAGCGAGCAATGACCTTGCCGGTCGGATGCACGCGAATCTCAGCGCTGTCAAACATCTTGATGCCGAGGATGTCGAAATGTTTCGATGGACCAGCGCCGACAATCTCAGTGAAACTGCTGATGCCGATGCCCATCAACTCGCCGCGCGCTCGTTTCTCAACCTGCTCTTTGCGCAGCTCGTTGTACCCGACCCTGTCCATCGCGAGCTGCAAAGCTTTACCGTAATCGCCACTGTCGTACTCCCAATCGAGCGCGGACTTGTACGGAAACTGTTCCGGCTTGATGAAGTTCTTCATCCGAAACTCAGCCGCGTCCATGCCCAGCTCATGGGCCATCAGGTCGGCCATGCGCTCGATCGTGTGCACGGCTTCGGTGACGCGGAACGAGCAGCGATATGCGATACCACCCGGCGGCTTGTTGGTGTAAACACCATCGACTTCGACGTGCGCGGCTTTCAGATCGTATGAACCAGTGCAGACGTGAAATAGTCCGGCTGGAAACTTCGACGGGTTCGCGGCCGCGTCAGTGTAACCGTGGTCCGCGAGCGTCTTGATGCGCAGTGCCGTCAGCGTGCCGTCTTTCTTGCCTGCGAGCTCCGCGGTGATGTGATAATCGCGCGCGAACGAATCAGCCTGGATGTTCTCCATCCGATCTTCGATCCACTTCACCGGCTTTCCGGTCAGCACCGACGCCGCGACCGCAATCACGTAGCCCGGATAAACCGGAACCTTGCCGCCAAAGCCGCCACCGATGTCAGGCGAGATGATCTGAATCTTCTCTTCCGAAAGACCGACGTGTCCGGCGACGAGCGCAAACACCGTGCGAATCGCGTGCGGCGCCTGCGTCGTCATCCAAACAGTCAGCTTGCCTCTGACTTTGTCGAAATGTGCGACGCAGCCGCACGTCTCAATCGACGAAACGTGAATGCGCGGAATGTAGATGTCTTCTTTGACCGTGACTTCCGCTTCCTTGAAGAGTTGATCGGTCGCGTCGCGATTGCCCCACTCCCAATGCCAAATGTGATTGTCTGTCTTGTCCTTTTTATCAGTGCGCAACACGGGCGCATCGGGTAGCAACGCTTTCTTCGGATCGACGACGACCGGCAGCGGATCGTAGTCGATCTCGACTGCTTCGACTCCATCAGCCGCGATGTAACGATCGGTCGCGAGTACCGCGGCAACTTCCTGCGCCTGGTACATCACTTTGTCGACCGGCAGGACCATCTGCGTGTCAGACATCAACGTCGGCATCCAGTGCAGGTTGTACTTCTCGAGATCCTTTCCGGTGATGACTGCGAGCACACCCGGAATAGCAGTCGCTTTCGAGATGTCGATGTTATTGATCTTCGCGTGTGCGTAAGGACTGCGCACGATGTCGAGATACAACATGCCGGGCAGACTCACGTCGTCGACGTAGTTGCCGAGCCCGCGCAGGAAGCGCGGATCTTCTTTGCGTTTGACGGAGTGGCCCATGCCACCGATTTCAGGTGATGTTTTTGGCGCCATCTTAAGCACCTCCATCGCGCATCTTCTGCGCCGCGTATTGATATGCCTTCACGATGTTGACGTAGCCGGTGCAGCGGCAAAGGTTGCCGGAGATCGCGTGACGAATCTCATCGTCGCTCGGATCGTTGTTCTCTTTCAGAAACGCGATTCCGGTCATCAACATTCCGGGCGTGCAGTAGCCGCATTGCAGCCCGTGCTCCTGGTAGAAGCCGTCCTGAAGCGGATGCAGTTTGCCGTCCTGCTCGAGACCTTCGACAGTCGTGATTGAGCGTCCATCGGCTTGAACTGCGAAGACTGTGCACGACTTCACCGCGCGTCCATCCATCACGACCGTGCAAGCGCCGCAGTGGCTCGTGTCACAACCGATGTGTGTGCCGGTGAGCCGCAGCGTTTCGCGTAAGTAATGGACCAGCAGTAAACGTGGTTCGATGTCAGAGCTATGTTCCACGCCGTTGACGGTTACTTTGATTGGTACCATTTTTTACGCGCCTCCTTTCGCGCGATTGAGTGCAGTGTTGAGTGCGCGTGCAGTGAGAACACGGACCAGGTCGCGCTTGTAATCGGCTGAGCCGCGGATGTCGTCCATTGGTTGCGACTCTGAGGCGGCGAGTTCTGCTGTTTGTTGAATCGTGGCGTCGTCGAGTTTTTTACCGATGAGCGATGCTTCAGCTTGTGTCGCTTTGATCGGAGTCATGCCGACGTTCGTGAGTCCGATTCCCGCGCGCATGCAAGCGCCCGCATCGTCGAGCGTGATTTGCACAGCGACGCCCGCCGTGGCGTAGTCGCCGACTTTCCTTTCCAGCTTCAGGTACGCGCCGCCACTGCGCGGTGGCGGAAGCGGGATCTTGATTTCGGTGAGAATCTCCTCGGGCTCAAGCGCGGTGGTGAAGAGGCCCGGAAAGAACTCTGCGATCGGAATCTCGCGTTGTCCTTTTGGCCCAGTCGCGACAACACTCGCGCCGAGCGCCAGCATCGTGGCCGGATGATCGTTAGCTGGATCGCCGTGCGCGAGATTGCCGCAGACTGTCGCCTGGCTGCGCACAAGTGGATCGGCGATCACTTTTGCCGTATCGCTGAGGATCGGAAACTTGGTTTTCACGACGTCTGACGATTCGAGCTCGTGTTCGCGGGTCAGCGCGCCGATGCGCAGGTGGCCGTTATTTGTCGAAATGTAGTTAAGATCGGGGATGCGATTGATGTCGACGATGTGCTCGGGCGAAACCAGCCTCAGCTTCATCATCGGTATGAGACTCTGGCCGCCGGACAGCAACTTCGCGTCTGGTCCAAGTTTTTGCAGCAGGGAAATCGCTTCGTCGAGCGTACGTGGAGAGTGGTACTCAAAGCTCCGAGGTATCATAGGGGCGTCACCTTTCCTACATCGGATCGATTTTCTTCAAACTGAGCGTATCAACTGTGGGAAGGGCACGATGATACCCAAACGTGTTATTTTTAGCCACAAAGAAGCACGTAAAGAGTCTAAGAGGTGAGGGATGGCCTTTAAGATCGAAGAGCGGTTTGAAGTGAAGGCGCCCGTCGAGCGCGTTTGGAAGTATTTGATCGATCCGCAGCGAGTGGTTCACTGTCTGCCGGGTGCGCAGTTGCTTGAGATGCGAGAGGACGGTTCGTTTCTCGGCGCGATCAAGGTGAAAGTCGGGCCGCTGTCGATGTCATATAAAGGTCAGGGGAAGTTTACCGAGATCAACGAGGAGACGCATCAGGTACGGATGGTTGGCGACGCTCGCGAAGTGAGCGGTTCCGGATCGACGAAGGTGTCGATGCTGAGTACTGTCGCGCCGCTCGAGAGCGGAGGCTGTGAGGTTTTGGTCAACGCCGATATCGATCTGGTCGGCAAGATCGTGCAGTTCGGACGCGGCATGATTGAGGAAGTCTCGCGGCAGATGTTCCGGCAGTTTTCGACGTGCGTGAGACAGCAGTTGGAAGTCGCTGACGAGCCGCCGCCGCAAGACGCAGAGCAACCCGGGAGTCAACCAGTGGTCCAACAGCCTGCGGTGGAAACGACACCTGTTGCCGCCGCGCCGCTTGCTTTTCGCGCGTTCTGGGCGATCATCGTGCGCTTCTTCAAACGACTTTTTGGCGGGAGTCAGTAGTTCACAAAAACACAAAAAAGATTCACAAGAGGCACAAAAAATATTCTGTGCTTTTGTGCCCTTTGTGGCTTATTATCTCGGCTGCTTTTGAAACTGAGCCCAGCAGCTCACAATCCTAATCAGTCAACCTCTCGGTAGAACGTCTGCTTTCGACAAAGGGTAAATAACATGAAAAAACTCCCACTTTTTCTCCTCGCGTTGATCTCTACTCTCTTCGCCACCACCACTTCAGCCCAGCAAGCACGCAACTTTCAAATCAACGAAACCCACACGGGTTCTACTACCGTCGACCACCTGACTCCGCCTCTCAAAGTGCGGTGGACTGTCAATTTTGGAGACAGCATTTCCTATCCCTTGATTGCCGATGGCAGGGTCTTCGTCACTGCGAACAACGGCACGTTTCGGGGAACGACTCTCTTTGCACTAAACGCGACGGATGGCTCCGTTATTTGGTCGTTTGCGCTCGGCGGGACTTTCCGATTTTCTGCCTCGTGTTATGAGAATGGCCGCGTCTTCACCGTGAATGACGATGGTCTGTTGCGAGCCTTTGATGCCGCGACTGGTAACCAGTTTTGGTCAGCTCAACTGCCAGGCCAATATTCCTTTTCGTCAGCGCCGTCGGTTTATCAAGGCGTGATCTATGTCGGTGGTGCCGGCAGCGGCGGAACTGTCTACGCCGTTAGCGCCGCGACCGGTGCTGTGTTATGGACCGCTTCGGTAGCGAATGGCGATTCCAGTTCTCCGGCGGTAACGAGCGACGGGGTATACGTTTCATATTCATGTCCAAACGTTTACAAGCTGGATCCCGCAACGGGCGCGCAGATTTGGCACTACGCTCCGGGTTGTTCGGGAGGCGGCGGCAAAACTCCCGCGCTCTATAACGGGCGTCTCTACGTCCGCGATTTTACTGACACAATCTTTGACAGTCAGACCGGCACGATTATCGGGAACTTCAATGCGAAGAACACTCCCGCGTTCTCAGGCACCCGAGGGTTTTTCCTGGATGGCCCACATTTTTTCGGTTCGCCTGGAACACTGCGAGCTCGCGATGTGAACACCAACTCGGTGCTCTGGAGTTTCGCCGGAGACGGCTCCCTGCAATCTGCTGTTCTCGCCGTCAATGATTATGTTTACGTTGGCTCATCGACTGGAAAATTGTATGCGGTTAATGCTGCCACCGGTCAGCAGGTTTGGGTCACTCAAGCCGGTTCGAGCATACCGTACGTGGACGAACAGAATGCCTCGCAGCCGCTGACGAGCTTTGCGGCGGGTGAAGGTTTGCTCGTGGTGCCGACGAGCACGACACTCGTCGCGTACGAAGGCGACACGACGCCGCCCACTCTGACATTCACCACGCATGCACCGATAGCGAATGCCGCAGGCTGGAACAACACGGCTGTCGATTTGTCATTTACGACTGCTGACGATTTGTCAGGCGTGCAATCGTCTAATCCGGCGAGTCCGTTGCACTTCACGGCCGAAGGAGCGAATCAGACTCAGCAGGTAACGGTCACTGACAAGGCCGGTAATACGGCGACATTCACCTCGCCCGCGGTCAACATCGACCTGACCCCACCATCAAGCACGCTTGTGATTGCGGGAGCTAGCCCGGATCAGGAATGGTTTAGCGGACCCGTGTCGGTGACGCTGGACGCAACAGACAATCTTTCCGGAGTGGCGCCGGGCATGTTGTTCAGGCTTGATGGAGGCGGTTCGAACCAAATCATCGGCCCGCTTTTTATCTCCAGCCCCGGCATTCACACTCTTGCATACGGGGCCCAGGATCGCGCCAATAACTTCGAACCGTTTAAGACCCGGATCATAGCGATAGATCCAACCGCGCCCGTAACTCAGGCTGCCGTTTCCGGCACCGTCGGAACGAACGCCTGGTATCGCAGCGCAGTGCAGGTTTCGCTGACAGCTACTGACAATCTCAACGCAGTGGTGGGAACGTTCTACCGAATTGACGGCGGTGCGACTCAGACCTATGCCGGTCCTTTCGGTTTCTCATCGGGCCAGCACACGATTGAGTACTGGAGCACCGACCACGTTAACACTGAGGCGCCGCGCTCGCTGCTCGTGAAGATCGACACGGGCGCTCCGGTCGTTACGGCGGCGGCAAATCCATCGACTGCGCCGAAGGGTCCGAAGGCGGTTAATGTCACGATATCCGGAAGTGTGACAGATGCGGTGAGCGGAGCCGGCAGCGCGAGTTATAACGTGATTGATGAATACGGCACGACGCAGCCGAGTGGACCAGTGACCGTGCAGGCAAACGGGAGCTATTCGTTCACACTCTCGCTGCCCGCAAACAGACCCGGTAATGACAAGGATGGTCACCTGTACACGATCGTCGTTACTGGATTTGATCAGGCAGGGAATTCAACCACGGCGACGACAACGTTCCGGGTGAACTAAAAATCCTTAAACCACAGATTGGACGGATCGTTTTCAGAGATCCGTCTGATCTGTGGTTACCACACTGCCGCCTGTGAGGTTGGCCGCTTCACCCACCGGGCCACATCACGTCTCGCAAATCCTCTCAAATCTTAATAATCACGGCCCGTGATTAAGAGATCCTCAATTGCCGTCGCGATACTCGTTCTCGCCGCCGCCGTTACTGCTGCGCTGGTTATCAAGCAGCGTGCGGAACGGAGTCTGGCGGAAGAGCGCTCGCGGCTCGAGAAACAAAACATCATTCCGTTCGAGCACAAGTCGTACTCACAGATCAACAACGCATCGATCAGCATCTGGCAGAGTCACAAAGCGACACGCGCAATCGAAAAATTTAACAACTCGATCTTCGTGGCAACTGACGGCGGGCTGGTTGAGTTTGGTCCAGACGGAAAGCTTCTGCACCACTACACGAACCTCGATGGACTACCCGAAAGCGATCTGCTGAGTCTTGCCACATTCAATTCGAAGCTGTTCATCGGCACGCGGACGTCGGGTCTGGTCTCATTCGACGGCAGTCGTTTTGAGGGCTATCGCTGGACCGATCGCGCCGCACAATCGATCGACGCGCTGCTCGCGGATTCCGGCCGGCTGTTAATCGGTACGAGGGCGGGCGGGCTGATCGTGTTCGATGGTTCGCAGTTCAAGGAGATCAACCGGATACCCGAGATCACGAGCCTGTCGCGCAGCGGCGTCAGGCTGTTTGTCGGAACGTTTGCTGATGGCCTGTGGACCGAGGAGAGTGCGCGTTGGTCACACTTCACGACCGATGATGGTCTGTTGTCGAATCGCGTTGTTGGCGTCGTAACCGGCGATGAAAGTCTGTTAGTCGCTTCTGACTATGGCCTCGCGACCACGCCGCTCGCGAATCCTGGGCATTTCCTCACAGTTGCCGCCTTGCCATCGTTGTCTGGTCTCGTTCAATACGACGGAAAGCTCGTGCTGTGCAAAGACAATAGCGAGACAGTCGATTTGCCCGCTGACGCAGGCTTCTCGCATCTGCAACGGACCATCCCGGCGAAGTGGAACAGAGTCACCGCTGCAACTGGCGCGCGACTCACGACGCTCGACGGCGATCTGTGGCTGTTGAGCAACGACGGGATGCATCGTTCGAATTCCGGCGAGATCCGCTTCGCGCGTTGGGGCGACACTCGCCAGTCACTCACGAGCAATCTTGTTTCCGCCTTATCCGTCGATTCGCAGGGAAGGCTGTGGGCCGGAACCTTCCGAAACGGAATCGACGTGCTTGGCCCACCGGGGAATTTAGTTGGACACATCGAATCCGAGTCTGTTCGCGAGATCAATTCTCTTGTTGAGGATGCGGCGTCGCAGAAGATGCTGGCCGCGTCGTCCGCGGGCGTAGTTAGTTTCGATGCGAACCTTCGCGCTACCGAGCATCTGGCGGCTGCTGATGGCTTGTTGAGTAACTCGATCATGCAGGTCGTTCACCTGACCGACAACAAGCCGACGCTGGTCTTCGCCACGAGCAAAGGATTGTCGCTCGGTGTGCAGGGAAAGTTTCGCGGCGTCACTACGGTTCAGGGTCTGCCGAGCAACAACCTTTATTCCGTGTTGAGTCAGGGTGGGAAGTTGTATGTCGGAACTCTCGGAGGACTTGCGGTACTCGAAGACGGGCGCGTTTCGCGAGTCTTCAAAGATACGAATTCGAAGCTCACGCAAAACTGGGTGACGGCGCTGTGCACGGTTGGGGCAAGAGTGTTCGTCGGCACGTACGGTGGTGGAGTGTTTGAGTTGACTGCGAGTGGGGAATTGCGCGCGTTTGCTGAGACTGGTCGTGCGGTCGTGAATCCGAATGCGATGTGGAGCGACGGCTCGCGTCTTTATGTGGGCACGCTCGACGGCACGCTCGTGTTCGAGCTGGACTCGCAGGCGTGGACGCGTCTGAGCAGCGAGATGCCCGCGCGCACGGTGCTCAGCATCACGGGCGATGGACAGTACGTCTACTTCGGCACAACCGCCGGCATCGCCCGGATCAAACGAATATGAAGACTATCCGTGTAATCTGTGTACTGCTTCTTCTCGTTAGCCTCATCTCGGCGCAGTCGGGAGTCTTGATCCCGTCCACTAACAGTAAGCCCGATTCGAAAACGCTTTCGCTGAACGTCATGAACGTCGACGTGCTGATCGACAACCAGCACGCGCGCGTCAAGGTGCTGCAGATATTCGACAACCACACCTCGCAAATCCTCGAAGGCAAGTACATGTTCGCCCTTCCACCAACCGCGTCGATCTTCGACTTCGCTGTTTGGGACGCCGACACGCGCATCCCGGGCGTCATGATGGAAAAGCGTCGCGCCAACAAAGTCTATAGCGAGATCAAGCAACAACAAGTCGATCCCGGTCTACTCCAGCAGGACGACGAGCACGAAGGACGTTCCGCGTTTTCAGCGAAAGTAGTTCCGATTCCGGCGTACGGCACGAAGCGAGTCGAGATGGAATACACGGAGGTGTTGCCCGTCGACAGTCTCGTCTCGCATTTCACGTTTCCACTGAAGCCGTCTTTCGGCGATCCGCAACCAATCGACGAGTTCAACTTACACCTACACATAATCAACGAAAATCCGATCATTCCGATCGCGCAGCCGAACGCACAATTCGCGCTGACGGTAACCAAGTCTGAGCCAAACGAGTTTGAAGCGGAGATCCACGCACGTGGTGTCGAGTTGAAAGACGACTTCTCGTTCGACTATCGCATCGAAATTCCGGAGAGCGCGCTTTCATTCACTACCTATCGCGCGCCCGAAAGAATCTCGAGCTACGACTTGCGCGATCCGAGCCTCGCCGCGCGCAACCCCGACGGATACTTCGAAGCTCGTGCCATCTTCAACCAGCACGCGAATACGCAAACTCAGCAACCGCGCAATGTCGTCCTGCTGCTCGATACGTCGCTCTCGATGTATGGCGAGAAGCTGAAGCGAGCCGTCGAAGCAGTTGACTATTTCCTCCATTCGCTGTCGGCGCAGGACCATTTCGATCTGATCATTTTCAACGACGAGGCTTATGCGTTTTCGCCGACGCCGCTCCCGGCCACCACTGACAACGTCGAACAGGCGCTCGCGTTCATCAAGAACTCGATGCTTGGCGGCGCAACGGATCTACGCAAGGCATTGGCAAAAGCAGTCGAACTATCCGCGCAGTTTCCCGCCGGCGAACACAGTCTCGTGCTGATCTCTGACGCGAATCCGACGGTCGGCACGCGAGACCTCAAGAAGATTGTTCAGTCGTTAGAAGCTAAGTTCCCGGTTCGCGTTTTTGCGTTTGGCCTCGGCAGCGATTCGAATGAAACCTTGCTCCAGCAACTCGCGCAGATGGGCCATGGTTACTCCGCGAGCGCACGTGAGACGGAAGACATCGCTACCGCGCTGAAGATCTTCCTGGACCACGTCGGCAGCACGAGTATCGAGCACCTGAACTTTACGTCGACGGATACGAACAACTTTTATCAGGTCTATTCAAGCGCCGATTACGGCTTTGATGGTTCGAGTCTCGCTTATGTCGGTCGCTATCGGACTCCTTCGCCGCGCACCACCGTCACGATGCAGGCAGATTACGGCGCGCAACCGATCAAGCTTTCGCGCGACGTCGAACTGCCGGAACTTTCCGATACGCACGCGCATTTGCCGCGCGTGTGGGCGCGTGCGCGCGTCGATGCGTTGCTGCGCGAAATGGATCTGAACGGTGAGCGTGAAGACTACATCTCCGAGATCATTCGGCTGTCGGAAAAGTATCGCTTCGTCACGCCGTACACCGCGTTCATCGCAGCCCCGCGCGCGCTGTTGCGGCCGCGATTGATCCAGCCGGGCGATCCTGTCTTGCGTGTGAAGACGAATGAATCGATCAATTCGATCTTCGCGGTGTTTCCGTTTGGCGAGACGTTGCCGCTCACATTCTTGCAATCGGAAGGTGTTTGGGAGGTGCGGTTCCTCGCGCCTTCGTGGTTGCCTGACGGCACGTATCGATGCCGGCTGTTGATGACGGATCGTGACGGTAACGCGTACCAGGAAACGAAGAGCTTCGTGATCGATAGTCACGCTCCACGCTTGAAGGTCGCACTCGACAAGACAAGCGTAAGGGCCGGTGATGATTTGGTGGTGAAGGTCGCGGCCGACAGCGATACGGTCCGTCTCTTCGCGCGCATGTACGGCGCGCAGCCGTCACAACTAACCTGGTCACCACAAGAGCAAACGAACGTCGGCAAACTCCGCATCGCGTCCACCCTCGCAACCGGCCGCTACACGATCACGGTCTCCGCCGAAGACGCCGCGCACAATCAATCAACGATCGAGGTACCAATCGATGTTGTGGGCCGGTAATTTACATGGACCGTGTGTGCAACATGGGCCGAACCCGCGAAGCGGGTGGAAGCATAAAGCCTGGGGCGCAAGCCCCAGGA
>JADMIO010799964.1_pt1 | contig 47405 bp, 37 predicted proteins | sample 8958161 | NCBI WGS metagenome assembly JADMIO01 (sample SAMN16585339, study PRJNA669376) | soil metagenome | isolation source: Crop rotation soil | place: USA: Cullars Rotation, Alabama | collected 2011
GCCGCGACTTCAAGTCACGTGAATTCCAAGCTTCGGATCCCACTGTGCTGGAAAGATCAACGTCTCTCACAAAGGGAGTCGGTCTGATCGGTTGCGTCACTCGTGGCTTCAGGATCTCTGCCGCCGCGATCGAGATGGCCGGATCGGGATCCTCGACCATAGGTCTCAAGATGTTGAGCTCGGCTTCACTTGTGTCACGTGAGTCCCGGATGAAATTGAGCAAGGCCATGCGCGCGTCACGCGAACTCTCGTCAATCTCCGCGGCGCGACCGCGACCATTGAGATCGACAAGAACACGAACGATCGCGGGCAATGTCAACGGATCCTGTGGGACATCGTGCAGAATCGCCGCAGCCGTGGCGATTGCGTGGAAGCTGGGTCGGTAGTTGTCACTCGCATCAAGCGCTTCGAGCGCAAGCCGCGTGAGTTCTTTGCTGCCGAGTGTTCGTAGAGCAAGCAAGGCCTCCACCCGGACGTTGGCGTCACCATCGGATGCAAGGCGAAACGCCAGCTCGTGGTCAGAGAAGCTTGCGGCCAACCGCGCCGACGTAGCGCGAACCTGCCAGGCTCGATGCCGAAGGCCCACATCGTTGGCCATCTCGCGGACGGTCAGCGGTGAAAAGCGAGTCAGGGTCTCGAGCGCCGCGAGTGGCAGATGCCACGCCGCCGTGCGCCCAGGGTTGCCGAGCTCGCCTGCGAGATTTCGCAGGCGCCCTTCGGCCTGGTCGGCCTCTGAGCACTGCCGGGTCAGCAGCCTGGCCGCCTCGATGGCAACATGTGTTGAGGAGTCGTTCAGCGCGTCGAGGAACGGCGCACACATTTTCGGACTCGACCGATCGCGATCGTGGGCGTGGAGCGCGGCCATCCTGACACGAAATGAGGGATCCGTCAGACCCGCACGCATGAGAGCGAGGAATTCCGGTTTGACCGGATTGACCAGCTCGTACGCCAGCTGACGAATCTCCCATCCGCAGTCCGCACGGGCTGCGGTTGCCAGGTCTCGCGTCCGTCGCGAGTCACGGCACCGGAAGGTCGCAGCACCCGTGATCGTCTGTGAGTCGTCGTCGGCAGCGAGTACGAGCGCCTGCATCGCAGGAAGCACTGGCCCCGTATCGTCGTCAAGCCCAGCCGCCGGAGCTGCGAGTTGGCGCAGGCGTCGCCGTGTTTCCGGCGCGATTCGCGTGCCCCAGTTGTTTCGACGCATGAATGCTTCGAGCCCGCGAAGCGCTGCAGTCTGGCGAACGATGAAGTCGCGTGGTCGAGGCGACATCGTCAGCGTCCCTCGAACCAACGTGTCTTCGATGCGACGTCCAAGCGCCTCGCTCCGGAGTTGGCCGATGGCTTCGAACATGGCGGCCGACGTTCCGATGGTCGGTTCGACGTGCGCGCGAACCGACAGCTCGAGGAAAGCCAGATTGATCCAGGACGCGTCGCCGGCCGGATCCGCATCACGCAGAGACGCGGCGATCGCGTTTGCCGCCTCGCGGCGAACGTCAGCGTTGGCGTCTGAGAGGAGCTGACTCTCGGCTTGGACATCGGCCGGCTGGCCAAGTCGCCCAAGCGCGCGCAGGCCAAGAATTCGCCAGCGGGCTGCGTTTGACCGTATCGCAGGAAGCAGGAACAGGGCGTCGCCGTTCGCTCCCGGCAGTACAACTCGACCGAATGCGGTCATCTCGCCTGGGCCCTCGGGCGTCAGCCCATAGAAGCGAACGGTCACAAGGCGGTCGACGGCTGCAATGAAGCCCTGCCAGTCGCCGGGAACAGGAGACTGCGCGGACGTGAGGTTCGCCAACGCGACAAGACACGCGCTTCCGAGGAGAATCCGCGCGGCAAGTCGGCCCGTCAGCATATGGCCCCTATTTCTTAACAGCTCTAATTCGCGTTATGACGATAGGAGTGCGTGGCGCTTCGCCGTCAACGTCCACTTTCGACATCGCGTCAACAACCTCCTGGCCACCCGCGATGCGCGCGAACACCGTGTATTGGCCGTCCAGAGGACGGCACGAACCGATGCAGACGAAGAACGACGTCGAGCCGCTACCTGGCGCGTCACCACGAGCAATCGACACGATGCCCGGCAGGTTGGGCGTGTCCGTGAACTCGGGCGGCAGGTTTCGCACGAGTGCCTGCTGCCTCGCGGTAAGCGAGCCTTCGCGGTACGCGAGGGCACCTGTCTGGATGACAAAGTTCGCGGCGACCCGGTGAACCTTTATCCCGTCGTAGATACCTGCGTCCGCCCACTGCAGAAAAGCACGTACAGTTTCGGGCGCCTTGTCCGGCAACATTTCCAGCTCTATCGTGCCCATCGTGGTTTCGATATTGGCGCGATAGCTGGCTAGGTCAGCGACGGTGGCCGCTGGATACGGATCGACCGGCGTGTCGCGAATGACGACGCCCTTGATCTCGAGACGCGCGTTTGGTGTGCCGGTGGTGTCGGCCTCAGCAGCCGAGATCGCCTGCACTACTTCGAGCCCTTCGATCACTCTTGCAAAAACGGTGTACTGCCCATCGACGCCGGGCTGGTCCGACACACAGATGAAAAACTGCTGCCCTGCGCTGTCGGCCAAGCCGGGAAGCAGAACGCCAGCGACGGCGCCTGCCGTTGTCTTTTCGGCACGCGACTCGGCGCGAAGCTGATTGAAGCCGCCAGATCCGTAGTCCGCCTTCTTCGCCGGATCCTTGGAGAGCGGGTCACCGCCCTGAATCATTCCGTAGCGAATCACACGATGAAAGCTGGTGCCCGCGTACGCACCTTCGCGCGCGAGCTTTATGAAGAGCGCCACGTGGTTCGGAGCGGCCTCCGGCAGCAGCTGCATCACAAACGATCCGGCCGACGTTTCGATGACCGCCTGCTTGTTACGAATCTCGTCGGGCGAATACGGCGAAGTGAAATAGACCGGCGCCGGGACAGGCTTGGAGGTCACCGGCGGCCGAGGCGACGGTCGGGCGGTCGCTGGTCGCGGCGGCGTCTGCGCAGCGATCGTCAGGCTTGCAACGAGCAACGCAGAAAACATCACGGCTTCCTAGTGCGCTCCGCAGCCAGGAAAGCCGCTCGTGATTCCCTGGTTGCCGACGAATATTCGAGCATCTGGGTCGTCAGGTTCTTCGGATAGGTGATCGTCACATCAGTGACTGCCCCGCTCGCTCCAAAAACCGGCTGGAGCTTCGGCATCACGAAACCTGTGTAACTTGGTGGGTTGGTCGCCTTGATCCGCGTCAGGACCTGATCGCGAAGTTTCGGATCGAAGTGAATGCCGTGAGTGTCGAATAACTTCTTGGCTGCCGCGAAATCGCCTTCAGCCTTGATTCGCTGAACCTCGGCCAACAGCCTGCCGACACCTTCACGGAAAGCAGCCGGATCCACCATCACGTAGAACGTTTTCCCGTCACGCTCGCGCTTCTCAATCGCCTTGGTGCTGGCCATCAGCCAATGGACGATCATCTGGCGGTTTCGCATGTGGTCTTCTTCGATCTGCGACCCTTGACGAATTCGCCGCAATTGCACCAGTGCGTTCCGCGTGTAGCCTTCGTATTCGGCGCGAACGACATCGGCATGATCGGCGGCGGCGACGAGCCCGAGATCCACGACCTTCTGATCGGCGATGAAATAGAGGCCGACGAGATCCGCTCGCCCCTCCTCGAGCGCGGCGAAGTACTCCTTGATGAAGTTCTCGGGCTTGCCTTTCAACCTCGCCGCGATTTGACCTGACGCATGACCGATGACTTCGTGCATGTTCGTCGTCATCTCGCCGGCAAACGAGCCCCACTTTTCAGTCCGGGCGGCTTCTTCGGGAGTCCATGAGAACTCCTGGCGCGTCGCCGCCGACTCCGAACGGTTGTAGGACTCCAGCACGTTCGACAGCGACACCGATTTGCTGCCGTGTTGCTCGCGCACGATCTGATCGTTCGGCAGGTTGATTCCGATGGGCGTCGTCGGCCCCGCATCACCCGTTTCGATGAGAACGTCGATGGCGTTGGCGGTGATGCCCTTGACGCCTGCCTTCCGGTACTTCGGGTCCCACGGCATGCGGTCCTCGAACCACTGCGCGTCGGCGGCCAACTTCTTGATACCCGCAGTCTTGCCGGCGTTGACGTAGAACACCAGGGCTTCCCACGAGCCCTTGATACCGAGCGGATCGATATAGGTTTCAGTAAACCCATTGATCGTATCGACCGGTGACTCTCGATCGGCAACCCAGGCGATGTCGTACGCAAGGCGATCCGACGCCTCACCCGTCTGGTACCACTTGATGAGTGCGTCGAGCGCACGCGCCATCGGCTCTGTCGCGAATGGCTTGGCTGCCTCCAGATGCCTTGCGATTTCCTTGATCTGCGCGTCGTAGCGGCCACCGACGCGATAGACCTCTTCAGTCAGCTCGCCGTTCTGTTTGACGAGTCGCGAGTTCAGACCGTACCGGGCGGAAGTGAAGCTCTTCGCCTCAGTTGAGGTAACACCCGAATAGAGGTTGTTAAAACTTGCGCTGAGGAGATCTTGTCCCTTGGGCGGCGTCTTTGTCGTATTGAACGGTGCGACCTCTGGATCGAAGAACATCGGTTGAAGCCGCGTAATCAAGCTGTCAATGCTTTCGCCAGCGACGACGGGGAATTGGGCGCCGGCTTTGGCGGAAGCGGCAGCGGCGGCTCGGAACGCGTCGGGTGTACAGGCAAGAACGAACTTGCGTGCGGTGAGGTCGTGATACGGCCCGTTGTTGATCCAGAACAGTTTGGTATAGCGCTGAATCTCTGCCAACGTCGCTGGCTCCACGCCTTCTGGATGCGTGACGATCGCCTCGAGCACATCACGCATTTCGAGGCCGCGCGCGGAAACCTGGTCGTAGAAGATGTCCCGGCCTGCAAGAGCGGCTTGCGTGAGATGCCAGATGAGCGTTTTCTCCTTCAGAGGAAGACCACTGAACCCATCCGCATAGATCTGAACGACTGCGGCGTCGTCAACACGCTCGAGCAGATATTGCCTGTTCGATGCGGTCTCGACCGGTGCCGCTGGGGCCTGAGCAGACTCGGGACTCTTGCCACAACCCAGAACAGAGGTGGCCAGAGCACCGGCCAGGGTGACGGACAACAATCGGGACTTCATGCGCACACTCCTTGAGGTCGCTCTCATGATAGCGAAGAGCGCCACCGCAGCAGGTCATCAGTCGGACGTCAACCCAGCAGGCGCCTGGCGCCTTCCAAGCCAATACCTTTGCGTTCGGCATAGTCCGCCACTTGATCCGCGCCGAGTTCACCGAGAGCGAAGGAGCAGGAGGCCGGGTGCGAAAGGTACAGGCCGCACACGCTGGATCGTGGGCTGAGCTGGAACTCTTCGTCGATGGCGATGTCCAGCTCCAGGCCATGAACGAGCCTCAGTATGGCGGCTCGTTCGCTGACGTCTGGATAGGCGCTCGATCCCGGTGACACACGAACGCCGCGATACTTGCCCATCACGGCGTCCGCGACGCTGCTCTGCTCCTCGGCTTCGTAACCCCAGTCGTGGCGAGCCTGCCGGTGGACGAATTCGACGAGCGCCTCGGTGAAACGGTCCGTCGCCATCTGCACCATGGCAAGCGTCCGGGGGTCATCAGCGCCAGCCGCCCGAGCCAGCTCGTGCTCGCCTATTCCGGCCGTCAGCGCAAACGCGCCGATGTAGTCGGGGGCGAAGCTTTCGCGAGGTGCGACGAAATCCGCCAGGGAGATTGAGGGAGCACCTTCTGAAAGCTGGCCCTGCTGCCTCAGCGTGCGGAACCGCACGAGTTCCGACGCGCGTGCATCGTCCTTATAGACCACGATGTCATCTCCGACTGACTGCGCGGCCCAGAATCCATAGACTCCGCGCGCGGTCAGCAGTTGCTCCTGAATGATCCGCGCAACGAGCGGACGCGCTGCGGGGTCGGCATCGGCCGGCCAGGTGCTGAACGGAAGCAGGTCGCGAAGAGACGGCGCGACTTTTCGACGCCCGAGGAACCACGGCGCTGGTATCGCGTGAGTGTCCCAATCGGTCGCAAGCCTGTTCGCGCGTGCTTCGTCTATCGTACGCATCAGGCGCTGCCGGGTTCTCCGGGCTGAGTCGTGGCGCATCGCTCACAGATGCAGGCCACTTCACGAAGATCAGCCGGGACTCGCTCGAGGACGTCGGGTGAAATGGGAGTGGACATGCACCAGCATGTGCTGGCGCCCTGCTCGATTCCACAGGCGTTCTTTTCGTTGCAGATCGGGCACTGGGACGGGTCGACCGGTGCCCGCCCGGAGATCAGAGCTGTCTCACCGTCCTGCAGCATCGATCGGATCGTAGTTCAGGTTCGATCCCAGCCAACGCTCAACTTCGCCCACGCTCATTTGCTTTCGAACGTGGTAGTCCTGAACCTGGTCGCGGTCGATGCGGCCAAGTGTGAAGTAGCGGGATTCAGGATGTGCGAAGTAGAGGCCGCTGACGCTCGAGCCTGGCCACATCGCGAAGGACTCGGTCAGGGTCATTCCCGTCAGAGCCGCAACATCCAGCAGTTTCCACAGCGTTGCCTTCTCGGTGTGGTCGGGGCAGGCGGGGTAACCCGCCGCTGGCCGAATTCCCCTGTACTTCTCCTGAATCAATTCGCTTGGAGCCAGGTTTTCAGCGAGACCGTAACCCCACTCGTCACGAACTCGTTTGTGCAGACACTCGGCGAACGCTTCGGCGAGGCGATCAGCGATGGCCTCCGCCATGATGGCGTTGTAGTCGTCGTGCTCGGCCTTGAAACGATCGCAGAGTTCCTTCAGCCCGATGCCTGACGTGACGGCAAACGCACCGAGGTGATCGCGAAGCCCAGTCTCGGCAGGCGCTATGAAGTCCGATAGTGAACGACAGGGCTGGTCGGCGCCCTTCTCGGCTTGCTGCCGAAGGAAGTGGAAGGTTTCAACGACCTCGGATCGGTTCTCGTCGCGGTAGACGCGAACATCGTCACCGTCCGCGTTGGCAGGGAACAGGCCGTAGACGCCTTTCGCGGTGAGCCAACGCTTCTCGATGATCTGGTCGAGCAGCGCATTGGCTTCGGCGAAGAGTTGCGTCGCCTGCGCGCCGTACGTCGGGTCGTCAAGGATGCGCGGGTACACGCCCTTCAATTCCCACGTGTGAAAGAACGGCGTCCAGTCGATGTACTCACGGAGCTCACTGATCGGAAAGTCTTCGAGCACTCGAACGCCCGTGAAAGCGGGCTGTGGCACATCGTCGGCGCGCCAGTTGATGGGCGTGCGCCGATGGCGTGCTTCCGTCAGAGAGACGAGCGGTTGACGCGTAGAGGCATGATTGCGGCGGAGTGCCGCGTAGTCGGCTTTGTGCTGCGTGACAAAGGCCGCCTTGCCTTCGTCGCTGAGAAGGCTCGTGGTCACGGGCACGGCACGACTGGCGTCGAGCACATGAACAACAGGTTCGCTGTACTGCGGGGCAATCTTGATGGCGGTGTGTGCACGGCTGGTCGTTGCACCACCCACGAGTAGCGGTAGCTTGAAGCCTTGCCGCTCCATTTCGCGCGCGACGTGCACCATCTCGTCGAGTGAAGGCGTGATGAGCCCGCTGAGGCCGATGATATCGGCCTTCTCCTGCTTTGCGCGTTCAAGGATCTTCTCGCATGGGACCATCACGCCCATGTCGATCACTTCGTAGTTGTTGCACGCGAGCACGACACCCACGATGTTTTTGCCGATGTCGTGAACGTCGCCCTTGACGGTGGCCAGAACAATTTTGCCTTGCGTCCTCACCGAGTGACCGGCCGCCGCCATCGCGGCCTTTTCTTCTTCCATGAACGGCGTCAGGTACGCGACAGCTTTCTTCATGACGCGGGCCGACTTCACGACCTGCGGCAGGAACATCTTGCCCGCGCCGAAAAGATCGCCGACGATGCCCATGCCGTCCATGAGCGGACCTTCAATGACGGATAGCGGGCGGCCGAGCTTTTTACGCGCCTCTTCGGTATCGGCGTCAATGAAGGCATCAATGCCTTTTACCAGGGCGTGCGAAAGCCGCTCTTCTACCGTGCCCAGCCGCCAGGCTTCGGTCTTCGTTTCCTGTTCCGTGGCGGACTGACCCGCAGCTTTCAGCGCTTCGCCGAAATCAACGAGCCGCTCGGTTGCATCGTCGCGCCGATTCAAGAGCACATCTTCGACAAGCTCCTTCAGCTCGTGCTCAATCTCTTCGTAGACCTCGAGCATTCCGGCATTCACGATGCCCATGTCCATGCCTGCTGCGATCGCATGAAACAGGAAAGCCGAATGCATGGCCTCCCGAACCTTGTTATTGCCGCGGAAACTGAACGAGATGTTCGACACGCCGCCGCTCACCTTGGCGTGCGGAAGGTTCGCCTTGATCCAGCGCGTCGCCTCGATGAAATCGACCGCGTAGTTGTTGTGCTCTTCCATCCCGGTGGCGACAGTCAGGATGTTGGGGTCAAAGATGATGTCTTCAGCTGGGAAGCCGATGTCGTCGACCAGAATCCGGTACGCACGCTCGGCGATTCGAATCTTGTCTTCGTACGTGGCGGCCTGCCCTTGCTCGTCGAAGGCCATGACGACGACGGCTGCGCCATACGAGCGAATGAAGCGCGCACGCTCGCGAAAAATGTTTTCGCCTTCTTTGAGAGAAATCGAATTAACGATTCCCTTGCCCTGAAGGCACTTGAGACCGGCTTCGATTACCTCCCACTTCGAGGAATCGACCATGAAGGGCACCTTGGCCACTTCAGGTTCGCTGCCGAGAAGGAGAAGGAACCTCGACATCGCGGCGACGCCGTCGATCATGCCCTCGTCCATGCAGATGTCGATGACGTTCGCCCCGTTCTCGACCTGCTGACGCGCGACGGCAACAGCCTCCTCGTACTTCCCGTCTTTGATCAACTTCGCGAACTTCGGTGAACCTGCGACGTTCGTACGTTCGCCGATCATCAGGAACACACCAGGCTGCTGTGTGAATGGCTGGGAGCCTGAGAGCCGCAGGGGCCGCGGCGTCGCAGGAACCGAGACCGAGCTTCGGCGAACGTCGTCGCCAGTTCGCGCCGAGAGATCGCGCCCTGGCAGATCTTTCAGGGCGCGCGCAATGGCCGCGATGTGTTCGGGCGTGTTGCCGCAGCAACCACCTGCGATGTTGACGAGGCCACCGTCCGCGAACTGGCGGAGATGCCGCGCCATGTCTTCGGGCTCGAGATCGAAGCCCGTCGCCGAAAGTGGGTTGGGCAACCCGGCGTTCGGGTAGCAGGAGATCGCAGCGCTGGCCTTGCCGGAGAGCTCCGACAAGAACGGGTACATGAGGTCGGGGCCAAGCGAGCAGTTGAGCCCGACTGAAAGCGGCTTGACGTGTTCAACGGCCGTCCAGAATGCGCCCACGGTCTGGGCCGAGATCATCGTCTCGCCTCCGCGGCCAACGGCGGCGGAGATCATGATGGGGAGTTTCCTGCCGATCTCATCGAACACTTCCTGAATAGCGACGAGCGCAGCCTTCGCGTTGAGCGAGTCAAAGATGGTTTCAACGAGCAGAACGTCCACGCCACCGGCGATCAGCGCGCGCACTTGCTCGGCATACGCCAACTTCACCTGATCGAATGTGATGACACGAAAGCCAGGGTCATCGGCGTCTGGTGAGTTCGAGAGAGAAACGGTCAACGGTCCAATCGCGCCCGCGACAAATCGAGGCTGACCCGTGGCATCCGCGACCCGGTCGGCCCACTCGCGGCACTGGCGCGCGGACGATTCATTCACTTCCCAGGCGAGATCGCGCAGGAACGTGTCTTCGACGATCCGCTGATAGAACTCCGCGTTCTTGCGGCCGCCATGCTCGCGCGGGTCATCAACGAAGAACTCACTCTGGCTGATGCTGGTCGCGCCGAACGTGTTCGTCTCGATGATGTCCGCACCCGCCTCCAGGAACCGTCGATGGATGTCGCAAATCATCGCGGGCTGAGTCAGCGAGAACAGGTCGCCGTTGTTCAGGAGATCCTTCGGCGCATTCTCGAACCGCCGGCCTCGGATGTCGGCTTCCGTCATCCCGTAGGCGCGGATGGTGGTGCCCATCGCGCCGTCGATGATGGCGATGCGACGCGTCAGGAGGTCTTCAATCGGATGGCGGTCGGTGGCGATCGCGGGACGCGGATTGGGAGATGGAGTCGTAGTCATTCAGCCGTCGCCGTTAGTATATCCATTAATCTACATTTATGGATTGATTGAGAAATCTCTAGACTTTTCGTGAACATCTCAGGGTAGACCCTGTATCATGCGGACATGGTGACGTACGGTCCATACGCATCCGGAAGGCCCGTGCTGGTCCTGGGCCATGGCGCCGGGGCCGGCGAGGGGCACCCCTGGATGAAGGCGGTCGCGTCAGGCCTTTGCGAGAGGGGCGTGACGACCGTCACATTCAACTTCCCTTATATGGAGACCGGCCGGAAGCTTCCTGATCCAGGCCCCAAGCTGGAGCTGGCGTTTCAGCAGGTCTGGGTGGCGGTGGCAGAAGCGCGTGGCAGCACGGGATGGATGTTTGCTGGCGGAAAATCCATGGGAGGTCGAATTTCGACCCAGGCCGTCGCGAGGGAGCTCCTCCAGCCCGTCCCTGCCGGCATCGTCTGTTTCGGATATCCCCTGCACCCTCCCGGCAAGCCGGAAACCCGCCGCGACGGACACCTTGCGGCCATCACACCGCCAATTCTTTTCCTGCATGGAACCCGCGACCCGTTCGGCACACCTTCAGAGATGACTGAACTTTCGTCCCGGCTACCGACGTCAACGTTGCAGCTCGTCGACGGGGGCGATCATTCGCTTGAACGCAGCCGGACGCAAAAGATGTCGAAAGCCAATGCGCTCGCTGAGCCGCTCGATCGTGCTGCGGAATGGGTCTTCGCCCAGTGCCGCTGAGCGAAATAGTTGACCTATGATCCGCTGATGCTTCCATCTGCCCGGCCGCGCGATCGTGCGCGCATTGACGACGCGTACAAGTGGAATCTGGATGACATCTACAGCGGATGGACGGCGTGGGACGCTGACCTCGCCGCCCTCGACGCCGGGATCTCGGAATACGCATCACTCGAAGGACACCTCGGTGACGGCGCTGCCACGCTGCTCTCCGCGCTGCACCTTGGTGATCGGCTCGGGCAGTTTGCGTACAAGGTTTATCTCTACGCGTCCCTGACGCACGATCAGGATCAACGGGACAACGAAGCGAATGTCAGGCGCCAGCGCGTGCAGGCCGTTCTAGCTCGGTGGCAACAGGCCACATCGTGGTTCAACCCCGAACTGTTGAAGATCGATGTCGGAACGATTCGGGATTGGATGGCGGCACACCCGCACCTTGCGGTGTACCGGTTTGCGCTTGAAGAGATCTTCCGCCAGCAGGATCACGTGCTCGACGAAAAGGGCGAGCGACTACTGTCGCTGTCTACGCGTCTGGCTCAGGCGCCAGATGAGGCATACCAGGCGCTGTCGACAGCCGATGCACGTTACCCCGATGTGACATTGAGCACGGGTGAAACCGTGACGATGTCCTATGGGCAATATCGCGCGGTCGCAGCGATGAGCCGAAACCAGGCCGACCGCCGGAGCGCATATCGCGCATATAACGGCACGTACTCTGCGTCGATCAACACGTACGCGGCGCTTTATCACGGCGTCTGCCAACGCGATGTATTTCGCGCTCGAGCCCGCGGGTACGCGACCACGCTCGATGCCGCATTGCACGCCAACAACGTCCCCCGGAGCGTCGTCGAGAACCTGATCGCGGCTACGCGCGAAGGTGTTCATCCCCTTCGGCGGTATCACGCGCTACGGCGCCGCGCACTCGGCCTCAAGGAATACAGGACCTACGACTTCTCGATTCCGCTCGTGGAATGGAATCAGCGCTATCCGTACGACAGCGTCCTCGAACCGATCGTCACGTCGGTGGCGCCGCTCGGTGAGGACTACCAGGCCCGCATGTGGCGCGGTTTCCGCGAGCGCTGGATCGACGTGTACGAAAACGATGGCAAACGCAGTGGTGCCTACTCATCCGGTGCGTACGGAGTGCATCCGTACATGCTGCTGAACTGGAACGACACGCTCGACGACGTGTTCACGCTGGCCCACGAGATGGGCCACTCGATGCACACGATGTTGTCTCAGGAGCATCAACCCTTCGTTTACGCGGACTACACCATCTTCATCGCGGAGGTACCGTCCACGCTCAGTGAAGTGTTTCTGCTCGATCTGATGCTCGAACGCGCTTCGACTCGCGAGGAACGCATCGTCCTCCTCCAACACGCGATCGACAACATCACGAGCACGTTCTATTCGCAGGTTCTGTTCGCTGACTTCGAGCTGGCTGCCCATCAACACGTCGAGGCCGAAGAACCGATCACAGCGACCGTGCTCAACGATCTGTACCGCGAGCGCTTCGAGATGTACTACGGCGACGCCGTCGACCAGGACGACTTGACGCCGGCGACGTGGGCGCGGATCCCACACTTTTTTGGAATGCCCTTTTACGTGTACCAGTACGCCACCTGCTTCGCGTCCTCAGCGCGCATCGCCGCGGCCATCACGGGACCGGAGGCTGGCCGAAGCTCGGCCCGGCAGCGATTCCTGGATCTGCTTGCCGCTGGCGGCAGCGACCATCCCATGACTCTTCTCCGGGATGCCGGGGTTGACCTCGGCGAGCCCGACACGATTCAGGCAATCGTCGGTCAACTCAACGGTCTGGTGGACCAGCTCGAGGCTGCGGTCGGCTAGAGACGCCCAACGGGACATTGGATCCACCGATTCATGGAACTGGATCCTCGTCCTGCCCGGATTTGTTCGAAGTCGCGTTCCTGTCATCGCTAAGTGGCTCATAGAAAAGCAGATAGACCACCAATCAGTGTCCCACCCGGAGCTGGTCCTTCGGGCGGCACGCCCTTTGTGTATAGGCTGCCGGACTCACCTATGGGACTTCTCGATAAACTCAAGCCGCAGCCCCGCTGGAAGCATTCTGATCCAGCGGTTCGTCTCGAAGGCGTCCGCGAACTTGAAGACGTCGCTGAACTCGCCACCCTCGCCGAAACGGACCCGGACACAAAGGTGCGCCGGGCCGCGTTGGCCAGAGTTGACGATGTGGACGCCCTTGTCAGGGTGGCAGCGGGGGATCCCGACTCTGAGCTCCGGGATAGGGCCGCGGAGCGGCTCACGGCGATTGCGTGCCGTGGCGCCGAGGCTGGTTCGGAGACCGACATCGAAGCTATGCGGCGGGCAGTACGCGGCCTGAGTGATCCTCGCCGACTCACGGCTGTGGCCAAGAGTGACGCGCCTGAAGTTGTGCGGGCCGATGCGTTGTCGGCAACCAATGACGCTCGTTCACTCGGTAGCATCGCGCGACAGGCAAGGCAGGAAGTAACTGCCGCTGCAGCACTTGCGCGGCTCAACGACGCTGACGAGCTGCTCGACGTGGCCTTGAACGCCGGCCACAAGGACGTGGCTCATGCGGCCTTCGAACGAGTGGCCGCCGGGTCCACCGATGTGGCGACGTTCCGATCCGTTGAACTTCGCGCCCAGCACAAGTCAGTTGGCCGCCGAGCGCGCGCAATCATCCAGGAAATCGAGGCTGCTGAAGCGTCCCGACAGGCCGCGGCGCTCGACCGGCAGCGCCGCGAGAGCCACCTGATTGAATCTGTCGAAGCTCTTCGTGAGATCGCGAACCTCGAAGTTGTGAAGGCCGAGCTCGGACGTTTGTCGGAGAGCTGGAAGGCCCTTGCGGTCACCGAACCCTCGACGGTCGAGCGCTTCGGCCAGGCGGTCGAATCTGTTCAGGCCATCGTCGTACGCCGTGAGCGCGAGGTCGAAGAGGAACTCGAACGTCAGCGCACGCGTCAGGAAGCGATCGCGACCCGCATTGCGCTCTGCGAGCGGGTCGAGACGCTCGACGGTGAAGACTCAGTTGCTCAGTTGGTTCCCATCGAAGAGGAGTGGCGCGCACTGCTTCCGCTTGGCGAAAGTGGTCCTCAGGCCGATCGGTTGGCGGAACGATTTGCGCGCGCACTGACCGCATGCCGCTCACGCCACGAAATGGGAGCGACTCTCGTGCTGACCCGTGCCTCGCTCGAAACCCTCGTTGCAGAAGCCGAGACGCTGGCTCCAAGAGAAGATGCCGCCGCTGCAGGTGAACGCTGGCTCCAGCTTTCGCGCGAAGCACGCGGTCTTTCTTCCACGCTCGAGTCGGCTTCGCGACCGGCTGCTGATCTGGTGGCACGGCTGCAAGCAGTTGATGACATCTTCAAAGGCCGCGATGCGTCACGAAAGGCGGAGACCGACGCGTCTCGTGAGGTTGTTCTGACACAGCTTCATCGCCTTGCGGAACGTGCGCGCCGAGCGTCCGAAGCGGACGCGATGACACTTCGCGAAGGCGAGCGGCTGATGCGCGATCTCGCGACGGCCATCACTCAGGCGCATGAAGTCACAGAGTCTGCGGATTTCCACCGAGCCGCTGCGGATCTGACGGCGTGGCAGGAAAAGATCGCGCCGCGCGTTCGTGAGCTTCGCGAGATGGACGAATGGCGGAAGTTCGCTAACGCTCAGCGCCAGGAACAGCTGATTTCGATGGCGGAAGCCATCGTCGTTTCGCTCAAGGCTGACGAAGAAGCAGGAAAGGCGTCCGACCTTCCGGCAACCGCCAAGGCACTCCGTGAACTCCACGCGGAATGGCAGCCCGTTGCCGAAGCGCCACGCCAGAACGCTCAGCGCCTGTGGGATCGTTTCCGCACAGCCACCGATTTCATGCGCAGTCGCTGCGAACCGTTCTTCGCCAAGCGTCGCGAGGAGCGCGAGAGCTCGCGGACGAAGCGTATTGCGATTGTGGAAGAAGCCGAGTCAATGGTGCAGTCCACTGACTGGGCCGCCAGCGCAACGCGTCTTCAAACGCTGCAGACGGAATGGCAGTCACTCGGGCATCCTTCGAGCGACAGCGAGCGTGAACTGGGTCAACGGTTCCGCGCGGCGTGCAATACCTTCTTCGTCCGGCGCCGTGAAGACCTGACCGACCGGAAAAAGGTCTGGACTGACAATCTCGCCCGCAAGGAAGCGCTCTGCGAGCGTGCTGAAGTGCTGGCGGACTCGACCGAGTGGGATTCAGCGTCTACCGAACTCAAAAAGCTGCAAGCCGAATGGAAGACCGTCGGTCCGGTTCGCAAGAACAAGTCCGACGCGATATGGGCACGTTTCCGCGCCGCTGCGGATCGTTTCTTCGAGCGCTATCACCACCGTCACGAACTAGCGCTCGCCGGAAAGCTGGCCGACCGGGAGGCGCTCGTCGTCGAACTCGAAACGCTTGCAGGCTCGCCGATCGAATCAACGCCTGCCGATGCGGCTGAGGTCATTCAGCGTCTGCGAACGACCTGGAACCGCGCAGTTCCGGTGCCGGTTGCTGGCATGAAGGCGCTTGCGGATCGCTGGCAGGAGGCATTTGCTGTTCTGATTGCCACCAGGCCTCAGCTGTTTGCCGGCACGGAGCTCGATCCGAACGCGATTGTGCAGCGTATGCAGAAGCTCGTCGCACGCGTCGAAGGACTCATCTCCGAGTCCCGCAACGCGCCGGACCCGAAGCTGTCTGCGACTGAACTCCTGGCGGCTAGACTGCGGAACGCTCTGGCGTCGAACGCGATGGGCGGCCGAGGTCACGAGGATTCGAAGCAGCGCGGTGCAACGGACAGCGCCAAGGAGGCCCTTACCTCATGGCAGCGGTTGCCTCCGGTGCACACACCTGAAGCTGAAGCGCTGGCGTCGCGGTTCCGCGACGCATGCCGCAAGCTCGGCGTGGGCGATTTTGGCCGACGTCATGGGCACAACGAGCCCCGTAAGGACCGCCAGCAGGCTCCTCGACCGGCTGAGGCTGAAGCGTCGGACAGGCAACCTGAACCCGCGGGCGTGTAGTAGGGCGTAGCCGAAAAAGGCGTGCAGACAGCGCGCTGACGATTCGGGACTGAACGCTGGGACTCGGGGCCCTGCGTGAGACGACGACTAACCTCGCCTCACTCCCAAGCTCTCAGTTTTCAGTTCTGAGTCGTCAGCTGAACGCGCGCCCACAGTTCACGCCCCTATCCCCTGTAGTTGTTTGTACACCCGCTCAAAGTTTCCACTGAAGATTTGAGCGCGTTCCTCGTCGCTCACTCCCAGATCCGTCAGCACGGATTGCTGCACCTCGAAGATCGATCTCTGCCAGCCACGCGGGAAAAAGGACGAATCTGTGCCGAACAGCAGGCGCTTCGCCCCAACCACGTCAAGTGCTCGCTCAAAGACAGCGCGCATCGTCAGGCCGTGATGCAGGTTGATCCACGAATTCGAGCTCGAGGTGTCCAGATGGATGTTCGGTGCCGCCGCAGCGGCCATCAACGCTTCCCTGAAGCAGCCGGCGCCGAAGTGCGGAATGATCACGGGCACTGAGGGATAGCGCACGGCGACCGCAGCAACTGCGAGCGGATCGCCAAGCCGCAGATCGAACGGACACGGCAACCCCAGCTTCTTCCGCACACCGATCGACAACACACCGCAGTGCACGAAGACAGCCGCACCAGCTTTTGATGCCTCATCGAAGATCGCCCGGCATTCCGCCGAGTCGACAGCGGAATGGTGCATGGCGGGAAACAGACAGACTGTCGACAGCCCCAGCTCACTTATCGCTCGATGAACACGCTCGGCTACGCCTTCGCTTCGAGGATTCACCATGAAGCCGCCGACTATGCGACTGGGGTGTCGCGCACGTGCTGAAGCGACAGACGACTCGTCGCCAGGTGCACTCGCGATTAACATCACGCGATCGACATGATTCCGATCGAGCTCTGCGATCCAGCGGTCTGCCAGGTCCTCGTCGCTGGACGGGGGATCCCAGCCGAGTCGCTGAGGCAGGAGACTCATTGCGTCGCCGTCCACGCCAGCGTCACGGCCAAGCGCGCGAAAGAATCCGGCCGAGAAGAAGTGAGCGTGTGCGTCTGCAATGTTCATCGGGCCAACTCCGAAGATTCGGTGTCTGGTAGTCCAATCCTTCGCTCAACGTAGAGGAAATACGGGATCGACAGGCCCGCCACGACGCCGGCGATGCCAAATGCGACCCGAAACCCGAATGCGTGCATCAACGGCCCAAAGAACGAGGCGCCGGCACCGATGCCGGTATCGAAAGCCGCCAGCGAAGCACCGAACGCGGCTCCGCGCCGATTGGCCGGAACGTGACCAAGCACGTGAGAGTAGAACGACGGATGGAGTAACCCGAATCCGGCGCCAAAAACGAGCGCGGCCACAACGAACGAGACTTTACCGACCGCGGCCGCGGTCAGCAGCAGCCCGATGGTCGGAATTACGAGGCAGACGATGAGCACGCGTCGAGCTCCGAGGTCATCGAGAACCCGTCCGACGAGGAGACGCGCTGCAATGGTCGTGACCGCAGTCGCCGACAAGAACAAGCTTCGTGGTGCGATACCCAGTTCGTCGGCGAACAACGCCGAAAAGCTCGTGAGCGCGCCGTACCCGAACGCCACGAGTGCCATCGCAATCGCAAACCAGAACACACGCCACTCGACGTGAGACCGAATGAACTCGCCGATGCTCGCCGGCCACGGTTCCGGGGCAGTCAGAACGTCCTTGTCCTGCTGATCGTCCGGAAGCATCCAGGCTATCCCCGCCATCAAGAGATTCAACGCTGCAAGCTCCATACAGAGCACGAACCACCCGTGGTTGTAGACCCAGAACCCAATCGCAGGCGCGGCGCCGATCGCGAGAACCGTCGCGAGTCCCCAGTAGCTGAGTCCTTCGGCACGACGCGACGTAGGAATTGTCGCCGTCATGTATGCGCCAGAAGCCGCGAGCAGGCCTGACCACACGACGCCATGGACGACGACGAGGGCGAGCATCAGGTGGTAGTTGGAGATGAAGGCGTAGCTCGCGGAGAAGAGCGCCAGGATCAACGACACCCAGATCAGGATGGGTCGATGGCCAATCCGGTCGCTCGCAACACCAGTGAGCGGCCCTGACGCGGCGGACGCGAACGTCAGAAGCCCGTGAAACAAGCCCGCGACAGCAGGCGAGCCACCAAGAGCGATGATGCGGTACGGCGCCGTCGGCAGGAGCTGGAACACCGTCGTGAACACGGTGAACGTGAACCCGAACATGATGAGAAACCGAGGCGTGATCAAACGGTCGGCCATTGCCCACGCAGTATATCGACCGGTCTCTCGCACCGGGTCGCGGCAGGTGGTGCATGGATCTTCGATGAGACAGCAATCGCTCAGACGTTTCGCGGCCAAGCGGGCTAAGATGGCGCGTCATGCCTGAACGACCGTCGATGATTTGGAAACGAATGGCGCCCGAGACGCGCGTTGCCGCGGCCGAAGCATTCTGGCGCGATGAGGACTCGCCCGAGATCGAAGCTCAGCACGTCGAAGCGATGGTCGCCCTTGCTCGCCGTCTCAAGTTCCGCCCGAAGACACTTCAAGCGCTGCCGATCGATCGACTGGCCAGGCACCTTGGACAGACCAGCGACGTGTCCGATGCCGTCGCTACACGGGCGCTCATCGCATTCCATTTCTCCGACCGGCGTCCCCTGATGGCGGCCTTCCTCGATGCGCTCGGGATCGTTCACGAGAACGGCCTCATCACCGCCGAGGATGTTCCGGTGCCATCCGCCGAGAGCCTGGAGGCGGCGGCAAAGGCTGTTCGAACCAGCTTCGACGGCACCGACGTCGACCTGTATTTGAGAACGCTCGCTGCGCTCGACGGTGACACGTGGGGCAATCTGGACGCGGTCGTTCCGCCGCTACAGTAGGCTGAGCCAGACCTCGCGTGGTACGCCGCTTGCTTTTCGAGCTGAGCGCCTGGTTGGAGCGTCTGAAACCATAGATGTCGAGACCACCCAGGCCACGCCGAGCAGAAGTCGCCGCGCTAGTGATGGTTGCCCTCCTCGGAGCGAGCCAGGGACTTGTCGCCGCCGCACAAACTCCCGTCACGGGCCAGACCGCTCCAGCAACTACGCCTGCAGCCGATCAGACACCGTCGATCCCGATTACCAACACCGATCTCGAACGGATTCGGAAGGCGCTCGATTCGGCGCCTTCACTGAAGATCGATGACAGCCAGCTCCGGTTCTACGTGCAGATTCTTGCGAAGGAGCGGAGCTTCGCGGACTACGTGAAAGGCTACGACCTCAGGAATGGGCCCACGAAGGGTGGCAACCCGATGACCCATCAGGAATTCCTGAATATGGTCACGCCCAAAGAGTTCTACAGCTCGGGCGGCATAACGGCCTGGGAGCAGTTGCAGTTCGCGGTCACGAATTGGCTCGGACAGTCTCTCGTGAAGAAGGCGATCGAAGACCTGCAGCAGGCCAAGAACGAGCGCGACGTGGACGAGATACGCGCGCGCATCGAGCGCGAGTTGTCTGCGCTTCGGAAGAAGCCTGCTGACCCTGCTGCCAGCCCGGCTCCAGCTACTCCTGCCCCCGAGACAACCCGTTAGCGAAGACGCCATTCCACGGCGGGATCACGATAGACACAGCGCCGTGAGCCTTGGCCTGACAGGCGAGCCTGAGGAGCGGCTGTTCTTCCGCCGAATCCAGATAGCCGAAGACCTTCATGCGGCGCCGTTCGTCGCGGTCAACGACTGGCGACAATTTTTCCGCACCACCGAGTACGCCGACCCAACAGGTTCCGCAAGAGGCCGCCCGGCATTCCACGGGAATCGGCCCTTCATTTGGCGTGCAGCGCACGTCGCGAGATCTGTAGTCACGCTTGTCTTCGCTTGCGCCGCTTGCGAGCTCCTGGCCGTCGATCACGGTGAACTTCGCATCGGGTTCGGCTTCGTCAAAAGTGACCGACCAACGCTTGTTGATGCTGCGCGTGAAGCCGAACAGGCCCTGGCCGTCGTCGCGGGCACGGTGCTTGAGCACCTGGTGCGGCGACAGGACGCGAGCCTTCTCCGACAAATGGACCGTGGCCGGTTCCGCCTGAAAGGCTTCCGGCCCAACCTGGCGCAGCGTCATCAGTGCGGCAGCGGTCAGTCCCAGGAGAAATTCCCGGTCGACACGCGCCGTGCGCGCCGCGCCTTCGGCGACAGCACTGACGAGCGCCGGTAGCCCGGGCGCGATTTGGCCATCGAAACCTTGCACGGCAGATTTCACCTGCGGCCAATAGCGGTGCGCAAAGAAGAACTTGTGGGACGCCCCGATCTGCTCGGCCAGGCGCCACTTGCCCATCAGTCCAAGTTTTCGGGCTAATGCAGCCTGGTCAGCGGCGGCTTCGAGCGCGAGGTGAAGGTCCAGGGGAAAGAACGCAAACCAGATTCGTGTGGCGTTGCGGTCGATCGGATGCATCTCTGCCGAGAGCGTCTCGACGGCCCGCCGCCAGGATTCGGCATCGTGCCTGGTGAGCTCGGCGTACAGGTTTTTCATGCAGGCACATTCTATTCCGGCCGGCGGCGGTACGCTCCCTGCCGTGCCTTGAAACTAGGGCCCACTGCGTGGCGCGACAATGACAGCGTCGGCGACCGCCCTGCCGCCCGGATCGGACGGCCGATTGACCACCCGGTTGCGGACGACCATCGTCGTTGAGCCACCACCGTCGAGGTTGAGCGCATCGACGAGTTGGAGCCTCTCGACGAGCCTTACGAGGTCAGCGAAGCGCATTCCGATGCTGTGATCCGGCTGGCGGCCATCGACAACGATGAGCCACACGGCGCCACTGGGGTCCTGGCCGATGAGCGTGCGTGGGTGACGGGCCTCGACGAACGTGGCGACGGGCAGCGCCTCAGCTTTCCAGTCGGTGATGGTTTGCCCAGCGCGACGGATGAGACCGGCGCCATTGATGATGTCGGTTGACGCGTCCAGCCGATCGCTCGGAACACTGAAGTCGCTGCGCCACTCCGTAGTGAATGCGACGGTCGCACCAATCTCGAGCGCGGCCAGCTCGTCGGGCGGCTTGGTGCCGCCGAAGGACAATACGGCGCCCTGCGACGGAATCGGCGTGCGACCGGCCTCGCGGCGGATCGCGCTGACGGTCAACGGGCGCCCTTCAAGTACCCACTCGGTGCCAGTGGGCGCTGTGTCCGTATCACCGTGATACGCCGGCGTGTAGAGCATGACCTTGCCGCGTTCGCGCGTGGTATCTACGCCTGCGATCGGGACCGACCATTGTTCGTCGGCGGTCTTGATCTGCATCGTGACCTTGGCGGCGAGCCGATCGAACGTCAGGACATCCTTCGCGTCAGCCTTGCGTTCGATCACCACCACACCGCGTGGCGCGGAGGCATCGCTCACGAGCTCGCCGCCAACTTTCAGCAGGCCTGACGGCTCACCATTTGTTGTATTGAAGAAGCCACCATTCACCGCAGCAATCGCGGTTCGGCGCTTGGCGATCTCGAGCACGGTCTCTGCGTCGAGCACGCGGTCGTTCGAAAGCGCGCTGGCTACTCGAACGACGGCCGGGTCAAGCTTCAACAGAAAGATTGCGACAGGGCCAGCGCCCTCAACGAGTGAATTGTCGTAGCTCTGATAGAACTCAACGCCCGGAGCAACCCGGTCTGCGGGACTCAGCCAGGAACTGGACCGTGCTCCGCACGCCGACACCACCAGAAGCAGACTGGCGGCGACGAAGCGGCGGAGAACATTCATACGGCACCCGAGTACTCGAGCATCTGCCGCTCGAAATCGAGCGGGTACGACATGGCCACGTCGACGATGCTGCCGTCCGAGCTTCGCACAGGTTCGAGCTTCGGCTGCACGAACCCTGTGTACGACGGCAGGTTCAGCCGGTCAACCCTTGCGACGATTTCGTCCCTGAGGGCCGGCTCGAAGTGCGTCCCGTAGCGCTCCACCAGTTCTCGAGCGCCATCATAGTCACCTTCAGACTTCACCCGCTGCACCTCGGCGAGAAGCCTCCCGGCGCCTTCGCGGAAGGCCGTCTCATCGACGACGACGTAGTAGGTGCGACCGTCGCGAACGCGAACGTCGATGGCGTCGGTATGCTCGATCAACCAGTAGACAATCAACTGACGATTGCGCATGTGGTCTTCTTCGAGGGTTGAGCCCTCGCGCACGCGCCGGAGCTGCACCAGAGCGTTCCGCGCATACGCCTCGTATTCGGCCAGGACGATCTCTCCCTGATGGCTCGCCGGCAAGAGACCCACGTCGGCAATCTTCGGATCAGAGACGAAGTACAGCGCCACAAGGTCTGCCCTGGCTTCTTCGATCGACGAGTAAGTCTCCTTGAGAGCGAGCTGTGGCTGGCCTTCCAGGTGATCGGCTACGCGACCCGATCCATGACCCAGCACCTCGTGAATGGCGGTCGTAACTTCGCTCGCCGTCGCACCCCACTGTTCGGCTCGGGCCACTTCTGCCTCGTCCCAGCAGAATTCGCGCCGATACGCCGGCAACTGGGCCTTGTCGTAAGCCTCATTGATGTTGGCGAGCGACACAGACTTGCTGCCGTAGCGCTCGCGAACGCGCTGATCGTTCGGGAGGTTGATGCCGATTGCCGTCAACGGGCCAGCATCGCCTGTCTCAACCACGACATCAATCGCGCGGGCCGTAACGCCAACGACCTCGCGCCGACGCCAGACCGGATCCCACGGCATGCGTTCTTCGAACCATGCGGCAGCATCGGCCAACCGGCGCAACGCAGTTGTCTTCCCTTCATTCGTGAAACAGACGATGCCTTCCCAGGCTCCTTTGACGCCTCGCGCATCCAGGTAGACCTCGATGAAGCCGTTGATGGTATCGACGATCGAATCTTTGTCGGCCACCCATGCGATGTCATACGCGACTCGATCCGTGTCGTCGCCTGATTCATAGAAGCGAACCAGCGCTTCAAGCGCGCGTCTTGTGGCTTCAGGCGCGTGCGGAATGGCGGAGCGCAGGTGCCCGACGATGCGCGATATCTCATCGCCGTAACGACCACCAGCTCGATAGATCTCTTCGCTCAGGCCACCAGCGTGCTTGACGAGGCGCGAGTTGAGCCCGTACTTTTCGTCGAAGCCCTCGAGATCCTCCATCGACACCGCATCGTAGAGATTGTTCGCACTTGCCGTGAGTATGTCGGTGCCCGGGCGCGGCGTCTTTGACGTGACCATCGGATCGAAAGCCGGCTCGAAGAACGGTCCTTCGAGCCGCCGAAGCAACGCGGGAAGCGATTCGCCGGTTCCGCAGGGGAATACCGCTCCGCGCGCTGCGGCAGCCTCCGCTACGGCCAGAAGCTCGGTCGGCGTACACTTCAGCACGAACTTCCGGGACGTCAGGTTGTTGTAGGGCCCTGAGTTGATCCAGAACAGTTTCGTGTAGCGTCGGATTTCAGCCACGACAGTCTTCCACTGCTCATCGTCAGCCGGAACAGTCGTAAGGACGGCTTCGAGAATTGCGCGCATCGCGAGCCCGTGGCGATAGCGCTGGTCGTAATAGATATCCCGCCCGGCGAGGGCGGCCTGATACAGGTGCCAGACCAGAATTTTTTGATCGAGCGGCAGCGCGTCGAACCCGTCGGCGTAGTACTGCACCAACGCGGCATCGTCCACCTGCTCGAGCAGGTAGCGGCGCTCCGGCACGTTCACAGCGCCACCTGTTCCTGGTGCCCCGGCGTATGGACTTTCCATCCGAGCTCCGCTTCGATCCGACGCTTGAGTGTATCCATCGGGTCGGGTTCGCCGTGAACGAGGAACGTGGTTGACGGCGGTCGCGTGAACCCACGGAGCCATCGAACGATTTCATTCGAGTCGGCGTGAGCCGACATCGAATCAATTGCTGCGATCTGCGCACGCACGGGCACTTCCTGCCAGTGAATGCGAACCATCTTCACGCCGTCACGCAACTGACGGCCTCGCGTACCGGCCGATTGGTAACCGACGAACAGGACGGTGTTTCTCGGGTCGGGAAGGCCGTGAACGAGGTGGTGCAGCACACGGCCGCCCGTCGCCATTCCGCTCGACGAGATCACGATCGAGGGTGTAGTCGATTCCTGAACAGAGCGCGACTCCGGGATCGAGGTCACCACCTTCAACTTGTCCGTACAGAAGGCACACAGGTCGCGGTCTCTCTTCGCCTTGTCGTGATCGGACGTCGCATTCGAGATCTCTGGATCGAGTTCATTCAATCGACTGCGGTACGACGCGAGCACGGTCGATGCCATCGGACTGTCCACATACACCGGCAGACTTGGAATCCGCCGCTCGTCTTCCAGCCGACCGATCCAATACAGAACTTCCTCGATTCGGCCGAGCGCGAAGGCAGGAATGATGACCTTCCCGCCACGTTCGGCCGTCTCGTTGATGATCTGCGCAAGGTGCTCGCCGGCATCGTCGGGCTCATGGACGCGATCGCCGTAGGTCGATTCAACAAGGAGGAAATCCGCTTCGGCAACTGGTTCCGGATCTGGCAGAACTGGACGGCCATATCGGCCCAGGTCCCCACCAAACAGGACTGTGCGACCGCTTCCCTCGTGGATCACGCGCACGTACCCCGAACCAAGAAGATGGCCTGCGTTGATGAACTCCGCTGAGAAGCCCTTCAGCACCGGAAAAGATCGATGGTACCCGAGGGGATGAAGCAGCTTGATCGCCCGCTCCGCATCGCCGACAGTGAATAGCGGACGGGCAGGGCTGTGTCGCGTATATCGCTTGCGGTTCGCCCGCTCAGCATCTTCTTCCTGTAGGTGCGCGGCATCAAGCATCACGACCTTTGCCAGTTCTGCTGTCGCGGGCGTGCAGAATACAGCACGGTTGAAGCCCTGCCCCACCAGGCGAGGTAGATAGCCGACGTGGTCAAGATGCGCGTGCGTAAGAACCACGGCGCCAATGTCACGCGACTTGAGTGGCAATGCCTGCCAGTTGCGCTCTCTCAGCGACTTCAAGCCCTGAAACAAGCCGCAATCGACCAGTAGCTGTTCTTCGCCTGAACGCAGCAGGTGCTTCGAGCCGGTGACAGTCCGGGCCGCACCCAGGAACGTCAGCGACAAGCTACGGTCATCGGTCACAGGGATCCTCCAGTTTGCCAGAACAGCACGCTCTGATCGGGCCGAAACTCACCCGCCCGCACGCGCGACACGAGCGCTGCCAGTGCCTTCGCCGAGTACACCGGATCAACGACGACACCCTCGGTTCGCGCGAGGAGAGACGTCGCTGCGATCGAGGCGGCCGACGGAATTCCGTAGCCCTCGCCTACATATCCGTCGTCAACGTCAATTGGATGAGGACCTCGAAGTGTTTCGACTCGTCCGCCGAGAAGCCCAGCCATGGCGTCGAGGAGATGCTCGACGCGCGCACGCAACGTGGCGCGGTCTTCGTCGGCACTGATTCCAATGACGCGCGCCTGCAGGCCGAGTAAGGCAGCGCCAGCGATCAACCCGGTCTGCGTTCCGGCTGAAGACGATGCGTGGATGATGACGTCCGGACGAACACCCGCGAGACCGAGTTCCGCAACCCCGCGCGCCATGCCAGCAGCACCAAGGGGAGTTGAGCCGCCCAGAGGCACAACAAGCGGCCGACGGCCCTCGCGCCGTGCTTCGGCAGCCGCGGCTTCCATCGCTGCCTCACGGTCATTGCGGCTGGCGACGAATCTCACGTCCGCGCCAAACAGATAGTCGAGCCTGAGGTTGCCGGTTGGTTCAAGCGGTGGACGTCCCGAGAGCACCAGCACGACTCGCCAGCCGAGCGCTGCGCCCACCGCCGCAGTCACGCGGGCGTGATTGGACTGCACGGGGCCGCACGTGATGAGCGTATCGGACCCGGCCTTCTGCGCCGCCGCGGCGATGAGCTGAAGTTTGCGGACTTTGTTTCCGCCAAGACCGAACGGCAGAAGATCGTCGCGCTTAACGAAGATGCGTGGGGCTCCGGCGCCAAGCGCTGTTTCGAAGCGCTCGAGTCGAATCACTGGAGAGCGGTCGGTCACGAGTGCGACCGCCGGCAGCGACATCAAGGTCGCGAGCGCCGTAGCCATACGAGAAGTCCATCTCTCCGCGCGAGTCGGGAATAGACGGAGATCTCAATATACGTGCCTTCCGCCGTCGACGCGAATGGTCTCGCCGGTGATGAAGTCGCTGTCTATCAACGCGACGACCGCTTTGGCTATCTCCTCGGCACCGCCCCAGCGGCCAAGGGGCGTAGATTTCTCGACGGCGATCCGTTCGTCCTCGGAAATGTCGTCAGGCGCGAGTATGGGTCCAGGCGCAATGGCGTTCACGAGAATCTGGTCGCCGGCAAGTTCGAGCGCGAGCACTTCGGTGAGAGCCTTTACGCCAGCCTTCGCGACGTAGTACGCGACGTAATCCTTGTAGCGTGGCCTGCCGCTGGCAACGACCCAGTCCGTGAAGTTGATGATGCGGCCTCCGCCCGACTTTTTCATGAGGGGCACAGCGGCATGGATGACGCGAAAGGTGCCATCGAGATCGACTGACAGCTGGCGTCGCCAGTCTTCTTCGGTCATCGCATCAAACGGCACCTTGCGGTACATCGAGGCCATGTTGACGAGGACGTCAAGACGACCAAATCGCGCGCTGATTTCGGCAATCAGCGCCGCCACTCCCGTTCCGTCGCTGACATCTGCATGAACGGCTAGACCGGAACGTCCATACCCTTCCGCAGACTTGACGATGGCCGCAGCTTCTGCTGACGAGCCGCGATACGAGGTGACGATGTCGGCACCGCGGGATGCGAGGGCGTCAGCAACGACGACACCGATGCGCTTGGCGCCGGTGAGCAGAACAACGCGCGAGGTCAGGTCCACTCGATAAGACTACCCTCGCGAGGATGTCAGCGCGCGCCGATTGGCTGAATGCCTGCTTTGGCCAGCACCTCGTCGTGGTCGACCAGCTGACCGTCGAAGAGATGGATCGTGCGGCCTGCGTGCTGGGCGTAGCGCGGATCGTGCGTGACCATACAGATCGTTGCGCCCTCCGCGTGGAGTTCGCGCATGAGGTTCATCACTGCCTCACCATTCTTGGAATCGAGGTTGCCGGTAGGTTCGTCGGCGAGCAGAATCGACGGAGAGCCTCCCACTGCACGGGCCACAGCCACACGCTGCTGTTGGCCGCCCGATAGCTGGCTCGGAAGGTGTTTCGCTCGGTGGGCCATGCCCACACGTTCGAGCGCCGCAATCGTACGGTCCTTGCGCTCGCTCGCCGGCATGCCGCGATAGGTGAGCGGCAGTTCGACGTTCTCGTAGACGGTGAGATCGCCGATCAGATTGAAGCTCTGGAAGATGAACCCGATCTCGCGATTTCGGACTCGTGCCCGGTCGGCAACGCCGAGTTCCTCGACCGGTTGACCGTTCAACCGGTACTTGCCTGACGTCGGCGTATCCAGCAGACCAAGCAGGGAGAGCATCGTGGACTTGCCACAACCTGACGGGCCGGCGATCGACACGTACTCGCCTCGGTCGATCTCGAGCGTAATGGTATCGAGGGCGTGCGTCTCGACTTCGTCCGTGTAGAACACCTTGCTGATATTGTCGAGTTCGATGACGGGCGTGTCCATGTCGGCTCCTGGTAGGCACATCGCCGCTCCGTGACGGAACGGCCGCTCTTTCTAGTTCAGTCTCAAACGATCGAACGCGTCGTACTGAGTCATGTCCGAGAGAATGACGCGGTCACCCTCTGCTAGACCGTCCACAACCTCGACAAACTGCACTGAACGGCGTCCGATCTTGACTGCCGCACGCGTGGCCTCACCGGTCGCCGCGACTTTGAAGAGCGAGATCGTGCCCTGCTCCTGACCGAACGCCGGGCTCTCAACGAAGAGCACGTTGACGAGCCGCTCGAGTTCGATTGTCGCGTCAACACCCTGATCCGGTCTGGCGCCAACTGGCAGGGGACCTTCGAGCGTCACGTCAACGCCGACGGTTCCACCCTGCGATGCAGGATCGATGCGCGATACTCGTCCGGGCACGTGGCCGTTGCGGGTATCAACATCGGCCCGCTGGCCCACGGACAGATCGCGAGTCTGGGTTTCTGAAATCCGGATCTCGGCTTTCAACCGCGTCGGGTCGGACACGCGCGCGAGGTTTGTGCCGGGACCAACCTGCTGCCCCACCTCGACGCCGATCACCTGAAGGCGCCCCTTCATCGGCGCGCGGACTTTCAGATCGGCAAGCTGTCGGGAGAGCCGATCGACTTCCGCTCGACGTTGGTTGACGGCGGCCTCCGCTGGTGCGAGCTGTAGCAGCTCATTGGCTTCGGTATTGGCCAGTTGCCGCTTCGTCAGTTCGAGCCTGTTCTTCGCCTGATCAACGGTCGCCTGTTTCTGACGCATCGCGAAGACGGACACCATGCCCTGCTCGGAGAGCTTGCTGTTCATTTCGAGATCCGTCACGGCAAGCTGATGGGCGGATTCGGCGTCGACAAGGTTGGCCTGCTGGGAAAGGCGCGTGTTGCCGATCGTGGCGCGCTGGTTGGCGAGGTTGGCTTTCGCCGTTTCCCAGTCGAGTTCAGCGTTCCGAACCGATTGTTGTAGGTCGGGATTAACGAGTTCGAGAATGACGGTCCCCGGTTCAACACTCGCGCCAGGCTGCAGCACGACACGGTCGACGCGACCAGCCGTCGTTGCCGTGATCCACCGGATTTCTTCGGGCACGAGCGTGCCACTTCCTCGGACCTCCCGCACCATCGGCCCGCGCTTCACGTTGCCGTACCAGAGCGTGCTGCCAGAAACGGTGGGAAGGGCGGGCTCGAGGCGCGACACCTGGTAGCTCAGCGCCACGATCACGGCGGTGGCCGCAACGCCCGCCACCCAACGGCGCCGGATTTTCTTTTGCAGAATCGCCGGATCGCGCTGCACATCCATAAATGAAACTGACTCGGAGAGAAGCGGTTATTCGTTCGGGAAGACGCCGGAGATGTCGCTCAGGAATTCGCTGCCTTCTATCTCTGCCTTCGCTCGCGCAGCCGCGTCCTCATCGGACAAGCCTTCCGCGCAGAACTGCGTGAATCGATCTTCGAGGTGCTGGGCGATTTCGTCAGCGAGGTCCATTTCAGTCGTTGGCTTGATAGAGAGAGACGACAGGCGCGCCCTGACGATGGCCCGCCAATCACGCATTTTCGGGACTGGTGACGCGATTGATGGCCGCGACAAATGCCTGCCAGCCCTCGCGCTGCGCCGTCAGCACTTCCTGCCCTTTTGGCGTGATGCGGTACATCCGGCGCCGGCGCTGGCCGGCCTTCTCAACCCAGCGGCCCTTGATCCACGCGCGCTGTTCCAGCCGGTAGAGCAGCGGATAGAGCGATGCGGCGTGAAATGTGATCTCGCCTTTCGAACGAAGTTCGATGAGCCGCGCGATGTCGTAGCCGTGCCGTGCCTGATCCTCGACCAGCGACAAGATAAGCATTTCAGCGCTGCCCTTCTTCAATTCACGGGATCCGGGTGTTAGTGGCATATGTGTGTCTACTATACATACGACTCGGACGAGCCACAAGGCCCGGAAGTTCCCGGCGTGATTGCAGAATGAGGGTCGGTGAAGCGGAGGCTAGAAGTAGAAGGCTACGCCGCTCGTCCACATCGTGCCGCGGTGCGAGAGCTTGACCTGATCGACGAATGGCAGGTCGATGGCTTCCGAATCGGCGTCGGGTTCGCCGAACCGGACGAAACGGTAGCGATAGTCCGCAAAGAGCGCCGCATGACGGCTGATGAACAGCTCGGCGCCGATGCCCATGTGCGCACCTGTTTCTTTATCGGAGAAGGAACTCACAACGTTCCCCGTGGAATCCATTGTCTCAATGGTACGTGTGTAGAGGCCGTAGCCGCCGAGGAGGTACGGCGCGAACGTCTTGCGGGCCAAGAAGAGGAGGAGCGAGCCCTGCAGCGGCCGTTCGCGCTGGCGTATCGTGCCGTCCGCCATTATCGCCGTCTTGTAGTCGGCGGCGACCTCGAGCACCACTCGCCTCGATGTCTGCATCCGAATCGTTCCGCCGAAGAACCGAACGGATGGGGTGCCCGATGGCGCGTCTCCGCGGATCAGGCTCATCCTGGGACCGATGCCAAAACCCTGGGCCTGCCCTTCGCCAGCCCAGAAGAGCAAAACAGCCAGGGCCAGGAAAGACACGCGCGCAATGGTCCGCATTTTCAGGAACTCCCTGGTAGTCCTATCGGACGGAACCTGAGGGTTCTGTACGACGATTGCCGGAAGGCCTGGGGGCCGATACCATTAGCCATGCCGGTCGCCGCTTCCGTCCACGTCTCGCGTCGGGTCAGTGCCTTCAGCTATGCCATCCGCAACATCGTGGCCGAGGCCAAGAAGGTCGAGGCCGCGGGCCGGAAGGTCAGATACCTTAACATCGGCGATCCCGTCCAATTCGGCTTCAAGACGCCAGCCCACCTGGTAGAAGCCGTCGATCGCGCGATGCGGGACGGCCAGAATGGCTATGTGCCGTCCGCGGGCATCGAGCCGGCGCGCACGGCCATTGCTGCTGAGTACACCAGCCGGGGCATGCCCGTTTCCCCCGATCGCGTTGTAGTGACGCAGGGGACCTCAGAGGGTATCGAGCTCGCGCTCTCCGTGCTGGCCGATCCTGGCGATGAGGTTCTTGTCCCAACTCCAACGTACCCGCTGTATACGGCCGTTCTGTCGAAGATTGGCGCCAAAGCGGTCTACTACCGGACCGACCCCAAGCGCGGCTGGCAGCCCGACCTGGATGACATCAGGGACAAGATCTCCACGGCAACTCGGGCCATCGTCGTCATTGACCCCAACAACCCCACTGGGGCCGTGTATCCGGAGGTGACCCGTCGAGCGCTCATAGCAATTGCCGAGCGCACGGGCCTCACGATTCTGGCGGACGAGGTCTATGGAGACGTCGCGTTCAATGGGCCAACACCGCTGATCGGTTCGCTGGCGCCGGACGCACCAATTATCTCGTTCTCGTCGCTCTCGAAGGCGTACCTCGCCCCGGGCTGGCGAACGGGATGGCTCGTCGTCGGACGGACGCCCAGGCTGGATGACGTGCTCTCGGGAATCCGGAAGATGGCGGATGGCCGACTCTGCAGCCCAGGCCCGATGCAATACGCCATCGCGCCCGCGCTGACGGGGGACCGGTCACACCAGAAGGCGTTTTCGCTTGCTCTGGCGGAGCGCGCCGACGTCACGACGAAACGGATCTCGGCAATCCCGGGCATGCGGTGCGTCATGCCGCAGGCAGCGTTCTACGCCATGCCGCAGGTGACCTTGCCTGCCGGAAAATCCGACGCGGACTTCGTCCTGGGAATGCTTCGCGCCAAGGGCATTCTCTGCGTGTACGGCTCTGGCTTCGGCACCGACCCCGAAGACGGCTTCTTCAGAATTGTCTATCTGGCCTCGCCCGAAGAGCTGAATGGCATCTTCGATGACATGGCGGACTTCGCCGGCGACTTCCTGAAGCGATAGTCGCTCGCTTTTCGCTATCATCATCACTGCCATGGATACGGTCACGCTCACGATAGATGGACAGCAGCTCACGGTCCCGAAGGGCAAGACCGTCCTTCAGGCCGCTCTCGAGCATGGGATCTCTGTCCCGTACTACTGCTATCACCCCGGTCTCGGCGTCGACGGTTCCTGCCGCGTCTGCATCGTCAAGATTGAAAAGATGCCGAAGCTCCAGACGTCGTGCTCGACGACGTGCACCGAGGGCATGGTCGTTACGACTGCGAGCCCTGAAGTCCAGGCGGCCCGCGCGAGCGTGTTCGAATTCCTGCTGGCCAATCACCCGCTCGATTGTCCCGTGTGCGACAAGGGCGGCGAGTGTCCGCTGCAGGACTTCTCGTACGCGTTCGGACCAGAGCGAAGCCGCATGGAATTCCCGCGGCGCGTGTTCGACGGCGAGGGCGTCAAGGGCGACATCGACTTCGGGCCGACGCTGCTGCTGAATCGCAACCGCTGCATCCTGTGCACGCGTTGCGTGCGGTTCATGCGCGAAGTCGACGGCGACGCGCAGATCGGAATCGCGAACCGCGGCAACGCGAGCGAAATCGCTACGTTCGAAGAGCGCGGCGTGGTGTCGCTGCTGTCGGGCAACCTGATGGATGTCTGCCCTGTCGGCGCGCTCACGACTCGCGACTACCGCTTCAAGTCGCGCCCCTGGGATAACCCAAGTGCGGTCGACACGATCTGTACTCTGTGCGAGAAGGGCTGCAACACGACGGCCTGGATCAAGGCGAAGCCGGAGTGGGCGAAGGGCGCGCAGCTGATTCGCATGACGCCGCGCTTCAATGCCGACATCAATGACTACTGGATGTGCGACATCGGCCGCTTCGACTATCACTGGGTTGAGGGTGACCGTCGGCTTCTCCAGCCCAAAGTGCGAAAGAACGGTTCCCTCGACACAGCGCCCTGGGCCGACGCACTCGTCGCCGTCAAGGACGCGGTCGATGCGGCGAGTGGTCCATCGAACGTTCGCTTCCTCACGTCAGGCCACGCCTCGATCGAAGAACTCTTCGTGCTCCGTGAGATCTCGGCGCAGACGGGCGGCGTGTCATTTGGGTGGCGTCATCGCGAAAAACCGCAGCCTGCGAACACGAGGTTCAACATTCCCGCCGTGGACGCCCCGAATCTTCGCGGCGCACATGACCTCGGCTTCGAAGTGGCGTCCGGTTCGGCGAACCTCCGCTCTGCCGTGGAAGCGGGACTGGTCAAGGTCCTTTACGTAATCGATCCTGGCCCCGACGGCACACTCGGCGACACCGACTGGGTGATCGCAGCGCGCCGCGAAGGCAAGCTGCAGTCGTTGATCGTGCAGGGCGTTCTCAAGGGTGTTCTCGTCGATGCTGCCGACATCGTCCTGCCGGGTTCCGCATGGGTCGAGAAGGACGCGACGTACACCAACGCCACTGGTCACGTGCAGGCATCATCGCGCGTCATCATGCCGCCCGGAGATGCCGTCGAAGACTGGCAAATCCTCAGCAAGCTTGGTGTTGTGTTTGGACGAGTGGTCAACTACGTCTCAGCCGATGCGGTTCGCGAAGCCGTATCGCGCGCGTTGTCCCACATCCCGGGTTACGACGCACTCGGAACCATGACCTTCAACAGGCCTGTTGATGCGAAAAGCTGGCTGCAGGCGTCGAACCCCTCCGAGCGTTGGAAGTGGGACTTCATGTTCCAGGATCTTCCACCCGTGAAGTTCGGCGAAGAATTCGGCCCGCTGCCCCGCGCAGATGTAATTCCGCTCAAGGAAGTGAAGTAGTCAGCATTCGGCGGACCAGATCGATGACGACTCGCCGACTTCGTTCGTTCGGGTCGTGGCTGGGCCTGGCCGTCGCGGCTCTCACGGCCGCCGTGATGGCCCAGGGCGCGCCGCCCGTTCCGATCGCGCCTGTGCTCGAACGCGATGTGGTCCATCCGGGCGGCAGTGTTCGTGCTGCCCTGCGAGTGGAAATACCAGACAACTTTCACCTGCAGTCGAACGCGCCACGCGACAAGTCTCTAATCCCGACAGTGCTCACGTTCATGCCGCCCGCCGGTGTGACCGTGCCCGAGGTTGTGTTTCCGGGCACGATCGATTTTTCGATCCTCGGCATCGAAGGCACCCAGGCGGTCTTCGAAAAAACGATTCTCATCGGCGTCACCTTGACGGTGGACAAGACCGTCGCGCCTGGCCGCATCTCTGTTCCAGCGCGGTTCCGCTATCAAGGCTGCGACGATCGCTCCTGCTACGCACCGAAGACGCTCGACGTGGCCTGGACGTTCGACGTTCTGCCGGCATCGGCAGCGCTGCCCGCGGAACGTCGAGCTGAGTTCGCAGCCATAGGTTTTGGACGCGGTTCACCGCCGCCCATCGCGCCTGCGATTCCGGCGACGCCTGTTGCGTCCGCCGTAACTCCGACAACGCCCGTTGACCTCGTTGCTCTCTTCGATGAATTCGAAGTGTTGGGCACCGGGGCGTATATGACGCGGGATGAGTTCCTGACGTTCGTGTCGAACGCTGAAAACGGCGTCAAACCGAGAGGGGCGCTCGAAGGGCAAGGCCCGCTTGCGATCATCGCACTCGTTTTTCTTGGGGGTCTTGCACTGAACCTCACGCCGTGCGTTCTGCCGATGATCCCGATCAACCTGGCCATCATCGGCGCGGGTGCCAAGAGTGGAAGCCGTTCGCGAGGCCTTCTGCTTGGTTCGGTCTACGGAGCGGCGATGGCTCTGGTCTACGGCGTGCTGGGCCTCGTGGTCATTCTCACGGCTGGTACATTCGGGACGATCAACGCATCGCCGTGGTTCAACGTCAGCATCGCGGCGCTTTTCATCTTCCTGGGCCTCGCAATGTTCGATGTGATCAGCATCGACCTTTCGCGCTTGTCGAGCAGCATCAGGTTCAGCGAGGAGAGTCGCGGCACCGTATGGCTGGCTTTCGGCATGGGAGCCATCGCCGCGTTGCTCGCCGGCGCTTGCGTCGCACCCGTCGTCATTCAAGTCGTTGTGTTTGCAAGCGAGCGATACGCGGCTGGTGTTCCGATCGCTCTCGCGCTGCCATTCGTGCTGGGTCTCGGCATGGCGCTGCCGTGGCCCATCGCCGGCGCTGGCCTTTCGGCTCTTCCGAAACCGGGCGCATGGATGATTCGCGTGAAGCAGGTGATGGGCGTGTTCATCATCGGCACGGCGCTCTACTACGGCTACGTTGCGTACGAAGGTTTCGCAAACCGGTGGGTGGATCCGGCTACCGTCTCTGCGAGCGTGAATGAGAAGCTGCAGGAAGGCTGGACTGCATCGCTCAGCGCCGGCCTTGCTGACGCGAAGCGCGACAACAAGCTCGTGCTCGTTGATTTCTGGGCGACGTGGTGCAAGAACTGCCTCGTCATGGACACGACGACGCTGCAGGATCCCGATGTTGTAAGGGCAATTGCCGGCTACGTGAAGATCAAGCTGCAGACGGAAGATCCAGATGCCGCGCCCAATCGCGAACTCCTGAAACGTATCGGCGCCGTTGGTCTGCCGGCGTACGCGATCCTCCGAGCGCGCTGATTCCGCCTCGCTCTATCCGCGCAAAATTCTGAGGAAAATCCAGTTACGAGACTGTTATAGTTGGCGGACGATGCAGGGTCCGCTCTGATGAACGGCAACAGCGGCCGCTGGCTGTTTGTCGCCGCATGCGTCATCGCGATTGCGGCGGTCGTGCAGGATTATCGCTTCGACGCACAGGGTGGCAGTTCTCGCGCCGCCCTCACCAGCCTCAATCAGGAAGCCGCCTCTCTTCGCGCGAAGATCGCTGAGCTCCGTGGGGGGCAGACAGCGTATCTCGCGACGGGACAGGGTCCAGAGTTCTGGATGCGTCGCGTCACCGATCTCGCAAACGAGATCGAGTCCAGCCTCGGTCGACTCCGCTCGCTCGTTCATTCGAGCGAAGCGTCATCTCAGCTGACATCGGCATCGACTGCGCTCACTGAACTCCTCTCAATCGACAAGCGTGCGCGCCAGGCGCTCTCCAACGACCAGCGCTTTCTGGCCTCGGACATCGTATTCGCCGAAGGTCTCGGGCCAACTCAGACACTGGTCGACGCAGTCACGAGCGCTGTCGCGGGTGAGAGTGCAGCGGTTGATGCGCAACTGAAGACGCAGGGACAATTGCGGCTCGCGATGATGCCGGCTGCGCTCCTGGTGGTCATCGGTGCCGGACTGGTGTGGGGCCTGTCGAAGCCGAAGGAATCGCCGGCGTCGGCCGCTGCCACGACCGCCCAGATGTTGCGCGACCTGCCCCCGCCCGTGAAGGTTACGGCTCCTGCTATCGCATCGACTCCGGTCGTTCCATCGAAGCCCGCAATCGCTCCCGCCACAATCGATCTGTCGGATGCGGCGGAACTCTGTGTTGACCTCGCGAGGGTGCTGTCGAGAGACGACGTGCCCGCGCTTCTCGACCGTGCCGCAGGCGTGTTGAACGCATCCGGCATCGTGGTCTGGGTGTCGAGTGAAGCTGGCGACTCCCTGATGCCAGCACTCTGGCACGGCTACTCGGATCGAGTGATCGGGAAGCTCGGCAACCTCGACGCGACGGCCGACAACATCACGTCAGTCTGCTTCAGAACTGGCCGGCCTCAGTCGATGCCCGGCGTCGGGCAGCCGGGTGCAACGAGCGCCATCGCGGTACCACTCGTCACCGCTGACGGGTGCCATGGTGTCCTCTCGGCCGAACTGCAAATCGCCAAGCCCGCTGCCGAAGCGGTGGATTTAGCTCGCATCATTGCCGCACAGCTCGCCGCGATGACCGCACCAGCCGCAACGGCAAGCGCTGCGGCCGCGATCTAACGCCAACCTGCACTGCGCCGCTCAGATCGAGCCGGCTTCCACCATGTAGTTGTTCGCCGTACACATCGCTGAGTCGTCTGCAGCGAGGAAAAGCGCCATCCTCGCCACATACACCGGCTCGATCGGATCTGGCAGACACTGCGCCTGAAGCTGCCGCGCCATTCCGTCGGGTGTCACCCACAGCGTCTTCTGTCGTTCAGTCATCGTCCAGCCTGGCACCAGCGTGTTGACTCGGATGCGATGCGGACCAAGGTCGCGAGCCATTCCTCGGGTCAGGCCGTGGACGGCGGACTTTGATGTCGTGTAGACCGGAAAACCGCCCGTGGCTCTCCACCAGGAGTCTGAGCCGAGATTGATAATTGACCCACCACCGAGGTCGATCATCCCGGGCGCGACTGCCTGGATAGCGAAGAACATGTGCCGCAAGTTCGTGGCGATGCGCTCGTCATAGTAGTCGGGCGTGACCTGGTCCCAGGAGTGGCGGTCATCCCGCGCGGCGTTGTTCACAAGCACCTGAACAGGCCCCTGCGCATCTGCAATCGAACCAACTGAACGCTTCAAGGCCGCCACGTCCCTCAAGTCGCAGGCCTCGAAGCGGACTTGCCCGCCGGCCAACGTGAGCTCAGTGGCCAACGCCTCGCCATTAGGAACATCGAAGTCAACGAAAGCTACCTTGGCACCCTGGCCGGTAAAGGCGCGGACCATTTCAGCCCCGATTCCGGAGGCACCTCCGGTGACGAGTACGCTCTTGTTTCGTAGGCTGGGATAGCTGGCGAACTGCATTGGTTCCTCGGTTCAAGTGACTGTCTACGGGTGTGCGGACGATCCTAACTTCAGGCGAGGACAGCCGCGACCTCGCCAGGCGACGACGACTGATTTTGTGCGCTGTACTTCACGCCGAGCCAGACCGTGACGTACGGCACGCGTCTTGAAGTCTCGTGTGGTCGGGCCGTCAGACGTCACCGGGGTGCGTCACTTACGACAGGCAGGCGCTGGCATCGCCGCACTCCGGCGCAACATTCACGACGGATTGACGGCCCATTCATTCCTCAGACATCCGCACGTTTCCTTCGCTCCAACGCACTCTTCATACGAGCCGCACATTACCCAGGCTGGCTTCGGCCAGCCTCGGCGTGCGCATCACGGTCGACGCTGCTCCTGGCCCGGTGATACAAACGTCGCCACATCCCATGTCCATACCGTTGCAGCGTGTTTGTGTGTTCGCCGGCTCGAACATTGGCGCCGACGCTATCTATCTCGAAGCGGCGCAATCGCTCGGATCATGCCTGGGTGCGCGCGGCCGCCACTTGATCTACGGTGGCGCGCGGATCGGTCTGATGGGAGGGGTGGCAGACGCAGTGCTTCGGGCCGGTGGCCGTGTGACGGGCGTGATTCCCGAAGCACTGGTGGCCAAGGAAGTCGCCCATCGCGGTCCCACGGAGCTCCAAATCGTCGTGTCGATGCACGAGCGCAAGGCGGCGATGGCCGAATCGGCGGATGCGTTCATCGCGCTCCCTGGCGGTTTCGGCACACTCGATGAACTGTTCGAGATCCTCACGTGGGCACAACTGGGCTTGCATCAAAAGCCGTGTGGCCTTCTCAACACTGGCCGTTACTTCGAGGGTCTTCTGTCCTTTGTCGATCACTCAGTTCAACAGGGCTTTGTACGCTCCGAGCATCGGGCGATGCTTGCCGTCGCAGACACGCCCGAGGCGTTGCTCGATCAAATGGAGGCGTACGAGCCAACCAGTGTCACGAAGTGGGATCGGACGGAGGAGAAGAATCGATCGAGCTAGGGCTCGGTAATTCGCAACGCGACGACGGTGGTGTCGTCGTTCGGCGCAAAGCCGGCGCGATGTACTTCGACTGCCGCGTTCAATCGCGCGATGACCTCCGCTGCGGGTTGGCTACGCGACTCTTCAACAATCTTGATCACCCGGTCCTGCCCAAATTCGTCGCCGGCTGAATTCATGGCTTCGAACAGGCCGTCCGAGGCGAACACATAAAGGTCGCCCGGAGCGAGCGTAAACGTGACTTCCTCGTATTCCACGCCGAAGAACGTGCCGAGCGGTACGCCGGGAATTTCGATTGGCGCAATTGCGCCGCCGCTCATTCGAATGGGATACGGCACGCCCGAGTTTGCGATCGTCACGGTTCTGCGTTTCAGATCGAACACCGCGTAACACAAGGCGCAGAAGTACTCTTCGAGCTGCCGTTCCTGAAGAATGGTGTTGATCGACATCAACACTTTGCCGGGAGACGAACGCTCTGGAAGATAGCGTCGCCTGAACGTACGGCCGCGAACGAGTTCACCAGCGAACACGGAATAGAGCGCGGCCGGGACACCCTTTCCCGATACGTCGCCGACCGCCACGATCAGCGTGTTGGACTCGGGCACGAGAAAGTCGTGAAAATCGCCGCCGAGCTCTCGCGCCGGCGCGAACGAAACGGAAAGATCGACGCCTTTGATTTTTTTGGGCAGCTGCGTGGGAAGCAACGCTGCCTGAACGCGCTGAGCAAACCGCAGTTCACGTTCAACGCGCGCTTCATATCGTGACGCCTGGTCGTATAGTCGCGCGTTCTCGATCGCGACCGCAGTCTGACTCGCAAGCAGCGTCAGGATCTCAACGTCTCGTTTCGAAAAGGCATCGAGTTCTGGACTCTCGAGGTCGATCACGCCGATGCAGCGTTCCTTGAGAAGCATCGGAACCGCCAACTCCGAACGAACATCGTCCACGACCTTGATGTAGCGCGGATCTTGCGAGACGTCCGGAACCATCTGCGGTTTGCAGGTAGACGCCGCTTCACCGACGATACCTTCGCCGAGCTTGACCTTTGGAAGGTCATCGACCTTTTCGCCGTATTTCACCGCAACTTTGATTTCGAGTTCTTTCGTCGCGTCGTTCAGGAGCAGGATACCGAACGTCCGGTACTGCACGAGACGACGGGCGAGCTGGGCGACGCGAGGCAATAGCACATCGAGGTCGAGCAGGGCGGCAACCTCGCGGCTGATCTCCGCCAGTGTTTCGAATGCTTCAGCGTCCTGTCGCTCCTGTGCAAACAACCTCGCGTTCACGAGCGCAGTCGCGACGTGAGCGGCGAACTGCCTGAGGATTGCGACATCCCGTTCAGAGTATCGGTCGGGTTCGCGACTGAGGACGTTGAGGACGCCGATACATTTCGACTTCTGCAGCAGCGGCACGACGAGTGTCGACCGCATGTCAGGTACCACGCTGACATAGTCGGGATCGGCGTTGACGTCACCGACGACGCTGGGGCGGTCGGACGCGATGACGCGGCCGATGATGCCCTGTGTGGTCGGCATCTCGTGGCCTGCGAGGGACTCGGGATAGCCGACGGCATGAGCGAGCTTCAGCCGTTGCCGTTTGTCGTTGACGAAATAGATTCCGAAAGCGTCGTAGGGCACTAGCCGCCGCACCAGCTCCGGGATGCGGGGCAACAGTTCGGCAATGTCGAGTACCGAGATCACTTTCCGCCCGAGCTCGAACAGCGTCAGGATGATGTCGCGTTCAGCACCCGATAGTGTGGGGGGTGGGGTGATGTCGGAGGGATGAGACATGCAAACGAGCGAGGGGCGGACCCGCCCCGAATTATACTTTCAGGAGATGTCTTTGCAGCTGCCGCTCGACTACGCCGCAATCGAACGCATCCTGCCCCACAGGTATCCGTTCCTGCTCGTCGATCGCGTAACCGATTTCGAACCCGATCGGCGCATCGTCGGTATCAAGAACGTGTCGCTCAACGAGCGCTATCTCTGGCACAACGGCCAGGAGCGGCCCGTGCTGCCACCGACGATCCTGACGGAAGCAATCGCCCAGGTCGGCGCGATTCTGATTCTCGCAAAGCCGGAGAACCGCGAGAAATTGATCTTTTTCATGGGGATTGATCGAGTTCGCTACCGTCGCCCTGTTCACCCGGGAGATACGGTTCGCATTGAAGCTGTGGTTGAACGGCTGAGGAGCCGGATGGGCGTTCTGAGCGGCGTGGCGCGCGTGGGCGACCAGGTCGTGTGCGACGGGCGCATGACGTTCGCTCTCGGCCCGAAGAACACAGGTGGCGAAGCCGCAGGCCGCGAATAGACTGAGGAAATCCCCTAGACAGCGCCCGGCTTCAGCAGCACGCGCTCGAGATAGCGGTGATACACCGTAAATCTTCCCGGCGTTGAATCGTCGGCGAGGTGCTGACGAACCTGCTGCAACTTCGCGTCGAGGTCGTCTGCCGCCGCGAGGATCATGGCCTCAGCCGTCATCGGTTTCACCGGTGAACCAAGCTCCTTGGAACCATGGTGCGACAAGATCATGTGCTCCAGCTCCAGGGCAGTCTCTGTCGGCATCTCGGGAAACTCTCGGGCGAGGTCACGCAGCATGCTGGCCCCGATGACGATGTGGCCGATCAGATTTCCTTCCACTGAGTAATCGATCGCAGGGTCGTAGGTCAGCTCTTCGAGCTTGCCGATGTCGTGCAGGAGCGCACCAGCGATAACGAGGTCGCGGCGAAGACCGTAGCTGTCGGCCAAAGCCACCGCAATCTCCATGATTTTGAGAATGTGCTCGAGAAGGCCGCCGCGAAAGGCGTGATGTACCTGCCGTGCCGCGGGCCAGATACGCAACCGTCTGCCGTGGAGCTCGAGGATGCGAACCAGGAGCGAACGAATGTTCCGGTCCTGAACGCTGGCGATCCTCTCTTCCAGCTCGCTCCACATCTCGTCGATGGGCCTTTTCGAGGCAGGGATGCAATCCTCTTCGCGAAAGCCAGCAGCTGCGTCGGATGGAATTACACGACGGATTCGTTCGACTACCACTTCGAGGCGCGAGTTGAATAGATTGCCTTTGCCCTGGACGGCGACGAATTCGCCCGCGTCGAACTCGGTGCTCAGCGCGTCGACATCGTTGAAAACCTTCGCGTCGATAGCCCCAGAAACGTCCTGAAGGACGAGAACCAGGAAGGGCCCGCTACGACCGGTCCGCCGCTCCTTCCGCGCGCAGAGGAAGTATCCCGAACCCACTGAAGTCCCATCGATCTCTGCGACTTGCGGCAAGCGTGGCATCGAGTCAGTCTACCCGGAATGGTAAGATGCCGGCACGATCGCCGGCGCTTGATTTGATGCGTGCCTGAGTCTTTTCCCGACCGTCGAACTCTTCGCTCTGCTTTGCCCAACGACGCGTTTGTGCGCTTCTTCGAAGGGCTTGCCGAAGGTGTGTACATCGGACTGATCGCTCCGACTGAGACCGCGACGCTCGCAGCGAATCCCCATCTCGCCAGCATTTTCGGCTGGCCGATCGATACGCCAACTGCCGATGTCCGTCCGTTCGACTGCGATCGCTTCGTCGACGACACCGCACGAGGCCAGCTCATCGATCGGCTAACGCGCGATCACGCCGTGTCCGACTACGCGCTCTACTTGCGCCGTTGGGACGGGACGGCAATCTGGATCGAACTCAATGCGCGCGCCGATCCGCTTCCGTCGGGCTCTGCCCTTCGTATCGAAGCAACGCTCCGCGACGTCACGTCGCGCCGGAGCATCGAGGAACGCGCTCGTGATCTGCACGCCGAGTTAGCCCAGGCGGAAAAGCTCGCGTCTCTGGGCCAGACGATGTCGGGTGTGGCCCATGAGCTGAACAACCCGCTCGCGACAATTCTCGCCTGCGCAGAGCGGCTAACGGCCGGACGTCTTGACGAGGCTACTAGACGCGACTTGCAGTCGATTCACAACGCGGCGGAGCGAGCAGCGCGCATCGTCCGGAATCTCCAGACGTTTGCACGAAAGCGTCACAGCACTCGGACGACAGTTGACTTGAACCAAGTGGTCCGCGAAACCCTGTCGAGCAGGGCCGAAGCACACCGTGCCGCAGCCATTGTGGTCGTTGATGAACTCGAGTCGGGACTGCCGGAAGTCTTCGTTGACACGCACCAGATCCAGCAGATTCTTCTGAATCTCATCATCAACGCCGAACAGGCGATGCGCGACGCACATGGTCGCGGAACCTTGTCGCTTCGTTCTTCGTATGAGCCCGAGCGCGAAGCAGTGCGACTCGAAGTGGGAGACGACGGGCCCGGCATACCGGAGGCTGTTCGCGCCAAAATCTTCGATCCATTCTTCACAACCAAAGCCGCTGGAAAAGGCACGGGGCTGGGTCTGACGGTGGCCTACGCCATCGCCCAGGAACACGGGGGCGTCATTTCGACGCTGCCTGGCGCCGAAGGAGGCACGACCTTCGTGCTCGAGCTGCCGGTTGGTGGATTGAGCGTGCGTCGGCACGAACCGATGCCGCAGAAGGTCCTGCCGGCAGTGCCGAAAGGCACGCGTGCTCTCGTGATCGAAGATGAGGCCGCCCTCGGGGACGCGGTTGCGGCAGCCTTGGCTGATGAAGGTTTTCGACCGGATCGTGCCGAAGATGGCGCCGAAGCGCTACGCAAAGTGAGCGAGCGCCACTACGACGTGATCATCTGCGACCTGAAGATGCCGAGGGTCGATGGAATGTCTTTCTTCCGTGAGGTGTCGGCGAAGATGCCGCTGATCGGCCGACGCCTGATCTTCGTAACCGGCGACGTGGCAGGTACGGACGCTGAACGATTTCTTGAAGACAGCGGCTGCCGTTGGATTCCAAAGCCGTTCAGGCTGAGAGAAATCGTCCAACTCGCCAGAGAAACGCTTCGGTAGCTATCCGGCCTTCGCGCGTCGTCCCCTCCCACAGAAGAGACGACGCCGAGGATCTCGCGGCGCGACTTGAGCGCGGCGTTTTCTGCCCACGTCGCTACGCGACGGCGCGGCGCTCTTCGTGACGCACCCGCGACATCCGAGCAGGTGAGGCCTTCAGTCTCTTCGGACGCGGGTTCTTCGCCACCAGCCGCGGCCCAACGGCCGGCGTCGGTGAAAGCAGTCGGCGCAGCCGCTGGATCGCACGGGCATGCAGCTGCGAGACGCGCGACTCGTTGACGCCGATCTCGTGCCCAATCTGCTTCATCGTCGATTCGCCGAAGTAGTAAAGCGCCAGAATCCTGCGCTCACGCGCGGGCAGGCGGGACAAAGCACCGCGGACGCGTGTCCGTGTCTGGTTCCGCTCGACAAGTCGTTCAGGTGACGCGGGCTCGCTCGGCACGAGGACGGCCGGAAGGCTCGCGCTATCCATCGTGTCGAAGTTGGCCAGCGGCGACGTGGACTCAATCGTATTGATACGAATGATCATGCGCTCAAGCTGCGGCTCTTCAACACCCACTCGCTTGGCCAAGTCCGCCATCGTCGGCTCTGCGCGGAGTTCACGACGAAGTGACTCGCGGGCGGCCTCGATCTCGCGCCGGGCGCGGCGTACTCCGCGCGGCCAGGCGTCGCGTCGGAGCGCGTCGATCATCGCCCCACGAATGCGCCGCTCGGCAAAGGTTTCGAACTTGATGCCTCGGCCTTCATCGAAGCGGTGAACGGCGTCGATCAGCCCCAGGACGCCGTCCTGAACCAGATCGCCGAGATCGATTGAATGCGGCATGGTCGACGCCATGCGTCGGGCAAGCGACTCCACAAAGGGAAGACCTGCCTCGACTCGCTGTTGTTCGTAATCTGCCAATGGTACCCGCTGCATCACAACCTCCCTCGAACCCGGTGAAACTCTCGGCAGCCTTAATGGCAACAGCGATGCCAAACTGCAAACCGGATCGGCCACGGACGGCGTGATTCGGGAACTCCGCCCGCAAATAGCTGATTTAGAGCGGCTTAGTGGCGAAAGCCCGAGTGTGAATCGGCGTGAAGGTACGGGCAGAAGGGGTCGAAAGGATGACGAAATATTGACATAGATCTCAGGGTTGTCAGCGAACCGACACCCTGGGACCTAAAACTGTCGGGGAAGCGTTAACGCAACGAGGAAGGATCTAGACCAACGACGCGGCGCAAGTCCTGAACCGCCGAAATTGCCTCGAGAGCCCCTGACACGACTTGACCAGCGCGAGCGCGCTGGGAATCGTCGGTCAGACGGGCCTCGAGCAGCTCGGCATTCGCGAGAATGATGCCGAGCTGATTGTTCAGGCGATGGAAGACTTGCGACAGGTCCGGCACGCCGGAACCAGAAGGCAAGGGACCTCCAGTGAAGCAGGTGGGCGCTTCAGGCGCCCTTGCGCTCAGCCCAGGCCCCAGCAGTGGCAGCCTCGACCGGCGCGCTGACATCGGCCTCTGGACTTCGCCAGAGTGTGTCCTCGAAAATGCGGACGGATCCGCCAGCTGTCCGGACATATTGAACCTTGCCCCCGGAGATCCAGTTGTAAATCGTGCGGCGGCTCACACCAACGAGTTCACACGCACGCGGAATTGAAACGGTCTTTCGCTCAAGCAGCATCGCCCTCTCCACCCCGCGGCCGTCTCTTTCCGGCGGCCGCACGCCCGTAAGCGCTTTCAAATTTGGATATCGGCGTCCGTCGGCGGTGACTTTAATGGGACGAACCGGGTTTCTTCGTGAAGACCGTCCCGAAGGGCCAGAAATATAGGCTTTTGTTCGTTACCTCGACCGGTCGCAGCATCCATGTCAAAATGCCGTCGCCTCGGATGTCTGACCCCTCCTCCTCTCATGTCCTCCTGGTTGACGATGAAGCAGCGTTCCGGGAGGTCATGGCGGAGCGCCTCGCGGAGCATGGCTTTTCGGTAGCCCAGGCCGGTACTGGAGAAGACGCTCTCGAGCAGCTGAATCAGTTTGCGTTCGACATCCTGATCACCGACCTTCGCCTGCCAGGCGTCGACGGTCGCGCCGTGTTGGATGAGGCGCTTGCCCGCTATCCGGACATCATCGCAATCGTCGTCACGGGCTTTGGCACCGTGCGGGAGGCCGTCGAGGTCACCCGGCGAGGTGCGGAAGGATTCATCACCAAACCGTTCCAGTTCGAGGAACTGCGGCACGAGCTCGAGGCCGCGATCGAAAAGCGCCGACTCAAGGCCGAGAACGCCTATCTGAGAGACCAGTTACACGATCGCTTCGGCATAGAGGGCATCGTGGGACGGACTCCGGTGATGATGAGACTCTTCGAACTGCTTCGGACGATCGCGGCGACGCCGAGCACGGTACTCATCACGGGAGAAACAGGAACGGGCAAGGAGCTCGCTGCCCGCGCAATCCACGACGCAAGCCCTCGTCGAAGTCAGCGCTTCGTCGCGCTGAACTGCAGCGCGATTCCCGAGACGCTCCTTGAAGCCGAACTCTTCGGCCATGTGCGCGGAGCCTTCACCGGCGCTGTGGCCAACCGCGTCGGCCGCATCGAACAGGCAAACCGCGGCACCCTCTTCCTGGATGAAATCGGGACGATGAGTCCGACTCTCCAGGCGAAATTGTTGCGGGTCCTGCAAGCGCGAGAGTTCGAGCGTGTGGGAGAGTCGCAAACCGTGCGCGTTGACGTGCGGGTGATCGCTGCGACCAATTCAGATCTGAAGAGGATGGTGGCCGAAGGAGAATTCCGGGAGGACTTGTTCTATCGACTCAATGTCATTCCGATCCGGTTGCCGCCACTGCGGGAACGGCGGGCTGACATACCGCTATTGGCGCAGCACTTCCTCGAACGCTTCAGCACGCAGACACCTGAGCGTGGTCGTGTGACGATCGGCCAGGACGCACAGCAAACGCTCATGGCCTTTGCCTGGCCCGGTAATGTTCGTCAGCTCGAGAACGTGATTGAGCGCGCATTCGCGCTGTCGCCGGGACGGACACAGTTGACAGCGATCGATCTCCCAGACGAAGTTCGAGACACACATCAGGTCTTCAGCCCGACTGAAGTCGTGATTCCCGATACGGGCGTCGACATGGACAGACTTGTATCGGAATTCGAGCACACGTTGATCAAGCGGGCGCTTGATCGCGCCGACGGCAACAAACGCCTCGCGGCGGATCTCCTTCATGTCAAACGAACAACGCTGATTGAGAAGTTGAAGCGACTCGAGCGCTGACACCATGGCGAAGAATTTCATCTACTGGGTGATCGTGGTTGGAACCCAGCCGACCGCCTTCCGGGCGCGAGAGGCTGAGGATCTGCTTCCGACGCTTCGGCAGCTCCAACGAAAACAGGCGAACGTCACGTTGAAGTGGTACGAGAAGGGGCGCTTCTGGGACAGCCCGGCTCTCGCACGCGAAGCGAACGAAGCAAGACAACGAGAGACGTCAGGAAGAGGACGCGATTGGCGGCCTGGCGGTGAACACAAAGACCCGCGCGCCAAGTACGACATCCCGCGCGACGAACGGCGTGCTCGGTTCAAGAAACGGATGATCGGAGAGCGCATCCGTCAGTCTGGCGAAGGATCCCCAAATGACGACGCACCTCGCCGCCCCCCACGCGGTCCCGAAGACAGGCGACCCGGTAGCGACGATAAGCGCCCCTTCCGTGAATGGAAACCTTCGTCAGATTCAGGCCCTCGCAATTTCGGCCGGCCCAGGGAAGATTCAGGACCACGGAGCGGGTCGAATTTCAGGCGCGAACCGCCTCCGCGAAGGGATTCGGGGCCCCGGCGTGATTCCCCAAATGGCGACTTCGGGCCAAGGCGGGACTCGGGTCCGCGAGGTGACTCCGGTCAGCGCCGCGACTCCTGGCCCCGGAACGATTCGGGTTCCCGACACGACCCGGCACCACGAGGCGACTTTGGGGCTCGGCGCGACTCGGGCCCACGCCGGGATTCTGGCCCGCGGGGTGACTCCGGACCCAGACGCGATTCGGGACCGCGAGGCGACTCCGGGCCTAGGCGCGACTCGGAAGCGCGGGGCGGCTTCGGGCCCCGACGCGATTCGGGACCACGGAGCGACTTTGGCGGTCGTCGTGACTCTGGTCCGCGGCGGGATTCGGGACCGAGGGGCGACTTCGGCGCTCGTCGCGACTCGGGTCCACGTCGGGATTCGGGTCCGCGAGGAGACTCAGGACCCCGGCGCGATTCTGGGCCGCGAGGCGAGACTGGGCCGAGACGCGATTCAGGTCCACGAGGGAACTCGGGCCCGCGGCGCGACTCCGGGCCCCGACGGGATTCGGGCCGAAGCGATGGCGGGCAAGATCGAGGCGGAGCGAGGCCACCCCGAGATCGAAGACCTACGACAGATCGCCGTCGGAAATGATCTCCCACATCGTCATGTTCCAGCCCAAGTCAGGCCTCAGCGACACAGAACGTCTAGCATTTGCCCAAATAGTAGTCGATTTGCTTCTCAAGTCTGAGTCCATCGTCCTTTCCAGCACATTGGGATCCTAAGCTTAGAATTCCACGTGGACAAGTTGTCGC
>JADMIO011482800.1_pt1 | contig 47403 bp, 45 predicted proteins | sample 8958161 | NCBI WGS metagenome assembly JADMIO01 (sample SAMN16585339, study PRJNA669376) | soil metagenome | isolation source: Crop rotation soil | place: USA: Cullars Rotation, Alabama | collected 2011
CAACCGCCACACCTGGTACTACGACCAGAAGCTGGCGACCGACACCGGCATCGGTGTGACCTTCACCGAGCGCGAGAACTTCTTCGACGGACGGTTCACCAGCAAGAACGGCGAGACCATCCGCCTGGAAGGGAACAACGGCGCCATTCTCCACACGCGGTGGTGCAGCGCCTACCCGATTCCGCACTACGCGCAGACCCGCTTCAAGGGCAAGGACGACAACGGCGAAGTGATCACGCTCAGCGGACCGTGGGTCCAGCTGTTGACGCCGCTTCAGTAAGCATCGACTCGACGAGCGGCGGTGCACCGCGCACCGCCGCTCACCTTCACGCGACGGCCCCGACCTCCAACCTCACGCGCAAAGGCCTCTCGCACTCACGTTCCCCCGAGTGACGATAAAGGCCCAGCTCCATGACGATTGATGTGACGAATACAGCAGAGGCCGAGCTGGATCGCAGGTTGCTCAATCCGCGGCGTATGACGTGTCGAGCTCAAGTCCCCACACTGGCCGTTTCTGTTTTTGCGCTTCTAATCCTCGCCACTACCGCGCAGGCCGCAGTCACGCGTATCGACCACAACGATAAGAACATCGTGTATAGCGGTAACTGGTACTCCAATGACAACGCTGGCCACATCGGCGGCACCGCCGCCCTGACCAATACCCGCGGGTCGCGCCTGACGCTCGAATTTACCGGCACCGGCATTACCTGGCTCGGCGTCATGGACGCCTGGTCCGGCTACGCGACGGTGTACGTCGACGGCAAGATGACCCTTCTCTACACCTACTCCGCCACCGCCCGTTACCAGACGCCGATGTTCAGCGCAAGCGGCCTCGCCAACGGACCGCACACGCTGACCATCGAGGTGATGCACGAGCGCGGACCAGGCACCGACGGATCCTGGGTGTGGATCGACGCGTTCGACATTGAGAATGGCGGTCCGCTGCCGCCCAACTCCATTCCGGCGCCGTCGGGCCGCGTCGAGGAAAACAATCCCGCGCTGGTCTATTACGGCCGCTGGTATCCGAACTCCAACCCCGGACTGAGCGGCGCGGCCGCAACGCTGGCCACCGATACGGGCGCGCGCGTCGACATTACCTTCAATGGCACCGGCATCAGCTGGCTCGCGTATCGCGACGAGTGGTCGGGGGTGGCCCGCGTGTATCTCGACGGCCAGACGAAGGCGGAGGTCGACAACTATCTGACGCCGTCCCGCTCGCAGGTCGCCTACAGCATCAACGGGTTGCCATCCGGCACCCATACGCTTTCGATAGAGGTCACCGGCACGCATAACCAGAGCTCGAAAGGTTCGTGGGTGTGGCTCGACGCGTTTGACGTGACGCAGTAGGCGAGCGCGCGTCGACGTGGCTAGGTCGCTTGGTTGCTGGGTTGCTAGGGTAGATCACCCGAGCCACTTAGCAACCCAGCTACTTAGCTACTAAAGGCCCAAAACGTCGGTGATGAAAATCTCGGTGAGGCGCGGCTCGTAGCGGCCGCGTTCGGCGCCCTTGCGGAGCAGGGTGGCGGCATCGCGCGGGGTGAAGTTCTCGGGCTTGTAGGCGCGCTCCGGACCCTCGGAGACCATCGCATCGTAGTCGTCGGCAATCGTGATCACGTTGATCTCGCGCGCCCACCAGCATCCCTGCGTGCCGCTGCGGTTGGTCTGGTAGTCCTCGCCGTGGCGCCGCGCCACGGTGGCGACGAACGGGTTGCTCAACTCGGCGTGCCCCGCGTCCTTCAGCCGATCGATCATGCACGGACCCTTGCGGCAGTGGACGTCGCGCACGATGTCGAGCAGCTTCTGCTGATCGGTCCGCAGGTCCTTGTTCTTCAGCAGGTCGAGAAACGGCGCGCAGTCTTCGTGCTGCTTGCCGAGATCGTGGAGCAGGGCCGCCAGCATGATTTCGCGCACGCTGATGCGGAGCGGCGCGAGCCCGTTTTCGAGACTCTGCTCACGCGCCGCGCGCTGATTCACCCGGAGCGCGAGCTCGCCGGCGAGCTTCATCACCCGCAGGTCCGGACAGTAGCCGCGTAAAAAATACGTGGTCGTGTATGGAGTGCCATCGACGACAACTGTCTGTTCGCCGGCGTAGCGATTGAAGATTTCCTCGGCCAGGGCGTCGATATCGACGTCCATTTGGATGAAATCGGGAATATCACTGCGTCGTCTGGTGTACGTGGCGGCGCCCATCTCTACAGGTGACGTTCCAGAATCGTGCCAAGCTGATGTAGGCTGTCGCCATGTCGAGACGTACGTTCCTCAAAACGACGGCGCTGGCCGGCGCTGGCGTCGCCAGCGGACTGCTGGCCACGAAGGCGGACGCCGCTCAACAGAACGGTACGGCGGTCTCGCCGAAGCGTCCGATTCGCCTCCTCATGGGCGGCTACGGACCGGCATCGAGCGGCTTCAGCCTGGCGATGAAGAAAATTGGCGACCGGCTCGAGGCAAGATTCCCCGGTCAGCTCGAAGTCAAGTACGTCTACAACATCCTCGATCTCGGCTACCGCGGTGAGGACATCCTCTGGTTGGTGGAGCAGGGCGTGCTGACGCTCGGCTATCAATCGAGCAGCTACTTCACCGATCGCGTGCCCGATCTCGGGCTCGCCGACCTGCCGTTCCTCTTCCCGGATGCCGCTACCGCGCGATCGGCGATGGACGGCCGCCTTGGCCAGACGATGACCGCGAAGATCGAGGGCGGGATGAACTACCGCATCCTCGGTTATTTCGAGAACGGCTTTCGTCACGTCTCCAACCGTCTGCGGCCGATCCACGTGCCGGCAGACATGAAGGGGATGAAGACGCGCGTGCTGCCCAGCAAGATCCAGGAGCGGACGTTTCAACTACTCGGCGCCGACCCCAAGATCATGGACCTCTCCGAAGCGATCGAGGCGGTGAAGGCGGGCACGCTCGATGCGCAGGAGAATCCGTTCGCGAACACCGTCACCTACGGCGTCCACAAGTTTCACAAGTTTCACTCGGCGACCAACCACTTCTATCTCTCGCGTCCGATCTTTCTGCACCGGCAGACGTTCGACGCGCTGCCGAAGCCGATCCAGGAAGAATTCCGCGCCGCGGTGCATGACGCGATCGCGTTTCAGCGCGACATGCACGTCAAGGAAGAAGAAGACGCGATGGTCGAAATCCGCAAAGCGGGCGGCGACATCGTCGAGCTCACACCCGAAGAGCACAAGGCCTTCGTCACGGCGGTGACGCCGATCTACGGCGAAGCGCGCACGCAGTTCGGCGCCAAGTTGATGGCGTTGGTGAATTTGTAGGACCGGAGGCCTGAAGGCCTCCGGCTACCCTAGGCAGCTGAAGGCCTCCGGCTACCCTAGGTAGAGGAGAGACCTTTAGGTCTCCGTCACTTCTAGATCTCCGTCTTACGGCGCTCGAGCGCCAGCAGCCAGTGCTTGCGCCAGAGACCGCCGCCGTACCCTCCGAGCTTGCCGTCGCTGGTGATCACGCGGTGACACGGAATCATGATCGAGATGCGGTTCATGCCGTTGGCCCGGCCAACGGCGCGCTGGCCGCCGGGTGACGCGACCCGCTCCGCGAGCTGCGCGTACGAGATGGTTTCTCCATAAGGGATTCGGACCAGCTCACGCCACACGCTCTCCTCGAACGGCGTTCCGCGAAAGACCATCGGCACGGTGAATTCGGTGAGCGTGCCGGCGAAGTACCGATCGAGCTCGCGGCGCGCATGCGCGAGGTGCGCGTGCTCGCCGGGGACGAGCGGCTGGCGCAGGAGCTTGCCGAGCCGCGTGATCTGCGCTTCGAGCATCCGCCGATCGGTGAACTCCAGCAGGCACAGTCCCTCGTCGGTCGCACCGGCCACGATCGGCCCGAGCGGCGTCTCGATCGCCGTGGTCATGATGCACGACGCCTGCTGGCTCTGCCCCGGCGGCGCGCCGAACGTGCGCGTGAAGGCGTCGCGAAAGCCGCTGTGCGATTCCCACCCGGTGCCGAGCGCCACCTCGTCGAGCGCTTCTCCCGATCGAAGCTGGCGCAGCGCGCCCGCCAGCCGTCGTCCGCGGCAGTAGGCGTGGAAGGTCATGCCGTAGTGCTCGATGAAGTAGCGCCGCGCCCGCGCCGGCTCGACGCCAAGCCGACGCAGATCTTCGTCGTGCAGCCGGGCGTTCGGCTCGGCATCGACCTTCTCGAGGAGCTTTTTCACCCACGCCGGCGCGGCACCGGGAGGCAACATCGGATCGCAGCGGCGGCACGGACGATAGCCGGCAAAGAGCGCTTCGCGCACCCCGGCGAAGAACTCGATGTTGGTGATGAGCGGCTTCCGCGCGCGGCACGACGGCCGGCAGAAGATGCCCGTCGTCCTGACGCCGGTGATGAAGATGCCGTCGTAGGCGGGATCGCTCCCGAGGAAGGCGCGCTCCATTTCCGTGCGCGAGGGGAGCGCCGCCGCGAAGAGCGAAGGCGCGTGCTGATCGTCGGTGGCGGTACGTTCGGTCATGGCAATCATGGATTCACGGTAGCGCGGCGCCGTGAAGGCTCGCCACCGGAGAATCGACATCGAATTCTGGCCGATTTATCGCGCCGCCTCATCTGTTTTGTGCGTTCGCGGACCACGCCTTGCAGCTGAGCATGACGGAGGTGTTATGTCCGCTCGAAAGATTGTTGGTCTCGTCCTGGTGGTGGTTGGTATCGTGGCGCTCGTCTGGGGTGGGGTGTTCTGGACGCACCAGAAGACGGTGCTCGACGCGGGTCCGCTTCAGGTCACGACCTCGGATCGCGACGGCGTCCGCATGCCGCCCGTGGTCGGTGCGATCGCACTGATCGGCGGCATCGTGCTGCTGGTTCTGCCCGATCGCCGCCGCGTCTGACGCGCGCGCGGTTGCTCAACCGAATTCGGGAGTACGTATTGCATTTGTTGTAAGACGTGCCCCCAGCACGCCCCACGATTCTCGTCGTGGAGGACGATCTTGCACTTCGGCAGTTCTATCGCGTTGCGTTGGAGCTGCGAGGATTTATGGTGGAGGTCGCGACCGACGGCCTCGCCGCGTTACGGATCGTAGAAGAAGGTCCGCGCCCGCAACTGATCGTCCTCGATCTCGTTCTGCCGCGTGTCGGCGGGCTGGAGTTCGCACGCGAGCTTGCGTCGAACGCCGCCACCCAGAAGATTCCGATCGTCGTGGTGACTGGCTCGGTCGAACGGTTCGACGAGCGGCCGTTCGCCGCGGTGCTGCACAAGCCGGTCACCGGCGATCACATCGCGTTTGTGGTGGAACAGGTACTGAGGGCGGGTCCCAAAGGACCCGCCCTCCGTGAGTAGGCAACGACGACTAGAAATCGAGCTGCGCGCCGATCCTCAGCAAACGTCCGCTCAGGATCTGCACCGCATCCCTCCACGCGGGACCGTAGGTGACGTTCTCGTTGATCACATTGCTCGCATTCAGCAGGTTGTAGACGTCGAGGCTGGGCCGCAGGCGGCGCGTTCCGCCAAGACGGAAGACGCGCGAGAAGCGCAGGTCCACCTGCTGCAGTCGCGGCTCGAACATCGTCTGCGGCGCAATCAGCTCCACGGTGCGATTCGCGTTGCAGGTTGCCGCGCCGATCGCACAGTCGGAGAGGTTGCGGCCGAGTGACGGCGCAATCGCGGCGTTGCCCACCACGTAGCTCGCGGTGATCGGAATGCCGGCGCTGTTCTGGTAGATGACGCTGGTCGAGATGTCCCACGGCAGCGGATAGACCACCAGGAACTTCACCTGCGAACCTGCCGCCCACGGCGGCGTCACCTTGCAGAACCCGGGACGCGCATCCTGCGGTGAGTCGACGACGAGACAGTTGTCGGTGACCGTGCGGCCCATGCTGAGACCGCCGGATACCTGCCCGCCGTTTCCGAATCGCGCATTCGTGGTGATGTCGAAGCCGTTGTAGACGCGGCTCAGTTGACCGGTATCGGACGACGACACCGGACGCGCGAGGTTGTCGGTCTGCCCGAAGAGCGCCGGCTTCACGTCGTAAAACCCGGTCAGCGTCTGCCCGCTCGTCGGCAGCCGCGGGTCGGTCGGCGCGACGATGCTGAACGGCTGGAAGTCGGCCGGCGTCACGCGCAGGTTATCGGTGACGAGCAGGCAAGTTACCGTGTTGGTCAGGCCGCTGCCGCCGCAGGTGCCGCCGTATGACGTGCGGTAGTAGCCAATCGTCAGGCCGATGCCCGGCCGAAGCTCGTGCTGCAGCGAGACCGAGCTCTGCCAGTTGCCGTACTGCTTGTTGAAGCCGGTCAGCGCATCCTCGGAATAGCGGGTTGCGCCGCCAACCTGGCCGAACGCGAGGTTCGACCATGGTCCGCATTCGCCGTTGGCGACGGGATTGGTGAGCACGCAGTCGGGGATGAAATTCCGATTCGCATCCGCCCACGTTCTCGTCGTCGAGCGAACCAGGTTATTGGCGGGGTTGCCGGTCGCCACCTTGATGATTTCCGGATACTGGCCGAGCGAGAACTTGATCGCCGTGCGGCCGTTGCCGAAGAGGTCGTAGGCCGCACCGAGCCGCGGGTTGAGATTGCGGTAATGCGGCACCTCTTTCATCGGGGCGAGCCGGCGCTCGGGCACGAAGAAGCCCGCACCGAGAATCTGCTCAGGCGTCGAGGCGTTGACGTCGTTGAAGCGGACGCCAAGATTCAGCGTCAGCCGATCGATCCGCCACTGGTCCTGGACGTAGAAGGCGGTATCCCACAGTGTTTCTTCGAATGCCCACGGCGCGTCGCTCAGCGTCAGCTGGTTGGGCACGCCGTTGTTGAAGCGGTAGGCGACGCCGAGGCCGTTGAGATACTTGTCGAAGTTCAGCTTGGGGTTGCCCTGGCTGGTGCGCCGCAGGTTGAACCCGGTCTTGAAGCTGTGCGCGCCGGTGATGTACGACACCGCGAAGCGCTCCTGATACTGCCGCCGCGGAACGCGCCGCGTGGCGTTGACGTTGCCGTAGGTCAGCGCCAGCCCCTGGTCGACGATGCGGATGTCCTTCTCGCTGCCCTCCATCGTCCCGTCCAGCCCGCCCGCGCGGGTGTCGTGCTGGTCGAGGTTCTGCGCCGAGACGCCCGCTTCGAGTAGCACGCGGTTGCTGATCGGGCTCGTCCACGAGAGCGCCGGATTGTAGTTCGGGTAGTAGCCGTGCTCGCCCGCCGCCTCCGGCGTCACCCGGCCTCCGGTCAAGAGGTTGAAGACGCAGTTGCAGTTGTTCTGGAACGAGCTCGAGAACGCGAACTTGTTCTTCTGCGACGCCTGCAGCGTCAACCGCACGCTCAGGTCTTTCGAGTAGTCGTTGGTGAACGCGGGCCGGCTCAAGTCGGGCACGTACGAGTAATCGCCGGCCGACTGCTTCGCCTTGTTCCAGTAGACGCCGTCGGCGAATTGCTGCGTGACGCCCTCGCGCGCCGCCACAAAAAACCACAGCTTGTTCTGGCGGATCGGACCGCCGATGCCGGCGCCGGTGTCCCTGAACTTCTTGAGCGAGCCGACGCGGTTCGGATCGAGGTGACGCGCGAGCAGCTCGTCGGTGATGTTGCTGGTCGCGAGATCCGGACCCGAGTACGCCGCCGTGGCGACGCCGGAGAACACGTTGCCGCCGTCCTTCGGCACCATGTTGATCTGCATGCCGCCGCTGTCGCGATCGGCGCCGACGCCGCTGGTCTCGACGACGACTTCCTGGATGCCGAGCTGGTTGTAGACGAACACGCCCTGCGTCGAGTTGGGCAGCTGCTGGTTCATGCCGTCGACGTAGGGCTGCGCCTCGGGACCGCCATGGACGCTGTATCGCGTCTGCGTGCGATCGCTCGTGCCGCCGACGCCGCGGTTGAACTCCTGCGTGAGCGTCGCGCCGGGAAGGATGTCGGAGAGCACCGTCAGGCGTCCGGCGCCGGGCAATGCCTCGATCGTCGATTTTTCGAACTGTACCTGCGAGGTCGAGCTCTGCACGTCCACGGTGGGCGCTTGTCCGGAGACGGTCACCGTCTCCTCGAGCGCGCCGACGGCGAGCTCGCCGTTGAGCGTCGCTGCGAACGCCGCCTGCAGCTCGAAGGCGTCACGTTTCAACGTGCGGAAGCCGGGCAGCGTGAACGTGACGGAGTACGTCCCGGGCCGTAGATCGACGATGCGATAGAGGCCCTGGCTGTCGGTCACCGCGGAGCGCACCCCTTCGATGAGCGCTGGGCTGGCGGCTTCAACGGTCACGCCGGGGAGCACGGCTCCCGAGGTGTCGTGCACCACGCCGCTGATGCTGCTTTGCGCCCACGCGGCGGTCGGCAGCAGCAGCGTCATGCAGGTGAGTGCGAGACGAGCGAATTTCTGGACGTCCATCTGTTGTGCCCTTTTTTTCATATAGCCCTCGAGGCTGAAAGAACCGGGACCGGCGGCCGACAGGAATAAGAACAGGAAGCAGTTGAGAATCGACGCTTCCTGGTTAGGTTCGATGAAGCTGCCCCAGAATCCGTCCGGAGCGTGGTTGAGGAAGTACGCAAACGCCATTTCACCAGAGAGCAGGAACGCGAGCGGCCGCGTGTAGAGGCCGAGCATCAGCAGCGGACCGCCCACGCACTCGAGGACGCCGGCCACCGCGCGCAGCGAGAGGAGCGACACCGGCACGCGGCCGAAGAATTTCTCGATCCCGTGCGGCAGGAAGAGAAAGCCGGCGACGATGCGCAGCACGCCGAGCGCGTGCGGCGCCCAGGGCGCGCGCCGTGCCGCGGCGCCCGGGTTGATCAACCAGTCGAGACTCAACGGTCCAGGACCCGCGGCGATCAGATAGATGAAGAACAGCGCCGGCAGGATCAGCGGGTCGGTGGGACCGCGTCCCCAGATCATCTGTCCGACGCCAAGGTAAATGTCCTGTCCGACGAACGCTTCGCGCAGCGGTCCGGCGACCCACACCGCGACGTAGAGCGGCGCCAGCACCGCACACACCGGCCGGGTGAGCAGCCCGAGCATCAGCAGGATTCCACCAGGAAAAGCCAGCAACTTGACGATGCCGTGCAGTGATGCGGTGGCGACGGGCGTGAACGCCGCGGGGAAGCCAAACACCTGCTCCATCCCGTGCCGCAGCACGAGGAAGCCGATGATGATCCGCGCGAGGCTCTGCAGACGCGGCGCCCAGCTCATACCTACTTCGCCGTCGTCTGGCTGGAAATTTCCTTGGTGTAGGCCTGCGCTTCCGACGCCGATGGGATCATTTCCATCAGATCCACGTTGGGCGGCATCAGGTGGAGCGGCAGCTTGTTTCGCGCGAGCCATGGCCTCGTGTAGACCTTGGGGTCGTCGATCGTCACGGTGAGCTCGAGGACGTTCTGGCTGACGCGGTGGTAGCGCTCTTCGACGCGCAGATCGGTGCTGTGCGGGCTGCCGGAGTTATCGAGCCAGGTGCGGTCGTCGAGACCGATGGTCTGCACGACGAAGGTATCGTCGTTCTCCCACTTGCCGATCGAGTAGCCGTACCACCGCGGATCCGGATCCTTCGGCAGCTCGCGGCCATCGGTCCAGATCACGCGCCACCGCTTCTCGAACATGTAGAGCATGACGACCTGGCTGGGCGTCTGGAAGATCTGCACCGGGCGCAGCTCGAAGGTGAGCAGCCGCGGAAAGCCGGTGGGATCGCCGATCGTCGACAGCGGATCGTTGATCTCGGCCACCGGGGCGGAGCGTGGTCCGTTGCCGGGTTTGTTCTTGCGCGCCATCTCTTCGCCGAGCGGAGTGAAGGGGGCGGTGTTCGCGGCGCGCTCGGCCGCCTGGCCCGATCCGCCGATGCCCGCACCGCCGGCGTCCCACGTGCCGGTGAGATCGCGCTTTGGCGCGGGACCAGTGGGCGGCGCCTTGAGCTCGGCGTTGCTCAACCCGCCGGAATTCCACACTTGCGCACTGCCGGCTGGCGAAAAGGCCAGCACCGCCACGCACGCGACGAGTCCGACGACCACGCGCTGGTTCATGACCAATGCCTCGCGTTACTTCAGTGTCTGGCCGTTGGCCAGCACGACGCTCATGATGCGGCCGACCGGCGCACCGGTCTTCACCGGTTGCAGCGTGACCGTGACTTCATCGCCCGCCTTGAACGACGAGCGCGCCCATCCGCGCTTGGCCATGTCGGTGGGGTTGCCGGCTTCGACCGCCCAGGTCTTGGCCGCGCCGCTCGCATCCTTCACCTCGAACTTGAGGAAGCAGTGCGGGTTGAACCAGGTCCATTCGACGACGGTGCCTTTCAGCGTCATCTCGTTGGCGGTATCGAAGGTCGCCGCGCCGTGATGCGCGAGGAGCGGCGCAGATGCGGCCAATACGGCTACGGCAAAGACAATGATGCCCGGAACGTTTTTCCCCATGGTGAGACCTCCTCGGAAATGAATGAGGAAGCTTACTGCAGAACTCGGCTCCGGGCTCCCGCTGGAGCCCAGAGCCTGAAGCCGAGAGCCTTTAGAAGTCGAACTGCGCGCCGATTCGCAGCAGGCGTCCGTTGATGATCTGCGTCACGTCCTGCCAGGACGGACCATACGCGGTGTTCATGGCCAGGACGCTGGCGGCGTTGAGCAGGTTGTAGAGGTCGAGATTCGCGCGCAGCCGCTTCGACCCGCCGAGCGTGAAGGTACGGGAGAAGCGAAGGTCGACCTGCTGGTGCCGCGGCTCGAACATCGACTGATTCGGCACCAGTTGGATCGTCCGGTTGGCGTTGCACGTCGCAGCGGTCAGCGCGCAGTCGGAGAGATTGCGTCCGAGCGACGGCAGGATCGCGGCGTTACTCGCGACGAAGCTCGCGGTGATCGGAATGCCGGGGCTGTTCTGGTAGACCAGGCTGGTCTGGATCTCCCACGGCAGCGGATAAACCGCGAGGAACTTCACGTCGGTTGACTGCGACCACGGCGGCGCGACCTCACAGAAGCCCTCGCGCGCGGCTTCCGGTGAATCGACGACCAGGCAGTTGTTGGTGACCGTGCGGCCGATGCTGACGCCGCCCGAGAGCTGGCCGCCGCGTCCGAAACGCCCGGTCATCGTCGCATCGACGCCGTTGTAGACGCGGGTCAAGGCGCCGCCGAAATCGGATGCCGGTCGAACGAGGTTATCCACCTGGCCGAACAGGTTGTTGCGGAGGTCGTACAGGCCGCACAGCTTGTTGCCGCCGCCGCCGGGCAGCCGCGGGTCGGTGGGTGCGGTGATGCAGTACGGATCGTGGTCGGCCGGCGTGATCCGCAGGTTGTCGGTGACGTAGAGGCTGGTCTCCGCGCCGGGAATGCCGCTGCCGCCGCCGTCACCGCCGTACCACGTGCGGAAGTACCCGATGTTGATGCCGAGGCCGTCGCGCAGCTGGTGCTGCAGCGAGACCGCGCTCTGCCAGTTGTGGTACTGGCGGTTGAATCCCTCGAGCAGGCCCGGCTCGAAGTTGGTGCCGCGCACCTGACCGAAGGTGAGGTCCGACCACGCTCCGCATTCGCCGTTGGCCACGGGGTTCCTGAGGTCGCAGTCGGGAACGTAGTTGCGATTGGCGTCGGTCCACGTGCGGTTCGTCGTTCGTGTCAGCGCGCTCGCCGGGTTGCCGGTGACCGTGCGGATGATGTCGGGATAGTGGCCGAGCGACACCTTGAGCGCCGTTCTGCCGTTGCCAAAGAGATCGTAGGCGGCGCCGACGCGCGGGCTGAGGTTCTGGTAGTGGGGCACGTTCTTGAGCGGCGCGAAGCGGCGCTCGGGGACGAACTTGCCGGCGGCGAGCACCTGCTCGGGCGTCGATCCCGAGGCGTCGTTGAAGCGCGCGCCGAGGTTGAGCGTGAGACGGTGGATGGTCCACTGATCCTGCGCGAACAGCGCGATGTCCCTGGTCGTCTCTTCGAAGTTCCACGGCGCGTCGAGCAGCGTCAGCTGGTTGGGCACGCCGTTGTTGAAGCGGTAGTTGACGGCGGTGCCGTGCATGTCGGCGTCGTGGCCGAGCTCGTCGATGTTGCCGATGGTGGTGTGCCGGTAATTGATGCCGGTCTTGAACTGATGCGTGCCGGTGACGTAGTTGATCGCAAACCGCGCCTGGTTCTGGCGCCGCGGCAGCGTGCGCGTGGCGACGTTGCCGTAGGTCAGGTTGAGCGCCTGGTCGGTGATTCGGTAGGAGGTCTCATCCCACCCGGGCTCGCGGATGTCGTTCTGGTTGTTGTTCTGCGTCGACTCGCCCGCCTCGAACAGCAGGCGGTTGGTCGCCGGGTGCGTCCAGTTGAGACTGGCCGTGTAGTTCGGGTTGTACTGATGCGGACCGCCGGCTTCCGGCGTCAGACGGGTGCCGGTGGTCAGCAGGTTGAACCGGCAGTTGCAGTTCGGCTGGTGCGACGTCGACAACACGACCTTGTGCGTCTGGGCCACCTGCCAGGTGACGCGAACCGTCAGGTCTCTCGTGAAATCGTCGGTGTTCACGCGCCGGCTGAAATCGGGCTCGTAGAGCAACGACGCCGGCTGGCGAAGCTTGTTCCACTGCGTGCCGTCGACGTACTGCTGGTTCACGCCTTCGCGAGCCGAGGCGTAGAACCACATCTTGCTCTGCTTGATCGGACCGCCGAAGGCGACGCCGGTCTCGCGGAATTTCTTGAGCGACCCGACGCGATCGGGGTTGAGGTGCCGCGCAATCAATTTGTCATTGATGTTCTTGGTCTCCATCGCCGAATTCGAGAAGGCGAAGAGCCCGGTGCCCGAGAACATGTTGCCGCCATCGCGAGGCACCATCTTCAACTGCGTGCCGCCGAAATCCGCTTCGGCGTCGCCGCCAAACCCCGCCACCACTTCCTGGATGTTCAGCTGGCTGAAGACGAACACGCCGATGGTGATGCCCGGGATCTGCTGGTTGATGCCGTCGACGACCGGCTGCGCTTCAGGCGCGCCGTGCACGCTGAACCGCGTCTGCGTGCGGTCGTTGCCGCCGGCGCTGCGTTCGGCCGACGAGGTCAGGCTCGCGCCGGGGATGATCGCGTTGAGCAGTGCGAGGCGGCCGGTGCCCGGCAGCGCTTCGATGGTGTCGCGCTGGAACTGTGTCTGCGAGCCCGAGTTGCGGATGTCGACCACCGGCGCTTCGCCGGACACGGTGACCGTTTCCTCGAGGGCGCCGACGACCAGGTCGGCATTCACCGTCGCGGTGAACTGCGCCTGCAGCTCGATGCCGTCGCGCTTCAAGGTGTTGAAGCCGGGCAGCGTGAACGTGACCGTGTAGGGGCCGGGCCGCAGATCGACGATGCGATAGAGGCCCTGGGCATCGGTCACCGCCGAGCGGGACCCTTCGATGAGTGCCGGGCTGCTGGCTTCAACGGTCACGCCGGGCAGCACGCCGCCAGACGTATCCTTGACCAGCCCGGAGATGCTGCTCTGTGCCGATGCCGCCGCCGGCACTAACAGGAGCAGCGACGCGACCACGACGCATGCGAGTCTCTGTACGCCCATCGATCATCTCCACTCGTTGGTGGCCTTCCGAAGCTTTCCTTCGGCAGGCTGTTCGCTCAGCTCGATTCGGCCGCCCGTGATCGGGTCGGTGATGTTGGCGAGAATCCCGCCGGTGAATGCGCTCGGGGCGCCGGGCTCCGAGACGGTCAGGCCGCGTGCGCGATAGTCGGCGACCGCGGCCTTGATGTCGGGGACTTCGATGCCCCAGTGATTGAGACCGGCAGGCCGCTGCGCGTTGGCCTGCTGCAGCTCGACGAAGGTGTCGCGGCTCACCTGGATGTAGGCCGACATCAGCTCTCCCTGAGGGTTGGTGTTGCGCACCACCTCGCGAAAGCCCATCTTGTCGCCGTACCACTTCAGCGCTTCGTTGATGTTGGCGACGCTGACCGCCACGTGATTCATCCGGCCGATGGTCTTCGGCTGGCCCTGGGCGATCGCGACGTGCACCGCGGTGCCGACGAGAATGCCTGCGACGAACAACACCACACCGCGCATATCACGCTCCTTTGTCAGGACGAAGCTACTTGGCGGGTTCCGCCTTGAACGCGTCGGCGACGGCTTGCACTTCCGACGCCGCGTTCATCATCTCCATCAGGTCGGTGGTGATCGGCAGCGGCGCGAACGGGAGCTTATCGAGCGCGACCCACGGCCGGGTGTAGGTTTTCGGGTCGTCGATGGTGACCGTCAGCTCGAGGCGGCTTTCGTTGACGCGGTGCCACCGCTCCTCGACGCGCAGCTGATCGCTGTGTGGATTGCCGGCGTTGTCGAGCCAGGTGCGCTCGTCGGTGCCGTTCGAGTTGACCACGAAGGTGTAGTCATCCTCCCAGTGTCCAACCGAGTAGCCGTACCAACGGGGATCGGGATCCTCGGGCAGTTTGCGGCCATCGGTCCAGATCACGCGCCATCGCCGCTCCCACATGTGCAGCGCGTACACCGACACCGGCGTCTGGAAGAATTGCACCTGGCGCAGCTCGAAGAGCAGGTTGCGCGGAAAGCCGCTGGGATCACCCTTGGTCGAGAGCGGATCGTTGATCTCGGTCACCGACACCATCCGAACGCCGTCGCCCGAATGGTGCGTCTTGCTGACCATCTCGCCCCACGGCGTCAGCGGCGCCGGTGTGCCCCGGGCGCCGCGCGCGCCGATGCCGCCGCGCGCCGTGTCCCACAATCCGGTGAGATCGCGCTTGGGCGCGGGCCGCGGCGCGGCCGGCTCCGCGGGCAGCCGGTTCAGACCGGGATAGTTCCATGTCGGGATCGGACCGTCCGCCGGCGCCGGTCCGGGCTGGGCGTTGGCCGTCGACGTGACGAGGAAGGCTGCGAGTGATGCGCCGGCAAGAAGAGACAGTCGAGTGAACATCGCGTCTCCTACAGCGTCCGGCCGTCGGCCAGGGTCACCGTCTTGAGCCGCCCGACCGGCGCACCGCTCTTGACCGGCGTCACCAGCACGGTCACCTGGTCGCCAGGCTTGAACGTCCGGCGCGCGTAGCCGCGCGAGGCGATGTCGGTGGGATTCCCGAGCTCGAGATTCCAGACAGTCGACGCACCGCTCGCGTCTTTCACTTCAACTTTCAGAAAGCAGTGCGGATTGGCCCAGAGCCATTCCGTCACGCTGCCCTTGACCGTCACCTCCTTGGCGTTGTCGAAACTCGCACCGCCATGGTGGGCAAGAAGGGAAGCAGAGAACATGACTACCGCGATGGCCGAGAGAACGAGGCCGCGAGTGAGGTGCTTCACAAGCCATCTCCTGGGTGTTGTGTCGTGATGATGAAGGAAGGGGACCCGGGGGAGCTTATATCACGGCTCTAGGCTCTGGGCTCTAGGCTTTAGCGAAAAAAGACTGAAAACCGAGAGCCTGAAGCCTAGAGCCGAGAGCCTTACTTCGGCGGCGTCGAGGGTGCGGGCCTGGTGAATCGCGCGGCGTCGATTCGCGGGTTCGCCTGGATGTCGCTCAGCTCGAACCGCGAGCGTCCATCGAGCCAGGTCACCGTGAACTTGAACGGCAGCTTCACGCCGGCGACGTCGCGATAGTCGCTGTAGTCCACCCGCTGGACGATGCGGCCCACCGGCGAGTTGCCCCAGTGAATCATCCGTCGCAGCAGGCCGGTCTCCGCGTCGAAACAGAGCGTGGCGGTGCCGTTGCCGGCGATGTTCCCCTGCAGGACGACGACGTCCTTGTCATCGATCTGCGTCGGATAGCCGACGCGCAGCGCGGTGAGCGCCTGCTTCAGGCGCGCCGGGAAAAACGCCAGCACCTCGAGCTTCACGCCTTCGAGGTCCGTACCGGTCAGCGGCATCAGCGGCAGCGGCCGGTCGGTGAGCGGCGCCGCCATCCATCCGGCGGCAGGCGTGATCACCGTGGTGGTGTCACCCGACAGCGAGTGCACGATGGTCGCGCGCTGCGCCTGGTTGGTGGCGTAAATCTCCACCGGCACCTTGTCGGCATCGTCAAACCCGAGATAACTGCCCTTGGCGGAGAGGGTGGTGAGGGCGGCGGTGCGCTGCGCGCCGCCGGACGCCTGGATGTACTTGTCGAACACTTCGTCGGCGGTCGGCTGTCCCGGGGCCTGGGTGATCGGCTCGCCCGGTTCTTCGGGCGGCGGGCTGCTATAGAGCAGGTCGAGGCTCGGCATCACCTGCGGCTTCGAGTTGCCGCGATGGCAGGTGAAGCAGGTGACCACCGGCCGGCCGCCGAAGTTGGTCGTGTTGATGGTGTTCATCATCGCGATCATCCGGCGCGCCTGCCGCTTGAGCGCGTTGTCGTCGGCGTACTTCGCCCAGTCGCCGCCGCTCTCGCTGGTGTGGCAGTCGGTGCAGTTCAATCCGGTCGACGAAGAGAAGAATCCCATCGTCCCCATGAACTGATCGACCGGGATGCCTTTGAGCACCTGGACGTTCTTGAACGCTTCGTCCGACATCTGCGGCCGATCGCCGGCGGGCGCGGCGGGACGAGCCGGCGCGGCACCCTGCCCGAACACGGTCACCGTGAAGAGCCACGCGGCCGCCGTGGTGGCAATTGCCGCAAGAGGAGTGCGACTCGTTCGAATCGACATTGCCGGAATCCTTTTATGAAGAGAAGACGGCGTCACGTGCGAAGTCGTTTAGAAGCGCAGGAGTCTGGTGATCTTTACCGCGAACGAGCGATTCTGCAAGGCCGGAAAGGTGCCGATGGCGGTGTCGCGGCCGTCGCTGTAGACGACGAACAGCTCGCTGCCGGGAATGTAGTCCCATCGCATGCGGACGCTGGAGCTGAGCGTGTGCGCGCTCGGATTGAATTGCGTCAGGCTGCTGAACTGCATGCGCGCCGACGGCGCCACGACGACGCGGGTGCCAAGCAGCCGCGCCGTGAAGCTGCCGTAGGGCAGGTCGATCCAGTTGAAGCTGAGCGTCGGCTCCATCGCCACATGTGCGGAAAATCCCACGCGCCCGCTGTAGCTCACCGTCGTCCGCGTGCCGTTGTAGAAGGAGCCGTGTGAGGTCGCGAACGTCCCCGACACCTTGCGCTGGGTCGCGAGGTGGTACTCGGCATTGACCGTGTTGTAGAGATACGGACCGGCGGGCACGATTACCCCGGGCGCGATCGCGAAGTTGAACGGCAGTCGCTCGAAGCGCCGGTTGGCGGAGAAGCGAAGCTCCTCGCTGCTGTTGAACTCGATGTTGAACGATCCGGTCAGCGTGCGGTCCTGCATCTCGCGCTCGTGCGCGTCGCTGATGTATTCGAGATCGCCGGTCCAGACCAGGCGGCGGATCGCGCCGCTCTTCATCCGCGGGCTGAAGCGGGCGGTCGCCGAGCTCAGGGCAAAGTCGGTGCGGCGCACGAACCCGACCTCGGGATTGAAGTTGCCGCCGACGACCACGCGATCGAGCTCCAGGCCGTAGCGATCGCCGCCGTAGTTGAAGCGCGTGCGGTAGCTGGTGTCATCGGCGCGGCGGCCGGGCGTCGAGGTGCGGGTGAAATAGAGGTTGGCCTGCACGTTCTGAAAGAAGCGCAGGTCGGCGTCGGCTCCGGCCGTACCGCTTTGTTCGACGCCGGCGACGGCAGGAAATCGTCCGGTGCTGATGATGCCGACACTGCTCCGGCGGAGGATGTTGCGCTTCACCCGCACGGCTGAAAAATTCGTCGTCACCGCACCGGCCGATGCCTTGTCGCCGGTGGTAATCGTCAGCGCGCCGATGTCGTAGCGCCCCGCCTTGCCCGAGACGCGCCCGCCGGCGATCACCGGCACCGACTGCCCGTTGCTGAGACCGATCCGCCGGCTGAAGAACATCACCGGCGTGATGCCGTTGGCGTTCTCACTCGACTGGCCGCCGAAATCGAAGATGCCCTGGCCCTCGAGAAAGAAGTCGCGCTTCTCGGGAAAGAACAGGCTGAAGCGGGTCAGGTTGACCTGCTGCTGGTCTTCTTCGACCTGCGCGAAGTCGGTGTTGATCGTCAGGTCGGCGGTGAGGCCGCGCGTCAGGCCGTACTTCACGTCGAGCCCGGCGTTGGGCTTGACGTCGTTCTCGAACGGGACGCGCGCGATGCGGTCGGTGGTTACCGAGGACGCGGCGTACGGCTTCAGCTCGAGGTTCATCGACTGCTGTGGCGTCTCGAGCCCGACGAGCGTCGCCGCGACGCCCATCTGCGCGACGCCGCCAGTGCCATACGACGGCGGCACCGGCGTCACGAACGACACTTCGTTCTTCCAGCGGACGATGCGGCGGACGTTGACGCCCCACACCTGCGGTCCCGCGCCGCGGTAGCGCAGCGACTTGAACGGGATCACCATCTCGAGCGTCCAGCCCTGCTCGAAGCGCGCCGTCTTCACGTCCCACACGGTGTTCCAGTTGTCGTTCTGCGATCCGTTGGTGATCGCCTGGTCGCGAAGCGCGCCGATCGGGTTGGTCTGGAACGAGAAGCCGCTGCGCCGATCGCGGAAGGTGTCGAGGGTGATGACGATGGTGTCGTTGAAGGAGAAGATGTTCTGGTTGTCGCGGCGCAGCTCGTTGCCGGCGATGCGCTCGGGATGGCTGTCGAAGGCGCGCGCCGCGAAGTAGACGTTGGTGTCGTCGAACAGGATCCAGACGTCGGTCGGCTCGGTGGCCGCTTCGCCTTCGCGCGGCACCTGCTGGATGAATCCGCCGATGCCCGGCACCTGCGCATAGATCTCATCGTCCAGTCGCCCGTCGAGCTCGAGCGGACGATCGAGACGCACCGCGCGCAGCACCGCGTGACCTTTTTCGTCGCGGGTGAGCGTCGCCGGGGCGACCGGAGGCACCATGCCGTCAACGAGATCGAGGGTGCTCTGCGCCGATGCGGGCGCGGACAGAACTATGGCGAGCAGGAAAAGAGCGAGCGTACGAATCATGCGCGGGACCGGTTACCGCGCAGGGCAGGGGTCTGGCAGCTGGCGCCACGACTCCACGTCGATCACGACCTGGTTATAGAGGGGATCGCGGCGGGCGTCGGAGATCGGCGCCTGCGGATTGGCGCCGCCGATGCGGATGCGGCCCCCCGCGATCTTCACGCCGCCGGGTTCGCCGAGCTGTCCCGTGCGCACCAGGCCGGTGACTTCGACCATCGATCCTTCATGCAGCTTGATCTCGTTGAGCACTTTCTTTGCGCCCGAGAGGCGGAAGCGCCGTCCCGGCTCGACGTCGGATCGGACCGGCTCATGTTCGGGGCTCTGGGCCACAATGAACGTCCGGCCCTTCGCGCACCCGGGGATCGAGATGCGCGTGGAGTCCTTCGGGATCTTTTTCTCCTGCGCGTGCAGCACCGAGGCGGAAAAGAGAGCTAGCGCCAAGAGTATGAAAACCTGCATCGACACAGTGTACCCGGCCGGGGCTGAATGTTAGAGCGCGAGGTCGTCGTGGTCGGGGCGGGGCCGGTCGGGCTGACCGCGGCGCTGGCCGTCCGTGCGGCCGGCCGGCGCGTGACCATCGTCGAGGCGGGTGCATCCGATCGGATCAGGCCCGGCAGCCGCGCGATTTTTCTGCACCGGCACACCCTGGAAATCCTGGATCGGATCCGCCCGGGCCTCGGTCATGCCCTCAGCGCGCACGGTCTCGGCTGGTCTACGAAGCGGACGCTTTATCGCGGCCGCGAGGTGTTCAGGCGAACGTATCCGCCACCGCCGCCACATGCCCTGCCCGCCGCCACCAGCCTGCCGCAGGTTGTGACCGAGCGGGTGCTGCAGGACGCGTGCGTCGAGGCCGGGGTCGAGTTCGTCTGGAGCAGTGAGGTCACGAACGCAACGGTTGAAGCGGGAACGGTGCGCCTCGTAGGCAGCAGCGGACCGATCGCCAGCGCGCGATATGTGATCGGCGCCGACGGCGCGCGCTCCGCGGTGCGCGAATCAGCCGGGCTGCATCTCGAAGGACCTCGTACTTCGAATGCCTTTGTGATCGTCGACACCGCCGAGGATGCGCATCATCCGCTGCCGCTCGAGCGAGTGTTTCATTACGAGCATCCGGCGGTGGCATTTCGCAATGTGCTGTTCGTGCCGTTCGCGGGGCACTGGCGCGTCGACCTGCAGTGCAAGGCCGATGACGACCCCGAAGACTTTAGCGGCGTCGACGGCGTGCGCCGCTGGCTGCCGCTGGTGATGCCGGCGAAATATGCGGACCGTGTGACCTGGGTGTCGACCTATGTGTTCCGCCAGGCGATCGCCAACGCGTTCGTCGATCCGGCGAGGCGCATGCTGCTGGCCGGCGAGGCCGCCCACGTTTTCGCGCCCTTCGGTGCCCGCGGCCTGAACTCGGGAGTTGCCGACGCATTCGTTGCCGCGAAAGCCATCGATAACGCGCTGCGCGCCGAGGCGTCCGGAGCCTCAGGCGCTCCCGCTGCCGCCGCAGCGTTCATCGACGAGTTCGCCGAGTCACGCCACGCCGCCGCCGAGCGTAACCGCGCCGCCTCGTCCACCGCGCTCACGCACCTGCTTGCCAGCTCGCCCGTCACCCGCCTAACCCGCCGCGCCGCCGCCACACTCGCGCCACTGATGCCGTCCGCCTGCCGCTGGCTCGACGCAGCACCCTACGGTCCGCCGTTAGGCGAAGCCGATGCGGATGGGATGCATTACTAGGTGGACGCTTGTCGGTGCGATCTCTCTTACGCCTGTCGGTGCGATCGGGTCTGGCGACTGTCCGTGCGATCTCTTCTTACGCTTGTCGGTGCGATCGGGTCTGACGGTTGTCGGTGCGATCGCGTCTGACGATTGTCCGTGCGAACTCTTCTTACGTTTGTCGGTGCGATCGGGTCGGACGATTGTCCGTGCGATCTCTTCTTACGTTTGTCGGTGCGATCGGGTCTGACGATTGTCCGTGCGTCTCTTCTTGCGCTTGTCGGTGCGATTGGCTCTGGCGGTTGTCCGTGCGATCTCTTCTTACGCTTGTCCGTGCGATTACTTCTGACGATCGTCGGTGCACCGACGAACGAAGTCGCGATCGCACCGACAAGCGAAGTGTGATCGCACCGACCAGCGAAGAACGACCGCACCGACCCGCGAAGAACGATCGCACCGACCCGCGAAGAATGATCGCGCCGACCAGCGAAGAACGATCGCACCGACCCGCAAAGAACGATCGCACCGACCCGCGAAGACCGATCGCACCGACCCGCGAAGACCGATCGCACGACCGGCGAAGCGGTGATCGCACCGACAAGCGAAGGAGCGATCGCACCGACAAACGTCAGACCGATCGCACCCCTACGCGAGCAGGTACTCGCGAACTTCGGGATCTCGAAAACGCCAGAGGACGTTGTCGATGAAGTAGTGGTGGATGTTGATGAAGAGCATCGCCGCGGTGAAGAAGAAGAACATCTGCCACGAGTTGTAGGTACCCAACAGGTTGTCGAAGCTGTTGGGCAGGAACTCGAAGAACAGCCACCCGGCGAGCACCACGCCGACGATCACGATCGTCGCCTGGACTTCGCGGTTGGGGACCTTCTTCAGCCGCGTGTCTTCCATCTTGTAGACGAACGCCAGGTACTGCAGCGAGTGGAAGAGCGGCGTCAGCAGGAAGTAGAACTCGTACTGGCGCGTCTGCGGCAGCCACCAGATGTAGAGCGCCACGAAGGGCGCGAGCAGGTTGAGGCTCGGCGTCTGGCCGGTGTCGCGGTAGTTGACGTAGAAGACCCTGTACACGATCAGGCAGAAGCCGGCGCCGACGAGGAGCAGTGAGATGGGACCGGCGATGTCGGGCAGGTCGAGCGTGTGGTACTTGAAATTCGAGAAGACGCTCTCCGATCCACTGATGTTGCTGTAGACGAAGTTCATCCCCCAGATGCTGAGCAGTCCCCACTTGGTGAGGTCGCGCTGCTGCTTCGACATCTTGTAGCCGTCGAAGTGCGCGTAGACCATCATGCAGCCGAACACCTGCTTGGTGTAGTGCCAGCCGACGGTGAAGATCATCACGTTGAAGACGGCGGTGAAGAGCACGTCGCCGAGTCGCGGTCCGGACAGTACGCCGGCGTTGGCCCCCAACGGTGCCAGGGCGCCGCGCAGGTTCGACACGATCGGGAGACTCCCGACCGGCACCGCGAAGTAGAAGTAGGCGAGGACGAACACGGCGGTCATCAGCAGCGGGACAGCGATCAGCTGCCACCAGTTGCGCAGGATGAACGACTGTCCACGGCTGTAGGCGAGCTTGTACGAGATCAGGAAGTGCGGATAGTTGACGATCAGCGACAGCGACGCGGTGGTGACGGTGAGATTCTTGAAATGCTGGTCGACCGCCCAGCTCGCCCTGAATCCCTGCACGCCGATCATCACCATCCACACCAGGATGCTGGCGCCGCCGAGCAGCCAGAAATCGAGGAAGCGCGTGGTCAGGACGCGCGCCGGCACTTGCCCGCCCCGAGCGGAGTCGAGGGGCGCGTCGCGGGCGCCGTCGACGAGCGGGCGTGATCCGGAGGCGCTAACGGCCGTGCTCACGGGAGAAGTGTAACAGGATAGGCTTGATCGATGACCTCGCGACGCGCCCAACCCGTGTTTCTGTTCGATCTCGACGGCACGCTCGTCGACAACGTCTACCAGCACGTGCTCGCATGGCGTGAAGCGCTCGAAGGCGAGGGCATCGCGTTGTCGGTGTGGCGGATCCACCGCCGCATCGGGATGAGCGGCGGATTGCTGGTCAACGCGCTGCTGCGCGAAAGCGGATGTCAGTTGAGCGACGAGCAGATCGAGCGCGCGCAGCGGCGCCACTCCGAGGCTTACCGCAAGCTGAGCGACAGCATGAAGCCGCTGCCCGGCGCGCGCGAGCTGCTCGCACACCTCACCGAAGCGGATGTGCGGTGGGCGATTGCCACCAGCGGCCGTCTCGATAACGCGCGACCGGCGCTCGAGGCGCTCGGCGTCGCCAAGACCGCGACGGTGATCACCCGCGACGAAGTGGATCGCGCCAAGCCGGATCCGGATCTCTTCATCGCTGCCGCCGAGCGCATCAAGGCGCCGATCGAAACGGCGATCGTCGTCGGCGACAGCGTGTGGGATCTGCTCGCGGCGCGCCGCGCGGGCGCGCTCGGTGTCGGCTTGCTGTCAGGCGGATACGGACAGGACGAGCTCGAACGGACCGGAGCCTACCGCGTGTATCAGGATCCCGCGGATCTGCTCCGGCACCTAGACGAAGTCGGCGTGAGGTAGCTACTTAGTCTCGCTAAAAATCAGCTTCGCGTCTTCGCGCACGCGCAGCTCGATCGGCATCGGCTCGTAGCCGGCATACTTCGCCGGCGTCTTCCACGCCTTGACCACGTCTTCGACGGTTTTGCCGGCCTTCTTCTGGTCCTGCACCATCTTCACGAACTCCTGCACGTAGGAGATGAACTCGCGCAGCTCGGCGCGGCTGGTGGTCTGCGGCCAGTGGCCGTTGACGATCTTCTCCACGTTCGCGGAGTCGGCGAAGTTGGCGGCCTTGGTGAGAGTGGCGACGTATTCCACGCCGCTCCCGCCGTTGTTCGAATCCATTCCCGGCAGGCCCTTGTTGGCAAACACGTCAGCCATGTGCAGCACGCGGGCGGTGGGGAAGAAGACCATCGCGTCGCCGTTGGTGTGGGCGCGGCCGAAGTAATACAGCTCGATGCGATCGGCGCCATTGCCGATCGTCATCTTGTCCTTGAAGGTTTTCTTCGGCAGGTTGTGACCCTGGTGCTGCGCGAAGATGTTCGGCGCCGGACCGGTCGGCGGCACCGCCACGAACGAGGCGGGACGCATCGCCGCCATGTTGGTCTTGGTGTTCTCGTGGGCGACGACATCGACAGTCGCCGGGAACTCGACGTTGCCGCTCACGTGATCGCCATGCGTATGCGTGTTGATGATCATCGTCACCGGCTTATTGGTGAGCGTCTTGATCTTCTCGAGCAGCGGCTGGCCCCACCCGGGGTTCTTGGTGTCGACGACGGTGACGCCGTTGGCGGTGATGAAGACCGAGGTGTTGCCGCCGCCGGCGGGCAGCGCGCGCAGCACGTAGAGGTTGTCCGCGAGTTTCTCGACTTGGATGGCCGACGCCGACGGAGCGGGCGGCTGCTGAAGGGCCGCGGCGGTCAGCGAAAGGGCGCCGAATACCAGCAGGGCCCCCAGGACAATCTGTCTCTTCATCACGGCCTCCGTCTCAAAAGACGGGGAATCATACCGTTTTCCCGTCCAGCTTCCCATTTAGTGGAAGAAAAGGTTCCCGTGGAGCTTGAAACGGCCGGCAAGGGTTGTGAATATGGTTCAGTGCATGATTAAGGTCGAGCTTCACAGTCATACCGCGGACGACCCGCTAGACAGCATTCCCTACACGACAACAGAGTTAATCGATCGCGCCGCGGCGCTCGGGTATGGCGCGCTGGCGGTGACGCTGCACGATCGGCAGCTCGACGTGCGTCCGCTCGAGAGCTACGCGATGGAGCGCGGCATCGTGCTCATCCCCGGCATCGAGCGCACCGTCGAGGGGCGTCATGTGCTGCTGCTCAATTTCGAGCGCGGCGCCGAGGACGTCCAGACGTTCGAGGATATCCGTCGCCTGAAGGCCGAACAGCCGGGACTGGTGATCGCGCCGCATCCATTCTTTCCCGCGGGGATGTCGCTGCTCGGACGCATCAACGAGCACGCCGACGTGTTCGACGCGGTCGAGTGCAACGCGATGTACACCTCGTCGCTCAACTTCAATCGCCTGGCGGAGCGGTGGGCGAGGCGTCACGGTAAGCCGATGGTCGGCAACGGCGACGTGCACCGGCTGGAGCAGTTCGGCTCGACCTATTCGCTCGTGGACGCGGAACCGAATGCCGCTGCGATCTGCACCGCGATTGCCGCCGGCCGCGTGACCGTCGTCAGCCGGCCGCTCTCGTGGTCCACCGCCGTCGGCGTGATGGCCAGCCTCTACTGGACCAAGTATTTCGGCGGCGAAACGCGCACGTCGCAGCCCTCGCAGGTTCCCGCCTAGATCTACGCTCAACTTGGGCTAACCTTCTGTTAGCCCATGTCCGTGACCGCTCCCGCTCTTTCTCTGACGCAGCTGCTGCACGCGATTCTCACCAGCCGCGTCTATGACGTGGCGCGCGAGACGCCGCTCGATCGGGCGCCGATCCTCTCGCGCCGCCTCGGCAACTACGTGCTGCTCAAGCGCGAGGATCTGCAGCCGGTCTTCAGCTTCAAGCTGCGCGGCGCCTACAACAAGATTGCGCACCTCACCGTCGAAGAACGCGGGCGGGGCATCATCACCGCCAGCGCCGGCAACCACTCGCAGGGCGTCGCCTTCTCGGCGCGCAAGCTCGGGCTCCGCGCGGTGATCGTGATGCCGCAGACGACGCCGTCGATCAAGGTGGATGCGGTGAAGGGGATGGGCGCCGAAGTGGTGCTGGCGGGCGACAGCTACGCCGATGCCAAGGCGCACTGCGACACGTTAGTCGCCGAGACCGGGATGACCTTCATTCATCCCTTCGACGATCCGCTGGTGATCGCCGGGCAGGGGACGATCGGCGCCGAGATCCTGCGGCACAGCCAGGACATGCTCTCGGCGGTGTTCGTGCCGATCGGCGGCGGCGGCCTGATTGCCGGCATCGCCGGGTATCTCAAGATGCTGCGGCCCGACGTCAAGGTGATCGGCGTCGAGCCGTTCGAGGCCGACGCGATGTACCAGTCGGTTGCCGCCGGCCGGCGCGTGCGCCTCGATCACGTCGGCATCTTCGCGGACGGCGTCGCCGTGCGCGAGGTCGGCGAGATCACCTTTCCGATCGTGCAGGAGGCGGTGGACGAGATCATCCGCGTCTCCAACGACGAGGTGTGCGCGGCGATCAAGGACATCTTCGACGAGACGCGGACGGTGATGGAGCCGGCCGGGGCACTCGCCGCCGCGGGGCTCAAGGCCTGGGTCGAGCGCGAGGGCGTGCGCGGCCAGTCGCTGGTCGCGGTGCTGAGCGGCGCCAACATGAACTTCGACCGGCTGCGATTCGTGGCCGAGCGCGCCGAAGTGGGTGAAGCGCGCGAAGCGCTGCTGGCGGTGACAATTCCTGAGCGCGCCGGCGCGTTCCGCGAATTCTGCGCCGCGATCGGCCGCCGCGTGGTCACCGAGTTCAACTACCGGTTGAGCGATCGGCGGCAGGCGCACATCTTCGTCGGCATCGCCACCAAATCGCGCGAGGATGCGGCGGCGCTGGCCGCGCAGCTCAATGCGAGCGGATACGAGACCGCGGATCTCACCGACAACGAGATGGCCAAGCTCCACGTGCGCCACATGGTCGGCGGCCACGCCCCCGACGTGCGCCACGAGCGCCTCTGCCGCTTCGAGTTTCCCGAGCGGCCAGGCGCCTTGACCGATTTTCTCGACAAGCTCGGCGGACGCTGGAACATCAGCCTCTTTCACTACCGCAACCACGGCGCCGACTTCGGGCGCGTGCTCGCCGGCTTCGAGGTTGAAGAGCGCGACCTGGCGACCTTCCGCGAATTCCTCGAAGGGCTCGGCTATCCGTACACGACCGAATACGACAACCCCGCCTACCGATTCTTCCTGGGATAGTTCGATCTCCCCGATGTCGCACGAGGAGTTCATGCAAGCGGCGCTCGATCAGGCGCGGCGCGGGCTCGAGTCAGGCGAAGTGCCAATCGGCGCCGTGATCGTCGTCAACGGCGAGATCGTGGCGCGCGCCTACAACCGGCCGATTACCTCTGTCGATCCCACTGCGCATGCCGAAGTGATTGCGCTGCGCGCGGCGGCGAAAGCCACCGGCAACTATCGCCTCACCGACGCGAGCGTCTACGTCACGCTCGAGCCGTGCCTGATGTGTGTCGGAGCGCTCGTGCATGCGCGGGTGCGCGAGGTGATCTACGGCGCCGTCGAGCCGAAGACCGGCGCGCTGGTGTCGTCGATGCGCGCGCTCGAGACGCCGGGGTTGAACCACCGCTTCGCGTATGTCGGCGGTGTGCTCGAAGAAGAATGCCGCGGCCTGGTGCAGCAGTTCTTCCGCGCGAAGCGACAGAAAGGCGGGCCGTAAAGGCCCGCCCCGCATCAAGAGATACCGCCCCGCATCAAGAGATATACGGGATCGTCTGCGGACCCTGCGGCAACACGCACAGCGTCGCATCAGGCCCTGCCGCGTGCAGCGCCTCCCTCACAGCTTTCCCGACATCTTCTATAGGCGTGAGATGCGCCTTCCGGAGATCGTCCGGGCCCAGGCCACTCGTCTTGATGAGGACGCGCGCCTTCGTGAGGATCTGCGCCTGGATCTGCACCTGCCACTGGTCGGGCGCGGAGTAGCCGGGCGCGCAGATCATCTCGAGCAGGCCCGCGGGATCGGGGCGTGCCGCCAACACCTCGCCGTAGCTGCCGTGATTGGGCAGGCCATCGCGGCATTCCGCCGCCGCGATGACCGTCCCTCCCGGCTTGACGATCTTCGCCGCCGCTGACATCCCTTTCACTGCCTGATAGAGGTTCTGATCCAGCGGGTAGCCTGAGTTGCTGGTGAGCACGACATCGAAGGCGGCCGGCACTGCGCGCATCGCGGTGTCCTTGGCGTAGGCGCAGGCGGTGCGGTGCTCCTCGAGTAGATCGCCGGCGAACACCGCCGTGATTTTCTGATCGCGATTGAGCGTCACGTCGATCGAGAACGTCACCGGCAGCATCCGCGCGATCTCGCGCACGTCGTCATGAATCGGATTGCCCTCGGTGATGCCCCAGGTCGCGTTCGGATGGCCGATGCGCGCCGCATCGTGCAGGGTCATCACCGTCTCGAGGCCGGCGAGGCCCGGTGCCACCATCTTCGGACCGCCGCTGAAGCCGGCGAAGAAGTGCGGCTCGACGAATCCGGTGGTGATGCGGACGTCGGCGTTCAGCCACGCGCGATTGAGATACACGGGGACGCCGGTGCTGGTCGTCCCGACGTGCTGCAGCACCGACGCATCGCGGCTGTTGTGATTGATCACCCGGCATCGCGAGACGATCTCGCGCCCGAGCATGCGTTCGAGCTCCTCGGGCGTGTTGACGCGATGCGTGCCGGTGGCGATGAGGATGGTGACATCGTCCATGCGCACGTCCGGAAGCTCGGCGAAGAGCGCCTCCAGCGTGTCGCGCCGCGGCTGCGCGCGGGTGATGTCGCAGACCGAAATGGCGATCGTCTGGCCGGCCCGCACCAGTTCGCGCACCGGCGGCCGCCCAATCGGCGCCCGCATCGCCTCGCGCAGCGCGGCATGCGCATCGGGGACTGGCGGATGGAACACCGGTTCGATGACCGTGAGCCGATCATCGGGGACGTCGACCTCGAGTCCCTCGGTTCCATAATCCAGTCGCAGTTTCACGGCGCCGGAGTGTACCATCTGGCCCCAACCATCATGTGGACGCACAACTATCAGCCGGTCGGCGGAAGTCTCGGCATGTCGGCCGTCGTCGCCGCCGTGCCGATCGTCGTGCTGTTCATCATGCTTGGCGTGTTGCGCAAGCCGGCGTGGATGGCGGCGCTCGCGGCGCTGGCGTCGGCGTTGATCGTCGCGCTCGGCGTCTACGGGATGCCGGTGAACCTCGCGCTCATCTCCACCGTCTACGGCGCGGCCTACGGACTGTTTCCGATCGCGTGGATCGTCTTCACGTCGATCATGCTCTACCGCCTCGCGGTCGACACCGGCAAGTTCGAGATCATCAAAGACTCGGTCGGCGGCCTCACCGACGATCGCCGCCTGCAGGCGATGTTCATCGCCTTCTCGTTCGGCGCGTTCATCGAGGGCGCAGCCGGCTTCGGCGCGCCGGTCGCCGTGTCGGGCGCGATGCTCGCCGGCCTCGGCTTCTCTCCGTTCTACGCCGCCGGCATCTGCCTGCTCGCCAACACCGCGCCGGTCGCCTTCGGCTCGATCGGTATTCCGGTGACGACGCTCGCGGCGGTGACCGGGCTGCCGGTGGCGCCGCTCAGCGCGATGGTCGGACGGCTGTGCGCGATGATCTCGGTCTTCATCCCCGGCTATCTGATCGTGGTGATGGCGGGGCCGCGCCGTGCGCTCGAAGTGCTGCCGGCGATTGTCGCGTGCGGGTTGTCGTTTGCGGGCGTGCAGTTCTACGTCTCCAACTACATGGGCCCTGAGCTCACCGACATCCTCAGCTCGCTCACCTGCATCATCGTCATGGTCGCGGTGTTGAAGCTGTGGAAGCCGAAGACCATTCTGCGGCTCGACGGCGATCAGCCGGTGACCGTGGCGATGGCGCGGCACACCCCGGGCGAGGTGCTGATGGCGTGGGTGCCGTACCTGCTGCTGGTGGTGTTCGTGCTGGCGTGGGGCGAGCCGCAGATCAAGCTGGCGCTCGACCGCTGGACGCACAGCCTGCTGCCGTCGTTCCTGCCGGTGAGCCAGGCGCTCAACGGTCTGAACGTGCCTGGCCTGCACAACGTGATCACCCGCATCCCGCCGGTGACGCCGCGGCCGCAGCCGTATGCGGCGGTGTTCGCGTTCAACTGGCTGACCGCGTCGGGCACGGCGTGCCTGATGGCGATCTTCGCCACCGCGCTGGTCCTGCGGGTCAGTCCAGGACGGCTGGGCGGCCTGTATGTCGCCACGTTCAAGCAGTTGAAGTTTGCGATCCTGACGATCGCCTCGATGCTCGGCCTGGCCTATCTGATGAACTACTCGGGGATGACATCGACGCTCGGCCTCGCGCTCGCGGGGAGCGGCTCGGCGTTTCCGTTCTTCAGCGCCACCGTCGGCTGGCTCGGCGTGTTCCTGACCGGAAGCGACACGTCGGCGAACGCGCTGTTCGGCAATCTCCAGGTGGTCACGGCCAACGCACTCGGTTTGAATCCCATCCTCACCGCGTCGGTGAATTCAGCCGCGGGCGTGATGGGGAAGATGATCTCGGTGCAGAGCATCGCGGTGGCGGTGGCGGCGACCGGCATGACCGCCGCCGACGAGAGCCGCCTCTTCCGCTTCACCATCAAGCACAGCGTCTTCCTGATGGTGATCATGGGCCTGGTATCGCTCCTCTACGCATACGTCTTTCCCGGTTACGTGCCCGCCGTCGCTCCGCAATAACCTCCCGCCGCCGGGTGCGCCGGGGCAACGCGGTATAATTACGGGCTCACCACGAGGAGAGGTACCGAAGTGGTCGTAACGGGGGCGCCTCGAAAGCGTCTTGTCGGGTAACCGGCACGTGGGTTCGAATCCCACCCTCTCCGCCAACCTTCGCTCACGCGTCGAAAGTTGCCACCCCAGCCGCGTGCACAATCGCTTGACATCCCCCTGCCGAAGGCATAATTTGCGCTGCTGAGTGTTATAGGTCGGAGAGATCCGGCCGGAGGACTGCAAATGCGAACTGTAGCGCGCAACATGGCGTGGGTTCTTCTGGCGGCCTGGGTCGCTGGAGTGACTGTCGGCGGCCAGCAAACCGTTCCGGGATTGAAAGTCGACGATCGGAGCATCGGCGGCGTTGTCGTCAACAGCAACGGCGGCAAGCCTGAAGCGGGCGTCTGGGTGATTGCCGAGACCAAGTCGTTGAAGGCACCGTTCCGCAAGATCGTCGTCACCGATGATCAGGGACGATTCCTGGTGCCGGACCTGCCGAATGGCGCAGGCACCTACGAGCTCTGGGTGCGCGGCTACGGGTTGAAAGACTCGGAGCGCGTCAAAGGTGCGCGCGGCGCGAGCCTCAAGCTGCAGGTGGCCAACGCGGCCACGCCGCAGGAAGCGGCGAAGATCTATCCCGCCAGTTACTGGACCTCGATGATCCAGGCGCCGCCGATGAGCGAGCTTCCGGCCAAGTTCAAGAGCCAGGACGAGTGGCTCGCTACGCTGAGAAACGGCTGCAACCACTGCCATGCGCTCGGCATGCCGCAGACCCGCATCTACACCACCGCGAAAGACTGGGACGCGATGTTCCTGCGCGCGCAGTCGATGCACCGCGAGCTCGACGGCATGGGCAAAGCGGTCGTCGAGAAGATGCTCGCCGACTGGGGCACCCGCATTGCCGCCGGTGAAGTGCCGCCCGCGCCGCCGCGCCCGACCGGCATCGAACGCAATGTCGTGATCTCGCAGTGGGATTGGGGCTTCCCGCAGTCCTTCGTGCACGACCTGATCTCGACCGACAAGCGCAATCCGTCGCTCTATCCGTACGGCAAGGTCTACGGCGTGGATCGCACGGGCGGCGGCCGGTTGCTGGTGCTGGATCCGGTAGAGAACAGCGTCAGCGCCCTCCAGGTGGAGCCGCGCAGCAAGGCGCACGGCTACTCGCTGACCAAGGACTACTATCACGGCGCCGAAGAGAACCAAGCCTATACCGGGGAAGACGCGGAATGGATGGCCAGCCCGCACAACCCGATGTTCGACGAGAAGGGCCGCGTCTGGATGACGACGCAGATTCGCGCCGGCGGCAAGGACTACTTCCCGTCATGGGCGAAGAAGACGATCGTCACCGGCACCAACGATCCGGCCGACGTCGACGCCGCTTACAACATGGTCGCTGCGCGCGGCAACAACATGCAGCTCGGCTACTACGACATCAAGACCAATAAATTCGTGTCGGTCGACACCGCATACAACACCCATCACCTGCAGCTCGATTGGCAGGGCCGGATCTGGACCGACGGCGGCGGTTCCGCGCTCGGTATGCTCGACACCAATAAGCTCGATTTCAACAACATCGAAGGCACCGAGGTCGGTGCGCAGAAGATGTTCGTGCGAATCGATCCGGCGACCAAGAAGATGATCCCGGGAACGGGCTACGGCGAGGCGGTCAGCCCGGTCGACGGCACCGTGTGGTATTCGTCGCCCAACCCCGCAACCGGCCCGGCCAACAAGATCTACATGGTCGATCCGAAGACGGAGAAGATTACCGACTACCCGATCCCTGCTCCGGGACGTTTCGCGCACGGCATTGACATCAGCTCGGATGGCAACGTGTGGACGTCACTCGGCAGCGGCCAGCTCGGTCGCCTCGACCGCAAGACCGGACAGTGGAAGTTCTGGGACAACCCCGGAGTGAAGTTCAAGGGCAGCGGCCCCGACACCGGTACCACCGACTTCCCGTACTACCTCTGGGTTGATCAGTTCAACGTCTCGGGCCTCGGCAAGGACGTCGTGTTCGTCACCGGCACCACCTCGGACGCGATGTTCATCTTCGATCCGAAGAAGGAAACCTTCCAGGTCTTCCGGATCCCGTACCCGATGCCGTACTACGCTCGTGGCCTGGATGGTCGTATCGACGACGCCAAGGCGGGTTGGAAGGGCCGTGGTCTCTGGATGACCTTCAGCTCGTACCTGCCCCGATTCACGGAAACGCGCTCGGGCAACGTGAATCACATGCAGTTCCGCCCCAATCCTTTGGCCAATTAGTGTTCAGGCTTTGGCACCAGAGACCGTCACGCCGCGCGTGGCGGTCTCTGGTGTGCGCGGGTTTCCTTTTCGCGGCCGCAAGTCTGGCCCACCTCACCGCGACTCCGGCTGCACCGCAGACGACAAACGACACCGCCGCAACCAGCGGACGCGTGCGCACCTACTACGTCGCCGCGGAAGAAGTCGAATGGGATTACGCCCCGCTCGGCAAGGACATGGAGACCGGCAAAGCGTTCGAGGGCGCGGCGCTGGCCTACACGCAGCCAGGACCCAATCGCATCGGACACATCTATCGCAAGGCGCTCTACCGCGAATACACCGACGCGACCTTCGCCACGCGCAAGCCACGCCTGCCGCAGGACGAATACCTGGGTTTGCTGGGACCGATCCTGCGCGCCGAAGTCGGCGAGACGATCAAGGTCGTGTTCAAGAACAACGCCTCGCGGCCGTTCAGCATGCATCCGCACGGAGTCTTCTACGAGAAGGCCTCGGAGGGGTCGATGTATGCCGACAACGTGCCGCACGATCAGAAGATCGGATCGATGGTGCCGCCGGGAGGGACGTTCACCTACGAGTGGGGCGTCCCTGAGCGCGCCGGGCCGGGCCCGGAGGATCCCAACTCGATCGTCTGGCTGTACCACTCGCACGTCGACGAGTACAAAGACGTCGCGTCAGGGCTGGTCGGCGCGATCATCGTGACTCGTCCAGGCCAGGCCAACGCCGACGGCACACCCAAGGACGTCGACCGTGAAGTGGTCGCGCTCTTCGCCGGCTTCAACGAAAACCAGAGCTGGTTCGTCGAGCAGAACGTCGCCGCTCACATCAGTGCCGCCGACCAGAAGACGCTCAACAAGCGAGATGCGCGGCTGGCCGAACCGCACGTCTACGTGAGTTTCCAGGGCAACGGGTTTGCCGAGACCAACTTCAAGTTCTCGGTCAACGGATATCTCTACGGCAACGGGCCGGTGATCACCATGAAAAAGGGCCAGCGGGTGCGCTGGTATCTGCTCGATGTCGGTGACGTGGTCAACTTCCACACCCCGCATTGGCTCGGCGGCAATGTGGTGACCTACCACCACACCCGCACCGACGTGTTCTCGATGTTGCCGGCGGGCATGGAGACCGCGGACATGGTTCCCGACACGCCCGGCCAATGGATCCTGCACTGCCAGGTCGACGACCACCATCAGGCGGGAATGCTCACGCGCTACGAGGTGCAGCCGTGAAGCGCCTGGTCCTCGCGGCATGTCTTCTCGCCATCGGCAGCCTGACCCAGCTCGCCGCGACGCCGATGCAGGATGCTGCCGCGGCCGCTGGACGCGAGCGGACCTACTACATTGCCGCCGAAGAGACCGAATGGGATTACGCGCCGCTCGGCGTCGACATGATGACCGGTGAGAAGTTTGCCGGAACGGCGGTCGCTTACACCCAGCCCGGACCGAATCACATCGGACGTCTCTATCGCAAAGCGCTCTACCGCGAGTACACCGATGCGACATTCGCGACGCGAAAAGCGCGCCCGCCGCAGGAGGAATACCTCGGCCTGCTCGGGCCGATCCTGCGGGCCGAGGTCGGCGACAGCATCAAGGTCATTTTCAAGAACGCGACCTCGCGACCCTACAGCCTGCATTTTCCCGAGGACGTCTTCCGTCCGAGGCATAAAGCTGGCAGCGGCACCACCGTCGATGCCGACGGATTCGTGACCACGGGCGATCCGGAGGATACGGTGGCAGCCGGGGCGACGACCACCTACGAGTGGGACGTGCCGGCACTGGCGGGGCCGCAGCAGGGCGATCTCAGCTCGATCGCGTGGCTCTATTATTCGCGCGTCACCGACGTCAAGGACGCAGCATCCGGACTGATCGGCGGCATCATCGTCACCGCTCGAGACCAGGCCAACGCCGACGGCACACCCAAAGACGTCGACCGCGAAATCGTCACGCTCTTCAGCACGTTCAACGAGAACCAGAGCTGGTACCTGCCGCAGAACGTCGACGCGCACATCAGCGCCGCCGATCAGCAGACGCTCGACAGGCGGGAAACCAACTTCTCCGACGCGAAAGGCTTCTTCACGTTCGCCGGCACCGGCTTCGCCGAGACCAACTTCAAGTTTTCGGTGAATGGATTTCTCTACGGCGACGGTCCGGTGATGACCGTGACCCAGGGTCAGCGCGTCCGCTGGTACCTGCTCGGGATGGGCGACGTCGGCGCACTCAATTTCCACACCCCGCACTGGCACGGCAACACCGTGCTGTCGCACGGCACCCGCCGCGACACGATCCCGCTCTTGCCGATGTCAACCGACACCGTCGACATGGTGCCTGACGCACCTGGCCTGTGGATGTTTCATTGCCACATCGACGACCACATGGAAGCGGGGATGATGGCGCGTTACGAGGTCTTACCCGCGCCTGCGGGCACTGCAGAAACGAAACAAACCACCCGCTGACGCTACGGCCAGGTGGCCGCTGCGTCGAGGTTGATGATCGTCTGCACCGGCGCGGTCGGAATCTGCGGCCGCAGATAGAGCTTCCCCGACGCCTTGTGACATCCGTAACAGGCGGCGAGCGACTCGCGGTACGCGGCGGTGAAGGCGGTGGAATCCTTCGCCTGGATCGCGTCGGTCACCGCCTTGAACGCGCTGGTGTCGATGCTCTGGAAGATCGGCATCAGGTTCACGTCGCTCCCGTCGTCGGCCTTGCGCACCGGCCGCAACCGCACCGTCCACAGGATGTGCTCGCGAGCTTCTTGGAAGTAGAACATCGCCAGCGGCCAGTTCTTTTTTTCGCCGGCGAACCAGAGATTGGTCCAGTGGTATCCGACGTCCGCCATCGTGTGCGACTGTGATGGCTGGTTGACCTTCATGCGGGCGACGTCGGAACGCAACGAGGTGAGGCCGTCTGCCGCGTCGTTACCGTCTGCAGCGTCAGCAGCCACGCTCGAACCCGCGGCCGCAGGCACATCGTTGCGGTGCAGGAAGGCGACCATGCCTGCACCGATCAGCGCGCCAATCACCGCGGGAACGATGACTGGTGCGAGTGACGACTTCAACGCGCTGCGGACTCGGGGCGGACTTTTCGCGCTGCCGCCGAAATAGCCGCGAGACCGAAGCAGGCCCCCAACAGGAAGAACACTGGCTTTGACGAGTCGGTACTCGAGGCGTCGGCCGCCGTGCTGCTCTGGCTGGATGCGGTCGCAGGTTTGTCGATCGCTGTCCCGTCGGGCTCGAGCTTCACGTTGAGCTCGACCGTGCCCTTCGTCTGCCGGGGAACGGCCTTCAGCTTCACCGTCTGATACCCGGTCGCGCTGACCTCGATCTCGAGCCGCTTGGTGTCGAGCGGCTGATCCGTGACTTCTTTGATCGCGGCGCCGATGTCGGGGCTTCTGAAGTGCCCGCCAGGGCCGTCGCCGCCGAACGGAAAGTAGAGCCCGGTAAACGGATCGACGATGTAGATGTTGACCGCCGTTCGAACCGGTTTGCCGGTGCGCGCGTCTTTGACGCGGCCGAAGTAGACGAGATCGACCGGCCCTCTATCCGCGGGCATGAAGAAGAGCTGACCGTTTGCAAAGACAGTCGTAGCGCCGGCAAAGACCATGGCGGCCGTGCTGGCCAGAAGGACGGCTGAGATTGACCGGAGTTTCTTCATGGTGTTCCTCACTTCCACCGTATTACACAAACCAGCGGCGCTCGTAAACGAGCATGCCGATCACCACCGCCGTCGGGATCATCCATGCCCAGCCCGGCGAGAGACGGTCGGCGACCGTTCGTGGCACTGCGAAGGCGATGCACGCGCTGGCAATCGCCGACGTCGCAATCCAGCCGTACCACAGGATGACGACCCCGAGCTTGTCATTGCGCAGCAGGCTGAACTGACTGACCTCCGGGTAGTACCGGAACAAAGCCAGATCATAGTAGAACGACAGGAAATACAGGATGCCAAACACGATCGAAAAGATCGTCAGCCGGGAGCCGTTCACGGCAGCAGCCCTCTGATGTTGTTGAGTACGTGTCCGACGATGAAATTCCACCAGACGAAGAAGGCGATGAGCCAGGTCAGGTAACGACGCGCGACCGCCCGCTCCGGCGCGAGTGGCCGCTGCCAGAACAGCCAGTACACCGGCAGCAGTCCCAAGCCGATCGCGCCGAGGTGCTCCTTGATTTCGAACACGCCGTTCGCGGCGGAGTTCTGCATGTCTTCGAGCGCCGGCCGGACATCGACCCGGTACTGGGGATAGAGCAGTGCGCCGCCGAGCGTGGTCAGGGCAAACAGCACCGCGATCGGCATCGCGTAGGCGGTGCCGTCGACGCTGCGGAACCGCGCCATGAAGCTCCACCGGTCGCCGGCCGGTGCGGCCATCGGCAGCACGCTGAGCGCCTGATGCGTGATCGCCCCGAGCAGCGCGACCGCCAGCAGGCCGTGAAGGATGAGGAGAGCGACGATCATCGTAAGTGGCCCGAATGATAGACGGCGAGTGCGCCGCCTGTCCACTTGGTTATAGACTCGGTGCCCGCCACCATGCGGCGGTCCCTTTCGGCCCTTCTCATCGTCGCCGTACTGTCGGCATCCGCAGGGTGTGGCGGCGCCGCTCCCGCGTCGCGCGTCTCCCGCATCCGCCAGCGCGGGTTCCTGGTCTGCGGCGTCCTCCCGGGCATCGCCGGCTTCGACGAGGTGGACGCCCGGGGCAACTATGCCGGCTTCGATATCGACATCTGCCGCGCCGTTGCCGCCGCCATCACCGGTTCGGCCGCGCGGATTCGCTACCAGCCGATCGAGTCGATCGATGTCTTTCTGCGCTCCACCGACATCGACATCGTCTCGCGCCGCCTGACCTGGACGCTGCGCCGCGAAGGACTGCACGTGCTCTTTGGCCCGGTCACGTTCTACGACGGCCAGGGATTTCTCGTTCCAGCGCGGGTCCGCGCCGATCGCGCCGCGGACCTGGCCGGCGTCGCGGTGTGCGTCCAGGCCGGATCGGAACACGACGTCACGCTGACCGCGTACTTTCGGCAGCATCAGATCGCGCTCAACAAGGTCGGCGTCGCTGATGGCGAGGCCGGGGGGCGCGCGCTGCAGGAAGGACGCTGCGACGCGTTCAGCGCCGACGTCTCGGAGCTCGCGTCCGTCCGCAGCAAGCTGGCGAGCCGCGACAGCTTCCGCATGCTCGACGATCGAATTTCGCGCGAACCGCTGGCGCAGCTGGTACGGGAGCAGGACGTCGACCTGTTCAACGTCCTGCGCTGGACGGTCTTCGCCATGATCGAGGCCGAGGCGCTCGGCGTCACCTCGGCGAATCTTCAAGAGATGGCGTCGCGCGAGGATCCCGACATCGCGCGCCTGCTCGGCGTGAAGCCTGGCAACGGCGCCGCGCTCGGACTCGACGAGGCGTGGGCCCGGAACGTCATCCGCGACGTCGGCAACTACGGCGAAGTCTTCGAGCGCAACCTCGGCATGTCGACGCCGATTGCGATGCCGCGCGGCCTCAACGACCTGTCGACGCGGGGCGGCCTGCTGTTCGCGCCACCGCTGAAATAGCGCTCAGTACCTCGCGCGCGGCCCGTTCGCCGGACTCGAGCGCCCCTTCCATCCACCCGGTCCAGGCCGACGTATGTTCGCCGGCGAAGTGAAGGCCGCCTTCCGCGGACGCCAGTGCCGGCATCAGCGTCGTCATCTGCCCGGGACGATAGAGCGCGAAGGCGCCGCGTGTCCATGGCTCGGCGCTCCAGTGGTGAACGGTGCCCTTCTCGAATTCGGATCGGATCGCCGGAAACGCCTCCGCGACGAGATCGATGCCGGCCGCCACCGTCGCCATTCCTCCTTGAGTCGTCGCTGCGAGGATCCGGCGCGCAGATCCGATCTGTTCATTCGTCGCGTCGGAGATCTCGGTCGCGCGATCGGTTCTCGCCGCGCCGCTCAACCCCGCCGCCTTCCAGAACGGGCGTTTCACCTGCAGCAGCACGCGGATGCCGTCGTAGTACGACAACTGTGCAATCGCCCGCTCCTTCGGCCGCGACAATCGAGGTGTGATCTCGATCTGTCGCATCGTGCTCGCCGGAACCGCGAAGACGACGCGCGCGGCGGTCACGCTTTTGACCGCCGTCCCGTCGCGATAGTCGACACGGAATCGCGCCGCCTGCCGGACGACGCGGACCACGGGCGAGTTGTAGCGGACGACGCCGGCAAGCGACGCCGCCATCGCCGCCGGCAGCCGGTCCATGCCGCCGCCGATCGCATAACGCTGCGTGGAGGCGCGCAGCATCGCGTACTGGCGCAGCACGTAGAGCGCCGAGACGGTGCTCGAATCTCCGCCGACGGTCATCAGCCTGACGGCATCGGGCGAGGCGCCTCGCGACCGCAGCCACTGCGGCCAGGTCATGCGCTCGTACTCTGTCCATTTCGCGAAGGCTGCCGGACCCGCGGCCGGATCGCCCAGCTCGCGCGGCAGCTCGCCGACGTAGCGGTTCAGCAGATCTGCCGGCGTCTTCATTCGCTCGTCGGGCTTGAGGTCGAGCATCCAGGCACGCTGTTGCTCGAGCGTGCTCGCCGCCCGTCCGCCGATGACGGTCACGTCGGCGCCAGATGCGGTGAGCGGCACGAGCGGCAACTTGTATCCGCGCACTGCTTCCAGCACCGATCTGTGCGCCGCGGCGATGCGTATGGGTCCCGCCTCGGCATGCAACCCATCGTCGAACGGTCCGCGGACGGTGAGGACGCGGCCGCCCGGACGTGCACGCGCTTCGAGGACGATCACCGGAGTGCCGGCTTTGTGAAGGAGATCGGCGGTGCGCAGGCCGGCGAGACCTGCGCCGATGACCACGACAGGCGCGTCGGCATCCTGCGCACGCGCGGAGACACGTCGAACGGCGCCGAGGGCGAGCGGCAGCCCACTCGCCGCCCGGAGGAGAAATCGCCGGCGGTTCACGGATGCCGATCTGTTACTGAGGACGTCCCGTGCCCGGTGCGGGGGCAATCGGCTCCGCGTCGAATGGAGCGGTCTTCACCGCCGGCTTCATCCAGCGCATCGTGCCTCGCACGGCTCCAGCCTGTGACAGCGTCAGGGTGTACGACTGACGATCCTGGGGCCCCATCCGCGGGATGGTCCAGACCGCGACGTCGGCTTTGAGCTGGTCATCGTGGCGCACGCCTTGATACCCAGCGCCGGTGGCAGTGACCACGGTCGCGCCGGCCGGCACGGCGAGCATCACGGTCATGTCCTCGGCGGCGAGCCCTTTGCCCACCTCACCGGTGTTCTTCACATCCAGCGTGTAAGTGACGCCTGTGGCCGATGGCACGCCCGCGGTTAACTTCCCCTGCATCCGCGCGCGGAAGCCGAGGTCGGAGATATACGACCACACTTCCCGCAACATCGATTCGGGCACGCGACTGCGAGAGAAGCTTCCCATCGCCAGCCGCTCCTGCGGCTCCTCGCCAAGGCGGGCGCGCGTCGGCGGGTACGCCGTCGGATGCTCGTAGACGATCGACTTGAACCACTCGAAATCCGTACCGAGGGCGCCGATCACGGCGCGGCCGGTGTTGAACGCCGGCGCGTGGCATTGGGCGCACCCCGCGGTGTGGGCGATGGCCAGCCCGGGCGAGGCTCCGGCCGGTACTGGCCGCTTGACGGGGCCGGGCTCCGCCAGGCTCGGGAGACTACTGAAGAACGCCCGGATATCATCGAGATCGCGGTCGCTGATCTGCGACTCGGGGTAGGCGGGCATGACGCCCCACGGCTTCCGAACGGCGTGCAGGAACTGCGCGCGAGTCAGGTTGCGGCCGGCCAGGTCAGGGCCGAGGGCGCCTTGACCGTTGACGCCGTGACATTCGAAGCACTCGACGTGCTCCGTCTTCTGCCACAGGATCTTGCCCTTCTCCGGATCACCAGTGGCGGGTTGCGCAAACGAAGCGGTGCTGACCAGCGTGGCTGCTGCCACGAGGCACAACCGCCTGACAAAGGCGCTCTCGAAACATGACATGTGCTTTTCTCCTGGACTGCGTGAGACGAGGCGGACATATCGTATTCGCTCTCGCCGTACAGGAAATAGCCAGATCGAGGTCCGGAGAAGTCGGCCGGCGTGCGGACGCGGCTCTAGGAAAGCGGCGGCGGATACGCGGCGACGCCCCACGTTCCGTACTGCACGCCGAAGTACACCGCCAGATACAGCACGGTGACCGCGATCGCCGCAGCGAACAGCAGGCCCACCAGCCAGCCTACCTGCGGGTCGCCGTGTTGTGTCGGACCGACGTCGTAGCACGCGCTGCTGCTCATGGGGATCTCTCCTGTGCCCGACCGATCGAGCAAGGATCAGACCGCGACGCGATCGAGGAGATCGGGTGATTTCCACGTGGGCGCGACCGGCGCCGCGGAAAGTTTCGCAGCGTCGCAAGAAAAATTTCGCGGTTGCTCTGGCGATGAGCGATGATCGCGCCCGATGAATGCGCTGCTCTGGATCCTGCAGATCGTGCTCGCCGTGCTGTATTTCTCGGGGGGCGCCTACAAGGCGTTCATGTTCGACGAGCTCGCCAAACAACTGGTCACGCTGCCGCGCGCCGGGTGGACCGCGGTGGGCGTGTTCGAGATGGTGGGTGCGGTGCTGCTGATCGTGCCGGCGGCCACCAGGTGGCGGCCCAACCTCACCGCGGTCGCCGCCACCGCGCTGGCGATCGAAACCTTCGGTCTCGCTGCGCTCTATGCCGGGTATTCGCTCGAAGTCGCCGCCACCAACCCCTTGGTGTGGAGCGTGGTCATGGGGGTGCTGGCGGCGTTCGTCGCGTTCGGGCGGTCCAGATAAGACGAAGAACCGATCCCGCCTACGCCGGGCGGTGCGCCTTCAGGAAGGAGCGAATCTGCCGCACGGCGAGCGGGATCCGTTCCTTCGGCTCCTTCCACGGAAAGATACTCACCTCGGCTCTCGGCGCGAGCATCGCCGCTTCCATCGCCACCGCATACGGGTGCGCCGGAATGTCGTCCGGCAGGATCAGCACCGGCGTCTTGCAGCTGCGCACGAAGTCGCGCGTCACGCTCCACACGAAGTCGGGCTTGTCGCGATACATCTTGGTGAGAAATTTATCCACCGTCTGGATGTTGATGTCGGGCCGCCGCTTTACCAGCTCCGCGCCCCAGCCGGCCATGTTGTTGTCGTACGACATGGTCGGCATCTCCGGCCGGAAGCCGCTCGGCTGCGCCAGCACCGCGGCGACGACGCGATCGGGCGCGCGCTCCAGCAGGTTCCAGATCAGCGGACCGCCGATGCAGAAGCCCATCACCATGAACTTGTCGATGCGCAGGTGATCCATCAGGCCGATGTGATCATCGGTAAACGCGTCCCACGGGCGATCGACTTCCAGCGGACCGGTCGACTCGCCCTCGATGGTGTTGCGCAGGTCCGACGCGATGCAGCGGTACTCGCCCTTGAACTCGTCGACGACCTTGAAGGGCGAGGTGCTGAGCAGCCCCTTGATCGTCGACGCGCCGAGGCCGCCGCCGGCAATCAGCAGCAGCGGAAAGCCGGAGCCGAACTCTTCGTAGTGGATGCGGACGGGACCTCTCTCGTAGAACGCCATGTTCTTCTCCCTACGCCTTCGCCGGCCGGTGCGCTTTGAGGAACGAATGGATCTGGCGGACCGCCAGGGGAATGCGCTCCTTCGGTTCCTTCCACGGATACATGCTGACCTCCGACTTCGGCGCCAGCATCGCGCACTCCATCGCCACCTTGAACGGATGCGCCGCCACATCGTCGGGCAGGATCAGCACCGGCGTCTGGCAGTTGCGGACGAAATCGCGCGTGACGGTGAAGACGAAGTCGGGCTTGTCGAGATACATCTTCTTCAGATAGTTCTCGACGCTCGTCATGTTGAGATCGGGCCGGCGCTTGACCAGGTCAGGACCCCAGCCGGTCATGCTGCCGTCGTACATCAAGGTCGGCATCTCGGGGCGGAAGCCGACCGGCTGTGCCGGCACGGCAGCGATGACGCGATTCGGCGCGCGCTTGATCAGGTTCCAGATGAACGGGCCGCCGATGCAGAAGCCCATCACCAGGAACTTGTCGATGCCGAGGTGGTCCATCAGGCCGAGTTGGTCGTCGGTATGCGAGTCCCACGGCCGGTCGACCTCGAGCGGACCGCTCGACTGTCCGGGGTTGGCGTTGCGCAGGTCGGCCGCGATCACGCGGTAGTCGCCTTTGAACTCATCGAAGGCGTTGAACGGCCCGGTGCGCACGCCGGCGATGGACGAGTTGAGCCCGCCGCCCGAGATGACGAGCAGCGGATAGCCTCGGCCGCCAGTGTCTTCGTACCGGATTTTCACCGGACCCTTTTCGAAGAACTTGGTCGTGCCGGTCTGTCCAGGCTGCTGGGCAAACACGCCCTTGGCCGCGGCAATGGCCGCCGCAGCGGCGCCGGTTTTGAGAATCTTTCGTCTGCTCGGATCCATCGCGCGTCCTCCTCGCTGGTAGCACCCGGACTATAGCGCAACCGCCGTCACCCGGCACCGCTGACCTTCGCTGTTCGGCGCATCGCTTGCTAGATGGAACAGTGGCGCCCTCGCGCGCTGAGGTGCGCCTGAGGAGAGGTTATGGAAAGCAGAGCGAAGCTACTGGGTCATCCGATTCACCAGATGCTGATCGTGTTTCCGCTGGGCCTCCTCGCGATGGCGATCATCTTCGACGTGATCGCGCTGATCGTGGGCAACGGCTACTGGTCGGAGATCGCCTTCTGGATGATTGCCGCCGGTGTCGTGACCGGACTGATTGCCGCGCCGTTTGGCGCGATCGACTGGTGGGCGATTCCCTCTGGCACACGCGCGAAACGCGTCGGCGCGATCCATGGCATCGGCAACGTGATGGTCGTGCTGCTGTTCGGGATGAGCTGGCTGATGCGGCAGGACGCGCCGGCCGCGCCGCCGGCGATGGCGCTGACGCTGTCATTCATCGCTGGTGTGATGGCGATGGGCACTGGTTGGCTGGGCGGCGAGCTGGTCGATCGCCTCGGCGTCGGCGTCGACGAAGGTGCCCACGTCGACGCACCGAGCTCGCTGTCGCGCCGGATCAGGGCGTGAGAGGGTTGCCGTCTTCACGAGGAGTGTTATGTCAATGACCAAGTTGGCGCTACTTGCCGCAACCGCCGGGATGGTCCTGTCGGTTGCCTGCTCACAGTCGGACTCGGGCATCACCACCGCCGTGAAATCGAAGTTCGCGGCGGACGACACGGTGAAGGCCTACCAGATCAACGTCGATACGAACAAGCACGTCGTGACGTTGAACGGCACGGTCGAGACGATCGCCGCCAAGGATCACGCGGTGCAGCTCGCGCGTGAGACCAAGGGTGTCGAGAACGTGATCGACAACCTCACCGTCAATCGCGAGTCAGCGGCGACCGCCGGTGCGTTGCGCGAGGAAGCTGAAGGACGCGACGCCACCGATCATGCGAAGGCCCTCGGCCTCGAAGCCGAAGCCAAGGGCGAAGATGCGGCGCATCACGCCGCCGACGTCGTGACCGACGGCGCGATCACCTCGGCGGTCAAGGCGCAGTTCCTCGCCGACCCGAAGGTGTCGGGCTTGAAGATCGACGTCGACACCAAGGACGGCGTGGTGACGCTGAACGGCACAGTGAAGACGAAGGACGAGTCCAACAAGGCGATGTTCATGGCGCACGAGACCAAGGGCGTCAAGAGCGTCGTCAATAACCTGAAGATTGGCGGCTAAGGGGCGAAGGCTTCGCGTCAGTCCGGATCGCGAGCGGACCCGCTAATGGCCGCGCGAGAGGCGGAGGCCGCTCGACGATCCGGTCTCCGCGTCAAAGAGCTCGGTCATCGTCCGCACCGCTCGGGCATGCGCCTCGGTGGTCTGGGCGCCGATGCAGTCTCTCGGGATCACCAGCCGGTAGTCGCGCATATACGCATCGGCCGCCGTAAACAGCACGCAGTTGTCGGCGGCAAATCCCGTGACGATCACCGTCTTCACGCCGCCCAGCCGCAGCATCGTCTCGAGCGGCGTCTGGTAGAACCCTGACAACGTTGCCTTCAGGATGACGTAGTCGCTCTTGCCAGGCTGGAGCCGCTCGACAATCGGCGCTCCCGGCATGCCGGGGCGCGTGCAGAAGTCGACCAGCGACTTCGCATCCGACCGCCACTTGCCGAGGTTGTCGTTGACGTAGATCACCGGGACGCGGGCGGCGTTGGCGCGCGCGCGAAGCCGCTCAATGGCCCGCGCCACCCGCTCGGCCTTGCGGGCAAAGGCTCTGCCTCCAGGAAAATCAAACGGATTGATGACGTCAATCAGCAATAACGCCATCCGCGATCGGGGAAAGTGCGAGCGAGTGGGCACCGGAACTCCGGTCAGGCCGGTTCGGCCGGCTCGCGGCGGGAGCGAACCGCGGCGTTCACCGCGTCGACGAGCGCGTCCGGATTGATTGGTTTGCGAAGGATGGCGGCGAAGTCGTTTTGATCGAGATCAGAGGTGTCGGTGCCGGTGACGACCACCACCGGCACGTCGCGGGTTTCAGGCCGCGACCGCAGCTCGTGTCGCAAATCGCGGCCATCGAGGCGGGGAAGCGCGAGGTCCAGGACGACGACGTCGGGTGTCCAGTGCTCGACGCGATGCAGCGCATCGGTTCCATCTTCGACGGCGCCCACCTCGTATCCGGCCTCGCGCAATACCGTGCGGTAGAGTTCCCTCAGCGTGCGGTCGTCCTCGACGACGAGCACGGTCTTCTTGGCCGCGGTTGGTGGCACACGACGATTCTACGGAATATTTGCACCTGCAAAGCTCAGCCACGCGGTTCGTGGCCCCTGCTCAGCTTGCTCAAACCGCCGTCACTCTGTAACTTAGCCGTTACGGTGGAGTCGCGACCGACAGTAGATTTTCAATCCGGAGAAGCGGCGCAACTGCGGCTCGCGGCGATTGTGGCGTCGGCCGACGACGCGATCGTCGCCAAGGATCTCAACGGCGTCATTACGTCCTGGAATCGCGCCGCTGAGCGCATCTTCGGCTACACGGAGGCCGAGGCGATCGGCCAGTCGATCCGCATCATCATCCCGCCCGACCGGATTTCCGAAGAAGACGACGTCCTGCGCCACATTCGCGCCGGCGAAACCGTCGATCACTTCGAGACCGTCCGCCGCCGCAAGGACGGCCAGCTGATCAACGTCTCGCTGACGATCTCGCCGCTGCGGACGGCATCGGGCGAGATCATCGGCGCTTCCAAGATCGCCCGCGACATCACCGATCAGAAGCGGCTCGAGCGCGACGCCCGCTGGCTCGCCGCCATCGTCCAGTCGAGCGACGACGCCATCATCAGCAAGGATCTTGACGGCATCGTCACCTCCTGGAACCGCGCGGCGCAGCGGATGTTCGGCTACGAGGCGATGGAGATGATCGGCCGCTCGATCCGCGTGCTGATCCCGCCCGACCTCCACAGCGAAGAAGACGACGTGCTGGCACGCATCCGCCGCGGCGAATCGGTCGAGCACTACGAGACCGTCCGTTGCCGCAAGGACGGCACGATGTTCCCGATCTCGCTGACCGTGTCGCCGATTCGCGCCGCCGACGGTACCGTGATCGGCGCGTCGAAGATCGCCCGCGACATCAGCGACCAGAAGCGCGGGGAGAACGAGCGGCAGCGGCTGCTGCGCATGGCGCAGGAGGCGAGCCAGCTGAAGGACGAGTTCCTGGCGACGCTGTCACACGAGCTGCGGACGCCGCTCAATGCCGTGCTCGGCTACACCCGGATGATGCGATCCGGACTGCTCTCGCCGGAGAAGCAGGCCAAGGCGCTCGAGACGATATCGCGCAACGCCACGTCGCTGACCCAGATCGTCGAAGACGTCCTCGACGTCTCGCGGATCATCTCGGGCAAGGTGCGGCTCAACATGCAGGCGGTCGAGCTCCCCGAGATCATCCGCGAGGCGCTCGACACCGTTCGACCGGCCGCCGACGCCAAGGGCGTGCAGCTCCACACCTTCCTCGATCCGCGCGCGGCTACCATCTCGGGCGACAGCGAGCGGCTCCAGCAGATCATGTGGAACCTGTTGTCGAATGCGGTGAAGTTCACCGGTGCGGGCGGCCGAATCGACATCCGCCTCGCACGGGTCGACTCGCATGTCGCGGTATCGGTGCGCGATTCCGGCATCGGCATCCAGCCGGAATTTCTGCCGCACGTCTTCGAGCGATTCCGCCAGGCCGATCCCAGCATCAGCCGCGAGTACGGCGGGCTCGGGCTCGGGCTGGCGATCACGGGGCACCTGGTGGAGCTGCAGGGCGGGACCATTACCGCGGCCAGCGAGGGACGCGGCAAGGGCGCCGAGTTTCGCATCGAGTTTCCGGTGAGGACGTCGGCGCGCGTCGAAGCGCCGCGGCACGATCCCTCGCTGCCGGTGGCCGAGCGTATCGAGGTGCCCGACCTGCGCGGCGTCCGGATCCTCGCGGTCGACGATGACGCCGACGCGCTGGCGCTGATTAGCGAGGTCCTGGAGGCGACGCAGGCCACCGTCGAAGCGGCGACGTCCGGTGCCGAGGCGCTGGAGTGCATCGAGCGGCAGGTGCCCGATGTGCTGGTCGCCGACCTGGGGATGCCGAAGATGACCGGGTTCGAGTTGATCGATCGCGTGCGTCACTCGACCCGCCCCGAGATTCGCGACCTGCCGGCGGCGGCGCTCACCGCCTATGCCCGCTCGGAAGATCGCGCCAAGGCGCTGCGCTGCGGCTTCCAGATGCACCTCACCAAGCCGATCGATCCGGGCAAGCTGATGGCCGCGATGGCGTCGCTCGCCGGACGCGCCAACGTCGACGCCACCCCGCCAGCCTAACGCTTGAAGTTCAGTGCCTTGTCGAGGTGCTGGATCAGCGCCTCGTAACTGCGCGGCTTGTAGAACACGTGCGCCTTGTAGCGCGCCAGCGTCGTCTGATCCTCGCGGCTCAGGGCGGCGCCGGTGAGCATCACCGCCGGCAGGTCGCGGAGCGCGTCGTTTTCACGAATCAGCTTGAGCAGGTCGAGACCGGAGTGCGGCGGCAGCTTCAGGTCGAGGATGACGGCGTCGAACGGCTTCTGCTCGATCAGCGGGATGGCGTCGGGGACGTTGGTCGCGATTTCGACCTCGTAGCCCTTGAGCGCGAGGAAGCGCGTCAAGGTCGTCAGGATCTCGGGTTTGTCGTCGACGAGGAGAACGGTGGGCATCGATCGGCGCCTAGCGATGTGCCATCGCCGGAGCGGGCGCTGGCGCGGCGGCTGGCGCTGGTGCGGGCGGCGTCGAGCGGCGCTCGC
>JADMIO011070280.1_pt1 | contig 47398 bp, 40 predicted proteins | sample 8958161 | NCBI WGS metagenome assembly JADMIO01 (sample SAMN16585339, study PRJNA669376) | soil metagenome | isolation source: Crop rotation soil | place: USA: Cullars Rotation, Alabama | collected 2011
GACGATTTCAAAATCGATCCCGCCGTTGTTGGTCGCGCCGTTTTGGTACAGCACGCCCGTCAGGGTGATGTTGTTCAGTTGCGTTGGCAGGTTGTCGAGGAAACTGACGTCGAAGGCGTTGAAGTCACTGCCGCCCGCGCCATTGCTCAGGGTGATGGTAAACGTCACCGTATCGCCCTGGTCGTAACCGCCCAGGCCCGAGGTCGAGGTCAAGACTTGCGTGACCGTCAGGGTGGGCTCGCGCACGGTGACGGTGGGTTGGCCGCCACTGAGGGCTACGGTGCGGTCCACCGCCACGTTGCCGTTGGGGGTGTCGCTGTCCGGGTCGCTGAACAGTAATTGTGCGCTGTTCTGCAAGGCCTTGTTGGCCTGGTTGGTGAGCACGTTGTTGGCCACCAGTTGCAGGCGAATCACGAAGCTGTTGTTACCGGTCTGGTTGTCGGCGGTGGCGCCAGACACGCTGAAGGTCCAGCGCGCATCGACGCCATCGCCGCCCAGGGTCCCGCCCTGGCCGGCAAACCCGCTGACCACGATGCTGCCGGCGAAATCGGCGCCCAGCGCTCCACTGCCGGTGCGGGTGGTGATGATCTGGTAACCCAGGCCACCATTGAAGGTGGTGTCCAGGCGCATGCCCGGCGGGATCAGGTCTTCGATGCGCAAGGTTTGCGTGCTGCCTTCGGGCAGGGTGACGACGATGTCGTAGCGCATGCTTTCGCCAATCACCAGGTCGCTGCCGGTAGTGTGGCTGGCGCTGGAGTCGCTGTTGTCCAGGGTGCCGTCGGCGAATACTTTGCTGATCACTGGCGCGGCCACTTGCTGGCTGGCCAGGTCGGTCAGGTCGGTCGGGGTGAAATCGCTGCCACCGTCGACACTGGCGTAATTGCTCAGGGTGGCTGTGCTTTGCAGGCTGCGGCTGGCTTCGATGGTGGAACTGACGACCACGTCGTAGCTGATCACCACCACGTTGGCGCCGCTGGTGTCGGCGGCGGTGCCGTTGCGACCGGCGAGCAGGGTGGCCTGGCCACCGGCATCGAGGAAGGTGATCTGGTTGCCGTTGACGCTGTAATCGGTGCCAAGCACGAGTAACGTGCCATCACCACGGTAAATTTGCAGGTTGGCGGCAGCCAGGCTGCCGCCGACGAAACTCAGGCCGCTGGGCAGGGCAATGCTGGTGTTGACGTCGAACGCGCCGCCACCGCCGGTGTTTTCGATAGCCGTGACCATGCGCAGGGTGTCGCCGCCATCGATGCCGGTGATGTTGCCATCCACCGCGGCAAGGTCGGTCACGCTGCCATTGAACGGCACCCCGGTCGTGCCCGGTGGGTTCCAGCTGCCCGTGGTATTGCTGACCGTACCGTTGGTGCCCGACACCACGCCATGCTTGATCGACAGCACCGGCTCGGCGATCGACACGATGGCCACCACATCCGAGGAAATCAGGGTGCGGTCGGTGAGGGTGGTTTGCTGGCTCGATTGCGCCAGCACATCCAGCGAGCGCTGATCGGCAAACGGCTGGTCGCCGACCCGGACGGTGAAGCGCACAACGATGCGGCTGCCAGTGGTATCGGCGGTGACAAAACTGCCGAAGTCGAAAGTGATCGAGTTGCCAGCACCGCTGATGACCGTGAGCACGCCACCGGAATTGGTGTTGCCGGGGCCGATTTGCCATTGGCCGGGATCGTCGCCGACGGCCCAGGCCACGCCGTTCACATCGAACAACGGCAGCGGCAGGTAAGCGGTGAGCTTGAATTGCTCGTAGTCGCCGGTCACCAGGTCGTACGTGAGTTCAAAGGTGACCTCGTCGCCGGGCCGCAGTTCGCCGCTGGCCGGTGGCGTGCCGTCATTGACCTCGACGATCTTGATGTCGACGGTGTTGGTCGGGATCACGCTGACGGTCGCTGAGCCATCGGTCTCGCTCTGGCCAGTCAGGTTGAAAATATCTTGCAGCAGCGTGCCATCGACGGTGGCGGTGTTGCCCAGTTCGTCGCCTTCGTTGATTTCGCTGTGGGGGGCGCCAGAAGGCGGCTTGTAGGTCTGGCCGACAATCGCCGAATAGCTGAGCACAGCCAGTACGGCACCTTCCAGGCGATCGTCAAAGGCCAGGTCGCCATTGAGCCAGCCGCGAATATTGGAGAAGGCATTGCGCAACGATTGGGCAATGTCGAAGGCCATCGAAGTGGTGCCGTCGGCATTGACCACCGTGGTGGTCACCAAGGCAATGGTTTGCGGCACGCCGGCGAGGGTAACGGTCAGCGTGGGGGTGCCGCTGAGGGTTTGCCCGTCGCTGAGCTGGTCGCGAATGATCAGTTGGCCCTCGTTGAAGAAATCCTTGCCGAAGGCGAAGTAGTCGGAGATTGCCAGGTTCAGGGTGTATTGCAGCGTGTCGCCGGGGGTGATGCCGGTCTGGCCGATGTCCGTCTGCAAGGTCACCTGTTTGAGCAAGGTGATGGACTTGGCGACAAAATCGGTGGGTCGGCCGGTGCCGGAAAAATCGATGAAGGTGTTCGGTGCAACGACGTCACGCGGGTCCAGTGGCGTCCATTGACCGCTGGCCGTTGGCGCGCCGAGGGTGATGGTCACGTCATCACCGGTGACCGGGCTGATGATCGCCTGGCCATTGGCGTCCACTTCCGGGACGTAGAACGCCACCTGCGTATTGGTCGCGGCGGTCAGGCTGTCGTATTCGACGGAAAAGGAATTGATATACACGGCGTCGGAAGCAATCAGCGCGGCAATGGCGGTCGGGTCGGCGACCACGGTGCCATCATGCAGGGTGATCGAGGTCAGGCGCCCACCGGCACCGGGGGTGATGGCGGTGATCTGGATGTTGTCCGGCAGCGGTTGGGTGACGATGACATGGTTCAGCGTCTGGCCTGGGGCGGGGGTCACGGTCACGGTCAGGGTGCGGCTGTAGTTCGGTCCGGTGGCGGTTTCGCCCTCGGGGGTGGTGAGGGTCTCGTCGAAGGTGATGACGGTGGGATGGACGATGAAGGGTAACGTGCCGGCCTGAATCAGGGCCGGGTCGTCGAAGGGGTTGTCCAGTGCATCGTTGCCGAACTGGAAGCCGCCGCTGGCGCGGATGGTCAGGTCCGGGCTGCCGTTGGAGAAGTTGGTGTCGGCCAGATTGCTCAGGCTGGCGTTGACCTGGACCGAGATCGTCGGTTGATCGGCAGAGACACTGGCGAACGGCAGCTCGATGATCACCAATTGGTCGCCCGGCTGCATGCCAAAGGTCGAGGCGTTGATGACCAGGAAATTTCCGCTGGCGTCCTTGGCGATCGGGTGCGTGGCATTGCCGGCGGCATCGAAGATCGCCACATGGGTGACCAGGTTCTGCCCCAGGTAGCTGGCGGAAATGAAACTCACGCCGTCGTTGCCGTCCTTGCCGCTGGCGGGCATGAACAGGGTCAGGAACGGCGCGTAACCTTCTTGACCGGAGGTGTTGTCGAAGTTGACGATGAAGCTGAAGTTGTCCCCCAACAACACGTCGCTGCCGGCGCTCGGCAAGGTCACGGTGGGCGCGGCATCGGCCAGCAAGCCGTCAAAATTGGCCATGGCGGCGGCACTGAGGGCGATGCTCTTGTCGATATCCCCGACCCTGGTTTCCAGGGTCCAGTCACCGCCTGCTTTCGCGCTGCCGGTGTCATTGCTGGAGGCCGCCACGTCGGCGCCGGTCCAGCGCGCTAGTTCGGTGACCAGGGTCTTGCCCACCGCGCTGGCACCGATATCACAGCCATAGAGCTGGATATCGGCGCCCTGGGTCAGGTTGTTGCGCCATTGCTCGAGTGTCTGGCCGAGTTGGCCGACGTTATCGGCGGTGATGGTACGATTGCCCAAGGTGAACTGCCCGGCAGCGCCGTGGGACAGCACTTGAATGGAGTCGACCTTGCCCAGTTGGGCCAGTGCCGCGGAAATCGCTGCGAGACCATCTTCGCCGACGTTCACCACAATTGCCGAGACGTTCCCCGGTAATTGTGCAAGCAGTTGATCGCGATTTTCAATACGGCTGTCGATCACCAACAGGCTGCGCGCTGCAGAAGGAGCCTGCTCGGTGGCAGGCTTTCCCTCGGTCGGAGTGGCAGGCGTCGCGACTGGATCGGTGGCCGGGTGGGCGGTGTCGGCAGGATCATTGTGGTGCTGGTCGGCAGCCGCGGAGGCGGCGGCGCCGTCGAATAGAATCCTTGGCTCCAGGGCCAATGCCTGGCGTTGAGGGCGCAAATGAAGGCCGGAAAAATGACGCGGTGGTACTAGCATAGTGGAGTCCTCAACCTGCCTTCGCGTTGAACCAATCCCTTGTACTCGTCCACTATTGGACAGAGTCAGCGTAGAACGAAATTTTCACATTTCCAGGCCAAAAGTCTCATTCCAGATAGGGGTTGGGCATGTGGGGTAGCGGCCATTTGCCGCTAAGGGTGAGTTTTCGCGGCGGCCGCTGCGCTTTTTTTGACGTACGCAGGGTAATTTCCATTCTGGCCAGATCTTCAGTGTTGCCATGGGTTAACTGCCAGGGCGATGACCAGGATTTCCGGAATCTTCACAGCGAAACGGGTCGGCGAAATCCACGTCCTCGCGACAGGTATCGGTCACGGTGAGCCCGCAATCCATGAAGGCCTCTTTTATTGCGCCATCGCTCTAATCCGGGCCTTGTGTCGCCAATGTCGTAAAACTGTAATGTTCCGGTCATACAATTGACACGGCTTCTTACATTTACCGTCAGTTGGCCTCTGGCTTTTTTCATGGATGAGCAAGTCACATGCGTCGTGTCGTATTCAATCAGAAAGGCGGGGTTGGGAAATCCAGCATTGCCTGCAACCTCGCCGCCGTGAGTGCTGCCGAAGGCTACCGAACGCTGCTGGTTGATCTCGATCCCCAGGCCAATTCGACTCACTACCTCACCGGCCTGGTGAATGAGGATATTCCTGCGGGCATCGCCGATTTTTTCAAGCAGACCTTGTCCGGCGGTTTCGAAGGCAGGAAGCATCGCGTGAATATCACCCGCACGCCTTACGCCAACCTCGACCTGGTAACCGCCAGCCCTGAGCTGTCAGACCTGCAGTCAAAGCTGCAGAGCAAGTTCAAGGTCAACAAGCTGCGCAAGCTGTTGGTGGAACTGTCCGAGGACTACGAGCGCATTTATATCGATACACCGCCGTCATTGAATTTCTACACTTTCAGCGCCTTGGTGGCGGCGGACAGGTTGCTGATTCCCTTCGATTGCGACAGGTTTTCTCGTCTGGCGCTGTATCGCGTCATTGCGCAAGTAGAAGAGTTACGACTTGATCACAATGAGTCGCTGACGGTGGAAGGGGTGGTGGTCAATCAGTTCTCGGGGCAGACCGGATTGCATCAGCATCTGGTGGATGAGCTGTTGGCCGAAGGGATACCGCTGCTGCCGGTTTACCTGAGTCGCTCTGTGAAGATGCGCGAGTCTCACCAAGTGTCGGTTCCCCTGGTTCATCTGGCTCCGCGCCATAAGCTTTCGCTGGAGTTTGCCGATTTGCTGGATGCCCTGGAGCGAGCGGCTTAGGTGCAAATTTGGATTGGGGGATATCCATTCCTGCGGTAACGGCGATTTGTGGTTTCAATTTATATAGCGAGTGAGCCTGTAGGAGCGAGCCTGCTCGCGAAAAACGTCCTGACAACGTATTCATCCAGGCAGGGCGCGATATTGTTGACGTCCATCGCGAGCAGGCTCGCTCCTACTGGGGATTTGGGGTATCCGTAAAAGACTGGTCGGGTGTCAGGCCGCTCGTTATTGCTGTTTATCCTCAGTTCTCAAATCCGCCTTGCGCCGATCGTTGCCGTTCGGGTTGCCGACGTTGATCAGCCTTCTTTCCAGCAAGATGTTTTGCAACGCTTCGCGGTCTGACGGGGACATTTGGTGTTCTCGCTCCTTGAGTTCAAGCAGGATCGGGCTGGACCACTGGCGGTAGGTTTGCTCGGCATTACGAGTGGATGACATCGCTTCCTCCATGGGGTGATTTCTGCCAATCAACACGCCTTGGTTCTATACGCAAAATGACCCTAGCCGAGGAAGGCCATTGTCGCCAATGCCTCACATCGGAAGGGTTCAGGCGCGTGCTGTAGCGGTGCGTCGGACATTGTTGCGAAAGACCCGGGGGGATGCGTCGATTGTCAGGAACGGGCCGATCAGATCGACCCGATCCTCGTGCCTCTAGACGAAGCCCTGGCCATGAAAGCCCCGTGGCAGCCGTTGCATTCCTGCCATGGCGGTCAGTCGCTCGGTCCAGGCTTGGCGCCAGTCATTGACCACGTGAGCGGTTTTTGCCTTGCGTGCGGCGCGACGAGCAGCGTTGCGCTCGGTTTTGCGCGCCTCTTTGTAAGCGTCGGTGTTTCGACAGCTTCTGCATTTCACCCGATTCAGTTCCCGGGTGGAGGTGAGGTTGCTGCCCTTGTGACCGCAGGCAAGGTGCCCGCCGATTTTGAAGTGGGTGACCATCAGAACGCCTCCTTCGTAACGAAGTAATCGTTAGACAACCCTGTGTTAGTGATGTTCGCCGCTTGCGGGCGCAAAAAAAAACCAGCGCCCGGCTGGTTTGAGAGACAAGAATCAGGCAAGCACTCGCTCGGCGACGATAGCGTCGCCGATCATGCGTCCTGCATCAGGTCGTGCCTGCGTATCGGTATCCCGATCTGGATCATCTGAACCGTGGCAGAGGCCGGTCGACTGGCTTGAGCGACGACAGTGTATTGCGGATCAGGGGTGTATCCTTCTCGATGTCGTTCAGACGATCACGGATTCTGAGCGCAGTCGGGTGTCCGCCTTGATGATCGACCCAGTCGGCGATTTCCTTGCACGCGGCGGCCAGGCGAACCTGACGGGAGTCGAGCAGGGTGAGCAGGGTGGTGATGGACTCTTTTTCGGACATGGGGAACACCTCCGTTTAAGAACCTGAAGATTGGCAGTAAAAAGCCCGCCGCAAGCGAGCTTTGTACCGATGGGCGCTGATCCTTCAGCACTTTGTCAGTATAGACCCGCGAATGTTTGTCAGCCTTGCCGGACCATCACTTGTGACCGGGCGTTGAGCTGTCGGCATACCCGCTGGGCATCGTATTCATGATCGTAGCCGTCACCGATGAAACCATTGGTGCGGGTATCGGCGATGCGGTACCAGACGGCGGCTTCAGCGGGTTGATGCGTGGTTTCTCCAGCCCGGCGTCCATGAATGATGATCTTGTTGCAGCGCTTGACGACGAAAATGTCTTCCATGGCTTCACCGCAGCTGATTGGCGTACAGATCAACTATAGAAGCCATTTGCAATCGTGCAAAAAATAGGCAGGTCAGTTCGTCGCCTCGGACGCCATTTTCTCCAGCAGCATCGCCAGTGCGACTTCCTCCGCCCGCAGGCCTTTACGAACCCTCGGCTTTGGCAGTTGCGCCAGGGCGCCGAGCAGGAAACCCTCGAGTACCGCCGGGTGGATGTAGCACTTGCGACACACCGCCGGAGTGTTGCCCAACTGTCTGGCGACGTCCTTGACCATCGCCACCACGTGCTGTTTTGCCTGGGACTCGGGTTGCCACTCGAGCTCGCGCAGAACCGCCAGGGCCAGGGCGCTGCCGGCCCAGGTGCGGTAGTCCTTGGCGGTGAAGTCGGCGCCGGTCAGGGTTTGCAGGTAGGCGTTGACGTCGGCGGAAGTGATCGTGTGTCGCTCGCCGTTTTCATCGAGGTATTGAAAAAGGTTTTGCCCGGGAATGTCCTGGCAACGCTTGATGATACGCGCCAGGCGCCGGTCCTTCACGGTGATCTGGTGCTCGACGCCACTCTTGCCGCGAAACTGGAACTGGATCGCACTGCCGTTGACCTCGACATGGCGGTTGCGCAGGGTGGTCAGGCCGTAGGAGCGGTTGTCTCGGGCGTACTGGGTATTGCCGACACGGATCAGCGTTGCGTCGAGCAAGGTGATGACGGTGGCCATGACCTTGTCGCGACTCAAACCCGGCGCCTCCAGCAAGGTTTCCAGTTGTTTGCGCAGCTTGGGCAGGGCCAGGCCGAAATCCCTCAGCCGCGAGTATTTGTCGCTGTCGCGCACCTCGCGCCAGCGCGGGTGATAGCGGTACTGCTTGCGCCCGCGGGCGTCGCGACCGGTGGCCTGCAGGTGCCCGCGCGGGTCGCTGCAGATCCACACGTCGGTATAGGCCGGGGGTACCGCCAGGGCGTTGATGCGCTGGATTTCTTGCGGGTCGACGATGCGCTGGCCAGTGGGGTCGAAATAGCAGAATTTGCCGCGCAGTTTGCGGCGGGTGATGCCGGGCTGGGTGTCATCGACGTAGTGCAGGTCACGGGGCAGTGCATCGGGCATGGCGATTGTCCTGGGCGAGGGATCGAGGGGCCGTTACAGCCATTGACCCCGCGCCGCGCCAGTCGTGCCCACGGCCTTACGCCAGCACGGCCACGGCCTTGATCTGCGCCCAGAGACGTTGGCCCGGGTGCAGGTGCAGGTGGTCCCGGGAATAGCGGGTGATACGTGCAAGCAAAGGGCTGCCCTCGGCGTCCAGGCGCACCAGCACATGGGCGTTGTTGTCGGCGGGCATTTCGCTGACCACCGTCACGGGCAGGCGATTGAGGATGCTGCTTTGGTAATCGCCGAGCAGGCTGAGGCTGACATCCCGCGCCTGGACCTTGCAACGTAACGCCTGGCCCATCGCCATCGGCGTGTGGGTCACGCGAATGTTCAGGTCCGTATCGGGCAGTTGCAGCGTCAACAACTGGTAGTCGGCGTCATAGGCGGCGACATGCCCTTGAATCACTACGCCGGCGTCGTCACCCAGCGCCAGCGGCAAGTCGAGGCGTGCGAGGGTCTGGCCGATGGGGCCGCTGGCGAGCGCCTTGCCGTCGCTGAGCAGCACCAGGTGATCGGCCAGTTGCGCGACTTCATCCTGGGAGTGGCTGACATAGAGCACCGGGATGTCCAGTTCATCGTGCAGCCGTTGCAGGTAAGGCAGGATCTCGCTTTTGCGTTGCGCGTCCAGTGCTGCCAGCGGTTCGTCCATCAACAGCAGTGTCGGGCTGGTGAGCAGGGCGCGCGCCATGCCGACACGCTGCCGTTCGCCGCCGGAAAGGTGCTGCGGATGGCGGTCGAGCAGATGACTGATACCCAGCAGTTCGGTCGCGTGTGCCATGTCGACCCGGCGCTGAGGCTTGGGGATGCGCTTGAGGCCAAATTGCAGGTTGGCCAGCACCGACAGGTGAGGGAACAGGCTGGCTTCCTGGAACACGTAACCCAGTGCGCGCTTGTGCGGCGGGACGAAAACCCCCTTGGCGCTGTCTTGCCACACTTCATCGTTGACTTGGATAAATCCCTCGTCGGCGCGTTCCAGCCCGGCGATGCAGCGCAGGCAGGTGGTCTTGCCAGACCCGGAGTGTCCAAACAGCGCCGTCACCCCGCGGCCGGGCAACTGCAGATCGACATCGAGGGCGAACCCCGGATAACTCAGTTTCAGACGCATTTGGATCATCGATCAGCTCCAGCCTGTTTTGGTTTTACGGCTGGAGTACAGCGCCAGCAACACCGCAAATGAGAACACCAGCATGACCCCGGCCAGCCAATGGGCCTGGGCATATTCCATGGCCTCGACGTGATCGTAGATCTGCACTGAGACCACTCGGGTCTTGTCGGGGATGTTGCCGCCGATCATCAGCACCACGCCGAATTCGCCGACGGTGTGGGCAAAGCCGAGGATGGCCGCGGTGATGAAGCCGGGTCGGGCCAGGGGCAGGGTGACGCTGAAAAATGTACCCCAGGGACCGGCGCGCAGGGTGGCGGCCACTTCCAGCGGACGGGTGCCAATGGCGGAAAAAGCGTTTTGCAGCGGCTGGACCACGAACGGCATCGAATACAGCACCGAGCCGATCACCAACCCTGCAAAACTGAAGGTGAGGGTGCCAAGTCCAAGGGATTGGGTTAACTGGCCGACAAACCCGTGGGGGCCGAGCGCCAGCAACAGATAGAAACCGATCACCGTGGGCGGCAGCACCAGGGGCAGGGCGACGATCGCCCCGACCGGGCCGCGCAGCCAGGATTGGGTGCGCGAGAGCCATAACGCCAGTGGAGTACCGACCAGCAATAGAATGACGGTCGTCAGGGACGCCAGTTTCAGGGTCAGCCAGATGGCGGAAAAATCGGCACTCGATAGCGACATTTAGATCTGGTAACCGTAGGACTTGATGATGGCAGCGGCTTTTGGCCCCTTGAGGTACTCGACCAGTGCCTTGGCGGCAGGATTATCCTTGCCCTTGTTGAGGATGACTGCGTCTTGCTTGATCGGGTCATGCAGGTCGGCAGGGACGATCCACGCCGAGCCGCTGGTGATCTTGCCGTCCTTGTAGATCTGCGACAAGGCAACGAAGCCGAGTTCGGCATTGCCGGTGGACACGAACTGGTAGGCCTGGGTGATGTTCTGTCCTTCGACGAGCTTGTCCTTGACCTTGTCGGCCAGGCCTTTTTTGGCCAGCACCTGGGTCGCTGCAAGGCCGTAAGGCGCGGCTTTCGGGTTGGCGATGGACAGATGCTGATAGGTGTTATCGCCCAGGACGTTGCCCTTGGCATCGACATAGCCTGCCTTGGCCGACCACAGCGCCAGCGTGCCGATGGCGTAGGTGAAGCGCGAGCCCTTGACGGTGTCGCCTTCGGCTTCAAGTTTTTGCGCGGTGGTGTCGTCTGCCGAGAGGAACACCTCGAACGGCGCGCCATTCTTGATCTGGGTATAGAACTGCCCGGTGGCACCGAAGGCCGTGACCAGTTTGTGCCCGGTGTCCTTCTCGAAGTCAGCGGCGATGGCCTGGATCGGCGCGGTGAAGTTGGCAGCGACAGCGACCTGGACCTCGTCTGCCTGGGCAGAGCCGAAGGCGAACACGGCGAGCAGGCTCGCCAGGCAAGTGGGGGCAAAACGTGAGGCACGAATGGTCATGAAACGGCTCCGTCACAGGCAAGTGCTGCAAGATGGGTGAATCGCTATATATCGGAATATATAGCGAAAAGCCGGTAAACGGAATGTGTTGCAGCGCTGACCGTGTTGCCCGCCACCACGGTCAGCGCCGGAGCAACTTCGCCAACCCTTCCTCGGCCAGGCGTCGGGTCAATTCGGCGGTGCCCGACTCAACCCCCAGGGTGAATGCCTGTCCGGCCCAGAGGTTGCTGAAGTCTGCCTCGCCTTTGGCACGCAACGGCAGCAATGCACCGCCTGCGAGGGGAAAACGCGGCGCATGGTCGCTCATCGGCCCGAGCTCGCGCATTACCCGATTGAGTATCCCCCGTGCCGGGCGACCGGTGAAAATGTTGGTGACCGCGGTCTCGCTTTCCCTGGCGGTCCGCAAGGCCTGGTGATGCGCGGCACTGACCTTGGCCTCTGGCGTGAAGAGGTACGCCGTGCCCACTTGCACCGCCGAAGCCCCCAGCATGAACGCCGCCGCCACACCCCGAGCATCGGCAATGCCGCCAGCGGCAATCACCGGTACGTTCACGGCATCGACCACTTGGGGCACCAGGGCGAAGGTGCCGACCTGGCTGCTCAGGTCATCACTGAGAAACATGCCCCGGTGCCCACCCGCTTCAAGACCCATGGCGATGATCGCGTCGCAACCCTGCTGCTCGAGCCAAATGGCCTCTTCGACGGTGGTGGCCGAGGACAGTACCTTTGCCCCGGTGGCCTTGACCCGATCCAGCAGGGATTTTTCCGGCAGGCCAAAGTGGAAACTCACGACTTCGGGGCGCAATTGTTCGACCACTTCGCAGGCGGCCTGGTCGAACGGCGCGCGATTGGACACCGGTGTCGGTGCATCGAAATCGACACCCAGTTCGCGGTAATAGGGCTGCAGCAGGTTTTTCCAGTCCTGGGCGCGTTGCTCGTCGACCGCCGGCGGCTGATGGCAGAAGAAGTTGACGTTGATCGGGCGCTGGCACTGTTGGCGAATGCCCTTGAGCTCGTCACGCAATTGCTCGACGCTCAGCATGGCGGCAGGCATCGAGCCGAGGCCGCCGGCGTTGCTTGCCGCAATGACCATGGCAGCGGTGGTGGCGCCGGCCATGGGGGCCTGGATAATCGGGAGCTCGATTCCGAGCAGGTCAAGAATGCGCGTATCTGGCCATTGACTCATTTCAGTTGTACTCCGACGTTGGAACCGGGCAGGGCTCGATTTTTAACAGCAATGCCTGCGGTTATGCCAGTCATGTTTGCCACAGGCGAATTGGCTTAAAGTCCAATAGGGTAATATTTTGCGAAGTGGTATTTAAATCACACCACAACAGGTGATCTCACCAGGAGGCAGCAATGTTCCAAGGTATTTTGATCGACAAAGACGAAAGCGGTTACCGGGCCACACTGCAACAGATCGATGAAGACCAGCTGCCCGAGGGCGATGTGACGGTGCGTGTGGCGTACAGCACGCTGAATTTCAAGGATGGCCTGGCGATCACCGGCAGCAGCCCGGTGGTGCGCAAATTCCCGATGGTGCCGGGGATCGACCTGGCGGGGACTGTCGAGGTCAGCACGCATCCGGACTACAAGGCGGGTGACAAAGTCCTGCTCAATGGCTGGGGCGTGGGCGAAGGGCATTGGGGTGGCCTGGCGCAAAAGGCACGTCTCAAGGGCGAATGGCTGATTGCGTTGCCCGAGGCCTTCACTGAAGCCCAGGCCATGGCCATCGGCACGGCAGGCTACACCGCGATGCTGTGCATCATGGCGCTGGAGCGCAACGGTGTGACGCCCGACCAAGGCGAGGTTCTGGTCACCGGGGCCAACGGCGGCGTGGGCAGTTTCGCCATCGCATTGCTGAGCAAGCTAGGCTATCGGGTCGTCGCTTCCACGGGTCGCCTGTCGGAACACGAATACCTCAAGCAACTGGGCGCCAGTGAAATCATCGATCGCGCCACCTTATCCGAGCCCGGCAAGCCGCTGGCCAAGGAACGTTGGGCAGCGGTCATCGACTCGGTGGGTAGTCACACCCTGGCCAACGCCTGTGCCAGTACCCGCTCCGAAGGCACCGTCGCCGCTTGTGGGCTGGCCCAGGGCATGGACTTTCCGGCTTCCGTCGCGCCCTTTATCCTGCGCGGCGTGACGCTGGCCGGGATTAACAGCGTGACCCAGCCTAAAGCCAGGCGTGTAGAGGCCTGGAGTCGATTGGCCAAGGATCTGGACTTTAACTTGTTGCCGTTGATCAGCCATGAAATCGCTTTGAGCGAAGCGATCGAAGCCGCCCCGCGACTGCTGGCCGGACAGCTGCGCGGGCGAGTGGTGGTGGATGTGAATCGCTGATCGACTGTAGGAGCGAGCCTGCTCGCGAAAAACCTGAGAGCGGCGGGGGGGGGGCAGGTGCCCAGCGTTATCGTTGACGACCAGCGTCGGAACGCCGTCCGGAGCCTGCTCGCTCCTACAGGGGTTTTTCCCGTTCCAGCAATTGCCGCTTGCGCTCCACGCCCCAGCGATACCCCGACAGGTTGCCGTCGCTGCGTACCACGCGGTGACAGGGGATCGCGACTGCCAGGCTGTTCGCGCCGCAAGCTTGCGCCACTGCGCGCACCGCTTTGGGGTTGCCGATGCGTTGGGCGATGTCGGCGTAGCTGGCGGTGCTGCCGACGGGGATGTCCCGCAGGGCTTGCCAGACCCGCTCCTGAAACGCGGTGCCGCGCACATCCAGTGGCAAGTCCAGCCCAAGAGCCGGGGCTTCGATGAAGCCCACGACCCTGGCGATCAACTGTTCGAAGGCCTGATCGGCACCGATCAGTGTGGCGCGGCGAAACTTGTCCTGCAGGTCGCAAACCAGTTGCTGCGGATCGTCGCCGAGGAGAATCGCGCAGACCCCACGCTCGCTTTGCGCCACCAGGATCGCGCCGAGGGAACACTGGCCAACCGCAAAACGAATGTCATTGTTTTGCCCCGCGGCACGGTAATCAGTGGGTTTCATCCCCAACACCTTATCCGCCGCTTCATAGAAACGGCTGTTGGAGTTGAAGCCGGCGTCGTACAGCGCATCGGTGACCGAGCGGCCATCCGCCAGCCGTTCGCGCATTCGGCGCGAACGATGGGCCGCGGCGTAACCTTTGGGCGTCAGGCCGGTAACGGACTTGAACACCCGATGGAAATGAAAGCTGCTCAGTCCTGCCGCTTGCGCCAGCTCGTTCAGTGCGGGCAGCGCCTCGGCGGTTTCGATCTGGCGGCACGCGGCGGCCACGGTGGCGGCACGTTGCGCGGCGACCGCGCTTTGATCCTTGGCCGCGCGCTTGCTTGGGCGATAACCGGCGGCCTGGGCAAGTTCGGCGCTGTCGAAGAATTCGACGTTCTGCGGTTTCGGCAAGCGCGAGAGGCTGCTGGGGTTGCAGTAGATCCCGGTGGTTTTCACCGCATAGACAAACTGCCCGTCCGCCTGTGGATCGCGGGCGACCACCGCGGCCCAGCGTGGATCGTTTTCGGTGCTGCTTGTTGTCGATTGGCTTGTCATGGCTTTACATCCGTTGACCCGTTTGCCGCAGATTAACCAGCGGCCCGTAGGCCCACACTCCGGCGCTTGCGGTCAAACTCCACGGTCTCACCGCGCGGTACGAAACGTGAAGTTGATCCGCTGCTCGCCCAGGCGTGGGTGGTGGCCATTCTTGATCGGCAGCACACCGTGATAACGCAAGCGATCCACGCCGCCCCAGACCACGATGTCGCCATGCAGCAACGGCACCCGTTGGCTTTTGTCGCTGCGCGCGAAGCCGCCGAACAGAAACATTGCGGGTAACCCCAGCGATACTGAAACGATGGGTGCAGCGTAGGATTTTTCGTCCTTGTCCTGATGCAAGGACATTTTCGCCCCGGGCACATAGCGATTGATCAGGCAGGAGTCCGGCACGAAATCGGCAAATCCTGCTTCCCGTGCCGCCGCCTGCGCCAATTGCAAAAACACCTCGGGCATGGGGGGCCAAGGCAGGCCGGTCCGGGGATCCTCGCGGGTGTAGCGATAACCGCTGCGGTCGGTGGTCCAGCCCCAGGTCCCGCAACTGCTCAGGCCCACCGACATGGTGAAGCCGCCAGGGGTGACCATTTGCCGGAACGGTGCGGCCGCCAGCACGGTCTCCAGTGCCGGTAACAAGCGCGCAAGCCAGGGCAGGGCAAAGCCCCTGAGGACGTAGGACTGTTCGCCGATCTGCTCGCGTCGGCGTTCCTGCTCGGGCTCTACATCGGCAAACAAGTCCAGGGTGGGCGGTTTCATGGTGCTCATGATGCGTCGTGAAAGATGATCCCAAGAGTATGCCGTTTTCCACTGTGCAAGCGACTGACGCCGTGGCGCAGGGTGACCCTGTAGGAGCTGGCTTGCCAGCGAAGGCGTCCTGAAGACCTGCGCAATGTTTAAGCAAACCTTCGCCGGCAAGTCGGGCTCCTACAGGCGACTCGCCGGCCTCATTAATTGTAACCGGGGGCAGGCAGTTGTAATGCTGTGTCCCGTATTGGAGCAACAAAGGCGTCGGACGCTATTGGCCGGCGGCATGACAGCGCTCGAGGAAGGTGGCGTGGCTGTCGGGAAATGTTGTTGCTCCAAACGATGTTACAGCGCTTTGCTGACGCTGATGTCGCTGATGACGTCTTCGCTCTGGCCATGAAGCGCGTCCAGCGCGGCTTTGGCTTCTTCTGCCGTGCCGTTTTCCAGTTGGGCAAATTCGAAGCGGCGTTCGCCATTGAGTTTGTACTTGATGACGTATTTGGTCGTCTGGGCCACGGTCATACCTGTCTGTCTGTGTATTAAGGCGCTGCTCAGCTCAGTTTCGAGTTGGAGCGGCGGATGATCTTGATCGAATGTGTCAGGGTCGGCTTGCGCGTCACACTGATCGGCCGGCGGTTGACCGTATCGATGGTGATGTTCCAGAACCCGGTGCTCGGCGCCGTGATACGGGCCGGGAAGGTGTCGAACGCGCCGCCGTGATAGGTGTGACGACCGCCATTCTTGAAGCTGCGGAAGTTGGCGTCGTTCATCAAGCGAATGTTGCACGTTTGCGAGCATTGAATGACGACGATGTCGTCTTCGTTGAGGTGCTCGCGCTGGTGGATAAATTTCATGAGGCGCCTCCAGAAGGGCTTTTTCTACAAAATCAAAACGATAGCATGGTCGATTGGCGCAGTTTATCAGCCCCGGGGCGTTATTATCCGGCTCTCCGGGCCCGGCTGGACAATAAAAATGCATATATCGCGTGCCGGGGAAGAAAAAAGCAGTCAAGCCCGGAGAAAACCCTTATTTGTGCTGTCCGAGGGTCTTTATTGGAGATTTCGTATGAAGTGGGGCATGTTTGGCTTGCCGTGGGTTCTGGCAGTCGGTGGTTGTGCAAGTGTCTCGGACATCAACCAGACGCTGCCGACCATGAATGTGATTTCCGGCAAGAAGCCCCTTGAGTACGCCCAGTGCCTGAGCGAAAAACTCGCCGACAGCCGTGGCGCCTTGCAGGTCGAGAAGCAGAAAGACGGGGTGCGGGTGATCGTGCCGCAGAAGCTTACCTCGGGGCCGGCCGCGGTGTTTGATATCGAACAGCGCTCGGGTGGCAGCAGCATCAAGCTGCACGAGCGCATCTCCAATGTGCCGATACGTCCCTTCGATGTACGCGATGCCGCCACGGCGTGCATTTCCGGCTGATAGACTGTCGACCGTCAGCACCAATGCCGTCAAAGCGCGCCTTTGCCGGCATTGTCATTTCTGGAGTCGAATATGAAGCGAGAGCGGGTACGGGAGCGGCATGCAGAGGGCCAAATCTGCGCCACCCATGTGATTCAGAACCCGGCGAATCCGGGGGAGTGGATCGTTTTTTTCAAGAAAAGCGCCGGGCGCAGTTTTTTCCTTGTAGATGAAAGCGACGAAGTCGAGTCCTTCAGCAGTCTCGACGAACTGGTCGAGACCGTACGCGGCCTGGGGATCAAGTTCGCCGAAATCCACATGTAGGGCACGATGCCCCTATTTGCAGACCACCACGACGCTACGATTCTTGTAGTTGCCAACGTCGACGCCAAGGGTCTTGTCGCTTTCCTTGGGGGCGGGTGAGCCGTCAGTGCCAACGATCCGGTAGCCGGTGCCAGCGCAAGACGCATCGGCCTTTTCGTAGCAGGTCGCCCAGGAATTGGCCTCGCCGGAGCAGTCAATGGCCAGGCCTTGTTCGCCATTGTTCAGGTAAGTGGTTTCGGAGGTGGCGCAGCCACTGAGGGCCAGGACCGCAATCAGCGGCAAAAATTTGGTCATGTCGTTGTCGTCGTCAGGATAAGGGGCAAAGCCTGTGACAGCGCGGTAGGCAAAAGGTTATAGCCAAAGGCCACTTCTTGCGGATATTTGCAAAAAAGCCCTGCACAAGGGCAGGGCGTCAGGCCTGGATCAATTCTTGTCCTTGCCCCGTCGTTTCGGTGCCGGGTGTTCCAGTTGCAACACCGATGCCACTTCGATCGCCATGGCTTCGGAGGGGAAAGGTCCGGCAATATTTTCACCGCCAACGCCGGCTACCCACCACTGGCCATCTTTGGCCTTGTTGATCAAGTACCCGTTGACGCTTTTTGCTTCTGACATCTATTTGCCTCATTGGCTGGTTCAAGGGCGCCATGATACCGCCAAATGCACCGTTCGGGTGCCGCTGGGCGCGGGTTGGTGCACTTGGCCATGGGTTGACTTGGCGTGCAAACCTGGCGGACTCTGCTATCAATAACAGGCTGCCGGTCCATTCGCGGTGCTCGCTGCGGAACTAACGGCGAGAATATTTCTCTATGATGGCATCGGTTAGCCAGTGCGGGGCATTGTAAGGTGTACGCCGCCTGATTAGACTGCGCCGAAACCCGTACACACAGCCCTTTCAAGGACTTATATGATCAAGAAATGCTTGTTTCCAGCAGCCGGTTACGGCACTCGCTTCCTCCCAGCGACCAAAGCCATGCCTAAAGAAATGCTGCCGGTGGTAAACAAGCCACTGATCCAGTACGGCGTCGAAGAAGCACTGGACGCTGGCTTGACGGAAATCTCCATCGTCACCGGTCGTGGCAAGCGCGCCCTGGAAGACCATTTCGACATCAGCTACGAGCTGGAAAACCAGATCAAGGGCACTGACAAGGAAAAGTACCTGGTCGGCATCCGCAAGCTGCTCGACAATTGCTCGTTCTCCTACACCCGCCAGACCGAAATGAAAGGCCTGGGCCACGCGATCCTGACCGGCCGTCCGCTGATCGGCGACGAACCCTTCGCCGTGGTGCTGGCAGACGACCTGTGCGTCAACCTCGAAGGCGACGGCGTACTGACCCAGATGGTCAAGCTGTACAAGCAGTTCCGCTGCTCGATCGTGGCCATCCAGGAAGTCGACCCGCAAGAGACCAACAAGTACGGCGTGATCGCCGGCGAGATGATCCGCGACGACATCTACCGCGTGCACAGCATGGTGGAAAAACCAAAACCTGAAGATGCGCCATCGAACCTGGCCATCATCGGTCGCTACATCCTGACCCCGGACATCTTCGACCTGATCGAACAGACCGAGCCAGGCAAGGGCGGCGAAATCCAGATCACCGACGCCCTGATGAAGCAAGCGCAAAACGGCTGCGTCATGGCCTACAAGTTCAAGGGCAAGCGTTTCGACTGCGGCGGCGCGGAAGGCTACATCGACGCGACCAACTTCTGCTTCGAGAACTTCTACAAGACGGGCAAGGCGTACTGATAGCGCCCCAGTCGCTTGTTTTGAAAAGCGAACTTCACCAGCTGTCATCAAGCTGATGAAGGCCTGAATAAACGCCCCGACTTGTTCGGGGCGTTTGTTTTTGTGCGCTGAAAAGTACCTGGTTTCCTGTAGCCAGGCTTGTCGCAAAAAAATGCACCGCAGCGTCTGATTCGCCTGTAGGAGCCAGGCTTGCCGGCGAAGAACGATAGCGCGGTGTGACTGATACACCGCAGCGCCTGGTTCGCGGGCAAGCCTCGCTCCTACAGTTCGTCCGGCGCCCGGCCATTTCAGCGCAATGCTTGCTCCGCGGCTATCCACAGGTATGCTGGTCACCTGCCGAGGAGATTGAAAATGGCCTACGATTTTGACCTTTATGTGATTGGCGCCGGTTCTGGCGGTGTGCGGGCGGCCCGGTTTGCGGCCGGCTTCGGCGCGAAAGTGGCGGTAGCCGAGAGTCGCTACCTGGGCGGTACTTGCGTAAACGTCGGCTGCGTGCCGAAAAAGCTGCTGGTGTACGGCGCGCATTTCGCCGAGGACTTCGAGCAGGCTTCGGGTTTTGGCTGGAGCCTGGACGAGGCGCAGTTCGACTGGGCGACGCTGATCGCCAACAAGGATCGCGAGATCAATCGCCTCAACGGCATTTACCGCAACCTGCTGGTCAACAGTGGCGTGACGCTGCACGAAGGCCACGCCAAGATCGTCGACCCGCATACGGTCGAGATCAATGGCGAGCGCCACACGGCTAAAAACATTCTGATCGCAACCGGTGGCTGGCCGCAGATTCCGGAGATTCCGGGGCACGAGCACGCAATCAGTTCCAACCAGGCGTTCTTCCTCAAGGAACTGCCCAAGCGTGTGCTGGTGGTGGGCGGTGGTTACATTGCCGTCGAATTCGCCGGCATTTTCCACGGCCTGGGTGCGCAGACCACGTTGTTGTATCGCGGTGAACTGTTCCTGCGGGGCTTTGACGGTTCCGTGCGCAAGCATCTGCAGGAAGAGCTGACCAAGCGCGGCATGGACCTGCAATTCAATGCCGACATCGAGCGTATCGACAAGCAAGCCGATGGCAGCTTGAAAGTGACGCTCAAGGATGGCCGTCAGTTGGAGGCCGATTGCGTGTTCTACGCCACCGGTCGACGTCCGATGCTGGACAATCTGGGGCTGGAAAATACCGCGGTGAAGCTCGACAACAAAGGCTTCGTCGAGGTGGACGACCTGTACCAGACGGCCGAGCCTTCGATCCTGGCCCTGGGCGATGTGATCGGCCGGGTGCAGCTGACGCCAGTGGCGCTGGCTGAAGGCATGGCGGTGGCGCGACGCTTGTTCAAGCCTGAGCAGTATCGCCCGGTGGATTACAAGATGATCCCGACGGCGGTGTTCAGCCTGCCCAATATCGGCACGGTCGGCCTGACCGAGGAAGAAGCGCGCGAGGCGGGCCACGAGGTACAGATCTTCGAAAGCCGCTTCCGGCCGATGAAGCTGACCCTGACCGAATGCCAGGAGCGCACGCTGATGAAGCTGGTGGTGGATGCCCAGACCGACAAGGTGCTGGGCTGCCACATGGTGGGGCCGGAAGCTGGCGAAATCGTCCAGGGCCTGGCTATCGCCTTGAAGGCCGGCGCCACCAAGCGCCACTTCGACGAAACCATCGGTGTGCACCCGACGGCCGCCGAAGAGTTTGTCACCCTGCGTACACCGGTCGGCGCTTAATCGACCCTGGCGACGTCTGGCGCTGCTGCATTGGCAGCGGCCAGGCGTAGGCTTTTTTCGAGGTCGGCCCGGGCTTTCTGCAGTTCGATTTCCAGTGCCTTGTTAGCCTGCGCTTGTTCCTCGACGCTCTGCTTGAGCGCCTGGCTTTCCAGCATGGCTACGCGCAGGCGTTCCTGGAGGAGGGTGCGCTCGCTGTCGACACGCGTGGCCTGGTCGAGCAGTTGATCCTGGCGGGTGTTGCTTTGCTTGAGTTGCTCTTGCAGCAGGCTCAGCTCGCGCAGTGTGCCGCGATTTTCCGTCAGCAGGCGTTCGTTGTCGCGGTGCAACTGGGTGATTTCGTCCTGGCGTACCAAGGCGCTTTGCTGGGCTTGGCGCAACTCCATCTGCAGTTGCTGTACCTGGCCTTCGTGGCGGCTTTGCTCTTGCTCGCGCTGCTCGTTGATCGCGTTGCGGTAGTGCTCCAGGGCATCACGACTGTGCAGGTGTTTCTCTTCGAGCGAGCGAATCTGCTCGTCTTTGTCCTGCAGGCGCAGCTCAAAATCAGCCAGTGCCTGAGTCTGCCCGGCGTTGCGCGTTTGTTCACCCTGCAGCAGGATGCGCGTGCTTTGCAGTGCCTCGGATTCCTGGGCCAGTGCCAGGCTCTGCAGCTCGTAGTGTTGCTGCAGTTGCGTATTGGCTTGTTCGGCTTGCTGCAGTTGCGTTTCCAGCGCCTTGCGTTGTTGCTCGTACTGTTCGCGGGCCTGGTCAATGGGTTCCTGCGCCTGCTCTTTAAGGCGCTGCGCGAGGCGTGTTACCAGCGCCAGCAACTCTTCGTCGATCGGCTCGGAAGGGGCTTCGTCAGGGCCCGGGGTGCTATCATCGAGCTCCTTCATGTAGCGATGGATCGTGGTTTTCGAGCCGGTATTGCCCATTTCGATCCGAACGGCATCGATGCTGGGGTTTTCGCCGCGGGCCAGGATCGCCAATCGCGCCGCTTGCACCACTTGTTTGTTCACGCCGCCACGGGCCATGGGATCTCCTGCTGTTTTGCTGTGTGGTACGTACCACGAAAAAACGCATTCTAGCATTTGTCCGGGGTAAATTCGGTTTTCTTCTATCAATACAGTCGGCTAATAGCGAAAGCCAATCAGCGGCATGAGGTTTGCCAATGAGCCAACCGTCCGTCGAGTGGGTAAAGTTCTCTCCATCAACTTCTTAACCCCTGACGGAGAGTCAACGATGCCTATCATCAACAGCCAAGTTAAACCGTTCAAAGCTGACGCATTCAAAAATGGCGACTTCGTAAAAGTCTCGGACGCTGACCTCAAAGGCAAGTGGTCGGTGGTGTTCTTCTACCCGGCCGACTTCACCTTCGTCTGCCCGACCGAGCTGGAAGACCTCGCTGACAACTACGAGGCATTCCAGAAGCTGGGCGTCGAGATCTACAGCGTTTCCACTGACACCCATTTCGCCCACGCTGCCTGGCACAACACTTCGCCAGCCATCGGCAAGATCCAGTACACCATGATCGGCGACCCGACCCACGCCATCTCCCGCAACTTCGACGTACTGATCGAAGAAGCAGGCCTGGCTGACCGTGGCACCTTCGTGATCAACCCTGAAGGCCAGATCAAGATCGTTGAACTGAACGACGGCGGTGTAGGCCGTGACGCCAGCGAGTTGCTGCGCAAGATCAAGGCTGCCCAATACGTCGCCGCTCACCCAGGCCAGGTTTGCCCGGCCAAGTGGAAGGAAGGCGAGGCCACTCTGGCGCCGTCCCTGGACCTGGTTGGCAAGATCTAAGTCTGTGACGCGCTTCATCAGGGCGGACTTCCGCACCTTCTAAGCAAGCTGCACCGCCCAATAAAAACGCCCGGGCGAGATTCGCTCGGGCGTTTTTTTATGTCTTCGTCTCTTCACCAAACAGCATGGAAATCGCCCGTATGTTGGACGCCAATCTTAAAGCCCAGTTGAAATCGTACCTGGAACGGGTCACCCAGCCGATCGAGATCGTTGCCTCCCTCGACGACGGTGCGAAATCCCAGGAAATGCTCGCACTGCTCAAAGACGTTGCCAGTCTTTCCAGCCAGATTACCTTGCTCGATAACGGTGACGATGCACGCAAGCCATCGTTCTCGATCAACCGCCCCGGCGCGGATATCAGCCTGCGTTTCGCTGGCATCCCCATGGGCCATGAATTCACCTCCCTGGTGCTGGCCTTGCTGCAAGTCGGCGGCCACCCCTCCAAGGCCAGTGTCGAAGTGATCGAACAGATCCGTTCGCTCAAGGGCGAATTCAACTTCGAGACGTATTTCTCGCTGTCCTGCCAGAACTGCCCGGACGTGGTCCAGGCGTTGAACCTGATGGCAGTACTCAACCCCAATATTCGCCATGTCGCCATCGACGGCGCGCTGTTCCAGGCTGAAGTCGATGAGCGCCAGATCATGGCGGTACCGAGCATCTACCTCAACGGCGTGAACTTCGGCCAGGGCCGCATGGGCCTGGAAGAAATCCTCGGCAAAATCGACACCAGCGGCATCGAGCGTCAGGCCGAGAAGATCAGTGCCAAGGAAGCCTTTGACGTACTGGTGGTGGGTGGTGGCCCGGCCGGTGCTGCGGCGGCCATCTATGCCGCGCGCAAAGGCATTCGCACCGGTGTCGCTGCCGAACGCTTTGGTGGCCAGGTGCTGGATACCATGGCCATCGAAAACTTCATCTCCGTGCAGGAAACCGAAGGGCCGAAACTGGCGGTCGCGCTGGAAGAGCACGTCAAGCAGTACGACGTGGACATCATGAACCTGCAGCGCGCCGACAAACTGCTGCCGGGCAAAGACGGCGAGCTGCACGAAGTCCACTTCGCCAGCGGCGCGAAACTCAAAGCCAGGACGGTGATCGTGGCCACGGGTGCACGCTGGCGCGAAATGAACGTGCCCGGTGAGCAGGAATATCGCAACAAGGGCGTGGCCTACTGCCCGCACTGCGACGGCCCGTTGTTCAAAGGCAAGCGTGTGGCGGTGATCGGCGGCGGTAACTCTGGCGTCGAAGCGGCCATCGACCTGGCCGGTATCGTGGCCCATGTCACGCTGCTGGAGTTCGATGTGCAACTGCGTGCCGATGCGGTATTGCAGCGCAAGTTGCACAGCCTGCCGAACGTGACCGTGATCACCCATGCGCAAACCACTGAAGTGATGGGCGACGGGCAGAAGGTCAACGGCTTGCGCTACAAGGATCGCCAGAGTGACGAAGTGCGCAGCGTGGAACTGGAAGGGATCTTTGTGCAGATCGGACTGTTGCCCAACACCGATTGGCTCAAGGGCACCATCGAGCTGTCGCCGCGTGGCGAGATCATCGTCGATGCTCGTGGCGAGACATCGATACCGGGCGTGTTTGCGGCAGGCGATGTGACCACCGTGCCCTACAAGCAGATCGTGATCGCCGTGGGCGAGGGCGCCAAGGCTTCCCTCAGCGCATTCGACCACTTGATTCGCACCTCGGCCCCGGCGTAAACCGGGCGCTGAAAACACAAAACCCCATGAATGATCATGGGGTTTTTTTTTGCTGATCGTTACCACGCGGAGCGTGGGAACGATCAAGCCAGATTTTTTACAGTGGGGCTGGCTGGATGATTTCGACCCAGTACCCATCCGGGTCCTTGATAAATGCCAGGCTCTTCATGCGGCCATCGTTCAGGCGCTTCTGGAAATCGCAGCCCAGCGCTTCGAAGCGTTCGCACGCAGCCACGATGTCCGGCACCGAGATGCAGATGTGGCCGAATCCGCGCGGGTCGGTATTGCCGTTGTGATAGGCGAAGTCCGCATCGTTCTCGGTGCCGTGGTTATGGGTCAGTTCCAGAATGCCCGGGATCGATTTCATCCATTGCGTGCGCTCGGCGGCATCGGCCGGAATCTGACGCTTGTCGACCAGGGCGAGGAAGTACAGGCTGAATTCGGCTTCCGGAAAATCGCGTTTCTCCACCAGCGAGAAGCCGAGAACGCGCGTGTAGAAGTCCAGGGACTTGGTGATGTCCTTGACCCGCAACATGGTGTGGTTGAAGACAAATTTCTGGGTGGCGGTGTCAGGCTGTGCGGTCACGCCGGGGAAGGTGTTCAGATCTTGCAGGCTCATGGGCCCTCCGGAAATTAAATGGGGCTGCCGACAATGATACGCATGGCTTGCGACATCACCAAACCCAAAGCGTCTGCTATTGCCTGACCGCCGGCCGAAGATCAAACTTCAGGGCTAACTGGCTGAGTGTTGATGGCAATGATTCGATTGTGCAGGTCGTTGATTATCCTGAGTGGTGTGCTTTCTGTGTTGGCCCGGGCTCACGCCGATGAGCCCGTCGTGACGTGGCCGCCGGGCTGGGAGGTCGAAGCCGTTGCCCAAGGCGAAGCCGGCTCTGGTGTCAGTCGCCAGCGCGCGGTCAAGAACGATGCGCAAGGCATGCCGTTGATGGTGATGGAATTGACCGTGAGCCGGGTGCAGGCCGGTCACCAGGTGAACTTGGAAGCTGTGTTGCTGGAGATGCGCAAATCAGTGCAGAAAGACTTTTTCCGGGGTGGTTATCAAAGTGTTTGCAACCGGATTCACGCGGCCACCTTGAGTCGCTTGCCGGCGCTGGAAACCACTTGCACCATCACGCAAAACGGCCGGCATGTGCTGTCTCAAACATTGGTTGCCGCGGTGGATGCCGATAAGGCCTACGTATTTTCCTACGCCGGGCAGGCCGAAGCTTATAAGGCCAGTCAGAATGAAATAGAGGCGGCTCGTAACGGCTTGAAACTTTAGTTGAGGCCTTCAATGGGCACCGATTTCATGTCTGTGCCGACAGCGTTAGATAGCCAAAAGGATTAAGCACAAAGTTGCCGGGAAAGTGCCGGTCAGCCTTGCCTTTAGATGCCATCAATGAAAAAAAGCCCTGCAGGTGCAGGGCTTGGTTTTTCAGTGCGAGGGTTTAGCTGCGCAGCCAGGAGTCAACGGTAGCGGCACCGTATTGCTCCTTCCAGGCCTTCAGTCCACGGTGGTTGCCGCCCTTGGTTTCAATCAGCTCGCCGGTATGCGGGTTCTGATAAACCTTGACCACGCGGGCGCGGCGGGTCTTTGGAGCGGCCTGTTGCAGACCGGATTTTGCCGGGTTCGGGTCGAGGATGGCGATGATGTCGCGCAGGCTCTTGCCGTAGGTTTTCATCAGCCCCTGGAGCTTTTCTTCGAATTCGATTTCTTTCTTGAGCCCGGCATCGTTCTTCAGGGATTCAAGCTGCTTGAGCTGCTCTTGAAGGGCCTTTTCAGCTGCACGAAATTCAGCGAGTCTGGACAATATCTTTACTCCAATAGTGTGTTTGGCTGATACCAACCGCAAACAAAGCTATAAGCCAAGAGCCTTGAAGCGACTCGGGGATTAGATGGCTCACCTGCCAATCTGATGCAGGCATGAAAAATTGTAGTAGTTAATGGGTCAAGAGTAAATCATGACTTTTTGTTCATGTAACAAGAGTTGTACTTGATTCAAATGGAGGAGTGCGGTGTGTCGTTGAATTGCTGCTAAAGGCCACTAGTTAATCATCACTTAATGCATTAATGAATTCGGCGGCGGGCATCGGCCGACCAAACAGATAACCTTGCAGGTAGTTCACGTTGTGGGCCGCCAGGTAGTCACTTTGCTCCTGGGTTTCCACACCTTCGGCAACCATTGCCAGGTCGAGCTTGGCCGCCAGCTCGATGATGCTTTCCAGAATGTGGCTGGAGAGGGTATCGATGCCGATCATGGCGACGAAGCTCTGGTCGATTTTCAGGAAATCCACGTTGAACTGGCGCAGATAACCGAGGCTTGAGTGGCCGGTGCCGAAGTCGTCGATGGCGATCATCACGCCAAGCTCATGCAGTTGCTCGAACAGTTGAAAGGTGATGGCCGAGGGCTCGATCAGTTTGCGCTCGGTCAATTCCAGCACCAGGTGAATGGAGCCCGGGGCAAAGGCGGCGAGGAATTGCCGGCAATCCTCGACCAGCGCAAGATCCTGGCAATGATTGGCGGTAATATTGATGCCCACATGGAACGGCTCATCGAACGACGCCGACTTCGGTGCCAATAGCCTGGCGGTTTGTTGCATGATCGAGCGCGTCATCGGCACGATCAGCCCGCTGTGTTCGGCAAACGGAATGAACAGATCAGCGCTGACCAAACCTTCCTTGGGATGGTTCCAGCGCATCAGTACCTCGACCCCCGTGCATTTTTTGCTCAGCGCATGCACCACTGGCTGGAAGTACGGAACGAACTCCGCCGCGTCCAGTGCGCGCTGCATCTCAAGGGTTGGCGACGAGGAACGCTTCTGTATGACGTGCCCGATAAAACCGGCAATCACGCCGAAGAACAGCAACAAACTGAACAGTGGCGGATATTCACTGCTCATGTAGCGCCACACTTCGCCTTCGGGGAAACCGGCCGTTACGCTGAAGGGATAACGCGAAGATGCCAACGTGTTTTGTGCGACGGGGAACTCGGGTGGATCGCCTTCGTGAAAACTGCCGTCTGCGGACAACCAGTGCGGCCCGACTTGCAACAACAACAATGTCTGGTGCCCGATCAGGCGCAGGAGATTACTCAGGTGGTACCCGTCCAGCGTGCTCATGGCGCCCCGTTTACCGTCGCTGAGTCGATAAACCAACAACGCGGTGTCGGGCGTCACCGGGTTGCCCTTCATCAGCAACAACTGGCCGTTGGCAAAATCTCCGGAAGCCATTTTTTCGTGATAGTCACCGAACAGGGAACTGCAATAGACAGTGTCGTCCCATAGCAGGTTGGTCGAGCGCACGAATGGACGCCGTGTCACCTGCTCGCGCAACGCCAGGTTGACGTCAATGCAACTCTGGCCAGCCAACGGCAGCAACTCTCGCGCCGCCTGGGCGGTGTTGTCGAGCATCAGTTCGAATTGGCGAGTCGCTTCTTCGGCGGTGTGCTGGCTGCTGAGCCTGAGTACGCGTTCGGCCTGCATGTACAGAATGACGAAACCCAGCAGGATCGGCAGCAGTCCACTCAACAAGGTTACAGCGAGCTTGATGCCTCTGGGGTGGGCGTTGGTTTTCAGTGGCATTCGCGAAACCTGTATCGCTGGAGTGGGGCTCTCAACGCCTGGCGGGAAGTGATGCCTGCCATCGAGCGTTCAAGCAAGAGGCAGGATAGTTGGCCCTTGGCACTTGTGCCGAGGGATCATTCCGGGGGGGATTTTCTTGTGTAACAAAGCCCTTGCGCGCCATGGGGAAAAGGGGATTTGATACAGAGGGCGGACAAATTGATTTACGCTGTGTAGAATCAGGTTACGCATACAATAATAATCGTCTTCTGGCAGCAGAAGCCTCGCCCTCAGAGCCTTGGGTCGACAATGAAGATATTCGGGTTTCAATTGATCTACGGTGATTTCCTCGCCCGCAGCGTGCGGGGCATCTCCTGTGCGCCACCCACCGCTCTCAGCATTGCTAGCAACTAACGCTCGTTAATTTCAGCGGTTAATTCTTAAAGCATGATGAGGCGCCAACCATGGCAGATTTATACGAAAACCCAATGGGCCTGATGGGCTTCGAGTTCATCGAACTTGCATCGCCGACCCCCAATACCCTGGAGCCGATCTTCGAGATCATGGGCTTCACCAAGGTCGCGACCCATCGTTCCAAGGACGTGCACCTGTATCGCCAGGGCGCGATCAACCTGATCCTCAACAACGAACCCCACAGCGTCGCCTCGTATTTTGCCGCCGAGCACGGTCCATCGGTGTGCGGCATGGCGTTTCGCGTCAAGGATTCGCAAAAGGCCTACAAGCGTGCCCTGGAACTCGGCGCCCAGCCGATCCACATCGAGACTGGCCCGATGGAGCTGAACCTGCCGGCGATCAAGGGCATCGGCGGTGCGCCGCTGTACCTGATCGACCGTTTCGGTGAAGGCAGCTCGATCTACGACATCGACTTCGTGTTCCTCGACGGCGTTGACCGTCACCCGGTCGGGGCTGGCCTGAAGATCATCGATCACCTGACCCACAACGTGTACCGCGGTCGCATGGCCTACTGGGCGAACTTCTACGAGAAACTGTTCAACTTCCGCGAAATCCGCTACTTCGACATCAAGGGCGAATACACCGGCCTGACCTCCAAGGCCATGACCGCGCCAGACGGCATGATCCGCATTCCGCTGAACGAAGAATCGTCCAAGGGCGCCGGGCAGATCGAAGAATTCCTGATGCAGTTCAACGGCGAGGGCATCCAGCACGTGGCCTTCCTCAGCGATGACCTGATCAAGACCTGGGATCACCTGAAAAGCATCGGCATGCGCTTCATGACCGCGCCGCCGGACACCTACTACGAAATGCTCGAAGGCCGTCTGCCCAACCACGGGGAGCCGGTAGGCGAGTTGCAGGCGCGCGGCATTCTGCTGGACGGTTCGTCCGAGTCGGGCGACAAGCGCCTGCTGCTGCAGATCTTCTCGGAAACCCTGATGGGGCCGGTGTTCTTCGAATTCATCCAGCGCAAGGGTGATGACGGCTTCGGTGAAGGCAACTTCAAGGCGCTGTTCGAATCGATCGAGCGCGACCAGGTTCGTCGTGGTGTGTTGTCCACTGACTGATTGGTTGTAAAGATCAAAAGATCGCAGCCTGCGGCAGCTCCTACACGGTCCACCTGTAGGAGCTGCCGCAGGCTGCGATCTTTTACTTTCAAGGGCGGCGATGGCGCACCAGGTGCTTGAACCCTTCAAACACCAGCACCAGTACCGCCATCCAGATCGGAATATAGGTCAGCCATTCACCGGGCTTGATGCTTTCCCCCAGCAACAACGCCACGCCCAGCAACAGCACCGGCTCGACGTAGCTCAACAACCCGAACAGGCTGAACGGCAGCAAGCGACTGGCGATGATGTAGACAACCAGCGCCGACGCGCTGATCAAGCCCAGCAGGGGAATCAGCCAGGTCAATGCCGGGTGCTGCTCGAAGACCCCAAAGCCCTGCTCACCACTGCTCACGAACCAGAATGCGATCGGCAGCATCAGGGTCATGTCGACCCACAGTCCGCCGAGGTTGTCAGTCTTCAGCCATTTGCGCACCACGAAATACAGCGGATAACCCACGACCACCACCAAGGTCGCCCAGGAGAAGCCGCCGACCTGGTACAGCTCATTGACCACACCCAAGCTTGCAAAGAACACCGCGATCTTTTGCAAGTACGACAGGCGTTCACCGTAGGCGATGCGCCCTGTCAGCACCATGGCCAGCGGCAACAGGAAGTAGCCCAGCGACACATCGAGGCTGTAGCCGTTGAGTGGTGCCCACATGAACAGCCAAAGCTGGACGCCCAGCAGCGCCGCCGAGACGAACAGGATGCCGATCAATCTGGGTTGGGTGCTGAACCGACGCAACAAGTCGGCCACGCGCCGCCATTCTCCCGACACCAGCATGAACAGGGTCATGCACGGCACGGTCAACAGCATGCGCCAGCCGAAAATCTCCACACCGCTCAACGGCTTGAGCAGTGAAGTGTAGTAATACATGACGGCAAACAGCACCGAGGCTGAAACCGATAAAGCGATACCTTTTGACAAGCTGTCCTCGCGAGGTTGAACGTGAAACGGGGTGCGGAGGATACGTGGTTTTACTGTCGAATATTGTCCAATCGATCAATAAAGATCCCCTGTAGGAGCGAGCATGCTCCGGGCGGCGTTCCGACGATGAACGACTAGACACCGCGGGCATTCAGGCACCCCGCGTTATCGTTGACCACCATCGTCGGAACGCCGCCCGGAGCATGCTCGCTCCTACAGAGGGGTGTGTTCATTCAGTTACGCGTTTTACGGCCGGACACGAAATGGCTCACATCATTGAACCCCGGCGTCGATGCATGTCCCGGCGTCACCAACGAATCGATGAAGGCTTCATCCTCAATGCTGATCTTCACCGCCTGCGCCCTGGTGTAGGCATCCCACTGTTCTTCGGTGCGCGGGCCGACGATGGCCGAGGTCACGGCGCTGTTGTTCAGCACCCAGGCGATGGCGAACTCGACGATGCCCACGCCGCGTTCCTGGGTGTATCGCTGGATCTGCTGGGCGATGCGCAAGGACTCGACACGCCATTCGGTTTCCAGAATGCGTTTGTCGGCACGTCCCGCGCGGCTGTTGGCATCCGGCTTGACGTCCGGCGCGTACTTGCCGCTGAGCACGCCGCGGGCCAACGGACTGTAGGGCACCACACCCAGGCCATAATTCTGCGCGGCAGTGATCTGCTCGGTTTCGGCCTGGCGGTTGACGATGTTGTACAGTGGCTGGCTGATCACCGGCCGGTCGACACCGAGCTTGTCGGCCATGCGAATCACCTCGGCGATACGCCAGCCCCGGTAATTCGACAGGCCCCAATAGCGGATCTTGCCTTGGCGAATCAGGTCGCCAATGGCCGACACCGTGACCTCAAGCGGCGTGTTGTGGTCTTCGCGGTGCAGGTAATAAATATCGATATAGTCAGTGCCCAGGCGCGTAAGGCTGGCATCGATACCGTTGAAGATGTGCTTGCGGCTCAGGCCGCTGCGGTTCGGCACACCGTCCACCGGGCCAAAACCGACCTTGGTCGCCAGTACCCATTCGTGGCGGTTACCGGCAATCGCTTCGCCGACGATTTCTTCAGAACGGCCATTGGTGTAGACGTCGGCGGTGTCGATGAAATTGATGCCCTGGTCCCAGGCCTTGTCGATGATCCGCAGGGAATCTTCGGTGTTGGTCTGCTCGCCAAACATCATGGTGCCCAGGGTCAGGGTCGACACCTGCAGGCCCGAGTGACCCAGCGTGCGGTAGCTCATGAGGAAATCCTTTTGCCGGTGGGAAAGGCTCAATCAAATACCACAATGGCACAGCGGGGCAAAAGCTCTGTGACAGGCAAGTTCGCTTTATCATGATTTCTGGCGATGCAAAGGGTAACGTTGATCGACCTGTGAGTCTCGACCACCCCGTTTCAAGGAATCCCGTTATGTTCGAACTCGATCACGACCTGGCCCAGGACATCGTCGACCGGGCAATGGCCATCCTGCCTTACAACGTCAACGTCATGGACAGCCAGGGCCTGATCCTCGGCAGTGGCGAGCCGGAGCGGGTCAACACCCGGCATGAAGGCGCGCAACTGGTGTTGGCCAACAGCCGCGTGGTGGAGATCGACGCACAGACCGCGATCCACCTCAAGGGCGTGCAGCCGGGCATCAACCTGCCGTTGATGCTCGACCAGCGCTTGATCGGCGTGCTGGGCATCACCGGCGATCCCGAACAATTGCGCACTTACGCGCAGCTTGTGCGCATGACCGCCGAGATGCTGGTGGGCCAGCGCAACCAACAGGCCGAGAAACAGTGGCGCAGCCAGCGTTGCGATGACCTGCTGGCCTTGCTGCTCAGTGATGGCGGCCACTCGCCGCGCTTGATCGACGAAGCGCAACAGCTTGGGCTTAAACCGCAATTGACGCGGGTGCCTTACCTGTTCGAACTGGGCCAGGAGCAGGGGCCGGGGCACTCCGTCGAAGCGCTCAGTGCCTGGCTGACCAGTCGTTACCCGGACAGTTGGTGCGTGAGTTCGGCCAAGTCTTCGTTGCTGTGGTGCCGACCGACGAACCAGGCCGTCGACAACGAGCGATTGCTGGAAAAACTCGACGGCCTGGGCTGGAACATCCTGCGCATGGCCGTGGGCGGGCAGGCGGATGGGCTGACAGGATTGTGCCGCGGCTATCGTCGGGTCGGCGACTTGCTGGCCTATGGGCGCGAGGTGTTGCCTCAATCCCGTTTGCTGACGCTTAACCGCTATCGGCTACCGGTGTTGCTGTGGCGCCATCGCAACGACGATGCACTGGACGAGCTGCTCGACCCGTTGCGTAAAGTCATTGCCAGGGACAACAACGGCCAGTTACTGGCGACCCTGCGCAGTTGGTGCGAACACGATGGCCAGAGCCAGGCCTGCGCCGATGCGCTGGGCATCCATCGCAACAGCCTGCGCTACCGGATGGAGCGCATTGCAGAACTCAGTGGCGTTGATCCGTTGCGCCTGGACGGCATGCTCGCCCTTTACCTGGGCGTACAGATGCTCTGCGAAACCGCTCCAACTCCCTGACCAAGACCCGCCCCCCTGTAGGAGCTGCCGCAGGCTGCGATCTTTTGACTTTGCTTTTCAAGGTCAAGATCAAAAGATCGCAGCCCGCGGCAGGTCCTACATGGAAAGCATAAAGTTTGTGGGAATGAACAATAATCCTCGATGCCCGTTGTGCAGCGGCCCGGCGTTATTGTTCATGCCGGCTGGCAGCATGGATAGCATTGGAACTGGAGAATCCCCATGAAAATCGTCATCGCCCCCGACTCGTTCAAGGACAGCCTCAGCGCTCAAGGCGTGGCCGACGCCATTGCCCTCGGTCTGGCAGAGGTGTGGCCCGATGCGCAATTGATCAAATGCCCGATGGCCGACGGCGGGGAAGGGACGGTCGAGTCGGTGCTTGCCGCGTGTGCTGGCGAGCTGCGTCGCACGACGGTTCGCGGGCCGCTCGGCGTAGCCGTCGATGCTGCCTGGGGCTGGTTGCCCCACAGCCACACGGCGATCATCGAAATGGCCGAAGCCAGTGGTTTGCAGCTGGTTCCGGTCGAGCGCCGCGATGCCTGCATCAGCAGCACTTTCGGCACCGGTGAATTGATTCGCGCTGCCCTCGATGCCGGGGCCCAGCGCATCATTCTGGCCATCGGCGGCAGCGCGACCAATGACGCCGGCGCAGGGGCGATGCAAGCCTTGGGCGTGAAGTTGCTGGACGCGCAGGGGCAAATCCTCGCTCCGGGCGGCTTGGCACTGGCACGGCTGGCCCGCATCGATATGAGCGATATCGACCCGCGCCTGGCCGAGGTGCGCTTCGACATCGCCGCCGACGTGAACAATCCATTGTGCGGGGCTCACGGCGCGTCGGCCATTTTCGGCCCGCAAAAAGGCGCGACGCCTGCGCAGGTCAAACAACTGGATCTTGCCCTCGGGCACTTTGCCGATCACTGCGCAAGCGCCTTGAACAAAGACGTGCGCGATGAGCCTGGCAGCGGCGCAGCAGGCGGCCTGGGGTTTGCCGCCAAGGCGTTCCTGGGGGCGCAGTTCAAAGCCGGGGTGGAAGTGGTCGCCGAGCTGGTGGGGCTGGCCGATGCGGTTGCCGGTGCTGATCTGGTGATCACTGGCGAAGGCCGCTTCGATGCACAGACATTGCGCGGCAAGACGCCCTTTGGCGTGGCGCGCATTGCTCGTGATCGCGGTGTTCCGGTCATCGTCATTGCCGGCACGTTGGGCGAGGGCTATCAAGCCTTGTATGCCCATGGGATCGACGCCGCGTTTGCCCTGACGAGCGGACCGATGACATTGGCGCAGGCGTGCAGCGAAGCGCCGCGTCTGTTGCGTGAGCGGGCGGGTGATGTGGCGCGGGTTTGGCGGACGGCAACGACGTCTTTATCGTCCTGACCGACTCCGCCTAGAGGTGTCTCCCCATCCCAAAAAATGCGCAACACCTGTCAACTTTGACAGTATCACGTTTTGAGAAACCGGCGCTTAATCTGCCCAGGTCTTTTGACCGGGCAGAACGACAGGGTGCTCTGCAGTGTTGAGCCATGGGTTGGACTGCCAAATAAGTTTTGCAAGCCATGAAGCTGCTCATGGCTTAACTGAAACGGATTTGGAGAGACAAGCAATGGCAAGTTCATACCAGAAGCTGACTGCTGAGCAGGTGCGGGCTCGATACCATCAACGGTTCCTGGCAGACGATCTGCAGCCCCCTCGGATCGTGGATGCCCTTGATGCTGACGGCTTGATACACAGCAGCAAGCGTGATGCACCGTTGAAAGTGCATATTCCATTGTGGGATGGGCGCCCACCATTTCCAGGTGCGGATCCAAATGTACTGAGGATGGAGTGGAGGCCTTCCAGTTCAGAGCAATGGTTGCCTGTCGGTAATCCAGAGGAGGTTCCAGGTCCTGATGGCTTGCCTGATGACCGTTTCCCCCTGGAAAGGGAGATCCCACTTTTGATTTTCCGGGATTATGAAGGGGTATTTGAATTTCGTTACCGTGTGAAAAACTGGAATGACGGGAGCGAAAGAGAATCCCCAGAGGTCCCGGTCACTATCGACAGAACGGGGCCGGTCTGGGTAGATCCGCTAAAAGCCATGATCGATATCGTTGAAAAACCCGTGATCACTGATGCTGTTTTAGCACGCGATAACGGTGTCTTTTGCATCATCCCGGATTTTATAGAAGCGAACAGGCCTGAGGTATCGGTTAGCGTTGTCTGGATGACCAGGCCGCCTTTGCCGACGGAGGATATTACCGATTTTATCGTGTATACCGGTCTGCTTCCCGCAGATCGCGAAGTGCTGGTGCCCGCAGACGTCGTCAGGGGGTATGGCTCGACCACCCAGTACGCGGTGGCCATCCTGTTCGACAAGGCAGGTAACCGTGGTGAAAGGTCGCTACCCGCTACGGTGCCGGTTGCGTTGGGTTCACTGCCTACAGGACTCCATCCTTGCACCGTGCCTCTGGCCGAAGACGCCGAAAGGCTGATTGATCGGGCCGATGCGGCTTTTCCAACCAGGGTACATATCGAGGAATACACCGGGTGGCTCCACAACCATGGCGTCCAGATCCGCTGGGGGGGGCAAATCCTCGCCCGGACGTCCGTCGGCTCACACGGCGGGTTCCCATTAAAAATTGCGGTGCCCTGGCCCCGCATGTCACAAGAGTACGACTTTGATTCGGCCACGCATGTGCAACCTGTCGCTGTCGATTACAAGATTCTGGTAGGCGATTACCCCTTCGATTCGCCAGGCGCCATCAATATCAATACGGATTTTGCGGTTCCCAAGCCCGGTAAGCCGGACCCTGAATTGATCGATCCGAGTCTGAACCTGGTTGAATTCGAAAGTTTCAGCGGCAGCCATACCGAATTGACGATGGCCGATATCAATCAACCTGCTACGGCTTCTATCGAGCTGTTCGACGACCCCAACGTCGGCGATACCTTAACGCTTTACTACAATGGCCTTGTCGTCACTTCGGCCGATAATCCTTATGTTATCGATGGTACCGAGCCGGCAAACGCGGTCATCGATATCACCATACCGTGGGACGATATCAAAGACTTTCCGGTCATGGATGACTTGCCGATGTATTACACACTGACGCACGCAGACTTCAGAAACCCTCAGGAATCAGTTCGCACAACCATCAATGTTCTCGTGGAAACAGTCACACACCCTGATCCGGAATTCCCGCCTGGTACCGTGATCAACTGCAACAGCCTGGTTGAGAAAGATGGGGAGTGGGGCATCGTCATCCACATTCCAAAGTCGGCCTATTTGAAAGAAGGCACGGACGTCAAGGCAGAGTGGATTACTTATGACAGCACCAACACGGAAATACCGGGTACCAAATATCTCGAGACGTTGACTGTTTCCGAAGCTGAGGAAGCTAATGGGATCGATTGGCTGGTCCCCTATGTGCAATGCCTCAAGCCTACGTATCCTGGTTCTTTCGGGATAGGCAAGACGAAATACTCAATCGTGGTTCGCGGTACGGACGTGCCGTCTCAAACGGTCCAAGCGTACATTGCCGTATTTGAAGCTGACGGCTCGGGCAACGACCACTGCCGTATTCCCAGACCTTAAGTCGTTCGATGGCAGGCAGCAGGAAGAGCGTTTCTTCCTGCTGCCTGTGATTGAGTGCGGCCGCACTTCGGATAAGTCCTACAGACGCATCTGCGAATTCTGAATAACGTTGCCACCCCGGTTTGTAGGGCAAAGGCATTAGCCCTGACGAACTCCAGCACAATGACGGTGTGGTCCTTGATGAACGCTAAACGAACCTTTGCCTTACAACCTCTGTCGGCATCCTTGAAATGGATGACGCTGCTGCCGCTGTTGCTGGCCAGTACTCAGTCCCTGGCAAGAATCATCGATGGGGGCCCGCCGGTGGCGATTGACGGCAGCGTAGCTTCCGATGAGTACTTGTTGAGAAATGCCGCGAAGCTGACGGCCAACGGTGCGACCACTTACAACATACGGGCTGAAACCCGCTCTTCAGTAACCCTCAATGGTTCGACTGTGACTTCGGTTTCCAGCAACGTCGGCGTTGAGCTGGTTGATAGCAGCGCAGTCATCACTGGCAGCACCGTGACCGGAAACAGGCAAGGCCTTTCTCTGGGTTCCACCGCCGCTGCGCCGGTGGGCTCCACGGCAACAGTGACGGACAGCACCATTTCGGGGGGGACTACCGGCATCCTGGCTGGCGCCCTGAGTGAGCTGACCCTGAATCGATCCGTGGTCACCAGCGGTTCCTCCGGTCGAGGGATTCAGCTGGCCAATGGTTCGGTCTCGGCCACGGCCAGTACTGTCCGCGGGGGCGACAATGGCGTGCTTTTTGTACCTGGCGGCAGTGTCGGTACTCCTGGGCGCCTGGTTCTCGACAGCACGCTGGTGCAAGGGCAAAGCGGCGCGGCGATTGCAGTCAATGATTTCGGTCTGGCACCGATTTTAGCCACGATCGAGGTGAACAACGGTTCCAGCCTGGTCGGTGGCAACGGACGCATCCTGGAAGTCGATGGGGTTTCGACGGCCAACTTGACCGTCGATAACAGCCACCTGACGGGAGATGTCGTAGCGGGCGCCGATGCCACGGCCAACATCACCTTGCAAAACCAGTCGACACTGACCGGCCGACTCGACAACGTCAGCCAACTGACGGTCAATAGCGACGCCCGCTGGGTGATGGTCGGCGATGGCGACGTTCGCAACCTGTCACTCAACGGTGGTGGCGTCCAGTTCGGCAACCCGGGCGAATTCTTCAAGTTGACGCTGGGCAACCTGTCAGGCACCGGTGGCACCTTCTTCATGCACACCAATTTCGGTCAGATCGATACCCTCGAGGTCACCGGGACCGCAACCGGCACGCACACGATTGAAATCGATGCCAGCGGGTCGGAGCCGGTGACCACCTCGCTTCCTGTGATCCGTATCGGGGCAGGCGACGCTGAATTCTCCTTGCGCAACGGCCCGGTAGACCTGGGTGCGTTCTCCTACGACCTGATCAAGCAGGGCAGCAACGATTGGTATTTCAATACGGCGTCGAAGGTCATCAGCCCTGGCGCGGCGTCGGTTGTAGCGTTGTTCAATACCGCACCCCCGGTCTGGTACGGTGAACTCACCACATTGCGCAGCCGCATGGGCGAAGTGCGCAGGGACAAGGGCAAGGCTGGCGGTTGGGTGCGTGCCTATGGCAACAAATTCAATGTCGATGCCAGCTCCGGCGTGGCTTACCAGCAGACCCAACAAGGTTTTTCATTCGGCGCCGATGCGCCATTGCCATGGGGTGACGGCCAGTGGCTCATGGGCCTGCTGGGTGGCTACAGCCAATCCAGCCTGAACCTCAGTCATGGCACCAGCGGTACGGTCGATAGTTACTACGTCGGCACCTACGCCACGTGGCTGGATGACGCGAGCGGTTACTACTTCGACGGCGTGCTGAAGTACAACCACCTGCAGAACGCCTCTGATGTGCACCTTAGCGATGGAAAGAAAACCGAAGGTGATTACGACACCAACGCTGTTGGCGCATCCCTGGAATTTGGCCGCCATATCAAAGTGGCCGGCGATTTTTTTGTCGAGCCGTACAGCCAACTGTCGGGTGTGATCATCGAGGGGCAGCGTTATGAGCTGGACAACGGTTTGGCAGCCGAGGGCGAGCGCACCCGTTCCTTGCTAGCCAAGGTCGGGGCTACGGCCGGGCGTAATTTCAATCTTGGTAAAGGCAAAGTGATTCAGCCCTATATCCGCGCTGCCTATGTGCGAGAGTTCGCCAAAAACAACGAGGTCCGGGTCAATCGCAATGTGTTCAACAACGACCTGTCCGGCTCCCGTGGCGAGTGGGGTGCCGGGTTTGCGATGACCGTGACTGACAAGGTATCGCTGCACGCCGATGCGGATTACAGCAACGGCGACAAGATCGACCAGCCGTGGGGTTTTAACGTAGGCGCTCGCTACAGCTGGTAACCGTAGCCTCATGTTGGTTTGGGGGAGCCAATGCTTATTCCCCCGTTTTTGATGTCAGCGGCGGTCTATTCCGGCCTGTGTCCCGGGGAAGCAGAAGGCGCTGATTATTTTGAAATCTTGCCGGATACATTCTGCAAGTTCATGGATTCGGCGCTTTATTGAATGAGGGAGCCAGCATGTCCAAGCCTTCCGCACCTTCCGATAAACCTGAAAGCCTCCCTGCTCCCAGAGTGCTGGGAATCGTCCCTCCGTTTCCGGGTGGGGAGGAGAACCTGTTACCCAAGGATGGGTGGCTTGTGCCGCTACGTGTCGAGTTCGATTGGTGGGACGATCCGGCACCGTTGCCAAATTTCGCCGATGTGGTCCAGCTTATCTGGAATGATGACGAAGACAATCCCGTGGCTGAAAAGCGATATGACGGAAGCAACTATCCGCATCCTCCCTCTGACCTATGGCTGGAGGTTCCGGCTTCCAGGTTGCGTGAAGGTATTCACACCTTGTACTACCGGCTTCTACCCTGGAATGAATCAACAGCGCAACGGTCGCAACCGGTCACCATCACCATCGACACCCGTCCACCGATTTTGGCAGATAGCAGCAAGTTGCTGTTTCCTCCTGCAATCCTTCCACCTGGCAAGATAACGGCACGTTACCTCAGTTACCCTGGGAACAATGATCGAGTGGTAGCGACGTTACCCGATTACGCTGAAAAAAAAGTGGGCGACACCATCAAGTGGTATTGGGAAGAGCTACCCGAGGGCCTGGACGAAGTTGCCACCTGGACCCTGGGAGTCGATGACATCGCGAAACCCCTGGAACTGGTTTTTCAAGGTGAGGTACTTCGCGATCGCAAAAACGGGCGACGGTATGCGACGTATCGGGTATTTGATCGTGCGGGTAACGAGAGTGTCCTGTCATCGCGGGAAACGGTGGACGTCGATATCCAACCCCCGCCACTGAGAAAACATCCCACCGTCAAAGAGGCGCAAAACGGTGTCGGAACAGGAGTGTTGGATCCCCAGTATTATGGTGTTTCAGGTGTCACGGTTGTTGTCCCCCTACAGGATGATTCGAGCCCCGGTGACAAGCTTGAAGTATACTGGAAAGGCTATGGGGATTTGGGCTCCTATCATGCCTCGTCGCCAGATCCCTCGAATGCCTTGCAGTTCCACATTCCTGCCAAGGCGATTCCAGCCAATATTGGCGACAATCGAATAGTCGAAATCTGGTACTCCGTGGCTTACTCAGATAATGAGCCGGAAAAATCTGACCCCTTAAAACTCACGGTCAAACCTATCGCTGAAGCCAAGTTTAGGTTGATTGACTGTCCCCTGGCCGCACGTGGTACACCTTTGAAGCTCAAGATGAGTGCCGTGCCCGCCGCTGGCACAGCCCTGACATTGGCAGCCTGGGTTTACCAGGCAAACACCCAGCTGATTAACATCTGGTTGACCGATGCCAATAACCGACGCGAGGACATTCGTACGGCTTGGCCGGTGACGATCGGAACCAATAGGGCCACATTGCCGAAAACGTTCCTGACAGGCGTGCCAATCAACAGCACTTTCTCTGTCCACGTGAGTGTCAGTTTTGACGGCGGCGACACTTATCTGTCTTTTCCACGTCAGGAGATCCAGCTGCTTGCCTGAGCCGTGCTGCCGGCTACAGATAGGTGATGGTGAAACTCAGCGAACCCTTGGCAACACCTGCCTCCACCCGGCCCGGGGGCTCGGTCTGGTACAGGCGCGCCTTGAAGCTCAGCATCGTGCTGCCCGGGGTGATCGGCTTGAGTCGTACCGCGCTGGCCAGCGTCACAGGGGTATCATCATCGTGCAGCATCTGGATGACGACGCCCTTGGCCGTTGAACCGGTGCCAAGGGTTAGCTGGCCGGCCAGGGAATCATGGATCGCAGACCCGGCGGTTGGGTCCAGCCGGATATGTGCGTAGGTGATGGTTTCCGGGGGGGTACGGTTGTCGGCGACGCACGAGTTCAACGTGATGTTGAAGGGGGTGGCGGTGGTAGCATAGTTGACATGGGTAAAGACCGAATGATCCCAGGCCCCAAGGTCAACCGGGTCGGCGCTGACCGGGTTGCTGGAGACCGAGCACTCGGCCTGAATGACTGTACCTGTCAACGACATGTTGAAGCCGTTACCGATTCCCGTGAATTCACCGCCAAGCAAGTCGGGTACTGACAAATTGTGCGCGCCTGGGGCAATGTCGCCGGTTTTTACCAGTGTGACCAGAGGCATCAATAAAGAGTGGGAAAATACGTTGGGCATGTACCTGGCAATATAGGCATCGTAAGGGACAGTGAAGTTGTCGGTAGCAAAATCCCAAAATGTATAGGAACCCGCCAGCTTGACCCTTACGCCAACGCCATCAATATTGGTTGCAATTATCTTTCCGGTCACGTCTTCACCGTTGATGGGTTCGAAACTCCCTGGAGCCATGGGTTGATGATTGCGGGCCATGAAGTTGATCCGCGGCCCCGAGGTATGACAATCAATAGCCAGCCCGCCACCACCCACTGGGCCATAGCGCTTATCTACGGGGCCGATCGGCGTGCTCCGTCGCACGTCCCTTGGTACGTAATGAGTGCCTATGCCAATGTCGTAGTGGATGGGCCCGACTTTGCCGTCTTTCCAATAGCAGGTATCTGCGTAGGTCACGCTCATGGGGACCATTGCGATGGCCATGACAAAGAACAGGCGGCCCAGCGGTTTCTTCTGTTTAAACATGTTTAATCCTGAGGTAAGCAGACCGGTAGGGTTACACATTGCCGGCGTTGAACAATTCACCCTGCGACGCTGGGCTACACGGTAATTGCTGTATCCTGTAGCCTTGATCTTCCGGTAGACGGTCGACGTCCACTTGCAGTTGGCAATGATCAGCGGAGGTTTCCCCCCAGCGCACGTTGAGTGTTTGTACGCCACCGGATGCATCCATCATGAATTGTCCGGCCTGTCCGATTATTCCGAGCTGATGGCCGTTGGCATCACTGACTTGCGCGCCAAACGGCAGGGGGGCGCCTTTGACGTCCAGGGCAGTAAGGATCAAGCGCTGTACCTTGCGGGCGGCAAAGTCTGCCCTGACCACTGACCCGCGACGCGGTACCACGTGGGCGACGCCATTGTCGATTTCAATGTTGGGACTCAGGTCGCTGTTGTCGAGTACCACCCGATTGATCCGGTAAGGTCGCAGGTAAGGAATCAGTGCGTAGCCACGGTCATTGGTCTTGACCGCAGTGGCGTTCAGTACGCCAACGCCGGCGATATCAGGTACATGCACCAGGCCGCTGGTTTCTCCCAGGTAAGGGCCCAGTTCAAGTCCCTCTTCATGCAACAGCAGCGCACCACTGACGTTCAAGGATTGGCTGTTGTAGTGCGAGCCTTGAGTCATGCCGGCACCGATGCTGGCTGCAGAGGCCTGATAACCCATCGACAACTCCGCGGTTTGCTGGTTGGTGGAGCTGTTGGCCAAGGAGGCGCGGTAATTCATGCGGTTCTGGTCAACGCTGCCGGACAGGCTGGCGCGCTGGTTGAATTTGCCTGCGCTTTCGCGCACATCAAAGGTCGCTGTGGTTGATCGCCCGAAGTCCAGTGGCATTGAAACTCCAAAACTGATCTGACGATCGCTGAGCCTCGTATCGGAGAGCGACTGGGAGGCGTACAGGTTGTAGCTGACATTCTTGTGTTGGGTATTGAACTGGAACTGGAATTGGCGCTGCTGATAGTCGGTGCGCCAGTAGTTCTCCTGGGACACGCTCAGGTTGAACGAGCTTGATGTTCCGACAGATTGAGAAATGGCGGCTTCCAGGCGACTGCGCCGGCTTCCGATAAAACTCGAATCGTTGCTGCGTTCACGCAACGTCTCATCCAGGTCGCGGTAACCTTCGGTGGAGTAGCGATAACCGGCGAAGCGCAAGTTGGTACGTGTCTCGAAACTCTTTCCGTACTTGACCGCAAAACTTGTCCCCTGGACATTCTGACCGCGATCGTGTGGATCGGTGTAGGCACTGGATCTTGTCAGATCAAACGAAAGGGCACCCAGCGAGCCGAGATTCCTGCCGATGCCCAATGAACCTGCCCGATAGAAATCACTCGCCAGCAATCCACCGTACACCGTCGCATTCGCGGTGGCGCCCAGCGCCAGAGTGCCTTGCCACAGCATCGGCTCCTCCAGCGTAACCGAGGCAGCGTTGTAACGGCCTGCGGTGGCGCTGTAGCGCCAGACCCCTTCGCGTAGCAAATTGCTGAGCGTCGAATAGGACTGGGTAAAGCGCTGGACCTGGCCATCGGCTTCGGTGAGGATGATTTCCAGCTCACCGCTGCCGCCGCCAATGCTCAGGTCGTCGATTTCGTAGGGGCCGGCGCTGACGTAGGTCGAATAGATCGGAAAGCCGTTCTGGCGAATCTCCAGCTTGGCCCGGGTCTGCGCCACCCCACGAATGACCGGCGCATAGCTTTGCAATGTATCGGGCAGCATCTCCATGTCCGAGGCTATTTGCACGCCTTTGATCGGCAGGCTCCTGAAGACGTCTCCCGGGGTGATGGTCTCGCCCAGGGTCATTTGCGAGCGGGTGCCGGGCAGGTCGCGTTGCACATAGGTGTAGGCACGCGTCCACTCGCGCTGGCCCTGGTCGTCATGACGAAACGCATTATTACTGCGCAAACGCCAGGCCCCCAGATTGATGCCGCTGTTGAGGTACAGGTCCTGACTGCTGGAGTGCCCGCTGCTTGCGTGTCGACCTTGTTGAGCGGAAGCCTGATAGCTGATGAAGGCGGCATTGATACCGGAATCCCACAGCTTTGGGTCGACATGGTTAGTCACCGCTCTTCGCATGGCGATCTGGGGGATGGAAATCGACAGCAGTAGCTGGCTGGCATCGAACTCGGTGCTGGCGCCGGGAATCAGGCGTTCGATGTCTATACAGGCTGTTGGAGCGCTTTGAGTTTCGGTCAGCGCATCGAGTTTAACGCCCATTTCGTTGAGCAGTTCGGCGGGCAGGCAGGGTGCCAGGTCATTGCTTCGCGAGGACGTCATGAACTCAATTTCGCGTCGATCGAAAAACCGTTGATTGACGTGAATGCTGACCTGGTAGCGCCCAGGGCCAAGGTCAGGTCGTTCAGCCAATGCATTCAGTGCCACGGCACCGGCATCCCTCGCATGGCTGTCGAGCTGGCGCATGAACGTGGATTGGAATTCGATGGGCTGGTTAGCGAGCACCGGCCTTGTTTCCAGCATCGCGGCACTGCCACCACCGATAACAATAAAGTGAAAAAGCCGCTGTCGAGTGGACGAGCAAAAACGCCAGGGTAAAAAAAACATGGCCATATTCCGGACAATGAGGGCTAACGCCAACGCTCTAGAGATCAAGGCTGATGGGCAGGGTGATTGGCTGTGTGAAACCGCCGTAATCGGAAATGACCGAGAAGTTCACCTGCAGGCCCGGCCCCGGCGCAACGCTTTGCAAGTCGTAGCGCTGGGTGGAAAACGGCGCGAGCATGGCCGTGTTATCCAGTGCCAGCGTTTTACCGTTGCCGGTGACTTCGATACGAATAAAGGACACATGGAAGGGGCTTGGATTGTTGACTGATAAGTGGGCTATGCCGTCGGTTTTGTTTATCGACCAGGTCAACTCCTTGAGCTTGTCCAAGGGGTTATCCTTCAATTCTTGTGGTCGGTAAAAAAGCTTGATCCGCGTGCGCAATGCAATATTCAGTTGATTGCCTTCGCTGGCGGTTACTTGCGGGATTTCCTGGGCGTTAAAGTAAAATAGCGACTCACGATCGCGTGGCAGCGTATTGGGCAGGCTGTTGATCTGGATCTGTTGCTCTTTACCTGCATTCAAACGAAAGAGTGGAGGCGATACAATAAAGGGCACCGCAGTCGTTTGGTCATCAGTGGCGGTGTTTACCCAGGTTTGCACGGCAAACGCTTTGTCGCTGGGGTTGACGATAGTCAGGGAAACATTGCGTTTATCGGCGCTATAGATCACTCGGGTACTGCTGAGTGATAAGGCGGCCTGGCTGCTAGGTAAGTAACTAATAAACGAAGCCAGCAGTAGGCAGGCGGTACGAACTGCGCTGGCGGCTACAGGCCATTGAACTACCCTTGGCATGAATAACTCCTTGAAAAAAACACAAGTTAACGCGATACGGATTCGCAAAAAAAAGATCCAGGAAGCAGCGAGCTTCCTGGGGGAAAAGAAGTAGCGCGGGTGTTAGATGATGGTAACGGTGAAGTTAATGTCAGCTTCTGCCGGGCCGGCAGTCAGTCCCGACGGGGGTGCAAACGATTTGTAGACGGCATGGAAGGCCAGGGTGCTAGGGTCTGTGATGGAAATCGGGTAAGCCCTGGAAGCGACCCCATTGGGAATCAGGGCGCCCAGGTTATCCTTGATTGCCACGGCGATACCTTGGGCAACGCCGGTGAGCGGCTTGAGCGCGTACAATTCATTACCCGGACCCACGCCGCCATGCACCGCACTGAACATCACGGTGGCCGCCGTGCTGCCAGGAGGCACTACGCAGCCTCCGCCAGGGGTCAATTTCAGCTGAAAGGTTTTACCCACACTTTCACTACCGGAAGTAGGGAACTGGTTGGTATTGGGATAGCCAATGGTGATAGGCCCACCAGGTGCACTAGTAGCCGGATCGATGACATCGATCGGGCAGGTGGAACTGTCGATTCGACCCTGGAAGTTGATGGTGCCAGTAGTGGCAAAGGCCGATTGACCCGCCATGATAAAAGCCAGGCCAAGTGGTAATGCCAATAAAGATTTCTTCATGTTGCAGTTCCTTTGAATATAAGTGTTTGAGGCAGTCGTACGCGGCCCTTTCGGTAGTCGCGCCGAAAGGGCTGAGCATTAGGAATGGAAGTGTTGCGCTGTCTCGGGAGCGGAGTTTAGAGGAGGGGCGGAGAGGTGGATATGAGAGAATTCTCACTTTTAAAGCAGAGATGATGCATAATGTGTTGCCAGGATCTCAAGCTACCAAAATGGATTTGGTAGCTTGAGGTCAAGGAGGTTTACTTCTGCAGTAGGCTTACTGCGCGTCTGACTAGAGCGATCTTCTTTTCCGCGTCATTTTCGAAGAGGGATGTAAAAGATTTTATCCCATCATCTATTAGTGGGTGATATACCTTCGAGTTTCCGTCGATTGTAAAACCTTCACTCGTCAGAGTCTCTCGTATCGAAGATGTTGCAGGTACTGGATCGGTCGCTGCAACTCGCGATGAAGAGGGGCTGGTCTGGACGGGTGTATTTGTTTTTCCCGGTTTGGGTGGCGGCGTAGGTTTTGTCGAAAAGGTGTTTCTTGCTCCATTTGGTTTTAATGAAGCAGGCGGCTCGTAGATTGTAGAGTTAAAGTTTCTTTTCGCAGAGAACACGGGCATATCGTCGAAATCTTTCAAGTTGGCGATGTCATCTGAAGAAGCTACAATACCCGCTGCAGATGCTCCACTGCTCGCTGCAGATGCTCCACTGCTCGCGATCCGCCCAACAATCGACCCCCCTAACCCCGTCCCCAACGCGATATACCCCAGGACTCCAGACGCCTCTTCCATATCGTCGTCCCCGGACACAATAGCCGCAACCCCAGTCAGTGTACTCGCTGCACCGGTGACGAACGAAACGATGGTCAACAACCCAGCCGCGGCAGAGGCCGCGCTCACCCCGCCGGCAATGGCTGCCATAGCTGGACCCAACGTACCGACAGAAGCAACGGTAAAGGCAGCCCCGATCAATACGCCTATCCAGGCCATCGGGCCAGCCGACGGTGGAATGATGGGGTCGATAAATTGCGGCAGCGGTGCATGCCCTGTAGGGTCGATGTAGTTGATCGGGTCGCTGACGCAATACACATAGGGGTTGACCCCCCCGGCGCCGAACGGGCTGCGCGAATCAGGGCTGTGAAAGCGTCGCAGATGCGGGTTGTAGGCCCGGTAGCCTTTGCCCAACAAATACCAGCCATGGACTTTTTCCCGCGCTTCACCGTTGAAACTCAGCAGGCTCTGCATGGGTTGCGAGTCATGCCGCTCCCCGTAGGCGTCGAACACCGCCGTACGCAGTGTATCGGCCTGGCTTTCGCCGAGAACGCTGTTCTTGGTATCGGTCAGGAACAGCAGTGTCTGGCTGCTGTCGCCGACTGTCTGCTGGCCAAGCAACTGTTCATTTCCCCGCAAATAGTTGATGTGCACGGCGCCTTGCTGGGTACTGCTCAAACGGTCGTCCTGATAAAAGCGCAGGGTTTCGGTATCCTTGCCGTGCTTGACGCCGAGCAAATGATCGTGGCCGTCGTAGCGGTAACGGCTGAGCGAATCACCGGTCACTTCAAGCAGGCGCCCCTGGGTGTCGTAGGTCAGGGTTCTTCCCAGTTCATCGCGCTGCAGATGCCCATTCTCGTCATAGCTCAGTTCAATGCCGTTAGGAAACTCTGCCAGGTAATCGTCGTGGGTGTGGGTCACTTTCACCAGTTGGCAAGGGTCTGACAGGGCGAACTCACTGGTGGCTTCATCCATGGTGCCGTCTTCGAAGCGCCGCCAGACCTGGGTGATATTATCCATTGCATCGAACGCGAACAGTTCTTCGACGATAGCGTTGCCATACCGGTCTTTGGGCAGCGAGTCGCCCGAACAGGTGTAGAGTTCAAGACGACCTCGCGAATCGTATGCGAAGGTTTCAAGCAGTCGCGAGCGACTGCCCTCAAACAGATGGCGGGTCGCCAGTTTGCTATCGGCACGATAGGTCAGGCGCAGGGTCTGTACCGGGTGCCCCGTGAGGCTCAGTGTGCGCTGGGTTTCGCGTCCTCGTTCGTCGTATTCCTGCTCGGTCAGCAACGTGCTGCCCGCGTCCAGGTCCTGGCTACAGGTGGCGCACAACTGCCCCAGGCTGTTGTACTGGAATCGCGAGTGCAATTGTCCCTGGCGGACAGTTCTTTCCAGCACAGTGGGATCCGAAGCTTGGAATTCACGTGACTTGAAG
>JADMIO012791337.1_pt1 | contig 47397 bp, 36 predicted proteins | sample 8958161 | NCBI WGS metagenome assembly JADMIO01 (sample SAMN16585339, study PRJNA669376) | soil metagenome | isolation source: Crop rotation soil | place: USA: Cullars Rotation, Alabama | collected 2011
CGCGACAACTTGTCCACGTGGAATTCTAAGCTTAGGATCCCAATGTGCTGGAAAGGACACCGGTTTCGACGACACCTGCGCCCGGTACACCAGTACCTTCAACACCGGCACCCACACCAGTTACGCCTACCGAACCCTCAGTAGTCGTATATGTCAGTCCAGCTAATGCGGCTCCGAACACGACCGTGAATGTGTCCGTGGGACTCTATAACGTCCAAAACGTTTACGGTCTGCAAACCACTTGTAATGTAGATCCTAAGGTTCTTCAGGGTGGAACGCGTGGTGATGGAGATATCTTTAACAGCAGCAATAGTTTCTTTGCTGATAAAGGGTATCAGGCAACCGGAGCATGGGTAGTAGGCGCGAGTCGTTTGCAACCAAGTCCTGTGTTTGCGGGTAATGGTGTAGCCTTCAAACTCAGCTACACGGTTAAACAAGCCGCGCAAACTGCTGTTACCTGTAAAGCATTGGCTGTTGATGCCAATGGTAAAGAAGTCTCGCTCAAAATCGTGAACGGTGCTTTCAATGGTGGCGCAACAGTTGCAGCACAAGCCGCTGTGGCAACGGATGTACCAGCAGTGATCGCTCAGGCATCCGATCCGGCTGTCTTGCAGCTTGGTACTCCTGTTCCAGATGAACTCATAGGTGGTGTTGCACAGTCACAGGCTTTAACTGCCGGTGTATCGTCAACCGTTTCAGGCAAGATTCTTTACCAGAACCGTCCTGATAACTCAAACATTACGGTTCAACTCGTCAATTCGAAGGGTGCAGTTGTATCGACGATGACGACTGGGGCAGATGGTTCTTATGTCTTTAAGAACGTGCCAACTGGAACGTCTGGCATCACAGCGATTGCCAATCTTTATCTGCGAATTGGTAAAGTAGTCAATATCACTAAAGCTGGGCAGAACGTTAATATGGGTTCGCTGACCCTTCCCGGCGGTGATACCGACAATAACGGTGATATATCAGTTACAGATGCCAGCTTAATTGGCGCGAACTTCGATGTTCCGGTTAATCCTGCACCTGCCACCGCGGATGTAAATGGCGATGGTTTGGTCAACATTCGTGACCTTGCCATTATCGGCGGTAACTTCGGTCTGAAGTCACCAATCATCATTAAGTAAATTGACATTGATGGTGTGGATAGGTTCGCGGCCTATCCACACCACATAATCGTTCCTGTTCAGTTGTTCTTGAAGGATACACACATCATGAAGCACACACACAAACTGGTTCTCGCTATCGTTTTCGTTCTATCGCTCACCTTGAGCTTGTTGACTGTTGGCGCGCAAGATAACCCGCCTCAATTACAGCTAAATCCTGATAAAACCGAGGCCGTCGCAGGGGATACAATTACGGTTACCGTCAATGTAGTTGGTGCCGTTGGGGTTTATGGCGGTAGTTTCAAACTCAGCTACGACCCGCAGGCTTTTGAAGTCGTTCAAACTGATAATAAAGCGGTAACACCGGGACCGTTTTTCGCAAACGAACCGGGTTTTGCCCTACGCAATGTTGCCGATGCAGCCACCGGCACAATTGAATATGCAATTACGCTAATGCAACCTGCTAAACCTGTTGATGGTGACGGAGTCTTAGGTACTTTTACCCTTCATGCCTTAAAAGATGCGCCTGTTGCTCTGACATCTGAGAATGCCAGCTTTGTGGCACCTGAATTCCAAGAAGTGGATGGACATTTGGTTGCCCAAAAAGTCAATCAAGTCGACGCAGCTGTACAAGGTGCGGTGAATGGGCCAGCGCTTGCTGCTAACAACACATCAGCTGCTGCCCCGACCATTGAGGCTGTTTCTACACAACCTGCTGTCGAGGATAACTCCGTCATTGATATGTTCAGTAATCCTGATCTGAACACTGTTACCTCAAATGACATAGCTAATCCCGGCGTTATTCCGGCGGCTACCGTTAATCGTACCGATAATGTTGTATCCATTGCTGCGGTTGTTTTCTTGGTTCTAGGTGTTATCCTGCTCACTTTAAGTATTGGTATGTACTCTCGTATGCGTGTCGACTATACCCTAGCAGGCAATAAATAAACGTCGGGAGACATTATCGTGAAACGTTTTCCGCCTTATATGATTGTTGCAGTATGCGGTATCTTGTTCTTGTCGGCAGGTATGGTCATCATCACTGCCGACAGTGATCCAACTGTGCTGCCTACGCCAATGCTTGATGTACCAACCCCGACGGATATTGTAGTCGTCCCGGTTGATCCTACGGTGCAGCCAGTTGTTCCACCAACAGATGTTCCAGCTCCGGTTGAGGTTCAAGCGGTTGTACAGCCAACTGATGTGGTCGTTGTACCTGTAGTTGTCCCAACGGATGTTGTTCAAGTGATACAACCAACAGCTTTAGTTGAGCAAGGGCAGGTTGTTCCAACAACAGCTAATCAAACGGATCTACAGCAGCAAAATGCGCCGGTTATTGTCGGTGGACAAGTAGACGCTCAACCAACGGCGGTTATTGAAGTTCCGGCGACAGCTATGCCTGTGGATAATGGTGGGACAGTCCTTACACCTGTCATTGAGCAGCCAAGTTCGCCTTTGGGGACACTGCCACCCTCAAATGTAATTGCGACTGCCGAGAATCCAGTCGTCGTGCCGAATATCGTTATGCCCACCATTCAACCAACTATCCAAACCATTCCGACATTAGCTTCACTCTCTCAAGTGACAGGGCAGGTGAGCGCTCCATTCCGGTCAGATGCATCAGGTATCAACATAACGCTCACATTGCCTGATGGAACCGTCGCTCAAACGGTTACAGATAGTGCGGGACAGTTCGTCTTCGCTAATTTGGCGCCGGGATCTTATCGTGTGAATACAAATGCGGGCGGTTATCTTTCCAGTCAAGCGGCTTTTACCTTAACTGAAGGTCAAGCATTTGTTTTACCATCCGTTATGCTGGTAGGTGGGGATACCAATCAAGATAATAAGATTGATTTGACGGATGCAGCGTTGATAGCTGCTAACTTTGACACCACCAGCGTCGTGGCAGGTGCAGATTTGAACCATGATAGAATTGTGGATATTCGCGATCTGACAGCGATTGGGGCTTACTTCGGTCAATCCGGTCCCATAGCTTGGAATCCATAAGACCTATTAAAAATGCCCTGCTTGAACAATGAGCAGGGCATCCTAAATTTACTAATTCCCAGTGTGTCCTCCTGTGTGGAATGCGTAGGGGCGGCTCCGCGAGGCCGCCTTTACCATTCACTCACGCGCTGACAACAGGCTTAATCTCTAAATCTTTCGCAATGCTGTTTGTCCATGCGCCGATTGCATACCAATCGCGGTAATCGGCGTTCAACCGCGCCTGCAAGTTCGTACCATCGTAGCGCAGTCCCAGTGCCCAGCGTTCATTCCAGTCAATCTCATTCAACTGTATCGCGCCGCCAAATGCGTTCACCTTCTTGACATTGAGCTTTTCCAAGGTCTTAGTATCCATATAATTCTTCATCACATGGTCGTAGCCATCTGCTTCCACGATTCGGATACAAGTCACGAAGAAATAAACCGGTTTTTGCGCCAGTTCCGCCTCAAATTTGTCAATAAACAACAGCATACTCCGCAGCCATATCCCTTCATGAATGGCTGTTCCAAGAACGAACGCATCGTAGTCTTTTACATCCGCTATGGACTCAACTGCCGCACAGGTTACTTCTGCTCCGTAGACTTCCAACGTCTTGGAAATAAATGTTGCAATTTCAGTGGTTGTGCCATGAGCGCTTGCATAGGCAACTAGAATTTTCACAGTGCTCACCTTTGCCTTTTGTCTGTTAGTAGGTTGACTATAACATGCTTGCTAGAAACGGTCTATATAGCTCACCCTCTAGCTTCGCTCATTTGCTTTCAAGATGACAGTGTAATTTGAACGTAAATATCCGTGATCTGTGTTCTTTGACAACTTCTTAACCCCGCCTTAAAATCTTGTCATACAGTAAACGGCATTTTATGGCTGGGCTGATCGTTAAATAATCGATAAGAAAGAGAGTAATCCGGTTCGCGAAAATAGACTCAGAGGTCACAGTCCCGCCACATAAACGGCTTTTTGCTGATGGCTCATGGCTGATCCACTGATCGCTTTTTAAAAATATAAGGAGACTGTTTATGAGAGAGTACGTCACTGAGAAGCTAAGGAACGTTGCTTTCGTAGGCCATCAGGGCGCTGGTAAAACTACACTGGTCGAAGCCCTGCTCTTCAATACCAGCGCCATTTCCCGCATGGGCAGGGTTGAGGAGAAGAACACAGTTTCCGACTGGGACGACGATGAGAAAGAACGCGGCGTATCCCTCTCTACCTCCTTAGTTCCGATTGAATTTGAAGACACCAAAATTAATGTGCTTGATGCCCCCGGTATGACTGACTTTCAAGGTGAGATCAAAAACGCCATCCGTGTTGCTGACTCGGTGATTATCGTGGTTGATGCCGTAGCGGGCGTTGAAGTCGGTACCGAACTCGCATGGGAATACGCCGAAGCTTACCAGCAGCCCATTATCGTCACCATTAACAAGCTCGACCGCGAAAATGCGGATTATCAGCGCACACTTGATAACCTCAAGCAAAGTTTCCCCGATTACAAATTCATACCTGTGATGATCCCGATTGGTTCGCAAGCGGATTTCAAAGGGGTCGTCAACCTGCTAACGATGAAAGCCTACTACGACATCGGTAAAGACCGTTCAGAGCTACCTGCTGATATGCAAGCCGCGGCTGATGCCGCGCGAACGATATTGGTTGAGGCCGCTGCTGAAGCCGATGATGCCTACATGGAAAAGTATTTCGCTGAAAATACGTTGACCAATGACGAAATTCGCGACGGAATGCGTAAGGCTGCCCGTGATGCCTATCTCAAAACCGTACCGGTATTTGTCACCTCCGGCGCGAAGAATATCGGTACAGTACCCCTCATGGAAGCGTTGGTTGTCTATGTCTCACCACCTTCTCAACGCCGAGTACAGTACCTTGACTCGTCCGGTGAGAAGCAGTTTCTCTTAGCGCCACAATCCGATGACGGCCCAATCGCCGCCTATGTGTTCAAAACCACCAACGACCGTTTCGTTGGTACTTTAAACTACTTCCGCATTTTCTCAGGTGCAATGCATTCTGATGGACGCTACTTTAACCCCGTTCGTAACGTTGAAGAACGCTTCAACAATATGATGGTCATGCGTGGCAAAGAACAAATGCCGGTTCAAATGCTTCACGCGGGTGATATTGGTGTCGTTGCCAAACTGAATGATACGAAGACAGGGGACACTTTCAGTAGTCGTGCTAATCCGATCCGCATTACCAAACCTGATTTTCCCGAACCACTGTTTGCCGTTGCAGTCATACCCAAAACCCAAGCCGATAGCGCCAAAATGGGAACCATCCTCACCAGCCTTTCTCAGTCCGATCCGACTTTGCGCTGGCGGCAAGACCCTGATGTCAAACAAACCATTGTCGAAGGGATGGGAGAAGCGCATGTGAATCTTGCCATCAGCCGCGCCGCCAAGCTCGGTGTAGGTATGGATACTGCTGTCCCCAAGGTGCCGTATAAGGAAACCATTACTAAAGAAGGTTCTGATTTCCATCGACATAAGAAACAAAGTGGTGGAGCAGGACAGTTTGGCGAAGTCCATCTGCGTCTCGAACCCAATCCCGGTGGCGGTTTCGTCTACCAGACGAAGATTGTCGGTGGTTCGATCTCAGCGAGTTTTATTCCCTCGATTGAAAAGGGTATCCACTCTGTACTCGAAGAAGGAGTTATCGCTGGTTATCCAATTGTCGATGTCAAAGCGGTTGTCTTTGATGGTAAGGAACATCCCGTCGACTCAAAGGATATAGCCTTCCAAATCGCTGGACGGGAAGCTTTTAAGAAAGTCTTTGAGGCTGCCAATCCGGTTTTAATGGAACCGGTGATGGATGTCGAAATCACCGTGCCGGAGGCCATTATGGGCGATGTCATGGGTGATTTGAATACTCGGCGTGGTCGCGTCCAAGGAATGGATACTGAAGGCCATAAGGGTAAAATTACGGCGCAAGTGCCTTACAGCGAAATGATGCGTTATGGCAATGTGCTGCGTTCAATTTCGGCGGCGCGCGGCGTCTTTACCATGAAGTTCAGCCATTATGAGCAAGTTCCCGCTCAAGTGGCACAACCCATTATTAACGCCCACAAAGCGGCTCATGCAGGGGTAGCCGCTGTTTAAGTTTCTCTTGTTTTCTAGGGGCGCACGGCTGGTGCGCCCTGAATATTGTCCTCTAACCGTTCAATATCTCATTGGCTTGATCGTAGTCTGCTTCGTCAACCAAAATCTCGACGCCACTATGGATACCCACAGTGAAACCGTAGACTTGACCCAAACTATCAGGTTTGATGAAGTAGGCGATCCCTGCATGCTTCAATCGCCCCGCGACAATATAGGCTTCAGGCAAATTCTGGGCTGTATACGCTGTGACCCACTCGACATGAGGATGTTCTTGTTCTTGCATGATACCCTCTTTCAATTATGAGTTGCGCTTCCGTTTCATCATATACTCGTCTACCGTAACCAATTCATCATGATTATTGCTTAACCGCGTTTCCCGCTCGTAGTGATGCTCATCGTCAATCTGTTCGTTGCTAAAATACTGTTCCAATTGTTTCCGGAGTTTAGAGTCGTTGCGTGACCCTCTCCAAATCACCCAAATGATACTCAGTAGGGCAGGGATTGCTAACATCCATGCGGTTGTCCACGCAAACGAAGTAGAGGCTTGACCTTCTAATGTCCAAGGAATCCAGATACAGGCGTTAAGAAACGCGAAAAAGATCAGCGTAGGAATCATAGCGGCACGTTTTCGGATGTCATCATTGAGCAAACCGTGTAAACGAAACAAATCTTTTGGGCGGTCACTCAAATACATGTCATCGGCTTGTAAGCGTTCGCGCATTTCAATTTCAATGGCGTTATCACGCCGTCCGGGTCGTGCGCCAGATCGCCAAAAACTCCACAAGCCGTGCGCCAGCAAAATGCCACTCCACAACGTAATCCAATGTCCAATGACCGGATTAATGAAATAACCGCGAAGAGGATCATAATAAGGTGACCATGCGGCGGTTCCGATAATGGCCGTACCAACACCGAAGACGATGAAATGTAACAAAAAGAGACTTCCCGATGCCAGTCGCTTTTCGACTCGCCGCCGCAGTTCCAAATAATCCAGAAAGGTTAAATAACCATTGGCCATAAGAAAATCCCAAAATAACGATTTAGATTACTATACGTATCGAACTTCTTTTGGGTTGCGACTCCAAATAAAAACGCTCCAGATGGTCTGGAGCGTTTTTATATTTCTTGATTGGTTATTGAATTTACGCTGGTCCTGCGATGATCCCCTGCTGCGGAGTTGGCGGAAGCGTAGGATCAATCACTTCTGGTGCTGGCCGTGTACCCGCAATCTCGTAGACACGTTTACCGTCTACAATTTCGTTTTCCAGCAGTTCTTTCGCCAATTGATCGAGCTTGCTTTTATTATTGCGGATCAGTTCTAATGTGTGTTCATAGGCTGCATCCACAATATGCCGGACTTCAGCATCAATTCGCCCTGCGGTCGCTTCACTGTAGTTTCGGCCCTGTGACAACGAGTATCCGAGGAACGGTTGGCGTTCATTATCACCAAAGTTCAATGGCCCAATGTTTTCACTCATACCGAACTCAGCCACCATTCGGTGGGCGATGTCCGTCACCCGCCGCAGGTCGCTCGATGCGCCGGTTGTGATCTCCCCAATCGCAATCTGTTCTGCTGCCCGACCACCCAATAACATATAGATTTGGGCAATCAGGAACTCTTTCGAGTAATTGCGTCGGTCGTCATCGGGTAAGGATGCGGTGACGCCCAGCGCTTGACCACGCGGCACAATCGTCACCTTGAATACCGGATTCGCATGTGGGGTTAATGCACCTACCAAGGCATGTCCACCCTCATGGTAAGCAACCACGCGCCGCTCTTGCTCATTCGACAAGGGCGGGCTTTCTGTTCCGAGCACAATTCGGTCGAAGGCGTTCAAGAAATCACGCTGGCTGATACGCTTAACATTACGTCGTGCTGCTGTCAGAGCGGCTTCATTCGCAAGGTTCGAAAGATCAGCGCCAGAGAAGCCAATGGTTGCCTTCGCCATATCACTCAGGTTGACATCGCTATCGAGTGGCTTACCCTTGGTATGGATCTTCAGAATGTTCTCACGTCCTGTTCGATCCGGTAGCCCAACCGTCACTTGACGGTCAAATCGTCCCGGTCGCAGTAGTGCCGGATCGAGTACATCAGGACGGTTGGTTGCCGCCATCACGATGACGCTCTCGGTTTGGTCAAAGCCATCCATTTCGGAAAGCATCTGGTTCAGCGTTTGTTCACGCTCATCGTTACCACCGCCCATACCTGTACCGCGTTGGCGACCCACAGCATCAATTTCGTCTACGAATACGATACTCGGGGCAGCATCTTTCGCGCGTTTGAAAAGGTCACGCACACGGCTTGCACCGACACCGACGAACATTTCAACGAACTCGGAGGCCGATATGCTAAAGAATGCCACACTTGCTTCACCAGCCACCGCCCGCGCCATGAGTGTCTTACCAGTACCCGGAGGGCCAACCAGTAACACGCCGCGCGGAATACGAGCGCCAAGGGCGATGTATTTATCGGGCTCTTTAAGGAAGTCTACAATTTCAACCAGTTCAGCCTTAGCTGCATCTTGACCAGCTACATCACCAAATGTCACTTGTGGACGCTCAACCGTGTATTCCCGCGCTTGCGTGCGTCCGAAACCGAAGACATTTCCCATCTGACCTTGAGCACGCCGTGCTGACCATAAGAAGAAACCTAAAATCAGGATAAACGGAGCGAACTGAAGCAGAATATACAACAACGGTGAGCTGTCATTGCTCTGCGAAGTGACCGTTACCCCTTTATCGTTGAGGAGTGTTGTTAAGCTTGGATCATCAATAGGCAGCAGCATCGTTACGAATCGATTGGATGAAACCTGTGGGGTTCCCTCTCCGATTAAGGGCGAACCGTCAGGCGGATACTTTACAGTGCCTGTAAAACTGCCTCGCGCTTGATTACCTTGAAAGATAACTGTATCGACTTTTCCCGCCTCGATTTCTTCACGAAAGAAAGAGTAGGGTATTGTAATGGGTTGTTCACCGGTTGCCGTACTAACCATATCTTGTACGCGGGTAAATGCCCATATAATAAGAACAATCCAGATAACCGGCCATACCCATCGTGGGATCTTAAATTGAGGGCCGGGTTGTTGATTGTTCGGTTGTTTGTCTTGTCCCGGAGGTTGCACGTTTTCACCTCTATTTCGTTAGAATATTCTCTAGGATAGTCATGCCGTGTTAGAACTGCATGAGCGCGGTGTCATTTTGATATTACAATCCCTGTTACCCGCTCAAGCTGGGGGTAATCCTTATTTGCACTTTGTACCAGCCTGTTATAAGCTGAAATAAGTATGACAGATACTCTTGGGAGAAGAAAGACCATGCCACGCGAAACCAAAAAAAAAGAGGTTGCGGATGATTTGACGATTGCCGCACGTACCTCCCTCCCTAATCTGTCCGGTGATGATTCATCACGTCCTGCGACAATCAGTCGCTCGACGGTTAACGCACCTTGGCTCTTACAACAGCACTTTGCTGGTAAAGTGGATTTAGCAGCCGAGTTAATCAACCGCTATCCGACCCTTCCACTAATGACTCTGTTTAAACACAAAGCGGTTCAAGCAGCACATCAACCCAGTCTCAGTACTTTGGCGGCTCCCGATGGGACCTCAACCTTGCTCGTCGAGGCAATGCCTGATTCACACCAGTTACAATTGGCCTATACCCTCGGTTCAATGCTGACGTTCCGCTTTCGGATGAACGACTTGACTCCTGTCGATTGTGCTCATTGGTTACAGCTCTTGCATCGTGAACAGGACGGTGTTGCCTTCCTATGGGGTCAATCACGTTGGGAAAAAGATTATCTCATTTGCACCATTCGTCGCCAGTTTGCCTGTTTATATGCCTTTTCTCCAACTGGATTTGAAGCCGGTGTTCGCTTGACTCACGATGTAAAAAACGAGATGCACGACTGGTTAGCTTCTATCTGGAATCCCGATACCGCTTCAACTGGAACAACCCCTAACCTCTTGACATGGTAATTCGGTCTCGTTTCAAGCGTAGTGGTCGCTATTGGTTTCGCCTCTTTCTGTTCTTTCTCATAGTCGTGTTTGCCTTGCCGTTCATACTTGTACTGGTAGCAGCAAATGCCGAAGCACTCAGCTATATCGTACCTGCACCGAGTATAGTTACTCACTCGCCAGATTTACCGGTTACCACCCAAGATGTCTCATTTCTCGGTGGTGATAATCTCACCCTACGGGGTTGGTATATCCCACCGCGCAATGGCAGTGTGATTATTTTGCTGCATGGCTATTTTTCAGACCGCACCTCTATGGTCTTCCAAGCGAAACATCTTGCCCAAGCTGGATACGGATCACTACTTTATGATGAGCGTGGAGCAGGCCAAAGTGACGGTTCGCAGCGTTCTTTCGGATGGCGTGATGTCGCTGATGTCGGTGGTGCCTTAGCCTTCCTCAGAGACAAAGGGACTTCCATTGGAATTATTGGATGTTCGATTGGCGGACAAATTGCCTTACGGGCAGCAGCTCAGTATCCGCAAATTCGTGCTGTGCTGGCCGATGGTCCCTCAGTTGTTTCAGTAGACGATATGCCGCCAGCCACCGATTGGGGAGATACACTTGTACTCCGTTACGATTGGTTTGTTGATCGCCTCATAGAATTGCACGTGGGTATGGCCGCGCCGCCGTCAATTATAGCGACCATTGGTCAGATTGCCCCACGACCGATACTAATTTTTGCGGGTGCATTGGGTGCTGAAAAATTCCATCTTCAGTTGTATCAGCAGGCCGCCGGTTCAAATGCCCAACTCTGGCAAATCCCCGGTGCGACCCATTGTGATGGCCCAACTGCTGCTCCTGATGAATATGCTCGCCGTATGGTTACCTTTTTTGATTCCTCAATAGCGAATCAGGTTGCGGATAAATAGCATGAATATAGCGGTTTTTGCAGATATACATGGGCGTATCTTATTAGCATTCAAATTGTGTGAACGTTGGGAGCGCGAGACCGGTGAGCATATCAATTTTATTCTTCAAGCGGGGGATTTAGGCGTATTTCCAGAATTGTCGCGTTTGGATCGAGCAACAATTAAACATACCCGAAATGATCCAAGTGAGTTGGGTTTCCTGCATGATTTTGCGTCCTACCATTCTGAGGTTGCTGCTGCCTTATCAACCACTTCTTTTCCTATGATTTTTGTACGTGGCAACCACGAAGATCATGAATGGTTAGATGAACTAGAGCAGAAAGCCCATGAACCTGTTTTCTCGATTGATGCATATAACCGTATATTCTGCCTTAAAACAGGTATCCCATATGATTTGCAATCAGCTGGTGAGAAGATAACGATTCTTGGCATTGGTCGGATTGGCGCACCAGTTGGCAATAAAGCTCAGAAACCAAAATACGTACAACCCTTTGAGCAAGAGCGGTTATACAGTCTTGGTAAGTTCGAGTTGGATTTGCTTCTGACTCATGATACGGCTCTCGACTTTGTCACAAGAGGTTACGGTATGGAGGAAATCCGTCTGGTTCTGGACGCCTATAAACCACCTTATCATTTTCACGGACATACTGAAGAACCGTTTACGCATCGTCTTGATTCAAATGGAGTCACGGACTCGTATAAACTTGCGGACCTCCATTTTGGTATAAAAAACTCCTCCTTTTTTCTTGAAGCCGGTGCAATGGGTATTCTCCGTTGGACAAACTCTACCGAGCATTCATTTGAAGTAGTAGAGGCGCATTGGTTACAAGAATTCACCTCTAAAACGTGGCGATTTACGAAGTACTAGGTGGGTCTAAGAATTAGATTATTCCAACTTCCTAAGCCACTTGGCTCCTTTTCGCGTAAAAATAATTCTAAATGAGTCTCTAATAAGTCGTCATTATTTACCCTCGTAAATTCATTTAAGTTTTCTTAAACGCTTGCTAACATCCTGTTTAGATTCTGCCTCCTTGTCATTCATTTTAGGGTTTCATCCTAAAAACCAAGTGTACAAAACACTATCAATACAATACCGTAGTTAGAAGGAGTGCGAATCATGTCGAAGAGGCTTAGTTTAGGGATAATGCTAGCGCTCGTTTTAGCGCTGGCTATGAGTTCATTTTCAGTTCAGGCACAGGGGCCAATGGACCCAACTCCGGTTCCAACCGCAGTTATACAACCAGCCTTTAAAGATGGTCGTATTAACGCCTATGATCCCGGTGCGCCGGTTGCCATTTTTGAAACGCGTCAAACAGTCCCAGTCGTGAACGGCAATGGTGTGCCGACTACTGGCGAAGTGGTTTGTAGTATTCAGTTGCTTGCTTGGAATGGCTCGTCAGCTCAAGAAGTCTTAAATGTTCCCATAACTGACGTTAATACCGCAATCGCTCTGCTCGACAACGGCAATTCCACCCCGACAAGCAACAATGCCAATGCTAACAAGACTACCGCCAATAACAGTAACAGCGCCAACAGTGGAAGCACCGCCAATAATACTGGTAACAACAGCAACTCTAATAACAGCGGCGCCAGCAATTGCGTTAACAACACCAATAGCAACTCAAACAATGCTAGCAATAATAGGGGTAACACCAACAACAGCACGAACGCCAATACGAACGGTAATAACACCGCAGGTAGCACAAACAACAGCGCCGCCAATAGCAGCAATAACACCACAGGCACCACAAATAACAGCACTGCAAGCGGTACTAACAGTGGTAACACGAACGCCAATACGAGCGGCAATAACACCGCAGGCAGCGCGAACACCAGCAGCAATAACAGCGGTAACACGAATGCCAACAACAGCAACAATACCGCTAGCAACACGAACGCCACCAATAGCGCTAACAATACTTCCAACAACGCCAATTCCACATTCAATGCCAACAATGGCAATAAGTTCACAACGATAAATAACGGCGACTCGATTGTTATTAGCCGGGCCAATGGCTACACACTGGCTTACTCAAAGTCTGGTTATCTGTGGATTTCAACCCCACCCGACTTTGAAGGTAAGGTTTATACCTTTAGCTGGCAGAAGAACTTCTAATTCGCTGATTGAAGCTCGAAATTAAAAGGAAGGTGCTGAATATCCAGCACCTTCCTTTTTGTTGATTACCTTATTTGAACTTGTACCTTGAACTTACCGCTCCCTCAATAACCAGCGGTAATTGAATGATATTCAGGATGCCGTTTAATATACTCCGCTATATAAGGACACGTCGGACGTATTCTTAATCCCTGCGCCTTCGCATATTCAACAGCCACCTTAGCCATCTTACCGGCAATACCATGACCCTCAAGTGCTTCTGGCACTTCGGTATGTGTGAAGATAATCTCGCTCGATCCCAAGATATATTTGACCATCGCAATCTGATCACCAATTTGAATCTCAAACCGTTTTTGCGCTGAATTATGTACCACTTCGAGTTTGCTCAGATCAATGTCCATTATGGGTCTCCTGAAGTAACAATAAATCACGTCTCATGCTCTGTCGTTCCCAAACATTGCAATATTACCTTGAGTGTTCTCGCTCAGGTCACAATTCCGAAATCTGTAGCTCATTTTCCCCTAAACAGAAATTCACCGCGCTTTCAGTGGATCTCCAAGATTTCTCCACAGCCTCCCACCATACTGATGTTCATGGTGATCAAACACACCACGAGCAGCATAGAAGTATAGGAGTACACAATTATGTCCAAGAAGAAATTCGGCCTCAGTCTTTTACTCTCATTGGCTCTCGTCACCGGCGTTGTCGCGGTCGAAGCCGCCGACACCTCAACGGATACGCCACCCGTACCATCCTTCAACGATGGGCGTATTAATGCTTATGATCCGGGCGCTCCCATCGCTGTTTTTAATACCCATGAAGATATTGCCGCAGTCGATTCCAACGGTTTGCCTACCACTGAAACCGTCATTAACGGTATCCAGCTGTTGGCGTGGAGCAATGCGTCCGAAAGCGCTAAGCAAGTTCTCGATGTATCGCGTGACACGATAGAATCGGCCATCGCCAAAAACAAGGCTAAGGATTTCACCATCGCCAAAGCCAATGGTTACACGCTCAATTACTCGCAGTCCGGTTGGTTCTGGGTAACCACACCGCCCGACTCCGAAGCTAAGGTTTACACCTTCAGTTGGCAGAAGGACTTCTAGATCAGCTTCTTCCTCTTCCTTCCCCCTCGATTCAGGCGGTACTGGTCATCCAGTACTGCCTTTATATTTTATTGAAAATCGTAATTCGCCTGTAAAAATCGCATGAACTCAATCATGGCCCGTCGTCTGCTTGAAAGCGAGATAATCTCTTCCTCGGTCATTTCACCAAGTGTTTTACTGAACCCTTGAGGGATAAAAATATTGTTCCAACTGTAGCCGTCTCCACGTGGTGTATCAGCGATTTGACCCGGTACGCTGCTCACAAATTTCCGCCGCAGACTGCCATCATTAAACGCAATCACCGAAATGGACTCGGCATATTTATCTTCGAAGGGCTGAAGCATTTTGCAAATGTTATGTAGTCCCACCGGAACATAAAAACTCGTTGTCAGGCCACCGGGAAAACCACCCCATGCCCGAACTGCTAATGATGAGTGGTCAACAAAAACCGGTTTCTTCAGGATCTCAAAAGCTTTTTGGACTTTATCGAGCGCGACTTCTCCTGCATCCACATGCTGAATATCATCGAGATGAATTGAGGTCGTTTGTAACTCGGTATTCAAAATCTGTTCGTACATCCGCTTCTTACGAGCATTGGTTGTGGCAAAATACAGATCAGAAATGGATAACTTGGATTTGTATTCACTTTTTGTGTTATTTCGTGTTGATTTCAGCGGATTAAAAACGTCTCGCTCAATCTCAAATAGCCCATTGAGTAACTTGACGGTGCTTTCCAGCGTCAACTCGCCAACCATATTGATGACCTGAAAGCGGCTCAACCGTTCTGGAATCGGCATGTCCTCAATCATAATCGGCGCAATCGGCTTTTCTAGCTTTAACGCCAGATCAAGTTCCTTCTGACAGTACTCCGAAGCCATTGACTTAGGCGAAAGCAGCAGCACGAAACAGTGGCTTGCCCCGATTTGCCGCTCAATCTCATTCCACCATTCCTGTCCGACCGACAAACGGTGGTCGAACCAGACTTCGTGGATTTCCAGCGCCCGTTGGAATTCCAGAATCCGTGCGGTGTCATCGTGCGCATAACTAATAAATATCTTCATTGGCTTGCTAACTCATTTCTGCTGTGTTCGGATGCCAATTCTATTATATGAATGTTTCCGCCTTAATCGTCCCCTCTTATCTGTCGCTTTGGCTTCTCATCTGCGGCATCTACTTCAATCAGTTCACCATCATCGCCAATTTTGTATTGAACATTATGCTTCGGCTTATCGCCGTTCTTTGCTTTACTTGGATACATGTTGTCAATTTCCATCTGAAGATTTTTTCCAATTTTGCGTTCGCGACGTGCTAACATTTTTAAAGTTGGAAATGTATTGATGGCGTGTGAAAGCAGGAATAACATCCATATACCACTGATACCATATGCTACGCCTGCGAGAAGGGGTGCCAAAGGTTCACCATAGCTGTGCGATAAAAAATAAGGAACAAAATAAAAGACGTTAAAACCATTGATGGGAATAAAGAGAAAAAGATGAAAGTAAAGTCCCCATCGGGCGACTTGCCTTCTGCGAATACGATCTTGGGCAAAAGTGTATTCCATTGGCCCACTAAAATCTTTCCAATCTTCACCAAATAGCCACAGCATTTCATTTTCAATAAGCTGTTGTTTTGGCACACGTTCCGGTGCGTGGTAAAACAATTGCAGCCCATAGTAGCCCATCATAAATATCGCAAATATCTCAAGTGGATTCCAATACCAATCAATCCCACCAAATTGAATGTTTATGCCAATAAGCACACAAAAGATAACAATCCAAATGATAAACAAAACCTTTTTGCGTTGGCGTTTTTTTAATCGGATTTGGGCTAGCTCGAAGGCACTCAACTCTTTTAGAGCCGCCGCCGAAATTCTAGGCGTAAAAGTGATCAACTCAACCATACCAACTACGATCGAGATTACGGCGAATAAAGCAAGTGGTTGCCATGAACCATTATTCTGGCTCATACCTGCATGCAGGCTTAATACGATGAATACAATTGCGACCAAAAACCAGAGATTAAAACGATTTTTATGGGGGGTGTTAGATACTAAGGGGCTAGTTTCGAGGGGGTGTTTAGACTGATTTTCCATCAGTGTGACCTATTTTTAGTAGACTATATTTTAATTGTATGCGAACCTTGTTTTTTCTTCGTCAATGAATAGACTCATTTTCGCTGTTCCCAGTAGTATCTTTACAAAATCATTCTACTGTATTCTCCTTATACTTTGTGCCTAGGACTCTTTGCTTAAAAAGCCTACCGATAAGGCAATTGCCTTTACACTTTATTTCTGCCACAATCGCTTGAAACAATTCGAACTATCCCGCCACCAACGGCTTACAAATGAAGACTGTTGACTGGCGACTGAGGACTATATGCCCAACCGTCTCCAACACGAAACCAGCCCTTATCTCCTCCAACATGCCAACAATCCGGTTGATTGGTACCCTTGGGGGGATGAAGCCTTCCAACGCGCCCACACCGAGAACAAGCCAATCCTCCTAAGTGTTGGCTACAGCGCCTGCCACTGGTGTCATGTCATGGCGCACGAGAGCTTTGAACAGCCTGTGACCGCCAACTTGATGAACGAACTCTTCGTAAACATCAAAGTCGACCGTGAGGAACGCCCTGATGTAGACGACATTTACATGCAGGCCGTTCAAGCCCTCAGTGGTCATGGCGGCTGGCCCATGACTGTTTTCCTCACGCCCGATGGTCGCCCCTTTTACGGCGGCACATACTATCCGCCTGAACCTCGTCATGGGATGCCTGCCTTCCGTCAGGTGTTGGCGGGTGTCGCCGAGGCGTATCAAAACCGCCGTGACCAGATCGAAGATTCGGCTAATCATCTCACCGAAGCCCTCAACCGCGAGTTTCTTGGCATCGGCGGCGAACAGAGCGCTCTCACAGTGGATTTGCTCACGCAGGCTTATCAGAAAATTGGTCAGAACTTTGACGAAGCACATGGCGGGTTTGGTGGTGCACCCAAGTTTCCGCAGCCCATGAATCTCGAATTTATGCTCCGCGCTCATCTTCGCACGGGGGATCCCGAACCGTTAGAGCAGGTGACCTTTACCCTGCGCCAAATGGCGCGGGGTGGCATCTACGATCAAATCGGTGGCGGTTTCCACCGCTACAGTGTTGATTCGCTTTGGCTCGTTCCTCATTTCGAGAAGATGCTTTATGACAATGCCCAACTCAGCCGCGTTTATCTCCACGCTTATCAGCTCACTGGTGATGCGTTTTTCAAAACGATTGCCACCGAGATCTATGATTACATTCTCCGCGAGATGACCACCCATGACGGCGCGTTCTACAGCACCACCGATGCTGATAGCGAAGGCGAAGAAGGTTTATTCTTCATCTGGAGTATCGCTGAACTCCAAGAATTACTTGGAGAGGATGCGCCCATTGCGATCGAATATTGGGGCGTCACCGCGCGCGGCAACTTTGAAGGTCAAAACATTCTTCATATACCCAACGATGATGAGGTTGCTGCTCAGCGTCTCACTCTCTCAGTTGATGAACTCCGCGCCAAACTGGCTGTCATCAAAGACAAACTTTACGCGGCTCGTATTCAGCGTGTACATCCCGGCCTTGATGACAAAATCCTCACCGCATGGAACGGCATGATGCTTGCCAGCCTTGCCGAAGCCGCCCGCGTTCTAGATCGTTCCGACTATCAAACTGCTGCTGTCAAAAACGCTGAGTTTATCTTGGGCAACATGAAATCGCTCGACGGTCGCCTGCTGCGGACTCACAAAAGTGGGACAACCAACCAGCGCATCAAGGCCACTCTCGAAGATTACGGTTGCCTGATTGACGGCCTGCTCGAACTCTATCAAACTACTTTTGAAGAACGCTGGTTTGTGGAATCACGTGCCTTAACCGATTCCGCCTTAGAGCATTTCGCTGCACAGGATGGTGGCTTCTTTGATACCGCTGATGACCACGAAACGCTCATCGCCCGTCCGCGTAACATGCAGGATAACGCTGTTCCCTCGGGCAACGCCATGATGGCCAAAAACCTGATTCGTCTTGGGGCTTATACGGCTGATGATCGCTACGATGAAGCCGCCCGCCGCACCCTCGCGCTCCTCACCGAAGCCATGCGTCAGTATCCACAAGCTTTTGGTGAATCCCTGAGCGCGGTGGATATGCTCGTAACCGGCTTAGCTGAGGTTGCCTTCGTCGGCGCATCCTCTGATTCTGCCACCAAATCGCTCCTAGATGTTGCCCGCAAATCGTACCGTCCTAACATCATCACGGCACTCTCTCCTATGGATGTTCCCGCCGAGTCTAACATTCCACTTTTGAGCTACCGCACCCTTCGCAATAATCAGCCAACCGTTTATGTCTGCCGTCATTTTGTCTGCGCTAATCCTGTCACTACTCCCGCTGAGCTTGAGAAACTTCTAGCGAATAATCAATCAGCTTACCAGCTTTAAGCTTCGAAATAGAATGACGCTAATGTAGGGGCGCAACATGTTGCGCCCTCTTAACCCCTATTCCATATTTAATTTATAATATTTAATGATCATTGCTTGACGTAGGGACACGGCACGCCGTGTCCATTTGAGTGTCCTCTAAATCCCCTAATTTCACCCACTAACCATCTTCCAACCATTGTCCAACATATTTAACCATCCGCCTCCCTCATTTTGGTTAATAAACTCGTCGTGAAAGAGTTACATTTTGGTAACCCATTCCCCTTCGCTTTGTGCTATCCTGATAACAGACATAGAGTGTCTTCGCAGCTTAACAATCACGAGCAAGCCGCTGGCAAATTGGCACATATGGTCTTTTTGCCATTGCCGAAATTGCTGCCAATTGTGCCAAATTTATCTTTGTCTTGGCCTGTTGCCTGTTGACTGATAGCTGACGACTTCCAAAACGCGGTCTATATGGTTGTTGAGCATCGTTCCCGTTACGTCTTTAATAACGGATATTGTTATCTGACGAACGGAGCGAACATTTAAATGAAGGACATCACAAACGTTGTCATAATTGGCCTCGGCGCAATTGGGGCGATTTACGCCGCTAAATTACAACAATATGACCCAAATTGCCTTCGTGTCCTCGTTGATGCCTCCCGTCTCGAACGCTACACGTCACAGGGCATCATCTTGAATGGTATCCGCCAAGACTTCAATTATGTGTTACCGGAGGCAAATCAGGAGAAAGCCGACCTCATTCTTATCGCCACCAAAGCCGACGCGTTGCCAGAAGCGATCAACGCCATTGAAAACGTTGTCCAAGATGAAACGGTCATTTTGGCTTTACTGAACGGCATTACCAGTGAAGAATTAATCGCCAAGCGTTATGGTTGGGATAAAGTCCTCCATTCGTATTTTATCGGTCATGGCAGCACCCGTTCTGGAAATGAAGTTACCTTCGATGGAGTAGGGCGTATTGTTTTTGGTGAAGCGAATGCTCAAGGACGAACACCAAAAGTAGAAACGCTATGCCGCTTTTTTGACCGCGCTGGCATTGATTACGAAGTGCCGGACGATATTCTGTTTTCACAGTGGTGTAAATTTGTGGTCAACGTAGGCATTAATCAAGCCTCAGCTGTCTTGAGAGCCAGTTATGGCGATTTTCAACTCAGTGAAAAAGCTCATGCAATCGTGGTCGAATTAATGGAAGAAGCCGTATTAATCGCCCACAAAATAGGCATTCGCAATGCGGATAGGCTTCTACCTTGGGCGGAGGAGTTCATTGACAATATGCCTCCAGCTTTCAAATCCTCCATGTTGCAAGACATTGAGGCTGGGAAAAGAACCGAGGTCGATTTGTTTGGTGGCACAGTTTGCGATCTTGGAGAGAAATATGGCATTCCAACACCGCAAAACGCGATGTTCTTCAAGCTCATCAAAGCCTTAGAAGAAATCATCGCAGAGTTCTAAGTGAGCCTAACTTGAACAAAAAGACACAAATCAACATCACAACATTTCTAACAACTGCAATATTTTCAACATTTGCAACAAATCAGGTTGTGAATCTGAAGAATTTGAAGAATTTTCCGAATCTTTGAGCCAGAGTAAAACCTAAAAGCCAAATGCTCTACAGCAACGACAGCGGCGGCAGAACTTATTACTTTCGCCGCCAAAGAAAAGACTGTTGACTAGTGACTATAGACTGATGACTAATTAATGACTTCAATCTCCCAATCGCCTCAAGAATATTTTCGCCTCCTGCTGCTGACTGTCATGGGTCAAGCCTTCACCGCTGCCGGCTATACCCTAGAAGAACGCCCTGCGCAGTGGGCAGGTGGTCTCTTTCGTTTTACCAAACCGCTTGAGCAAGAGTTAATAGGCTTCATCGAATATCAACTGCTTGCCTATACGGATACCTCATGGGCGTCACGCAATCCGTCGCGCTTTCGGGTTACGCTCACTCGCACTGATCAAGGCGCTCCGCGCCTTCCGTCTACGCATCCCAACTTTGTCCAACGGGATCTCGGTACGCTGGTCACTCAAGACTTTGGTGTCGCCATTCTTCCCGGCGCAGATTACTGGTGGACGTTCACCAACACCGATGAACTCGGCAAAGCCTTGGCTGAATCCGGTCATCTCGTCATCGGCTTTGGGATGCCTTGGCTCTCCGGTGAACTTCAACCACCGTCGGCATAACGTCAGGTAGAACTATTGACATCATCCAACCCCACCGCCATAATCGCCCCATGAAATATCTGTCAACTCATCACCTTCGGCTCATGCCCATGTCTCTCAAAACCCAAGGCCTCACCCTAAAAATCAGTGACCTGCGTAGGGACAGCATACGGGCTGGCCGCTCCACCTTCCGCTCGTCGTCTTTCTTTTCTCAGCCCCCAGCCCCCAGCACTCGAGATTTATCTTCGCTCGGTATTCGGTACTTGGTACTCGGTACTTTATTTCTTTTCTTGTCCGCTTGTAGCCTATCCGAACAGCCCGCTGTCATCTACGTGACTGCCACGCCAATAGCAACCGATGGCCCATCACCGGTTCCGCCCACACCGACGATCCCACCCAGCCCGACCGTGCCGCCCGAAGTTGCCATTCAATTGGCGAACCAATATCTCACCAATGGTTACTATGAAAAGGCCGTCGCCGCCTATCAGGATGTGATAGCTAATTCCAGCGCTTCACCAACTGTTGGCGCTTCAGCTGGTTATGGGTTGGGCCGTGCTGCTCTACGTGAGGGACTTTTTCAGGATGCTGTGAATGCGCTGACAAACTTTATTACTCAATTTCCGAATGATCCGCGTATGGTTCAGGCCCATTTCTTGCGTGGTGATGCTTATCTTGGCCTTTCCCAGTGGCAGCCTGCGATTGATGACTTTAAGTTTTACTTGGGGCAGCGTCCCGGCATGATTGATAGCTATGTCGATGAGCGTATCGCCGATGCTCAATTGTCATTGGGTCAGCAAGATGCCGCGCTCGCCAGTTACAAAGCTGCTACTGATGCTGGACGCAGTCTTGTTCCCTTGTTAGCCCTTCGTGAAAAAGTCGCAAAGGTGTTAAGCGCCTCTTCTAAGCCACAGGATGCGCTTGCTCAATACGAAGCCATTCTTGCAGTCGCCAAAAATGATCCCTATCGTGCTACCATCGAATTCCGCGCCGCTCAGACCATGATTGATGGTGGTGCAAATGAATTGGGTTTGGATCGTATGCAAAAGGTGTTTGATACCTATCCCACCACACCCGAAGCCTATAACGCGATGAAACTGCTGTTGGCTGCCAACCGCGAGGTGGACGATTATCAACGGGGGCAGGTCAGCTACAACTATGGCGATTATCAGGATGCCATCGACTCATTTACCCGCTATACGACGCAGCACGCGCTCTCTGCTATTCCAGCCAATTTACAACTCCTCGTTGGGCGTGCCTATCGTGAAATTGGTAACCCATCGGCTGCTAATGTAGCTTTCCAAATCATCGTTGATAGTTACAAAACCGATCCCTTATTTGGCGAAGCCCTGTTAGAGCAGGGGCGCACCAAGTTTATTGCCAATGACATTCCCGGTGCCATTGATGCCTATTTCAAAATTGCGGATAACTATAATTACCTGCCCGAAGCCGCTGAAGCCCTTTGGCGCGTCGGCTATCTCTATGGCACGAATGATAACCCCGGCGAATCCCGCAAAGTCTTTGAACGTTTGGCTGATGCCTATCCAAATTCTGAACAGGCTCGCAGTGGGCTGTTCCTAGCTGCCTCGGCTGCGTCTAAAATGGGCGATCCAGTTGGCGCAGAACGTCTCTATGCTCGTCTCGCCACCACAACCACTGGAGACGATCAAGCCGCGGCCTATTTCTGGGTTGGTAAATTAGCAGGTACGCGTGGCGATCAAGATACGGCTAAACAGGCTTATCAACTGGCTACAACAGCCTCGCCGGATAGCTATTTTAGTGCGCGCGCTAGCGATATTCTGGCCGGACGGGACTCCTTCGCTAAGCCGACTGGTTTTGCTTTTCAGTTTGATGACACAGCTCAAATTACTGAAGCTGAAACGTGGATGCGCCAAAAATTTGGCATCAAACAAGAAGGGGTACTCTGGCCGCTTTCCCCGACCTTACAAACGGACCCACGTCTCATACGTGGTAATGAGTTGTGGACAGTCGGTGCGAATGCCGAGGCGGAAGTTGAATTTGGGGATGTGATCGATGCGAATGAAACAGATGGCTTGGCCTCCTATCAATTAGCTATTTTCCTGCGGGGTATTGAGGCTTATAACCCGTCTGTTCGGGCAGCTGCGAACGTCATAATTGCTGCTAAGGTAGGCACACTCGAAGCACCGGCTTACCTTGCTCGTTTACGCTATCCAGCTTACTATAGCTCGGTTGTACAGGATGTCAGCCAGCGCCACAATGTGGATCCTCTGCTCCTGCTGTCGCTTATCCGCCACGAAAGCCTATTTAATACTTATGCTACGGCCTCTGCGGGGGAAAAAGGCTTGACGCAGGTTGTTCCGGCCACTGCCCAATACATCGCTGAGCAATTGAATTGGCCGAATTACCAGAACACCGATTTATTTCGTCCTTACGTGGGCATTGAATTTGGTGCTTTTTTCCTTGCCGAGAATCTTCAGCGTTTCGATGGTAATGTTCAGGCCGCGCTTGCAGGGTATAATGCTGGGCCGGGGCGTGCCCAAAGCTGGCTCGATCTTTCCGGTGGCGACCCCGATCAATTCATGACTGCCATCACTATTGATAGCACCCGTACTTATGTCCAGCGAATCTATGGCTTCTACAGCATCTATCGTGCGCTCTACGGGAAAACTTGATCACATCATTTTGAGATAACTTCATTCCAAGCCAACCCTGAATCAAAAACGCACCACTGAGGGTGCGTTCTTGATATTCATAAATTTGTCCTATTGCGCTGCGCCGTCAACCTGTTCTAACATGACCCGAACCTTCGCTACCAAGTCATGGTGCAAAATAGGCTTCGGTAGATAATCATTCGCGCCAGCCTCAATCCCGCGCATAATGCTTTCAGCATCCCCACGTGCTGAAAGAATGAGTACCGGGGTGCTTTTGGTATCTGCGCGTTCACGAACCACACGGCACAATTCAATACCATCCATACCGGGCATCATCACATCTAAAATAATCATGTCAGGGGTGTTCTGATCCAACACGCCGAGTGCGGAGCGTGCATCCTTAGCCTTCAGGACACCGAAACCGCCGCGCTCTAGCATGATGCCAATCAGCGTCAGCGCACCGATTTCATCGTCCACGACCAGAATATGCTTCTTCATGCAATCCTCCGAGGCGTTCGAGTTTTCTAATTTCTCGTTAGTGAGTAGAAAGCCAAATAATTAAGTTACGGAAACGAAGTCATCTCAACTATATTTTTATTTTAACACCACGTTTGAAGATGGTGCAATAAGCTTGTATTGAGCTTTTTCGCTCAATACCTATTCTTCGATAATTAGTTGTGTATTGCAACCCCAATTAATCATTATTAATAGCTGTACTCACAAATAACCATTTTGTGTGGGTCAGTATTTTATTGATTAACTTTGATTCTAACATGCTATCACGTTCCAAACAAGCAATTCGAACCGCTAATCTCTCAATTAATCGAAACGCTTATAGTACAATAACCGCTGCAACTCACTCACCTCGTTTGCGTATTAGTCATTATGGGAAGATAAATCATTCCTTCTCTCAGGAGGCCCTATGAATTCGAACGCTGCCATCAGCGTTGTGGAAATCAGTAAAAGCTACGGCTCCTTTCGAGCGGTAGATAATCTATCCTTTGAAGTGTGTCGTGGTGAAATTTTTGCAATGCTTGGCCCCAACGGCGCAGGGAAATCCACTACCATGCGCATGATTTTGGATATTCTTAAACCCGACACAGGGCAAATTACGGTTTTAGGCGCACCGTTGACCGAGGCTACCAAAGACCGTATAGGTTACTTGCCGGAAGAACGCGGTTTATACCGGAACGTCAAAGTTCTTGAAATGATGGTTTACCTCGGTACGCTCAAAGGGCTTTCTAGCACCGAAGCTCAAAAGCGCAGCTTGGCTTTGCTGGATCGACTCGGCATGGCAGATCAAGCTAAAAAGAAAGTCAGCGAACTCAGTAAGGGTATGCAGCAGAAAATTCAATTCGCGGTGACCGTGCTTCACGAGCCAGATTTAATTATTATCGATGAACCCTTTTCTGGCCTTGATCCCGTGAACTCGCTGGTTCTCAAGGATCTCCTCTTTAGCTTCAAAGAACGAGGAGGCACAGTGGTGATGAGTACTCATCAAATGTCGCAGGTCGAGGAGATGTGTGATCGCCTGCTCATGATTAATCGTGGTCAGCAAAAGCTATATGGCGCGGTTGAAGACATTCGTCGCCAGTACGCGCTTCATGCCATTATTGTCGAAGGGCAGGGTAACTGGTCTGCATTACCGGGGGTTGAAAGTATTGAACCTATACAAAATGGCCGTAAGGCAACATTGCTCCATCTTGCTCCACAGACCACAACCGATAGTGTTCTAGCCGCCATTGCTGCCTCGCCAGATACCCATATCGAACGCTTTGAGATGGCCGTTCCCAGCCTCAACGATATTTTCATCCGCGTGGTGGAAGGCGGTTTAGCATGAAAAAAATGTGGCTGGTTGCCTGCCGCGAATACCTTTATAACCTCAAACGTCCGTCATTTTTGTTTGCGGTCTTTGGCGTTCCTATCTTTACGTTCGTTGTTTGGGGCTTGGTCTTTCTAGTCATGTCCAACAGTGAAAATAACGTAAATGCAGCGAGCAAATTTGGCTATGTCGATCTTTCAGGTGTACTCGCTAATCCCGTTACGCTTCAAGACAAACCGGAGCAGTTTGTTCCCTACGCTGATGAACAATCAGCCCGCGCCGCCCTAGACTCAAAAGCAGTCTCCGCTTATTTTGTCCTTCCAAAGAACTATCTGAACACAGGCGAAGTGCAGAGCTACAGCTACGATAGCATTTCATCGTCCTTGAAAGATGATTTTGCAGCTTTTCTGTTAGCCAATCTGGGACGAGGCTTGGAGGGTAAGTTTCCGCTTGAACGCATCCAAGAACCTGTCACGCTCACAATCCGACCAGAAGATTCTGGTCGTAGCTTGACCGAAGCGAATTTACCTGCGTTGGTTTTTATCCCCTTGATTTTTGCCTTTGTATTTCTCATGTCATCGAATGTGACCAGCGGTTTTTTGATGGGTGGCATCGTTGAAGAACGCGCCAACCGTATCATGGAAATCCTCATCACCAGTATCACACCGATGCAAATGTTGATGGGCAAAATCATCGGTCTTGGCGCGTTGGGTTTAACTCAGCTCTTGATTTGGGGAGGGGCAGGTGCCTTGCTGATTCGTGTAGGACAGCGCTTTCCATTTCTCAACGGCATCAGTTTTCCCTTGGATATGATGGTTGTTTTTGTCATCTTTTTTCTAGTCAGCTATTTTCTGCTTGCCAGTCTAATGGCGGGGATTGGAGCTGTTGTCGGTTCGGAACAGGAAAGTCGTCAGTTTGCCACTTTGCTTTCCTTAGTGCTAATTATCCCCTTTTTCTTCATCAGTACCTTCATCTCGGATCCCAATTCACCGTTGGCACTCGCGCTAACCTTTATTCCCTTTACGGCTCCCATGACCATCTTGTTGCGGATGGGCTTTGGCAGTGTACCGATTTGGCAGCTGGCTCTGAGTCTTGTGATATTGATATTGAGCAGTTTCTTTGTCATTTGGGCATCCGCCCGCGTATTCCGTTGGGGATTGCTGCTCTACGGCAAGCGCATCGGCTTTCGTGAAGTGCTGCGTGTCATTTGGTCGTCACCAGAGATGGGCATAGCGGTAAACCGTGAAGCAGGAGGCACTAATAATGTTTAAGCACATCGCGCAGGTGTTTCTCTATGAGTTTCGGCGCAATTTTCGCCGCCGGGGTTATCTGTTCACCACCTTTGGTATTCCGTTAATCGCCTTTGTCCTATTCTTTGGTTATCAGGCAATTACGAACCTGAACAACCGTAATCCTGCTCCAGCTTCGGGTGCTTCTCAGGCGATCGCCGCAACGGCTGATATTTTTAAAGGGATCTCAAGAGCGGGCTATGTTGATCTCACCGGACAATTCCCCGATCCCGGTGAACTCAAGAATAAGCTGACGCGCTACGATGATGAGGCATCCGCTCAAGCGGCGTTAAACACTGGCAAGATCGACCTCTACTACATCATTCCTGCCGACTATCTCAAAACCGGTGATGTCACGTTGGTGATGCCGCGTCTCAATATCGGCCAAATTAGTGCCGATCCTGTTCGGCGGCTCTTGTTAGGGCAATTGTCGCAGGGGATTGATCGTAACTTGTTCAGCCGGTTGGTTGATCCAGTCACTATTCGCGAGATCAACCTACAGCGGGATGCCTCTGGCAAAACACAAACTAATTTTGGGGCCGACTTTGCGGTCGCCTACCTCTTTGCTATTTTGCTAATGTTAGCGGTGTTTACGACCAACGGTTATATGATGCAAACCGTTATCGAGGAAAAAGAAACCCGCCTAATCGAGATTTTAATCTCGTCCATGCGCCCTACGCAGTTACTCGCCGGCAAAATATTGGCGCTGGGTTTGTTAGGTTTCCTGCAAATTCTTGTGTGGTTAATGGCGCTTATCTTATTAGGGCGCTTGGCTGCTGGTAGTGGCATCACTGCCCTGATGGCCCTTGTGAATCTGAACCTTACACCGATGCAAGTGATCCTTTTCTTGGTGTATTTTATCTTCGGTTATCTATTTTTTGCGGCAGCCTATGGTATGGTCGGTGCGATTTCGGCTTCCATGCAAGAAGGACCGCAGTTCGCTGTGTTTTTTACCCTACCAGCAGCGATTCCAATGTATTTCATTAGCCTTTTTACCACCTCACCTGATTCGCCCTTGCCTGTGATCCTGAGTCTAATCCCAATCACAGCACCCTTATCGATGGTCATGCGTATTTCGATCACTTCCGTTCCGGCGTGGCAAATCGCGGTAAGTTTAACGTTGTTAATCGCCTTAGATGCGGTGATGATCTGGCTCGCGGGTCGTATGTTCCGCGTGCAAACGCTGCTTGCTGGACAAGCGCCCAAACTTCGTGATATTCCCCGTCTCCTACGTGGATAAAAATACGGGCGGTCACGCGAATGAGTGACCGCCCGTACATCGATTACATTGATAGTTTGCTTATGACGTTAAACTAACCTGCCCAAGTAATCATACCCGGTAGAAATGACGTATGTAGATACGGATGATAGGGCATCACGCGCACCGAAAGTCCTCGTTCACCGCTGGTATCATAAGTAACTTTCGCGGTGAAGTTGCAACTTCCATCACCATTCACGCCGCTTGGTTTCATATCTACCGCTTCGGCCTTGTCGCTGATCGTACCAAGTGTGGTCAATTTGCCATAGTAAACTTGAACACGTACTTCCTCAGGCGTCAGTTGGCCGAGATCAATCTGTGCTGAAACCTCGATATTCGATCCCACCTTGATTTGCGTCTGGGAAATTTTCACGTCACGTACTTTGACAAATTTCCAAGCACCGTTCAGCTTGCTCCGCCAATTGGTATAAGCTAAACCTTCTTTCATATTATCTTCGGTCATCGCCATGACGGTCTTATAGTTTGGAATATAGAACTTGGTGGCGTATTCTTGGACCATTCGCCGGGTGTTAAAGAAGGGTGCAAGCGTTCGTATGGATTTCTTGACACGACTAATCCACTCACGTGGCAGTCCATCACGACCCCTCGTATAGTACAGGGGAATGATATCCTGTTCGAGCAGGTTGTATAAAGCTTCGCTTTCAACATAGTTTTGGTGTTCCCATTCAGTTTCGGGATATTCTTCACCATTACCAATCGCCCAACCCACATCGTTGCTGTAGGCTTCTGCCCACCAGCCGTCAAGAATGCTGCAATTCAATCCGCCGTTGTAGATCACTTTCATACCGCTGGTCCCACTGGCCTCTTTCGGGCGTTGCGGCGTGTTCAACCACACATCAACCCCTTGAACCAAATGCCGTGCGATATTCATGTCATAATTCTCAAGGAAAACAATCCGGTGGCGGAAACCTTCTTCACGCGCCAGATTCACAATCTGTCGGATGAGATCCTTACCGCCTGTATCATGAGGATGTGCTTTTCCTGCGAAAATGATCTGTACTGGAAACTCCGAGTTGTTGAGGATTTTCTTCAGCCGCTCAGGGTTACGGAAGAGAAGGGTAGCCCGTTTATAAGTAGCAAAACGTCGAGCAAAACCGATTGTCAGCGCGTCGGGATTGAGCACCTCATCCGCTGCCTCAATCTCGCTCAGCGCTGCACCACGCTTTTCGAGTTGGGTGCGTAACCGTGTGCGGGTGAAAGCCACCAAGCGCTCACGCCGCCGTTCGTGCGTCCGCCACAATTCCGCGTCGGGAATAGCATCCACTTTATCCCATACGTCAGCGCGTTCTTCGTCACTGCGCCATGCTGGATCAAGATAGCGATCGAGTAAGGTTGCCATTTCACGACTCACCCATGTTTGGACATGTATACCGTTGGTCACCGAATCAACAGGAACTTCATGTTCTGGCACATTCGGATACAGCCACTGCCACATATTGCGCGAGACTTCCCCGTGCAGCTTGGCAACGCCGTTCGAGCCAGCCGAGAGATTAAGCGCCATAACCGCCATTGAGTACAGCTCGTATGTCCCCATATTTTCGCGCCCGATGTTCAAGAATTCATCACGCGAAAGGCCGAGGCTGCGATAATAATCAGTGAAGTGTTCGTCAATCAGGTCAAAGCCGAAGCGTTCCAAACCAGCTGGAACCGGCGTATGGGTAGTGAAAATATGGCTAGCTGCCATAATTTCTTTCGCCTGATAGAAGTTCAGCTTCTTCTCGTTCATCACCTGTCGGATCCGTTCCAACGCCAAGAACGCTGAGTGTCCTTCGTTCATGTGGCAAATAGAAGGCCGCAGATTAAGCGCTTCCAACAGGCGAATACCGCCGATACCCATTAGGATTTCCTGTCGGATACGAGTGCGTTTGTCACCCCCGTATAGGCGGTCAGTCAGAATACGATCTTCTTGCCGTGTGTTTTCGGGTACATTTGAGTCCAGCAAGAACAACGGGACACGCCCAACTTGTACCTTCCAAATTTGGGCATAGAGTTCACGCCCCGGCATCGGCACTGAAATCTTAATCGGGGTTCCATCCGCTTTTCTTTGAAGCGTAACGGGTAAAACCGAGTAGTCATTAATTGGGTAAAGTTCTTGTTGGTAACCGTCAGCGTTGAGGTATTGCTGGAAATAGCCTTCTTGATAAAGTAGTCCCACACCAACTAAGGGAAGGTCAAGATCACTTGCGCTTTTCAAATGATCACCGCTGAGAATGCCCAAACCACCTGAATAACTCTGGAGGCATTCAGTTATACCGAACTCCATTGAAAAGTAGGCAATAATCGGTTTTTTGAGGTCGCTGTAATGCCCTTGGTACCATGTTCCTTTGTCACTCATGTATGCATCGAATGACTCGCAAACGGCACTCAGGTTTGCCATAAACGCAGGGTCTTCGCTGGCAGCCTGCAACTTTTCTTGGCTGATGAGCCCGAGCATCCACACAGGGTTATGTCCTGTAGACTCCCATAGGTCGCGGTCAAGTCGGCGGAACAGAGCAATAGTTTCGTGATCCCAAGCCCAGCGCATATTAAACGCCAGTTCCTGAAGCCGTCGTAAAGGTTCCGGTAAATTAGGTATCACGTTAATTCGCGTGACAGGTTTAACCATTAAAAGTGTCTCCTGATTGTGCAGTAAATTGGGTTGTGCTGATGAGATTATACATGGCTTTCACCTTACGAAGAATGACAGAATCACTTACGTTACGGCAATTCTTTTGGTAAGAAGTGACGTTCTTCGTATCAAAAATATTATTCAATTTACACCCTTTACGGCGAATTACCCTATGATACAATCTGAAATGGTGAATAATTTCCCAAATGCAAGTCAGTAGTTTTGTAGTGGAGGAAGAAATGTCTATGCTGAAGAAGCAACCCCTCAAGAGCAAGCCCGTTTGCAAAGTCACATTCACGCTGCCGGAGTCTGTGAAGGCAGAAAGTGCTTACCTCGTTGGCGATTTTAACAACTGGGATGAAAAAGCTACCGAGATGAAGAAGCTCAAGAAGAATGGTCAATTTACCGTTACCCTTGAACTTCCCAAAGAGAAAGAATATCAATTCCGTTATTTGGTTAATGGTGCCGAGTGGCACAATGACTGGCACGCCGATAAATATGTGCCAAACCCTTATAGTGGTGATAACTCGGTCGTTTCGACCTAATTTCACTACATCTGAAATAAAAAGGGATACGAAACCTATCGTATCCCTTTTTTATTCTATGTCGGGTTTAATACCTCGCGGCTTGCCGCGTCTGGTAAGTTGCCGATCTTAAAACCGATACCTCGCAGCTTGCTGCGGGGAGGTTCATTTTTTAGTTCCAACCACTGTTGCGCTTATTCTCCCTGTGGTTGGGAACGCAGTGAAATGTAATCAATGACATTGTCACCGATGCAGCGCCCTTGACGCATACCGTTTTCAATCGCTGCCCGATAATGAATACCGCCATAAAGACGCGAAATAGCTGCTTCTGTCGCCGCTGCTTCAAACGAAGTGAATGAACGCTCCCCTAATTTATGCTTTTGGCCAGAACGGTCAGTGAATGCGACTGTTCCAAACATCCGCGTTAAGACTTCCGCTGCTGCTTCCGAAACCACTGAATGACCAGATGGATATTCGGGGAAACCCGGCGATGCAATGAAGGACTGCCAATTGGGGTCAATATATTTTTGAATGTAGCTGACCGGGCGGATCAGGTTAATCTGGTACTTCAATGACCACGCTGAGATAAACGAATCGCCCAGCGCAATTCCAACAAGGGCATACATCATTGAAGCCCGTTCTAACTTCAAGTCGAGTACATCAGTAAGCTGGTTTTCAATCATCACCCAATGGCCTGCGGGAGTGCCAGTTTGTCCCGGTGTATCAACCCAGAACCGTGCGGTGTCCTTTTGCTCATTGGTAAGGTTATCGCCAGTCGTTTTCACTTCTAGTGCCTGCATATAGAAAGCTGAGTCTTTTGCTGTATCGAATGGCAAATTTGGTTGCACTGCACATGCGTCTGCTGAATACAGCGCGAATGGACGAATTTGTCCCCAGTAGGGTTCAGCAGGTTGCATATCTTTTGCTGTCGGAATCCATAGTGAAGGATCACCAGCAGGAATCTCCCACTTCAGATTGCGCGTTTCAGCGTAATTATCAGTTGCAACCCATTCCAGAATGGTTTCGGCAACCGTATCCCCATATTTCATCGAGCGCTTAACAATTGCAGGATCAATAGTGCTTTGGCGTGCAGTGGCCTCACTATCTCGTAAATTTTTTATAGCTTTTTGCGTATCTGTTGCCGTTTTGGGGAAGAGTCCGGCGATCACACTTGATAGGGAACCATTAGCGACCGTAACCCAATCGTACGTTTGGCCCTCATCAGGTTGTGGCATATCCGGTAAAGAGGTAAGCTGCCCCGACATTGAGATTCCGTCCGGCATACCCGGCAAAATCGATTGATAACTAGTGATGCCTGCATAAGCGTATAAACGGGAGGCAGCTGGCGCCGAAATCTTTTCAGCCTCAACTCGATCATAAAGAAGTTGCATCCACTTAACCAAAATAGTTGGTTCAAGTTCGCTTGCAGGTACTGATGTTTCCTGTGCCAACGCCCGGTTAGACTGTGGCAACACGATCAATCCGAATGCCAAAGCCAGCATACTCAATAGTGCTGTACGCCATATCCTTTTCATATAATCCCCTTTATTGCTGAATCGAATTGCTTTTTTAATTATAGGTGAGGTTTTACTTTACACATCCAACCGAATCCCTAACGTATATACGTCGTATGTCTGACATAAAGACGACGAAGCTATCCGATTCGTTCCGCGCGGCGAATGGTGAACGCTAAAATCCATTCGGTTACCAATGATTGTCCCAGCGCGAAAACTAGCAATGCGACTCCAAAGAATATTGTATAGGGGATAGTCGCCCATATCTCGCTGTAAAATCCAACATGTAGGAATCGCAGTCCCCAATCCCCAATCGCCGCATAGGCTCCTGTCAGCAGCCAAGCAGGCGTATCACCCAATGTAATTTGGTTGTTGATGAATTGTGTCGTTGCAATCGTCAATCCAACGATGATGAGCAGTCGGACAATGATAATGATGAGCTGCGTCATTACGTTGTAGATGCGTTGTTGGATATTCACAGCGATGAGTAAACCAATGGCGGCCTGCATCCCAACCGCTGTCAATGGCAAAAGAAGCGCCGCCGTCATCAATACGGCTAAGAGCAGTGCTCCAACAATCGGAGAGACTTCCGGTGTAATGTTATTAATGAGTAAATCAATGTAACGCCCTTGGAAGGCCGTCAAATCATATAAAATGCCCAGCACTAAGCCGATGCGGATGACCATTACCAGACCCAGCAGTAGACGCAAGCGATAGTAGACACTCGCCCACTTCGCTCGCAGCGCTACACTGGCACCACCTTCGGTCGCCCGCAGGTTGTCCCATGTCAGGCGACGTTTTTGCTCACTCACTGTGTTGACAGTCAAAGTCATCGCAGCGAATTGCAAGATAATTTGCAGCACAAATGTCGGCCAAAACAGAATAGCCATTGCGCTTTCAGTTAAGCTTTGCCCCGGTGAGTTTTGCAGGAAATTGGTCCCAATGAAGTAACCAATTACAAACAGCACCACAATGACAAATGAAATGCCAATCGCCTGTACATACTTTACGCGCCTTGAAACTCGCTTGACCTGCCCAAGTTCATATCGAATATGTGGATGTCCAGCACGCGCCCATTCCGGAAGTTCCATGCCAAGTCTTTGCAACATAATGACTTAACCTATTCTGTCAATAAACTACCAATAGTTGCTTCAAGTTCATCCAGCGCATACGTCCATTCCATTGTTTCCACACGGATGTACTGCCCATATCGAATATAATAGATATAAGCGTCCGGTACAATCCCGCTGAGTTGCCACTGAACAGCCGCCGCGTAAACACCGACTTGTAAATGATAACGTAGGGCATGTTCTCTCAACAACTTTTCGTCTGTGCCCCGCTTATAGCCTTTGACATGGCTAGTCTTGTAATCCAGTATGATCCAACTGTCATCTGGGCGCTGAAGCAGAACATCCAGTACACCATGAATAATGCGCTTATCGCTGTGGTAGACAAATGGAATTTCACGATAAAGCTGCTTCGCGTTCAACAGCCAGTTATAAACCTGACTCCTTTTCATCTTGTCGAGTAATTCGTGGGCTTCTTGGATGGCATATTTGCGTTGCCCCTCGTCGACCACTCCTAGTTCCCATGCATAGCTGTCAAGGCGATCATCAAAATTGCTGTGATCTTCGCTGAACTGCCACCATCCCAGTACACGATGCACCATTTCACCGATGATACGTTGGGACACATCATGTCGATCTCTCAAACTGATTCGCTCAATGGTTAGCGGCGCATCATGCAGGACGCTTCTTCGGAATCGCCGTTTATAAGCGGGGTCAATTTGTGCGCCACCTGCATCAGCAATTTGCGTAGCGGTAATGTGCCGAATAGCAGAACTCGGCTCAATCTGAATATCCGCAATCAATGGTGCTTGGCTATCACCCGGTAGGGGACTGAGCGCTTGAACATCTGGGTTCATCCATCCATTTTCACTATTTTCCTCATCCGAATTTGAAACTTCTGTTGGTGGTCGCTCAGGTATGGTGATTAATAGTTTGCCCCATGTTCGTTCGACTACAGTGCTGCCTATATCCAAATCTTCGCCCAGTTCGAGGGCAGCATCTAACCAACTTATCCACGTATCTTTTTTGTTTTGTCTCATCCCACTTAATAAAAGATAGTCTTGGGCGCGTGTTGCCGCCACGTACAATAGCCGTTTGCGCTCGGCAGTCTCACGGAGGCTTTGCAAACGCTCCGCCTGTTGATGTGCGAATCCACCAACTAGCTTATCTTCGGTCGCATCATAAACCTTGCATACCAGCCCATAAGTTGGGTCGAGCATAACGGCATCGCCGCCATAACCGCCTTTATGCCAACCAATATCCACCAGTACCACAAGCGGATATTCCAAGCCCTTACTAGCATGAACTGTCATTAACGTCACGCTGTTTTCTGCATCAATCAGCGCTTCACCTTCGCGCACTTCGCGCGTGGTCAAGTCTCTCAAATATTGCGAGAATGCACCTAAAGTCACTTGGCGGCTTTCTTGTGCTTTGCCCACCAGTTTTTCAACATTGCCGCGCCGGCGTTTCCCATCAGGTAATCCGGTTAGCGTCGCCAGATAACCCGTTTCATCTAACGCCGCTTGCAGCAAATCGGCAATTGAAACCCGTCCCGCCATCGCTCGTAATTGGCTCAAGCACTCACGCGCGAAGACAACCCGCTCACGCTCATCAGGCATTACATCCGCTGAATAATTGAGCGCTTCGTAGAGGGTCAGCCGTTTGCGTTGACCTTGCGGATCGTGTTGCAAGCGTAGAGTCAGGAGCGCATCATCACTTAATCCGAAGAGCGGAGAACGCAATGCGGATGCCAATGCGAGATTGTCACCGGGATTGTGAAGCGCTGTCAGCAAGTTCAGCAAATCCCAGACTTCTTGACGGCTGTAATAGCCACGTCCCGCTACTGTCACAAACGGTAGTTGAGCCATTTTAAATACGTCTTCGTACAGCAGGATATTACTGGTGGATTGGTAAAGAATAGCAATGTCGCCATAATTGATGGTACGGGTGACACGCTGTTCCTTGTCGTAAATCAGCCTCTTCTCATCCTCAACAACAGCCTTTAAGCGGTTCGCCAGTTCGTAGGCTTCCCATCGTCGCATAGCTTCGGCGTCGAGGTCGCCATCAAGTGGCTTGCTGAGGTAAAGCATTTCAATTGGCGCGGCATCCGATGGAGCATCCAAACGCTTGGCTTCCATCAGCTTGCCTAATTCAACCTCGTAATGTCGCGCAGGACTGCTAGTGTCCCGCACCAAAATTTGTTGGAAGAGATGATTAAACCCATCAACCAATGACCGATGAGTGCGGAAAGAATGGGCCAACGGCACATCTACGCCTCCGGTTTGAGTAATTTGCCCCTTTACTTGCTCAAATACACTAACGTCCGCGCCTCGAAATTGATAAATGCTTTGCTTCGGATCACCCACCACAAATAGGCTGCCACCTTGTTCAATGTTCGCCAGACCGCGCACGATTTCCCATTGCACGGCGTTCGTATCTTGGAATTCATCCACTAGTAGATGTTTGAACTCCGTTCCTTGATACCGTTGGCGAACTGCTGGGTTATTCACCAATAAATCGCGCGTCAATCGTTCCAAATCATTGAAGTCAAGTAATCCTTCTTCTTGCTTGCGAGTACGGTAAACTTGCTGCACTTGCTGGATAAGCGTGGCCCATAGTGGCAATAATTCGGCTGATTTATGGTCGACTTCCCCAAGTGGCTCACCGATACTTGCCAACGTTCCACGCACAATTTCTCGAAGGCTGTTTAATGTGGCTTTAGCATTATCGAGCGTTTCTTTGCCACCCCATGCGTCCGCCTTACCGCCTCTCAAATTGATGATTGGAATTAACTTTCCTAACGACTCAAGACAAAGCTGTAAATCTTCGCTTTCTCCAAGTGTAGCGATCAGCGGATGACAGGCTGCCCAAACATCCATGAGTTTATCTTCGCTCGTAGGCCAACCGTTTTCCGGTTGCCAGTACGCTGCTGCGAGATAAGGAGGATGGGAGCGTAATTCTGTAATGGCATTCGCAGCGTTACTTTCCCAAATCTGCTGCCAATGCTCCACAATATTATTCGGTAACTTTGGAAGCTCCTCGCCAATTAAACGAACCAATGTCTCTCGTATAACTCGAGTATCGTATTCGTTGAATAGTCGGACCGTCTGAGTGTTTTCATGCGCTACCACTTGAAGGACATCATCAATGCTGTTATCCAATAATATTCGCGAGTCAACGTCATCCAGTACCTCAAAACCGGGATCAATGCCGACCTCGGCAGCGTTCGCCCGTAGGATTGAAGAACACAATCCGTGAATGGTGTCGATGCGGGCGCTTTCCATTGACGCAATCCGCTTTTCCCATGTGTCTCGTGCATCTGCCGCGACGGTGCTTAATTTTTGTTCGAGCGCCTTTCGTACACGGTCACGCATTTCTTGTGCGGCTTTTTTCGTGAATGTTATGGCTACTACAGCGTTCAGCGGCCAGCTAGGATTCTTGTCGAGTAGTGTTAGATACCGTTCGACCAGTACAAACGTCTTTCCTGAACCGGCTCCCGCTACTACAATCAGGTTGCGTTTATGCTCATAGATAGCGGTATATTGATCAGGTGTGAGTTCTCGCTGGTTGATATTTGTATCGACTAAGTTCATGCTTGCTTCCGGCGGTTCATGACGCTCACTCTACAAAACTCGGTAAAATCACAGTAATGTGAACATGCCCCGCCGCCTTTCCTGTTGGGGACACTGGCGAAGTTGCCTGCCCGTCCTTGCCGTAGATGCGCACCTAATCGGGTTTGTGCTTCTTGTAATGCTTCCACATCTTCGGGATCATCAATGTTAATTTCGCCGCTTGTGGTTCGGTTAAAATGCCAGAATGTACCTCCAGCGATGCTGCTTGGAGCGTTCGGATCTGCCTGATGGTCATTTTCCAAGATTGCTTGTCCTGCTAACAAATAGACCATCATCTGAAAGTTGCGCCCCTCAGTCATTTCACTTGTAGGAATCTTGGTCGTACCTGTTTTATAGTCCACCACAATCGCCTGATCACCAATTCGGTCGATCCTATCTATGTATCCTCTGACATTGACGCGGACGTCACCTAACTGGAGTTGCAACGGTAGGTCATCGGCACCGCCCAGTGGGACTTCCTGCAAGTAGGGAACACGATTTCCTTTAAATGACTTTCCCAATGGGGATTTTTCAGAAAAGTCAGCCCGTACCAGTGCTTCTATTTTTCGCATCAACGTGACTTGCTCCTGTGCCCATAACACTGGGGGACGGAAACCGTATGCTTGTGGAGCATCAGGTAGTATCTTTGCTGCTACTTCATAAAGAATCGCGATGGCGGTGTCGGTGTACTCAGGTGTGATACTGACCTGTCGCTGAGTCAATTTGCGATAAGTGTCCTCTAAAATCGCGTGGACAACTGTGCCTCGCTGCGGCGCATCCATCCCTGCTTCCGGCTCATCTATTGCTTCGAGGTTGAGCAGTCTTTTAGCGAAAAAATGAAACCCGCACATGCCGTAATCGTTGAATTGGCTGGCACTCCACACGTGCTGATCACTCAATTTTGTCGCCACCCACTCCAACAGCCTTGGGTCTTGCAAACGCCCGCTGTATTGGTCAAGTCTGCGGTTGGACATGCGCTCCTGTTCGATTTTTCGGGTATGCCAGATATGTTGCCAATGAGGCCTGTGTTGAATTAAAAGCCAGTTATAAAGCGTAGCCGCTGCCGTATCCGTCACGCTTTTATTAAACGTATCGGCAACCGTCAAAACCGCCTCACTGCGATGAGCAGCATCATCTGCTTTGACCACACCGCCTAAAGGGATGCGGTAACGATCAAGAATAGCATTCGCATCGTCGAAAATGGATTTTACCGCCCGCCATAAATGGCTTTCTGGCCATATTGCGCCATTTTGGATCGTAGGTCGGGAAAGTGTCAGACACTTACGTGGCAGGCTGATGAGTTCATAAAATAATCCGTCATCCTCCGCGCGCTCCCCCTGTGCTTCCAGAAAGATGCCTTTGTCAGTCAACGCACGTCGTTCACTGTCTAGATAAATCGGATCTTCTGGTGTAGGTCGTGGGAAAATGCCTTCTGATAAACCCGGTATAAACACATGTTCATGTGGTAATCCACGCGCGTCTGTAACCGATGTGATCAGAATCTTCCCTGAACGATTGGTATTATTCGTTTGCGTCGCCGCACCAATTGCGCTTTTAAAATCGTGCAGGAAATCACGCCAAATAGTTTGTTGAGTTCCCTCGAGATTTAAAACGGTCAACAACTTTTGAGTTGTTAACATCCCTCGGAGGATATTTTTGACCCCTTGTATTGCCACCAAATCGCGGGCTACAAATACCTCACTCGATTGTCGCACTTGTTCCAGCATCCGCAGCGAATAAATTGGTGTTTCATTTTCGTCTGCTTCTTCGTCAGGATTGGTTGTCGTATCACTGCCGATTAACCCTTCAATCCAACCAATATAATCGTTGAAACTCCCTATTGCTGGTGGAGTGACAGCCTCAAAAAAGGCGGCTAGCCTTTGTCGTAAATGATTAGCTTCTTCTACTGTCAAGATTTCTTGATGCTTTTCGCCATCTTCGTCCGTTGTGGGCTTAGCTGAAGCTTGTATGGCATCGAACCAATCTTGTCTCCCTTTGATAACTTGCTGTTCTCGACTAATCACATCTAACTGGTTGATAGCTGCGTCGTCAAATGCTGGTACAGCGAAATACGGCGAACGCAGATCATCCAGTACATCGCGTCGTCGGAAATCATACCGGGCGAGTTCCAAAAGATTGAGTAGGGCAATCACCGCCGGATTCTTTGCTAACGCGTCACCATAATGCATGACTGTGGGAATGCCGTAACGGCGCGCGGCACTTTCAAAATGCGGCCCATATAATGGCCAATCCCGAACTGCGATCAGTACTTCATCGGGCGAAGTACCTTCTAAAAGCAGCCGTTTAACTTGTCGCATAATCGCTAAGGCTTCAATTTTAGGTTCTGGCGCTTCGATCAGTTTTACGCCGTCACCCGCCCCAATTTTTGGAGCAGAACCAATAAAGCCATGCTGCATAAGATGGTTCAATCCATCATGCCGCACCGGATCAGCCATGGGTAGCATTTCGTAAATCGAGAGTGTTTGACCAAAATCAGCGAAGGCCATCATTAAACGCTGTCGCGCTTCGGTGAAACGTCGCCCCAGCGTCTTCTCCCGTCCATGTATGTGTGGCAGGGTAATCATTGTCTCTTGGGTGCGGCTTGCCAGTAACGCCAAAAGTTGTGCCTGAAGTGGATTAAATTGATCGAATCCATCCACCAACATCAGCGCTATATTTTTTCCAATATCAGGCTTCTCTTTAACCAGTTCGAGTGCCAGCCAACCTTCACCTTCACGGTCAATTAAATTGTTTCGCCGCAGCATACTTTGATAACCAGTATAAATGATCGCTAAATCACGGTCTTTATCGGTTCCCAACATGGCGACTTCTTCAAATTGATCGGGGAAGATGAGATTCTGTTTGAGTTCATAGATGAAATTTGCGATAACCTTGGCGAAACCCGGCTTATCAGCAATCTTATGAAAAACAATGAGCTGATTTTGTTGTTGGAGTTCGGTCAATAATCCCCGAATGAGTCGCAGTCGTGCTGTTTCATCGAGTTCGCGTTGGGGCTGTCCTACTATATCCAATAAACGGGCATAAAGGGTGTAGAAGCTAAAAAAAGTAATATTGAAGTAAATGCGCCTTTCTTTGCTTTCAACCAAACGTTGACGCAGCGCATCTTCTTGTCGTCTTCCCGGTAACAGTACCCACACAGGTGCGAAAGGCTGGGTATCAATGACTTTATGGAGTTGCTTCAGAGCATATTCGGTTTTGCCTGCACCGACGGGAGCCAGCAGGAGTTTATTCGGCATAGCGTTTTGTCCTATTCAAGGAGCAGTCGGCGCGTTGCCGTGACAGTCTCCTGTGGGATGCGGTCTTGTTTGGCCAAAAATTGACCGCTGAGGTTTTGTAGAAGGGTATGGAGGTGACTAATGGGGACAACTGCGTTCTTTTCGGAAATGGTTACCGCGTTCGGAGTCCCTGTAAAGACGATGATGCCAAATACAGGTACGCTTTCTAATCGGTGTCTTGCTAGATAATCGCGCAAATGTTGAATATCGTCTACCGCTTCTTTTGTCGGGTTGGTTGAAAACGGTAGCCACTCACCGTGCTTATTCTGCTTGAGCCAGTTGGCTCCTTCATTCGCATAATTACCAGTGTTATTCAAAATTCGGAAAACCAGCGCACCCGGTGGGCCTAACAGTACCGCGTCGATATAACCCAACCCTGAGCGGTTGATGTTACGAATAAACGAATAGCGCCCGTCAAAATAATTGCTCTGATTAAGGACATCTCCGGTCAACAGTGCGAGATCATTTTCTTTACGTCGTGTCAGTGCTCGCACCCCAATGATGATGGCGATCAAGATCACGACGACACCGATGACCCACATCACATTAGCGGTGAGATCATATAGCCAAAAGAGAGGATGTATGCGTGGAATAAGTAGAATCGTCGTCAGTAATGCCCCGACCACCGTCAGCAGCACACCAATCGCCAGCACAATAAATCCCATTTGCAACAATTGTGTTGAGCGCCGGTTGAGCGCGCGTACAGGGGCAATATTTTCCATTGATGGGTTTGTACCTTACTGCCGCTTTTGGGCGGAAATTTTAGCGCGACGAGCCGTCAAAACTTCATCCAATACCTTTTGCAGTTCATTAAAACGGGGCAGTGGTTTATACATCAAACGGTCTGCGTCCGTCTTCTTCATTATCTCATCGTACTCTTCACTGCTCATGCGGTACGCTGTTGCAAAGACGATTGCAACCTGACCCAAAATAGGGCTTTTCCGCAGTCGAACAGCAACTTCATCACCATTGATGTTGCCGGGTAACCGTATGTCTAGCAGCGCTAGTTCAGGCAGTTCACCTTTGAATCGCCCTTCGTCAACATCATCTATCCATGAAACTGCTTCCTCACCGTCGACGAATGCCACACCCTCGATACCCCACATCTCAAACATTGCCAATAGGACTTCGTAAATATCGGGCTCGTCCTCAACAACCATCCATGTAGACAAAGTAGGCTCCTTCTCGCCAGCACCGCAAGTAACCAATCTTTTTGATTATACCTGTATTTTCAGAACCTGACTTGTACAAAGTTGAGATTTTTCTAAGCGCAATTTGCGGACAACGGGTATACTGAGATGTATATAGAATAACGATGTTGTAATAAGAGGTTGTCTTGATTTGGCTGATCGCGGAAGATGAAACCGATATACTCAGTTTGCTGGCAATGGTCTTTGAAGCTTGGGGACATAAACCGTTGTCATTTCCAAGTGGTCAAAAGGTATGGGATTGGTTAGATAAGATTGAATCTGGAACATATTCAGGCGATATTCCAGAGTTTGCCTTGATGGATATTCGGATGCCCGGTAAAAAAGGCAATGAAGTGGCCAATCGAATGCGTACCATTCCCGCTTTGAAAAATATTCCCTTGGTATTAATGACTGCCTTTTCTTTGTCTGAGTCTGAAAAACTAGAATTTCAAGCCAGAGACGGCGTTGATGCCATTATCAGCAAACCTTTGCCTGCCTTTGATGTGCTGCAATCAACTCTGAACCGCATTATTCAAAACAAGACTGTAGACCAATCCGGGGTCAATCAATCGCGATGAGTAATAGTGATCCACAAGAACTGAGTGGTGTTATACGGCGGGTAGATCATCTTGGAAGTGCCACTTCCCAACTCTTTAGCCGTTTATATCAAGGCTTGCGACGAGGGGCTGAACCTCAGCAGATCGGCGAAGTATCAGCAGGACCATCTCCGGAACAACCTGAAAGCAGTTCGAAACAGCGCGATGTCGAGATTGAGCGCTTAAACGCCATCATTCACGCACTAGATGAAGGCATCATTGTCCAAGATACCGAAGGGCGTGTCCTGATTGAAAATGCCGCTGCCAAAAAACTAATTGGCAGCCGCAAAGACTTCTGGACGAGTGAACTCGGAACACTGTTTAACGCCTTTCGTGATGTCGTCCGCCTCGAATCTGAACTGGCTCCGTTGGGGGAGCCAGCCCGCATTCAAATCAATAACATGATCATTGGAGCGCAGGTCGCTGCGGTTGCGGATAGCACCGGTAAACGGATTGGCACCATGATGGTCTTACGGGATGTAACCCGTGATGCGTTAGCCGACCGTCTCAAGGATAGTTTTGTCACGGCCATCTCACATGAACTGCGTACCCCGATGGCGGTCATCAAAGGGATGAGTGATGTCATAATGGGGCAGCCGCAGGACAAGCCCCCGAATCGCAAGTTCTTAGAAACACTCAGCCGCAATGTTGATATTTTGGATCGCATGATAGTAGAGTTGCTCGACATTGGTGAGATGAGCGCGACGGCCTTTTCAATTCGCCGTGACCCCCTCAATATTGAAGACCTTGTTTGGCAGGTTGAACGGGGTATGAAGCCCGAAGTCAAAAAAGCCAAACTCGATGTCAAAATTATGATCAAAGATATTGATCGTATCCATCTTGTCGGGGATGATCAACGGTTGCGTTGGGCGCTTGGGCACTTACTGCAAAACAGCATCCGTTACACCGAACCCAAAGGTCATATTATCATTATCGTCGGTCTCAGCGGCGACAATCAGGTGGCTATTCAAGTAGTGGATACCGGTGTTGGCATTTCCAAACGTGATCTACCTCATGTTTTTGAACGCTTTTACCGAGGTGAACCGCGCACCCGTAGCGGCAAGCTGCTTGACCCACGCGGCTTAGGGCAAGGATTATTTGTCGCCCGCACAGTTGCCGAGTCACATGGCGGTTACCTCTCTGTCCAAAGCGAAGTTGGGCAGGGCAGCGTGTTCACGATGATCCTTCCGCTTCAACAGCCTAACTGATTGCTTCAAGAGTCTATTGGGGCATGGCTTCTATTTGTGCTTTGATTTCCTTCACATCGTCATTTTCAGGGTGCTCTGTTTGTAATTGAGTGATCAAATCAAGAGCCGCTTGGCGGTTTCCCAACCGCATATGACAAATCGCCATATTCATCTGTATATTCAAATTCGAACCATACAATTGAATAGCATACATATAAAATCCCAGTGCGTTCGCGAAGTCATAAATCTTTTGAAGAATGGTCGCGATAGCAAATGGTAGATTGTAACGCTCATTCATATGATAATAATTACGCCAGACCTCACGCAGCATAATCTGTAAGTTGCGCACATTAATATCGGTATGTTGGTCGGCTAGCATGGGAAGCATCTGGTTATAAACGGCGACAAAGGCGTGGGTATCATATTGTTTCAAGCGAATATAGGATAATAGATTTTCTAGTGTCATGTCCTTTTGGCTGGGAAACTCAAGCAGTACGTTATACAGATCGTCCGGGCTTACGCGTTCGATGTAATCATGATATACATGACGGGTTTCGGTGAATTCAGTACTGCCTAACAAACAAGCGAGAATGTTGATCGACCTATGGCGGTGATTTGTGGTAAGCACGGTTCCGTTCTGCTGCTCAAAATACTTCACAATCGCATGATAATTGAAGTCAATGGAAAAACCGGTGTCATGCAAGGCGATGGGCAGCGTGTCTGTATTGAGTAATTCCTCAAGCCGGTGATTGCCTTTGTCGGCGGTGAGCAACATCAGCCGGTGATTGGCTAACTGTTGCAAGCCACGAATACACTGCAAAGCCATGTGAGGGAAAATCAACATCGAGTCGGATATTTGTTGGCGATACAGTTCCAAGAGATTTTGCATCTCTGCGTCATGGTAAAAATCAGTAGTAGTGGGAAAGCGGTCATATACCATTTCGATACGGGTTATGAGTTTAGGATCAGTTAAATTGGGTTCTGGTTGTTTAGACACAAGGGCTGTCTGGACTTCAAATAGCTGCCCATTTTCCACGTAAAATAAATCGACAGGGAGGGTATCCCAAACATAATTTGCAATGACGATCACTGGATTTTTCAGTGTTCCACCGACCAGTTTTTTACCTGCATGTTCCAATAACAATTCGGTGTCATGAACTAAATCTAAGCGAGCAAAATCGAGTTTTCCTGTTTCTACATACTGGGCTAGCTGAGGCTGTGTTTTCCAGAAATCGATATTTTTTTCTGCTAGATCCGTCAGAATATATTGGTATGGGATATGCTTGACTGCTGATGTACCATAAAACTCGTCAAGTTGATTGAGAATGTTGAACCCTAATCGACCTGAACCAGCACCAATTTCAATAATATAAACGGGTTCACTCACATCAATCTGGGGTAACCAATCCCGTATAAATCCAAAGATCATTCGGCTGTAATCCATTGCAATAAAAGGATTAGTGGTGATACCGAAAGGAATACGCATCTGGCTCCATGCCTCTGCACCCTGATTGATATAGTACTGACGTTGCAATTGCCACATCAGAGACTGCGAAAAAGGCTTGTTTTCTTCCAGTACATATTCAGACCCGGATGAATGGAGTGTTTTGTCCGGCATAAGCAATCGAACTCCTGTTAACAATGGATGTGAAAGTATGAGCGATGGGATTGAATTTTATTATAGTCCCAACCTTGACTTTGGTAGTTGTTAAGCAATATTGGCTAGATTAACTTTAGCAAGGGATGTTTCAGTATGACTTTTTCATCTCCTGAATAGTCGAAAGTCATACACGAACCCGCCAAACTTCATTTGCCCATCCCTTACCTTGTCGTTACAATTCAAGTGGAATAATAAATATCCTTTGGATACGGAGATCGTTACTTGCCCCCTTTAGGCGCATTCACGTTTGTACTCCACACCCATTTGCCGTATGCGCGTCTTGCGGGCCGTTGGCCGCACGGTGAGGAATGGATACACGAGGCCGCTACTGAAACTTACCTTCCCTTGTTGCAAACTTTATACGACCTTAAAGAACAGGGTGTATATTTTCGCCTGACGTTAGGCATTACACCTGTCCTCGCTGAGCAGCTAGTGGATCCTGATGTGCTGGATCATCTCGATCAGTTTCTAAATGAAAAGATAGCCGCTGCCACCCGTGACAAAGCGATCTTTGAAGCAGCTGATACTGCTAATCCACACTTGCTGACCCTAGCGACTTATTATCAGAAGAACTTTGAAGCGATCAAAGCCGCTTTTCATAACCGTTTTAACCGCGATATTATTGGCGCGTTTCGCCGCTTGCAAGATGAAGGCTTGATCGAAATCATTACCAGTGCGGCAACTCACGCTTATCTACCCTTGCTCTCACGCGACAGCTCAATCAACGCCCAAATAAAAACAGCTATTCAGAGTTATGAACGTCTTTTCGGGCGTAAGCCCTCTGCTATTTGGTTGCCTGAGTGTGCTTATCGTCCGGCCTTTGTGGCTGAGGACGGTCACACCCACGCTGGGCTGGAAACCTTCCTTGAACAGAATGGCCTTCGTCTATTCTTCAGTGAAACAAATGCGATCACAGGTGGACAACCTGTAGGTGTTGCAGCGGGTGATGTGATCGGGCCTTATGGCTATATCAAGCGCCGTTATGTTATTCCATCCAGTCCAACCCTTCAAATTCCTGAACGTCCCGCCACTACTTTTAAACCATATTATGTTAGCGAAACCGTTGCTGGCATCAGTGCCGAGCAGCATTCAGGTGTAGCGGTCATTGGACGCAATAATCAAACTGGAATGCAAGTGTGGAGCGCTGAAAACGGTTACCCGGGTGATTTTGATTATCGCGAATTCCACAAAAAGGCTGGAACTAGCGGGATGCAGTATTGGCGCGTGACTGGCGCTAAAATCGACTTAGCCGATAAAGACTACTATTACCCCGATTGGGCCTCCTATAAAGTTGACCAACATGCCGAGCATTTTGCGCATTTGGTTGGTGATTTGCTGCGTCAATACAATCAACAAACAGGTGATTATGGCCTTATGGCCTCCAATTACGACACAGAATTATTCGGTCATTGGTGGTACGAGGGGGTAACATGGCTGGGGCAAGTCCTTCGTTATCTCGCGACTATTCATGACGTTGAACTCACAACCGCCAGTGAGTTTATCCAACGTCATCCTCCGCAGGATGTGTTACATATTCCCGAGAGTTCTTGGGGCACTAATGGAACCCACTTCACTTGGGATAACATCGAAACCCATTGGATGTGGCAGCCCATTCATCAGGCTGAAGTTCGCATGGAAAATCTCGTCGCCCGTTTTCCTCAGCCAGATGATGACCAACGAGTTTTGCTTAACCAAATCGCGCGTGAACTGCTATTATTACAAAGTTCGGATTGGCCTTTCTTAATCACAACAGGCCAAGCGCGTGAGTATGCCATACAACGCTTCAACGGGCATCTTGAACGCTTTAATAAGTTGATTGCGTCCTTGGATACTGGCACGCCAGATCGCTCTTTAGCCGAAGAATACTACGAGTTGGATAAACTCTTCCCGGAGATCGATTACCGTTGGTTTGCGGCGTTGGAATGAGAACCGGCTGGGTGTACCACGCGACAACAATTGTCTGAGCTGTTCACCCTTAAACTGGAGAAATACTTTTGAACATGAATGTTTTGTTTGTGGGCGCCGAAGCCGCACCTTTTGCTAAAGTTGGTGGCATGGCCGATGTGATGGGATCGCTGCCTGCTGCCTTACGTAACCTTGATGTCGATGCGCGTGTCATCATTCCGCATTACGGCTTTATACTTTCCAGCACAGTGGGATCCGAAGCTTGGAATTCACGTGACTTGAAGTCGCGGCC
>JADMIO011475778.1_pt1 | contig 47395 bp, 38 predicted proteins | sample 8958161 | NCBI WGS metagenome assembly JADMIO01 (sample SAMN16585339, study PRJNA669376) | soil metagenome | isolation source: Crop rotation soil | place: USA: Cullars Rotation, Alabama | collected 2011
CCATTCTAACCAAGGGACTCTTGCTTCAGCCGGATGACAAGCAGGGGTCACAGCATTCGGCAGAAACGCGGGGAGATCTATTGTTGGGCAAGATATCTGGCATCCCGCCCCGTGTTAGTGGCCTGCCTACCTTCTAACGACCCCACTCCGGGTGGCGATCCGATCTCAACCCGGTTCGTCAGCGGCCGCTTACATAGACCCGCCTGGTGCTCGGGCCGTTCGGAATGAGGGGTAAGATCACTGCAGAAGTAGTCAACGGACACTTTGCGAGGATTTGATTTGTCGAAGAATTCTACCTTGATCGCGAATTTTGAGGCGCCTCCTCGGCAGTGGTCACTGCCCTGCTCCATTCGGAGCAGCGCGCATTTTCTCCTCGTCTGTTTCGCCACTTGGTTAGCGGCCACTCTTCCCGTTTTGGGCGCCGGCGGTGGCACCAGTCTCACACGACCGGTTTCGGATATCTGGCTATCGGATTGTTCACGGACGCTATTGGTGTTTGGTCCACCGGTTGGCTTTGTTTTCTGCTTCGCTCAAGGAATTATTACGGGCACTGAATCCGTTCGCGCCCGACTTGAGACGATCGGCGATGAACGCGGTCAGCGGCCATCGGGATGGACCGCATTTCACGAGGCAACGTTGCACATCGCCGTTCCCGCAAAGATCAGCGACGGAGTAGCAACCGTCAGCATTTCAAACACGGCTTGGGACCCTCGCTCGGGAATCCTAAGGGCGCTTTTCGATCCCACCAGCACTCCGCAAACCGATGATGTTCAAGTTGATGACAGTAAGGTCGCTGTTGCGCTCGACACGTGGTTCCAGGAAGGGAGTGGTGCCGGCAACATTGGCGACTTGTACGACAACCGCGACCGTGGCCATTCGGCTCTTCCGAGGCCAACCTTCCCGCAGCTTTCACGATCCGCCTACGCAGCAGAGGCGATTGCCGCGGGTGCAGACCAGGCCATGACGTGGCCGGTCATCTTCAACCTCGTGACGATCGGGAACGCGTCGCTCGCCGTCACAACAGGACCTCTTTGGCGGAGCCTGCCGCGTTTGATGCTGACCTCGCCGAGGGGGCCGGAGACCTTGTTTCTTCAATACGCTTCTAACCAGATTTACGTCTTTCCAGAGCATCGCGACCATGATGCAGACTTCGGCGACCTGCTCACCGCGAACACGCCCTACTATATCATCGCTCAAGGCTCTTCAGGGTCAGACCAGCCCTTTCTGTTCGCCATCGCGTCGATCCTCGCCGCCTTTCGACCCGAGGTTAAGACATTCCTCAAAGAAAGAGGCCTCATCGCGCCCACCGTCCAGTGGATCTTAAGACGATGTCAGCGCGGTGTGAATAGCGACGCGGACTATCTTGCTGCAAATACACATCCAACCGTCTTCGAAAGTGAGCGGCTTGATCTGGAAGCAATGATCGAGCGCGCGCATGATCTGCAAGTTAATGCCGTCCCGCCGATGGTCCGGATCAAGGTTCTCGAGGAGAACACCGGCCGGCCTGGCGTTGACTGGTTCGATCCTCGGAGCGAGACGCTTTTTAATACCCCTTCCGCCGTTGCCCGGGTCATTCGTTCAACAGCGCACGAGAGGCGATTGGTAGTTGACGCCGGCGCGACCCAGGATCCTAACGGGTTGCCGCTGACGTTCCAATGGAGGGTGATTGGCGGCGACGGGCGTGTCAACGTTACCCCGTTGAACGAAGCAGGGACCCTTGCGAAGATCGTAGTGCCTTGGCAAGCGCGACGCCCGGCCGGGGCATGGCCGATCATTTCCAGCGACCGTGTCGACATCGCGGTCTTTGCATATAACGGTAGCAACTGGTCGGCACCTGGGTTCGTCAGCCTCCTCTTTCCGGGCAACCAGAAGCGCGTTTATCGCTCAGATGGGAAAGTGTCCGAAGTCGATTACAATGCCCCCGAGTTTCAGGACCGTTACGTTGACCCTCTTCTTTTTCCCAAGCAGGCATGGCGTGATCTGTACCTCTACGGCGACCATGATGAACTCCTCGGCTGGGAGCGAGGAAACGGTACCCATTGGGTCCGATTTACAAGGGACGGGGCCAGCGTCCTGCAGACCGACGCAGAGGGTCGCCCGACGAAAGCGGAATTTGTTCGCTACGAGATCGTGCGGCACGCCGATGGATCAACAGAAATTACCCAAGTCCCGACAGGCACTTTCGTCGAGTACACTTATGAAGGAAACGATGATCGACAGGGGAGGGCCGTGAGTGTGGTTCCGGCGACTAACGGAGTGCGGCAGGGTCAATCAGAGTGGTAAGCTCAATCACCAGCACCGCAAGGACGTTTTTGTCCATTCACACGGCTCACACACCGCCTCTGCCGCACCGCCGATGCCTCAAACCCTGATCATGGCTGGTCCATGTGGCATCCGACATTTCTTCTCCGTCTTCCCAAGTCCGCTTAAATGACTACGAAATCGCTGTGGTCGAGAAGCCCCGGTGAGATCACATGCGCGAAAAGCTTCTGATTGCCGCCGCCCTGGCCGTCATGGTCGTAGTAGAGGTTTCCGGTGGTGTTGTCATAGATGACTTTATGGTGGCCGTCCTGGGCCTTTGTTCCTACAACGAAATATTTGCTCTCCAATATTCCCTTGCCGCCTAAACCCTTGAAGAGGCCCTTCGAAAGGCCAATGGTATCGCTATCCGGGGTATTGAAATTCATTATGGTTGGCGCGTTCTTCTCCGCTACCAACCGTCCTTTAAAGTCGAACCGGTCGGCGCCGCCTTCTCCGAATACAGTCCCCTGCTTGCCACCCGCGAACACAAAAATGTCGTCGCCATCAACCAAATGGATGTCGCCTGTAATTGTCCCTTTGTTGATAATTTTATCGTTAGCGGCGTTTACACCGGCGTCACACCTAATTTCGCCTTCGACCAGTCCGAGATTCTTCAGGTTCAAGCTTCCGCCGCTGGTCACGATTGCTTCGTTGACGCTGCCTTCAATGATCCCATCGACGCGATTTATAAGCGTCAGTGAAACTGGATCGGGCGTATAGTAAGCAATTCCAGTCTTTCCGTGGATGGTACCCGAATTTTCGATTATTACTGCTCCATCGCGACTGCGGTCGATTTGAATAGCGGCGTTATAGCCATAAATGTCCCCGTCGTTCCGTATACGAAAATTAGCGATTTCGTCGGCATAAATGCCGTTATAGGCGCCACTAATCGACCCATCATTAGTGATCGTCGAGTTGGCCAGATGACTAAAATGCACGGCCCAATGACCGACAATGACCGCTCCGACTTTGTTCAGAACGGAACATCCGTTACCGATTCCGCTGTCGAAATGGAACTCGACGCCGTTCCCACCCAGATTATTGTAAACAGTTCCGCGGTTAACGAGTTCGCTGAGGCCGTAAGTACTGGTGACAGAACCGCCGGTCCCGTCGGAAACAAGGTTGCCCGAGCCCACGAGCGTGTCATCGGAGATAATCCACTTGAGGCCAGGGCCACTGTACAAGATAGCTGGGTCTGAGGGGCTATAGACTTCTCCGATTTGTCGCGGCATTTTTCACACCTCCGAAGTGCCATACCACTCAACAAGACAGAAAGTCGCTCCGAACCTCCAACGGCACTCGGAACGCACCTACCGCGTCTTGTGAATCATGGTTATGAGTCCCCCGTTTAAAGGAGAAAGTCGCCGTCCTTCAGCTTGTGTAGACCCAACAGCCTAATCGATCCTTCTGCCTTTCCGTCACCGTCGCTGTCGATATAAACGGCGGTGTAGTCCTTGCTTTTGAATTGCTTGTAGTTGACCTCGGGATCACCGTGGTCGCTGAACTTGCCTTTGCCGATAAAGTCGAACTTCGGCCCTGCGATCTTGGAGATGTCGATCACGTCTTTTTTGTCCCAGTCGGCAATAACGTCGGTCTTGTTGACGCTCTTGTTCAGCACCTTCAGCGACTTGAAGACGAATGTGTCCTTGAAATCGACCGAGGCGGCTATTTCCGCGCCGACCGCCTTGCTGGTCGTCCCAGTGCCGGACTCAGGTTCGGAATCGTCGCCGTAGAGGAAGTCCTTGCCGGTATTGGCGAAAAGCTTGTCGGCGCCTGCGTCGCCGAACAGAATATTGTCGATGCCCTTCACCGCCTTGAGCTTGTCGTGGGAGGTGGTTCCGGCGATCTCGTTGAGGATGCCCTCGAGATCGTTGGTGCTGCCGCGGATATTGGCGACGAAGATGCCCGAGTCGTAGATTGGGTCGCCGGTATCGGCGATGGCGATCTTGATGTCGTTAATCCCTTCGTTCACCTTAGCTATGACTGTGAGCTTATTGCTGATCCCGTCGTACTCGAACGCGATGGCGCCATTTTGCTCATTGTCTTGGAAGTAGCCGAGATTGTCGTCAAGGACGCTGAGAGGCTTCTTTGCGTTACCCCCGAAGAAGGCAGCGTTCTTCCCGTTGACGAGGATTGCGGCAATATCGACGAACTGCGTGCTTGACCACTCCGAAAACTCGTCCGAACCAAAAACAACGTCGAAAACTATCGTCTTGATGCCGGGGTCAGCATTCACCTTGAACTTGAGGACGGTGGCGTCCTGGGTCGCGCCGGCACCGGGAAAGGCGTTTTCGACGATCGCGGTCAGGTCGGTGTCTCCGGGCTCGCTGATCCCGAGACCGTAGCTTGACTGGGTGTTGCTGAGTGGTGGCGTTCCGTCGCCACTGGTAAGCAATATGCCCGGAGTGGAAATCACCGCCCCTCCAAGACTCAAGCTGTCGAATGTTGACGAGGCGGTGTTATCCCCGGTGTAGGATACCGAGCCGCCCACCAACGAAATTCCGCCTGCTGACTGGAAGAGTGTCTCGGCGAAAATCTGGGCATTGCCGCCGAAGACCGTGAAGGTGTTAGCCATGCGCGTTTCCTCCCAAAGCTTGACTTGATCGGCGCCTTACTTCCCGCCCGAGACCCACGTCAGGCGGAGGCATTTTGTCAAATCTAGACGAAACTGTCATCCGTTTCTGCATATCCAACCAGCTTGTAGGCCGGGCGTATTGGCTCCTGAGGTCGAGAATAGGGGCGCGGTTACCGGGGCGTTCTCCCCCCAGAGGCGCTGGCCGTTAGGAGCCCCAAGGAAGCTGAGGGGACCGCGGCGATATCATCGGGCGGTCTATCTCACTCCGGCGGTGCAGGCGACAAGGAGCAATGCTTAGAAGCCGAGCTGACGGGATCGCAGGGTGGCTGGCAGCGGTCCCGTCGACGGCAGGACGCACCCCTTCTGGATCTTCAGGTGCGGCGACCCCCGCAATGTGTGGGAGCCAAGCATCTTCTCGTTCTCAAATGTGATTGCGGCGCGACAGCGCCTCTTCCCAGCGGAGCGCGCTTTCGACGATGCCGTCGAGGGCGGCGTATTTCGGCCGCCAGCCGAGGCGGTCCGTGATCAGCGCCGGCGAGGCGACGATGGCGCTGGGGTCACCGGGCCGGCGGGCCCCCGCCGCCACCGGGAAATCGCGGCCGGACACCCGCTTCACCGTGTCAATCACCTCGAGCACCGAGAATCCCCGGCCGTAGCCGCAATTGGCGACGATGTTGTCGCCGCCGGCCCGCAGGTGGCGGAGCGCGTCGCCATGGGCGGCGGCGAGGTCGCTGACGTGAATGTAGTCGCGGATGCAGGTCCCGTCCGGGGTCGGGTAGTCGTCGCCGAATACCGTCATCCCCGGGCGCTTGCCGAGCGCGGTCTCGCAGGCGATCTTGATCAGATGGGTCGAATCCCTGGTCGATTCTCCCGTCCTGCCGCGCGGATCGGCGCCGGCGACGTTGAAATAGCGGAGCGCCGCGTAGCGGAGGCCGTGCGCCGCCGCGGCGTCGGCGAGCATCATCTCGGTCATCAGTTTCGAACGCCCATAGGGCGATTCGGGGCGGAGCGGCGCATCCTCGGCGACCGGGAAGGATTCGGGCGTGCCGTAGACCGCCGCGGTAGAGGAAAACACGAAGTTCCGCACCCCGCTTGCGATCGCGGTCTCGATCAGTGCTCGCGACTTGACGGTGTTGTTGAGGTAATAGGCGAGGGGCCTCGCCACCGATTCGCCGACCAGCAGAGAGCCGGCGAAATGGATGATCGCCTCGATGCGATGCTCGGCGATCAGCCGTGCCACCAGCTCGTGGTCGCCGCAATCGCCCTCGACGATCCGCGCTTCCGGCGCCACCGCCCAGGCGAAGCCGGTGGAGAAATCGTCGAGAACGACGACCTCCTCGCCGGCATCGACGAGCTGCCAGACCATATGGCTGCCGATATAGCCGCCGCCGCCAGTCACAAGGACGCTCATGGTCGGACACCGTTTGTTGGGAAATGTGTTGAAAGGCGAACCGCCCAGGTAACGTGATCGTCGCGAGTTCGTCCCAAAATCCTTCGCATTACAAGGAAAAAGACCCGAGGTGCCGGACATAGCAGCCGGTTTTCTATTTGCGGAGAGGTTCCGCTGAATCGCAAGGAATGCAAAGTGGAGGTGTTGAGCCGGTCTTGCAGGATACTGGCTCGGTTCCGGCAGAAAAAGCCAACAAACAACCCCATTGGACAGCGTTGACTTAGCTGTGGGCGGTCTGTAGCGAACCGGCAGCGAAGTCCGAGCCCGGGTGCCGACCATGAAGATTGCGATTATCGGAGCGGGGTATGTCGGCCTGGTTTCGGGCGCCTGTCTCGCCGATTTCGGCCATAGGGTCATCTGCATCGACAAGGACGCCGACCGGATCGCGAACCTGAAGGCCGGGAAGATCCCGATCTACGAGCCAGGCCTTGCCGTGATTGTTGCCGCCAACCTCGAGGCGGGCAATCTCCACTTCGCCACGGATATTGCGGCGGTTGGCGACAGCGAGGTGATTTTCATTGCCGTGGGCACGCCGACCCAGCGCGGCGGCATGCGGGCCGACCTGTCGCAGGTGTTCGCTGCAGCCGACGAGATTGCGACCTTTATCAGGGAAGGGGCGGTGGTCGTCTGCAAGTCAACCGTGCCGGTCGGGACAACGCGCGCGGTCGAGGCGCGCATCCGGGCGATCCGCCCGAGCCTTCGTTTTGAGGTTGCCTCTAATCCGGAGTTTCTTCGCGAGGGCGCGGCGATCGAGGATTTCAAGCGGCCCGACCGCATCATCGTCGGGATCGAAAGCGACGCCGCCCGGGAAGCGCTTTACGAGGTCTACCGTCCGCTGTCGCTCAACGAGACGCCGATGCTGTTCACCGGACTTGAAACCGCGGAACTGACGAAATACGCGGCGAACGCATTCCTCGCCACCAAGATCACCTTCATCAACGAGATTGCCGATCTCTGCGAGCGGGTCGGGGCTAATGTGCAGGATGTCGCGCGCGGCATGGGCATGGATCGCCGAATCGGCGCGAAATTCCTCCATGCCGGCGCCGGCTACGGCGGTTCCTGCTTCCCCAAGGACACGCTGGCCCTGGTCGAGAGCGGGCGCGACAACGGCGCCGTGCTCAGCATCGTCGAGGCAGTGATCAGCGCCAATGACGCGCGGAAGGCTGGTTGGGCCGAACGGATCGCGGCCGTCCTCAGCGGTCCGGTTCGGGGCAGCACGCTCGCGGTGCTCGGCCTCACCTTCAAGCCCAATACCGACGACATGCGCGATGCGCCGTCGCTGTCGATCATCCCGGCGCTCCAGGCGCTCGGGGCATCTATCCGCGTCCACGATCCCAAGGGCATGCCCAACGCCCGGGACCTGATCCGCGGCGTCACCTGGTGCGACACCCCGCTCGACGCCGTGACGGGTGCGGACGGCGTCGTGCTGGCCACGGAGTGGGAAGCCTACCGCGCCATGAACCTTGCCGAACTCAAGGCGGCGATGAGCGGCGACGTTTTCTATGATCTCCGCAACGTCTACAAGCCGTGGGAAGTTTCACGTTTCGGCTTTCGTTATTTCGGGGTAGGCCTCGGCGACGCGCCTGAGCCGGCGGCAAAGGCCGAGGAAGCGCGGCCGCAGGTCAGGCTGGTTTCCGGGGGATGAGCTGAGGATCCTGGTTACAGGCGCGGCCGGCTTTATCGGCTATCACACCGTCCGGGCGCTTGCGGCGCGCGGCGATGAGGTCATCGGCATCGACAACCTCAACGACTACTACGACGTTGCCCTGAAGGAAGCCCGGCTTCGCCACCTCAGCGAGACGGCGTCCGGCTTCCTGTTCCGGAAGGCGGAGATCGCGGACCGCGCCTCGCTGGGCGCTGCGCTTGACGGCTACACGTTCGACATCGTCGTCCATCTGGCGGCGCAGGCCGGGGTGCGGGCCTCGATCACCAACCCGCACATCTATGCAGAGTCGAATCTCGCGGGGCATCTCAACATGCTGGAGCATTTCCGGCACCGCGACCCGCTCGTCCACTTCATCTATGCCTCGTCGAGTTCGGTCTATGGCGCGAACCGGAAGCTCCCGTTCTCCGAAAGCGACCGCGTCGACGACCCGGTGTCGCTCTATGCGGCCACGAAACGGGCGGACGAGCTGATGAGTGCAGTGTATCACCAGCTCTATGGCATGCCGCTTACCGGCCTCCGCTTCTTCACGGTCTACGGACCGTGGGGGCGGCCCGACATGGCGATGTGGCTGTTCACCGACGCAATCCTCAGCGGCCGTCCCGTGACGCTCAACAATTACGGCCAGATGCGCCGCGATTTCACTTTCGTCGACGACGTCGTTCGCGCCATCGGGGCGATCGCGTCCGGCCCGCCGGCAAACCCGGCGCGGACGCCGCGTGTTTACAACGTCGGCAACAACCGCTCGGAGAACCTGCGCCACCTCCTGTCGATCCTCGAGTCGAACCTCGGACGGAAGGCGGAGGTCATCGAGGCCCCATTGCCGGCGGGCGATGTTCCCGAAACCCATGCCGACCTGACATGGATCAAGGCGGATTACGGCTTTGCGCCGGAGATTGCGATCGACGTCGGCGTGCCCAGGTTTCTCGCCTGGTACAAACGTTACCACGGCATCGATTGAGTCCTCCTCCCGGGTGTCCTGCGCGCACCTGCGAGGCGGTTGTGATTGCGATCATTGCGGCGCCGTCGGCAGCGATCCAGAAAGCGATACGGCGAGCCGCTGCCCACAGTCCGAAATGGAGGATCCCGCTGATGTCCCCTGTCGCCCCGAAGCTTGCAGTCGCCGCATTGGCGGCCGGAACCCTGCTCGCTGCCAGCCCCGCCATGTCGGCGTGCTTCGAGATGCTCGGATGCACCGACAGCGAGTATTTCACGGACGCCCAACTCCGCCGGCTCTCCTGCGATCCGCTGTGGACCGTCAGGAACACTATTTTCGACGAGAACGGCTACTGCTTCCAGACGGCGAAGGGGAAGGCGGTCTTTTCCAATGTCGGCTGCAAGTACACCGTCTCGGGCAACGTGCCGCTCAACAAATACGAGCGTGCCAATGTCGAACGCGTCAAGGCGGCCGAGGCGCGCAAGGGCTGCGGCTGATCCAAGACCGAAGTCCGGGCTTGGCCCGGGTAGATCAGCCGGCGCCGTGCGAGCGTGAATAGGCGCTGGCAGCCGGTGGCGCCCAGTGCGCCAGCTTGTGCGCGGCCGGCCGGAAAACCTCCACCAGGAGCGGATGGCATTGCGCCTCGTCACTCGAGTGGCTGGCGCTGCAATCGCCGCCGGGGCACGCCGAGAGCGCGGCCAGAAGATCGATCTCGGCGAAGAACTCGATGAAGTCGCCGCGCCGCGCCGGACTTGCCTTCATGAAATACTGGTGGGTGTCCCGCGTGAATCCCGTGCACATGAAGACGTTGAGGACGTCGTGGATGTGAGGCTCGGCTTCGCGGGGGGAAATGTTGCGTTCCGCCGCAAGCGCCCGGCTGAGGTTCGAGTGGCAGCAATGATGATATTCGGCGCCGGTCAGGAGAAGGTTGGTGTAGGGGTCGCAGCGCGTGCCGATGACGTCATGCACGCCCGCCCCGTCGGCGTCCCAGCCGTACCAGGCGAGGCTATCGTCGGTGATGGTCGCCATCGGCCGCAGCCAGGGAAGCGTGCTCCATAGCCGGTCGCCGGTGGTGACATGGGTGGCGTGGAGGGCGCGGGTCTTGCCGCTGAAGAAGCGCTCCGACAGGTCGCGAGCATTCCACAGGTTGAGGTCGCCGACCTGTGAGCCCTCTGGGCAGGCGATGCGGAAGAAATGGCCGGCCGGCACGGAGAAGGTGCGAGCATCGCGCGGTGGTATGATCGTCTCGGAGACCTTTCGCATTTCGCGGCGGGCGGTCTCATAAAAGGCCGCGTCGAACGGCGGCAGGTTTTCAACAGGATAGGCGACGACGCCCTCGGCACGGCGCCGCTCCGCGGCATCGGGCGGCGCTGGCGTCGCTGTAATCTCTCTCCGTGCCATTTCCATCCTTCTTCCACAATGTGCTCGGCTACGCGCCCTTGAGCGCACGGCGCACCAACCTGTCCAATTCCCCAAGAAAGCGCGAGCGATCGCCCGCGGCGAAAGTTCGTCCACCACTTTCGAGGGCGCCGGTCTCGCGGAGATGGCGCTTGAGGTCGCGCATCGCCACCGCCATGCCGATGGAATCCGGGGTGAACGGCCGCCCGTCCGGGCCGACCGCCTGGGCACCGGCGCTGAGGGCTCGCGCCGCGAGCGGGATATCGGCGGTGATGACGATGTCGGCCGAAGTGGCATTTTCTGCGATCCAGTCGTCCGCGGCATCGGGAGTGCGGGCAACGACGACATGGCGCACCATCGGGTCGCGCGAGGGCCGCAGACCGCCGTTCGAGACGATGATGACCGGCAGCCGGTGCCGCTCCGCCACCCGCAGCGCCTCGGCCTTCACCGGGCAGGCGTCGCCATCAATGATGATGCGGCTGGAGTTGCTGGCCTCTGGCGACATTGCACCGACTCTTTGGAGCCGGAACCATAACCGACAGCGCATCGGTCGGCCAATTCGCCACGGCCGCAGAGCGGGCGGGCCTCGCGGCGTTCACTTCATGATTCCGATTTCCACCGCAGGCCTTTGCGATGACGGGGAAAATGTGCCGCGCGTGTTCTCGCGGCACATTCCGGTGCAGACGGTATCAGGCGTGGTTCGGCCCGTGGACACCATGGTCGTCGTTGCGGTCGTGGTTCGGGCCGTCGTCCTTGCCGCCGCGCCCCTTGCCGCCTTTGTCTTTGGCCTTGCCACCGCCGTGATCATCGCCCGCCGGATCGTCGGCGCCGCGACCGCGACGCGCGATAACGATCTGGTCCGTGGCATTCTTCGCGGTCGTGACGCCGCCGACATTCGATGGCGCGGTGACCAGATCACCGCCCGCAGCGTCGGGGGTCGAGGCCTGACTTGCCGTTGCGGCGGCGATGGCGAGGCCTGCGGCCAGTCCGATGACATGAATACGCATGATATTCTCTCCGTGTTGAAACGAGCGCTTGCCCGTTGCGCACACTTTGCCCCGTCGGCGCCATGCTGGCCTGACGCGCGATATCAGGCAAAAGTCAGCGCAACGGCCTAGAATGCGTCGCTGGAGTCCGAACTTGATGTACCGCCGCCAGTGGTTACGACCGTTCTTGATCGCGAGCGCGCTTCTGTTCGCGCTGGGCGTGCTTGCGCCCGCCGCCGCCGTCGCGAAGGACGGTGGGAGTGGGAGTGGGAGTGGGAGCGGCGGCGGGGGCGGGAACAGCGGCCACGGAGGTGGTGGCGGTGGCGGCAATGGCGGCTCCGGCGGCGGCGACGACGGCGGTGATGACGATGGCGGCGATGGTGGGACCGGCGGCGGCGACCATGCCGGGGACGGGGGCGGCGATGATCAGGGCGGCAGCGGCACCGGCGGTAATGGTGGCGGCGGCACGGGCGTTGGCCCGGGACGGAGCAAGGGCCGAGGGGGTGGCGACTGGGACAACAGCGGATCGACGGAAGCGCGGGGCGCTGTGTCGCAAGGGACGGCGCTGCCGCTGAACAGGGTGATGCCGGTCGTGCGGCAGGCAGTGCCGGGCAGGGTGCTCGAGGTTGACTTGCAGCAATGGGCGACCGGCGGTTGGGTATACAAGTTCCTCGTGCTCAGCAGTGGCGGCACCTACAGCGAGGTGATTGTGGATGCGCTCAGCAGGCGCATTGTCAGGGTAAGGGAGCGCTGATGCGAATCCTGGTCGTCGAGGATGAGAAGGCGATCGCCGCCGACGTCGTCGAGGCGTTGACCGGCATCGGCTACGTGGTCGAGGTCGCGAGCGATGGCGAGGACGCCTGGTTCCGCGGCAGCACCGAGGACTACGATGCCATCGTCCTCGACCTGAGCTTGCCGAAGCTCGACGGTCTCTCGGTCCTGCAGAGACTGCGGGCCGAGGGCATCCAGACACCGATCGTTGTTCTGACTGCGCGAAGCGCCTGGCTGCAGCGGGTCGAAGGGATCGATGCGGGCGCCGACGACTACTTGACCAAGCCGTTCCACATGGAAGAACTCGTGGCGCGCATCGGCGCGCTGCTCAGGCGGGTTGGCGGTCACAGCACGCCGATGCTCGCGGTTGGCGACCTGCACATCGACACCCGCCGGCTTCGGGCGCTGCGCAACGGGCGCGCGATCGAGCTCACGCCACTGGAGTTCCGGCTCCTGCGCTACCTTGTCCACAACAAGGGCCGAGTGGTGTCGCAGTTCGAGATCGCCGAACACGTCTATCAGCAGGACCGGGAACCTGACAACAATGCCATCGAAGCGCTGGTGGCGCGGCTCCGCCGCAAGGTCGGCGGAGAAGTGATCGCAACGCGCCGCGGGCATGGCTATCTGGTCGAGGCCTGAGATGCGCTCGGTTGCTCCTTCACTCCGTTTCCGCCTGCTTGCTGCCGCCGTGGTCTCGATCGTGGCGACGCTAGTCGTGGCGGGGTTTTCGCTCGGCGCGGTTTTCGAGCGACAGGTTCTGAAGCGGGTGGACCAGGACCTGCAGGTGCGCTGGGACGAACTCGCCGCGTCGGTCGAACTCGATGCCGAAGGAATGCCGAAGCTCGCCCGCGACCTGACCGATCCCCGCTACCGCCAGCCCTATAGCGGCGCTTACTGGCAGATCGTCGAGAACGGGACTGCCGTCGCCACCTCGCGGTCTCTCTGGGACGTGACGCTCGATACCAGCGACCGTTCGCAGACCTACAACGACAGCGGCTCGTTCGAGGCCCGCGGCCCTGGCGACGGCGATGTCTACATCCTGAGCCGGCCGGTCTCGCTGGCCGGGCGGAGCTTCGAACTCGACGTCGGTCTCGACCACGATGAGGTCGATGCCCTTCGCGCCGCCTTCGAGCGCGACGTCATCCTCATCCTCGGACCGATCGCGCTGGTGCTCGCCATCGGCGCCTGGTTTCAGATTAGGCAAAGCCTCAGCCCGCTCCGCGAGCTCGACCGCGAGTTGAAGGCGGTCCATGACGGCATTCAGCCCCGCCTCGGCGGCGGCTTTCCGCGCGAGGTGGAGCCGGTGGTCGACGACCTCAACCGGCTGCTCGAGCGGCAGGAGCAGCTTGTTCGGAGGTCCCGCGACCGTGCAGGTGCGCTGGCCCATGGGCTCAAGACGCCGCTTACCATTCTCGCGGGCGAAGCCCGCCGGCTCGAACGCCGCGGCGAGAAGGAGGCGGCGGCGAAGATCAACGCCCAGCTCAATCTCATCGGGGGCCATGTCGACCGCGAACTGGCGCGGGCGAGGACTGCCGGCGCCTCCGCGGCCGCCGGCACATTTGCGCATGCCGCGGCGACGGTCGACCGCCTCTTCCGCCTGATGCGTCACATGCCACGGGGCGAGGCACTCGAATGGCGGAACGAGCTGCCGACGGACCTGGTGATCCGCATTGATCCCGACGATTTCGGCGAGGTGGTCGGCAATCTTCTCGACAACGCGCGCAAATGGGCGAATACGCGGGTCGTCGTCCGAGGGTCGAGAGAAGGCGGTACCGCGACCATCGCGGTGCTCGACGACGGTCCGGGCTTTGCCGCGGGTGCGCCCGATCCACACTCCGACCGCGGGGTTTCGCGGGATCCCGGGGCAGGCTCGACGGGTCTCGGTCTCGGCATCGTGCACGACATCCTCTCTGAATACGGTGTGGCGTTGGAGGTCGGGCGGGTGGGTGGCTTGTGCTCCGTCGCCTTCGCACTACCGGCCGGCGCAGTCTCCGAGGAAGGGGCTGTGCCCGCTGCGCCTGATCCGAACGAACCCGAACCGGCGACGGTCGCGCTCACGAAGATCGCTTGACGTTGCCGGGGGCGTGTGACCCCGTTCACAGGTCGTCATTGTCGGATGGGACGGGCCAAGTATAAGACCGGCCAATGGCACGCGTCTTCATCTCGCATTCGAGCCGGGACCGGGAGCAGGCGGAGGAGATCTTCGCCTGGCTCAAGGCGCAGGGCTTCGAGCAGGGCTTCCTCGACATCGACAAGCACCAGGGCATTCCGCCGGGGGAGCGTTGGGAACAGAAGCTCTATGACGAGCTCGATCGCGCCCAGGCGATGATCCTGATCCTGACGCGGAACTGGTTCGATTCGAAATGGTGCTTCGCCGAATTCGCGCAGGCGCGCTCGCGCGGCAAGGCGATCTTCCCGCTGATCTGTGCCCCCGATGGCGACCAGTTCGTCGGTGACGACCTGCAGAAGCTTAACCTCGTCCGCGACAAGCCGGGTGGCCTCGACCGTCTCGCCCGGCGGCTGACCGAGGTCGCGCTGATGGGGCAGGGGGGCTTCGACTTCCCGCCGGGCCGCGCGCCCTATCCCGGGTTCCTGTCCTTCGACGAGGAGGACGCGGCGATCTATTTCGGCCGCGACGACGATGTCCGAAGGCTGATTCAGCGCGCGGATTCGCGCCGCATCGAGGGCGGCAGGCGCTGCATCTTCGTGCTCGGCGAGTCCGGCACCGGCAAGTCGTCCCTGCTTCGCGCGGGTCTCATCCCGCGCCTTCGCAAGGCCAAGCGCGAGTGGATCGTGCTCTCCGCCTTCCGTCCGGAGGAGGATCCCTTTGCCGGATTCTCGCGCAGCCTCAAGGCGGCGGGAGTCGATATGGCCCCGGATGTGCTGTCGAACATCGAGCCCCGCCGGATCGCCGACGCACTGGCGGCGGCGCAGGAGTCACATCACGCCGGGGTTCTCGTCGCGCTCGACCAAGCGGAGGAGCTGTTCACCCGCACCAATCCGGCGCGGCGCGAGGCCTTCCTCGCTTTCCTGTCGCGGCTACTCGGTCCGGGCCTGCCCTTCGTGGTGGTGGTGACGCTCCGCTCCGATCACTTCGGCGAAGTGCAGAAGGCCGCGGGCCTTGACGCCGAGTTCGAGGAATTCTCGCTTCGGCCGCTGCCGGTCGAGCGGATTGGCGACATCGTGCGAGGCCCGGCGCGGGTCACCGGGCTCGACGTCGAGGACGGCCTTGTGGCGCGTATTGCGGCCGATGCCCGGAGCACCGATGCACTGCCGCTGGTCGCCTTCGCGCTCCGCAGGATCTATGACCAGTTCGGCGCCGACGGGCGTCTCCGGCTCATCGAATATGAAAGCCTTCGCGATGCCGCTGCGGGTCTGTCCCCGCTCGAGACTCTCGTCCGCGACACCGCGACCAACGTCATCGCCGACTTGCGACCGTCTCCGGCCGAGTTGGCCGCCCTGCGCGAGGCCTTCGTGCCGGGTCTCGTCCGGATCAATGACGAAGGCGGGTTCGTTCGGCAGGCGGCACGGTGGGACGATGTGCCCGAAGAGAGCCGGCGGCTGCTCTCGGCCCTTGCCGGCCCCAGCTCCCGCCTGCTCGTCATTCGCGACCACGAGGGGACGCGGGAGGTCGAGGTCGCGCATGAGGCGTTGTTCCGGGTGTGGCCGCTCCTTGTCGGCTGGCTCGAGGAGGAACGCGAGTTCCTGATCGGCCGGAATCGGCTCGAGCGCGCGCTGCTCGACTGGCAAGGGCTTCCGGAGGGCGAGCGTGACAAGGGGCTGATCGCTGGCATCCTCCTTGAGCGGGCGAAGAACTGGCTCAAGCAGCATCCGACCCGTTTCGACGCAGCCGAGTCGGCCTTCATCGAGGCCTCGCATCGCGCCGATGCCGAGCGCCGGCGGCAGGCCGAGGAGCAGCGCCAGGCGCTTGAGGCAGCCAAGCTCCGCCAGGCCGAGACCGAGCGCGACGCCGCGCAGCGCGTCCAGAAGCGGACACGGATCGCTGCGGTCATTCTCGGCCTCGTCGCGCTGGTCGCGATCGGCGCCGGCGTTGTCGCCTTTCGGGCAGAACAAAGGGCGACGGCCGAGGCGGATCGCGCCAATGCCGAGGCGGTGCGCGCCAATGCCGAAGCCGAGCGGGCAAACGCCGAGGCGGACAGGGCCAACGAGAATCTCCGCATCGCCCGCGACACCGTCTACAACGTCGCTCGCGATGTGGCGCAGGGTGTCCGCGACGTCGAAGGCATGCGGATCGAGAACCTCCGCGCCATCCTGCAGCAGGTCGAGACGGCGATCGCAGACCTCCTCAAGGCGGCGCCCGACGACGAGCAGGTGCTCCGCGGCCGGGCGACGACGCTGACCCTGTTCAGTGACACCTACCTAGCTGCCGGCGATACCGAGGCGGCGGCGAAGGGGCTCGACGAGGCGCTCTCCATCCGCCGCCGGCTGATCGAGGCGCATCCCGACGACCTCAAGCTCCAGACCGACCTGACGCTGACGCTCAACCGTCTCGGCGACATCGAAGTGCGCACCGGGAACTTGCCGGCGGCACAGGCGGCCTATCAGGAGGCGCTCGACGTCGCGCGCGTCGTGCAGGCGGCAAAGCCGGATGACGCGGACGCAGTAGCCGACGTCTGGATTTCTTTGATCAAGGTCGGCGACGTCCTGGCCTCGACCGGGCAGGCGGAGGGGGCCCTCGCGCTCTACGAAGAAGGGCTCGGCATCGTGCGAAAGCTTGCCGAAGCCGATCCGGAGAACAACGAGTGGCTCCGGCGCGTGGGGCAGACGCTTAGCGCCGTGGGCGATACCATGCGCCGCACAGGCGATCAGGACGGCATGATGGCCGCCTACGAGGAAAGCCTTGCGCTGGTCCGCCAACTTGTCGCACGCGACCCGACCAATGCCCCCTACAAGCGCGACCTCGTCATCGCGCTGCAGCGGATCGGCGACCAGAAGCTGCTCGCGGGGGACAACGATGCGGCGCTCGTGCTGTTCCAGGAAGCCGAGGGCGTGGTGCGCGGGCTGGCAGCGAGCGACCCTGGCAACAACGGCTACCAGTCCGACCTCGCCATCGCCATCGAGAAGGCCGCCGACGCGCTGCTCGCAAAGGCTGACATCGAGGGCGCAATCAAGCTCTATGACGAGCAGCTCGCGATCGCGCGGAAGCTCGCCGCCTCCGACCCCGACAACACCAACTGGCAGCGCGGTCTCTCGGTCGCCCTCGAGCGGATGGGAGATGCCAAGGTGCAGGCCGGCGATAACGCCGCGGCGCTCGCGGTGTTCGAGGAGAGCTTAGCCATCAATCGCAGGCTCGCCGAGAGCGATCCGTCCAACCTCGACTGGCAGCGCGATCTGATGGTCATTCTCAACCGCGTCGGCGGAATGCGCCTCCAAGCCTATGACTTCGAAAATTCCGTCGCCGCCTACGAGGAGGGCCTCTCGGTCGCACGTGCGCTGGTCGCGGCGGAACCGGACAGCGTCGAACGCCAGACCGACCTGATCATGTCGATCGCGCAGACCCAGATCATGGTGCTCGACCCGGTGCGGAAGCGGGCGCTCATTGAGGAAGGACTGGCGATCATGGACAAGCTGCAGGCGGCGGGTCAACTCAACATGGCGATGATGCCGCTTCGCATGATGCTGACGCAAAGCCTTTCGGAACTGGATCAGCAGCAACAGCAACAGGGACAGCAGCAGCAGCAGCCGTGACGTCTTCCCCTTGGGGACACGCGGGAACTTCCGCCCTCGCACTGTGGCGTGAGCTGGCCCGCGGCCCGGTGTGAGCCGGGTGACAGGGAAAGTGAGGCGGCGTGTCGTCGAATACCATCGGTCAGCCGTGCGGAGGGAAATGAGCGAAGCAAACGCCAGGGCGGTGATCGAGATCCAGGTCGAGAAGGTCTCGCAGCTTTTTGATTCGCTCGATCCGTCGCCGCTTTCGCGCCGTGACCTCGCGGCCCGGGCAGAGGACTACATCGTCAGCTCGGCGCGGGAACTGCCGGCCGGGCAGCCGATCGCCATCGTCGTCCACCTTCCGGCGGCGGAGGCCGCGAGCCTCGCGGCGGGCCAGCTTGCGGCGTCCTTCCGCAACTACTTCGAGGACCGTGCCGCGCATGCCGCGTTCGAGTTGAAGGACCTGCTCCGCGTCGGCCGACTGTCGCTGGTCATCGGCATGGCGGTGCTGGCGCTCGCGCTGATCGTGGGCACGGTGCTGTCGAAGCTGCTGGAAGGCATGTTCGGCCAGTACTGGATCGAGGGGCTGATCATCCTCGGCTGGGTCGCCTTGTGGCGGCCGATGGAGATCTTCCTCTACGAGTGGTGGCCGATCCTCCGCGAGCGGAACCTCTACCGCCACCTAGCGACGGCCGAGGTGATCGTCAGGCCGATCAACGGTAGGGAAGGGTGAAACCCGCCCGATCCGCCCCTGGTCGCGCCACACAGTCGGAACGTGCGACTGTCTCCCTCGATGTGACGATGCATTCGGTTGCGCGGCGACGTTCCGTCGGCGCATTGATCGATATTGATGACACCTTGGTCTTTCGCCGGGAGACGCGCGCTGGCTGGGGGAAGGGCGGTCTGCACTCTCCGCACCGCTTGACATGGACAATGATGAAACGCCGGCGGATCTCTCCGCCGGCGAGGTCGTGCTTGCTCCGGGCGATGGCGATTAGCGGACGCCGGCGTCGATCAGGTCGACGAGGTCGTCGATGGTCTGCGAGGTGACCGCGCCCGCGCCGGTGTTGATCGACAGGCCGGGCATCTTGTACTTCGCGGTCATCACGCACTGCAGCACCGGCAGGAAACCCTGCAGGTAGAGGATCTGGTCGAGGGTGGCCGAGACGTAGCCGGACTTCAGGCCGTCGATCGTCGCCGGAGCGAGATCGATGCCCCCGACGATGATCTCGCCGGGCTTCTTGCCGGCCTTGGTCAGGGTGTCGGCGAGCACGCTGGTGATACCGCCGTGCTGGGTGCCGATCGCCTTGAGGTTCGGGTGCGCCTGGATGTAGGCGGCCAGCACCGGAACCGCGAGCGAGGCGTCGCTGTTGGCTTCCTGCGTGATCTCGAGACGGTCGACCTTGAGGCCCGCCTTCTCCAGCGTGTCGGCGAGACCCTTCTCGGAAAGGCCGCGTTCGGCCTGGCTGAACACGCCGTAGACCATGGCCTCGTCGCCGGCCTTGAGGCCCTGCTGGATCATGTAGTTGGCGGTGATCTGCCCGCCGACATAGAGATCGACGCCGGCATAGCCGAAGCCCTTGGAGCCGAACTCGGCCTGGAGGTCGGTCATCGGCGAGTTGCCACTGGTAACAATGATGCCCTGATCGACGGCGCCCTTGACCAGGTCGCGGAAGGCGGCGCTGCCGGGGTGGCCCATGATCTCGATGCACGACGGCTTGGCGGCGACGGCCTCCTTGAACTGGTTGATCATCGTCTCGGGCGCCCAGGCCGAGAACTGCTCCTTGAGGTCGACGCCTAGGGCCGCGGCGGCCTGCGCGGCGCCGGTCTGGCGTGCGAGGGTCGCGCCGTCACCTGGGTTGCCGCCCATCTGCATGTACATCGTCAGGCCATCGCCGATCATCTCCGCGGATGCGGCGCCGGCGTTGGCGAGGACCGCGAATGCGGCGGCTCCGGCGAGAAGCGTGTGAGTGAGTTTCATGATGCGATTTCCTCCCTTTTCAAGACTGCCCGTCACGGGCGCGGCTCGCCGGCACTTTTCACCGGTGCGCCGCTTCTATCGGCGGGTCCGCCGCCGAATTCGCGTCTGAGCCCGAGCCGCGCGAAGAAGCCGGCGCGGCGCTGGGGCTCGTCCATGTAGAGATAGAAAATGATCGAGATCAGGAAGACGAGGCCCTGGACGGTGCGGACCCAGGCACCGGTCAGTCCGGCCGCAACGAGCGCCGGCTCGATCATCAGAATTATCACCGATCCGAAGACTGTTCCGACGATTGTGGCCCTGCCGCCGAAGATCGAGGTGCCGCCGATCAGCACCGAGGCGATGGCGGTGAGGAGATATCCCTGGCCCTGGTTGCCGAAGAAGTTCTTGTTCTCGAGGGTGAGCATGATCGCCGCGATCGCGGCGAGCGTGCCCATCAGCGTGAATATCTTGATCTTCTCGCGGTCAACGTCGATGCCGACCACCCGCGAGACCTGGTTGGAATCGCCGATGAACAGCACGTGCTCGCCGAAGCGATGGCGATTGAGGACGAACCAGAGGAAGACGACGATGATAATTGTCCACAACGCCTGGATCGGGAGCTGCGCGATCCAGGCCGTCTCCGACGACGCAAACGGGCGGCCGACGATCCACTTCCAGACGGAGCTCTGGTCGACGCCGCGGAGCGCGTAGGACTGGCCGCCCGAAAGGACGGTGGCCATGCCGAACCAGAAGAATTGCGTGCCGAGCGTGGCGATGAATGAGGGAATGCCGATCTTGGCGATGATGATGCCGTTGATGAACCCGACCATCACGCCCGAGGCCAGCGCCGCAATCACCGCGATCCATCCGAGGTCGTATTCCTTGAAAAGGATGGCGAAGACGAAGCCGGAGAACGAGATAACCGCGGGGAAGGAAAGGTCGATCTCGCCGGCGCCGATGACGAAGGTCAGGCCCACTGCGAGCAGGAGAAGCGGCGGCAGGGTCGAGGCGAAGGTAGTGTAGATGAACGGCTGCAGGAAGACCTGCGGCGCCATGTACATGAACAGCGCCAGCAGCAGCGCGAAGACGATGATGATCGGCAGGCCCTCGTAGCGCTGAATCAGTGCGGGACGTCCCTTCGCGGCCATGCTTCTCAGGTCTTGTGCTGGAGGTCGATGAGGTATTCGGTGAGTTCCACCACCGTCATGTCCTTCGGCAGGATCTCCGAGACGATCCGCCCGCGGTCGAGCACGATCAGGCGGTCGGCGACCTCGTGGACATGAGCGAGATTGTGCTCGATGTAGATGCAGGCGCGGCCGCCCGCCTTGATGCCGCGGACGAAGTCGAGGACCTTGCGGACCTCGGCGACGGCAAGCGCGACGGTGGGCTCGTCGAGGATGATGAGATCGGCGTTGTAGTGCATGGCGCGGCCGATGGCGATGCCCTGGCGCTCGCCGCCGGAGAGGTTGGACACGGTCGAATCGACGCTGATCCCGGCGCTCCTGAAGCCGATCGCGCCCTTGAGGATCTGGTCGGCGATCCGCTTTTCTTCCTTGATGTCGATGAAGCCGAAGCGGTTGGTGATCTGGCGGCCGACGAAGAAGTTTCGCCACAGCGGCTGCTTCTCGGCCAGCGACTTGTCCTGGTAGACGGTCTCGATCGAGAGGTCGTGGGCCATGCGCACCGAATAGTCGGCGAGCTGGATCTCCTTGTTGCGGATGAAGATTCGGCCCGAACTCGGCGGCATCACGCCCGTCATCACCTTGATCAACGTGGATTTGCCGGCGCCGTTATCGCCAATCAGGCCGACGATCTCGTTCCGGCCGATGGCGAGGCTGATGTCCTTGAGGGCCTGGATCGGACCGAAGAATTTTTGGACGCCCTCGAGCCGGACCACGGTCTCATACGGCTCCTCGGCACCGGCGCGCGCGGCTGCGGTCTGTGACATTCCGCGCTTCCTCCCTCCGACCGAACGGGGCCGTTGACCGGCCTCCAATTATAAAAATGCAAGCAGAATCAGAGTCATATGTCGATCCGTCGGCGTCGTTCGCAGGGCCAATCGACAGATTTCATCATACTAAAGCGCCTGATGGGGTCAAGCGAGGTGACATAGATTCCGGAAAAACCGGGTCGGAAAAGCATGGCGGGCCGTGCGCAGGCGCCGATCTTTCCCCGCCAGGCGCAGCGGAGGGCGGCGCGGGATTGGCCAGGCGCGAGGACAGCCTTAATCTGGCATTCAGGCGAGATCATCACCGCGGGATGAACGAGGGGCGAATGGCACGAGAGGTGCGGTGGGAGCGGATGTTCCCCGATGAACTCGAGGCGGCGTTTGCCGAGGGGCCTGTACTCTACATGCCCTACGGGCTGTGCGAGCCGCATGGGCCGCAGAACGCTCTCGGCCTCGATGCGCTCAAGGCGCACGCCATCTGCCGCCTTGCCGCCGAGGCGGCCGGTGGCATCGTCGCCCCGCCGGACTATTGGCACATCCACGAGGTCGGCCACTATGCCGCCTGGGCGCGGCGCGAGGTGGGCGAGGTGGCGCGGAAATGGCTGACCGCCGTGCCGCCGTGGATCCACTTCAAGAACGTCTGCTACCACATCCGCGCCGCCGAGGAGATCGGCTTCCGTGCCGTGATCCTGTTCACCGGTCATTACGGGCCGAACTGGCAGGACCTCAAGACGCTGGTCGAGCTGATCCAGCCGCGGGTCCGGGCGCGGCTCTACGGGCTGCCGGATTTCGAGGCCAATTTGCCGGGATTCGACGCCGACGGCGCCTCGAGCGGCGACCATGCCGGGCGGGTCGAGACGTCTCTCCTGTGGGCGCTCGATCCGGCCGCGGTCGACATCGGCCGCCTTCCGCCGCTGCCGCTCGCGCCGGCCGGCGCCGTCGGGCGCCATTTCGCCATGGGCCGGGACGCGCACCAGGCGAGCCGCCGGATCGGCGACCGCATGGTCGCCGACGAAGTCGCCTTCCTCACGGCCAAAGCCGCGGAACTGCTGGCCGCCTATGACACCGCGCCGGAGCCTGCCGGGCCGCGGCTCCGGACCTTCGAGGACGTCGAGCGGTTCTGGGCGGAGGTCGTGGCGCCGGTCATGGGCACGTTCAAGTCGATGAACGGCTACGCCGAGATCACCGACGAGGTTGCCGCAATCCCAGACGATTCGGTTTGGAGGGCGTCGGCCACGGGACGGCTGTGGAGCTGACGACCACCCGTCGGAGCGCCGCAACGAGTGACCACCAGATTGAAACAGTGCGCCGGGGGAGAGGTTTGTCGCGGCGACTCAATCATCATATGAAACCTCAGGTGCCGAGAAGTCGCGATACATCGAACGAAGGCGCGGATATTGGTGGGTGAGGCCGGTGAGCCCGTCCAGGCCGAAGGGCACCCTCCGGTTGGCAAAATAATTTAGAATGGCAAATTGTTTACGCGGGGCTTTGAGCTACGAGCGCGAGTGAGTGGACGCGGACATCCATGAAGCATCGCGGCAATAAAACGGATCGGTCTTTTGAATCGTGTGACTTTACGCTCTAATCGCCAGTCGGACCCGAAGGGTTACATTCTGGCTCGAGAGCCCATGAACTTTCTTTTCATACATCAAAACTACCCCGCCCAGTTTGCGCGGCTCGCCGAAGCCTTGGCGCAGGAGCATGTGGTCGTTGCGGTAGGTGTTGGCGAGCGGCCGCATTCGCTGACCGGCCGCGTCAAGTATCGATCCTACCGCCGATTCGTGTCGCCACTACAAACGACCTTCCCGCCGCTCGAGCACCTCGGTGAGCAGGTACGTCGCGGTCGTGCGGTGGCCGATCTGCTGCGTGGGTTGAAGGCAGAGGGGTTTCGGCCGGACGTCGTGATGGCTCACCCGGCGTGGGGAGAGGCGATGTTCTTCCGAGATGTCTTTCCTCAGGCTGCCTTCGTTGCATACCTTGAGTACTATTACCGAAGCTCAGCTTCTGATCTAGATTTCGATCCGGAGTTTCCTGTGCCGCTAAGCGACCTGCCTTATGTGCGGTTTAGGAATATCGCGAGCACGATGGCATTCGAGACCGCGGATTTAAGCGTAACTCCCACCAACTTTCAGGCGGGAACATTTCCGTCTAATTTGCGCAAGTCCCTAGTCGTGCTTCACGATGGAATTGATACGGTACGATTGGCGCCGGACCTGTCGGCGCGGATTAGGCTACCAAGTGGACGGGAAGTTTCGCGCGCTGACGAGGTCGTCACATTTGTCTCCCGCTCGCTCGAGCCATACCGGGGCTTTCACATATTTATGCGCGCCCTGCCGCAGCTCCTGCGCCAGCGCCCAGCGGCCATCGTTCTGGTAGTTGGCGGCGATGATGTCAGCTACGGGCGAACCCCACGAGGAGGAGGAACTTGGCGGCAGTGTCTATCGAAGGAACTTGGCGACACAATCGACCCGTCGCGCGTCATCTTTCTCGACCGTGTGCCTTTTGGGGAATACCGCCGCATACTCCAAGTGTCCACTGTCCACGTTTATCTAACTTACCCTTTCGTTCTTTCATGGTCGATTTTGGAGGCTATGGCGAGCGGGTGCGCGATTGTCGCTTCGGCGACAGAGCCGGTCCTCGAGATTTTGGCCGACGGCGAGAACGGCCGACTTTTCGACTTCTTCGACCGCGATGGTCTGTCCGCGTTAGTTGAAGAATTACTCGACGACCCCGCGCAGCGCGCTCGATTGGGTGAAGAGGCCAGAGCGTCGGTTGTCGCGAGCTACGATTTCCAAACCAAGATTCTTCCCCGCTACCGCGAGCTGCTTGGTCAGCTTTGAAGATCCTGATCGTCCATCGCTAAGTTTCGGCGAAAACTGTCGATCGGGGCTGTCTTAAGGCTGTCACTTTTGATTAGGGGCGGCGGTTGGGCGGGCGGCAGAAACGGCTACGAGCTTCGCTCCGTTGCCGTGGAACCGGCTTTGGGGCCATTACCACGCGTAGAGTTCGTTCATGAAATGGCAGGGCCTTTCGCGCCCGTAAGCTGTCCCGGTGATCTCGCGCCAACGAAATTCAATCTTTTCTAACCATCCGTTCACTGGGCGCTTGCGCACCCCCACTTGGGGGATAGACAACCACACATTCGGATGTTCTCTTAGTGATTGCACACGTCGTCCGCGAATCAGTGGGCTGAAACGTTAGGGGGCACCATGGCGACGGTACCAAGCGCGTTTTTCGGAGAGTATTCCTCTGGGCCGGACCTGGCGTTTCTCCTTGCCAACGTGAAACCCGCGACGCTCTTCGAGAAGGAGTTCTTCGGATCGAGCGACGGAAGCAAAAAGGACGATATTTTTTATATAAATGACGGCGACGACGCCAAGGGCGGCAAGGGATATGATGTCGTCGTCCAGTCGCCCGAAAACGGTCTTCTTGGAGACCTCAAGCTGCACAAAACGGTTGAGGCGGGCGTCCTCACCGGGAGCGCGGACGGCAACATCTTTGGCAACGACGAAGACAACAATCTCGTCGGTAATGACGGAGACAATCTCCTCAAGGGCAAAGATGGGAAGGACGTCCTCATCGGCAATGATGGCGACGACACGCTGATCGGCGGTGACGACAAGGACATCCTGTCGGGTGGGGAAGGCGACGATACGCTCAAGGGAAATGACGGTAATGATCAGCTGTTTGGGCTCGGAGGCGACGACAAGCTGTTCGGCGCCGACGGTAAGGACAGCCTGATCGGCGGGCTCGGAAATGACACGCTCTTTGGCGGCGCCGGCAAGGATAGTTTGACAGGCGGGGCAGATGCTGACGTCTTCGGCTTCCTCAAGGGCGAAAAGGGGATGGACGTCATCACCGACTTCGAAGCCGGCGTCGACAAAATAGATCTCACCGATTTCAACACAGATTTCGATAAGCTCAAGTTCAAGGACTCGGGCGACGACGTGGTGGTCACCGTCGGGCACGGCAAGAACGCCGTCAAGTTCAAGCTCCTCGGTTACCAGGCCAGCGATATCGACGGGAATTTCTTCCAGTTCTGATTAAGAGGGCCGTTGTCGCGTTCCCGACTTCCGTCAGATCGTCCTCCCGTTTGGGCCATACCGGTTTCGCCGGAGACCGTTGCGGTTTGGTGCGAGCTACCGCCGGCCTCGACGGACGTTGCAATCGCGTTGGGTGGATCGCCCTCGGACGTTCGCTTTAAGCGACGGTTGATCGCGCACGGAAGGCGGCTTCACCTTTTCGTTCTGCGTAGTGCTGACTTCAAAGCGTCAGACCCGTGCACCGTGACTTATCGGCCCGAGCGTGGGCGGCCGGTCATTCGGTTTGAAGCCACTCCTTGCCTTGCGGAGTGGACGACATCATCGGTCATGGCAGCGGTGCATGCGCTCGTCGACGGCCTGGCCGCCGAAAATGCCCACGTCGATACGCGCCCGCTCGCCCGGTTCCTCAGCCTGACCTCCTCGTGGGCCGCGCCCTGCCAATATTGTGGATCGGATGGTGGGCTGGGCGTCGCAGTCTTCGACTTCGTGCCGACGACCTTTGAGTCCATCGTCGCACTCACGGTGACCGATGGAGTGGTAGCCACTCAACGTCTTCGTCCAGTGCCGCACGGTGAGCACGGTTGTTGCCTCATCTGGGAGGGCGATCCCTTCCAACGCGCTTACCTGGAACTTGCGGATGAGCTGCTCGAGCTGAAGCTTGAAACACCACTGTTCGCCAAGAAGTCCTTACTCGACTGGTTCGCTGGGCTCCCAGTGGAGCGGCAGGATGCGATCCTCGATGGCGTTGCCCCAATCGCTCAGCAAGGCAGCGCAATGCTGCCTCGGTCCCTAGGCCAGCACCTATCGCTTGCCCGGGAATTTGTTGTTGGCGCGAGGCGACTGGTGATTTCGGCTGCCTTCCAGCTCCAGTCCAATCTCTTCCTCGCCGTGGACGATCCGGGCGAGCAAGACTGGGCGCTGCGCGTGTCGCCGTTAGGGGAAAACGATCGCGTGTGTGACATCGGTCTGGTGGCCTCGGCAGGGTCTAATCATGGGCGGCCGGCTGTCTACCGCACGAACCTGCATTTGGACCTCGACGCGCCGGGCTCCTGCTCCCTGGTTCGGGTGACCCTCGCGATATCGGACCTCGCCACATCACACTGGATTCCGGTTCGGGGGCTTGAGACATCTCTGTCGCGGCGTCGGATCAAAAATCTTGTCGACTGGGAACGCGCCGACGAGGACTTTGTCCGTGACTTCGCGAATGCCTCAATCAACGTCGAAGCGGATGAGCGGTGCGTCTCGCCAGCCGAAATCGTGCTCTCGCCGGGCGCGTCGCCAGTGGATGCGGCGATCTTCATTTGTCGATACGCCGACGACGTTTTCGCATTGCGCTCGACCCTGATCGCGCTCCGACTGACGGCCGGTGACGACATCATGGTCCGCCTGATATCGCATCGCGGTCCTACATCGCAGGAGGTCCTGGAGCTTCGTACTCTCTGCCAAACCGTCGGCCTCGCCGTTAGCCTGTTTGTACTCGGCGACGGCGTTCCGTTCAGTGACGCACTGCACACGGTTTCCGGAGAGCCTCGGCGTCGAGCCATCATCTTGGCTGACTCAGGCGTGGTGCCGCTTGATCGCGACTGGTGGCATCGCCTCTCAGGCATCCTCGCCCACGACCCTGGTCTGCTTTATTATGCCGTTGCTGAAGGTCAGTCGGGCATTGAGCCGTCCTCATTGAGCTATTTCTCCGGAACAAGCCCACTCCTTGTTGCCGGCCCGAGCATTGTCGCCGGCGTTCTTCACCCTGCCTTTGAGCTTCAGACTTTCGAGGGTGTACTCCATCATGCCCTCGCGACGGCGGCTCGCGCCGGCAGAGCAGAGCGCCTCGAAGGGGGCCGGCTAATGCCTGTTAGACGCGAGCAGAAGCATTCCTCATTTGGGCCGGCAAGGCTCGACGAGGCCGTGATCGCCGCCGCGCTTGGGGCGCAAAAGCGCGGGATCGCTGTGCCAAGAAACAACCTTGTGCATCTCCCTCCGAGAGCGGGGGCGGGTTAGCAGCGATGGTGACCAGGGACCCCGAGATCCGCGCGGCCCTTCGAAGCTGCTCGACGCACTTCGTCCTTGCGTGGGTGTACACCCTGATCGGTAGTATCCTTCTCCTTTCCTTTCCGCTTTTTATGCTCAACGTCTATGGGCGGGTTCTGCAAAGCCAGAGCCTGGCGACGCTCGCCGTGCTGCTCACCGGCTTTTTGATCGCGATCGCCTTCCGGGGTGTTTTCGACTGGCTGCGCGGTGCGTTGATGACGCGGGCCGCGATCCGCATTGATCGCATGCTTGCGGATCGAGTCGTCCAGTGTCTGTTTGAACGACGCGCCTCGGGACGATCGGATATCGGCGCGCAGGCGCTCCGCGATCTCGACCAGTTCCGCCGCTTCGTCACCGGCACCGGTGGGGGTGCGGTGATGGATGCGCCGTTAGGCGCCTTGTTCCTCGGGGCGCTGCTCGTGCTCAATCTGCCCCTCGCCGCCACCGCATTCGCAGCGATTCTGGTTATCACCGTGCTCACGGTTATCGATGTCTACGTCACCCGGGAAAACGTCGCACTGAGCGACCAGGAGACCCTCAATTCCTATGCGTTCGTCGATGCCAATCTGACGGCCGCTGAAGCCGTTGTCGGCATGGGTTTGATGAAGGGCATTCTGGCTAAGTGGCGGGCGACCCGCGAACCGGCGCTCGACGCGCAGATTCGGGCGAGCGATCGCGGCTTCGCCTTTGATCAGGCGATCGGTTTCACGCGTTATGCCGCGCAAGGGATCTTCATCGCCGTCGGCGTGATCGAGGTGATCAATGGCCACGTCGGTGCTGGCGTGCTGATCGGCTCACTATTCATCTTCAATTTCGCCATGGCGCCATTCAACAAGATTGTCAGCGCGTGGTCGACTTTTCCGTCTGTCAAGCAGGGGCTCGAGCGGGTGGAAAAGCTCCTCCAGGGAACACCCAAGCCCCACGAAGACCGGATGGTGCTACCTCGCCCCGCCGGAGAGTTGCGCGTCGTCCAGTTGAGCTACGTCCCGCCGTCGCAGGAGCGAATGATCCTGCGCAACGTCAACTTCGGCCTCCGTCCCGGAGAGTCGTTGGGGGTAGTGGGCCTGATCGGGTCAGGCAAAACGACACTGGCTCGGCTTCTGGTGGGGACCCTCAAACCGAGCGCCGGCAGCATTCGCCTTGACGGCAACGAGGTGTGGGACTGGAGCCGGCATCAAGGTGGCGCCTTTATCGGATACGTGCCTCAGAGTGTCGGCCTCCTCGCAGCGACGGTCGCCGAGAATATCGGCCGCTTCGGGATGTTTGATGAGGGGCAGATCGTTCGCGCCGCCGAACTCGCCGGCGTCAATGACCTGATCCAGAAACTACCGCTTGGATACGACACTCGGGTAGGCGAGGGGGGGCACCAGCTTTCAGGCGGCCAGAGACAGTTGATTGCTGTCGCCCGCGCAGTGGTCGGTGAGCCTCCTTTCCTTGTCCTCGACGAGCCAAATTCAAATCTGGATGGGCCGGGGGAAGAGGCGTTGGCGGCGTGTCTCAATCGGCTCCGCTCCGCCGGATCGACTATTGTTCTTGTCTCACATCGCCCTCAACTCGTCAGGCAACTGGACAAGCTGCTCCTCCTGAAAGATGGTCAGCTGGTCTCTTTCGGCGCCGCCGATGAGGTCTGGAAGGAGCTTGGTCGGCCCGTGGTGGTGAAGCGCGGCACGCCCGAGATCGTTGAGACGGCCACAGTGTCCCCGAGCCTGGAGGCACCAAAGAGGAATGCGTAAGGGGAAAACTGATTCGGTAGGCCCCCTGCTTTTGGCAGGAGGGTTGGCGGCAGGGGGCCTGCTCCTCGCGATGGGCGCTTGGGCAGGCACCATGACGGTGACCAGTGCGGCGCTCGCGCCGGGGCATGCCGTTGCCGAGGGGAACCGTAAGGTGGTCCAGGCGCGGGACAGTGCGCCGGTGAAGGCCGTATTCGTCAAGGAAGGGGATCGCGTCGAGGTGGGGCAGCCTCTTATCGAGCTCGATCTTTCAGATACGCGGGCTGAGGTGGCAGTCCTGGAGGCGACCCGCATCCAGCTTCTCGCAAGGAGTGCCCGCCTTGATGCCGAGCGCACCGGCAAACAGCTCGAGCTGCCCCAAGAGCTGACCGATGCTGCCAAGACCAATCCCCAGGTCCAGGCCTTTCTCGACCAGGAGGAGACGCTCTACCAGTCTCGCGACCTAGCGCACCGCGGCGCCCTGGCCCTGGTCGAGCAGAAGATCACCACCGCCAAAGATCGCATCGAGGGACTCAACGCCCGGCTCGCGGCGACGCGCCGACAGCTCAACTACGTCGATGAAGAGAAGGAATCGATTGCGCCCCTGGTAAGCACCGGCGTCATCGCCAGGAGTCAGCTGCTTGCGCTCGAGCGAGAGGGAGCCCGGTTGCAGGCCGAGATAGAGGGCATTTTGACCGAGGTTGCGGCAGCGACCAATGCCGTCGATGAAGGCACGATGGAGAAGGCGCAGCTAGACAAGCAGCGCTCCGAGGACATCACCAGGGAATTAGGCGAGACGGACCTCGATCTGAGCAGGATCGAGCCACAGCTGGCAGCGGCTCGCGATCGTCTCGACCGTGCAGTCATCACCTCGCCAGAGCATGGCTACGTCTACGATCTTGCCGTGTTCTCGAGCGGAGCGGCGGTGCTGCCTGGGCAGACCCTGATGGAGATTGTTCCTGCCGATCAGCCGCTGGTGCTCCAAGTGGAAATCGGACCAGCCGACATCGAACGGGTCAAGCCAGGTCAGAGCGCCAGCATCCACCTGATTCCCTACGACCGGCGTTACCAGTCCCTTATCTCCGGGAAGCTCGAGCGGATTTCGGCGGACCTCGTCACGGACGAGCGAACCCAGCGGAGCTATTTTGTCGGCATCGTCTCGGTCGACCATGCCGATCTCGATCGTGCCGGCGCGGAGCTCTTGCCGGGCATGCCGGCGGAGGTGATGATCAATGCAGGCGACCGCACCATCGCCGCGTACTTCCTCGATCCGATTCTACGAACCTATGACCTAGCCCTGAAGGAGCGATAGGACACCATGGCAGACGAAAGATCCGCGGGAGGGGGCGTTGGATCACGGCCCGTCGACATTGCGGGCGACAGCCCGGAACTGATCGCTTTTGCGCTTCTGCGCTATCTCGCACAACTCGAGCAGCAGGACGACACCATCACGTTCGATAGAGGCTGGATGCTAGACGCTTACGCCGAGTGCCTCGAGGCGGTGCAGGGCAAGCGCACTCGAGGAACGCGCGCGCCGAACGCTCGCTCACCCAAACCGCCGTCGTCGTCGGGGCGCAAGCGGCGTTAGCGGGAAGTTAGCTCCTTGCGGATCTAGTTTGTCGCTGCGGATTGGACTTGAAGTCGCACCGATCCAAGACAGCGACGCAGGCCGCCATGAACAATCGTTCCCGCATGTTCCATTGAGGCGCCATGTCGCTGCTATCGACCAAGCGGGCTCGATCGAAAGAAGCCACGGAACGCCATTCTCGCCACGTGTGCGATTGGTCGGCACTTACCTACTCTAATCGGGGCAGAAATGGAACATAAGTCTCGCAAGTCACGGCGATCAAAGCGTGCATCAACGCCCAAGTCCAGCTCATTTGTCCAGCCGAACCTCACAAGCAATACCGGCCGCATATTTGAGATTGTTCGTGGCGCCACACGTGACGAGCCGTCAACTTCGATCGTGTCCGGTACAAGAGAAGAACTGTCAGATATCGCTGCCATATCACTAGCTTTCGACCACGATTTCTATCGCCAAATTAGCGGATTGACGGCGGAGACCGACAAGGAAATCGTACACCATTACTATATGAAAGGATGGAAACAGGGCTTTGATCCAGCTCCTTGGTTCTCGGTGGAAGCCTATTTAGGCTTCCACACAGACGTCCGGCGCGCCAACTTCGAGCCGTTCACTCACTACGTAAGGGTTGGCCTAGCGGAAGGTCGCCAATTATTCAGAAGTATTACGGCCGGCGATCGAGCCGCAGAAGCCATCATCGGATTATCCATAGAGACCGACTACTATCGATCGCAAGTCGGCGACCTCGGGAACATGACGGCCGCGTTACACTATATACTTGTTGGCGAGTCTCAGGGGTTATCTCCCACGCCCGACTTCGATCCCGTTCAATACAAGAGATTGAATGCGGATGTCAGACGATCGGGAATCTTGGCCTATGCTCATTTCATGTTGTACGGTCGCGCTGAGGGTAGAATCGGACAAATAGACCGATCTCCCCCCCGCCGGCTGGGCAATCGTTCCAAAGTTCTCTTCGTCGGTCACAGCGCCCGTGTAGCTGGCGGTGAGCGAGTGTTGCTTGAGACGGTGGAGTGGTACTCAAAGCATACTGACTACGAAGTGAGTGTGCTTCTTCTGTCGCCAGGCTCGCTTGCTAGTGCGTATGAGCGCTTCGCTCACACTATAACTATCGATGGCGTCGACGATATAGGATTCGCTCAAGAGAGCGGTTTATTCTCGGCCAGCTATGACTATATATACGCCAATACGGCGGCTACAGCTGAGTTTATCAGAAGATGTATTGTTTTTCGTCGATTGAAGACGAAACATCTCATCATGCATGTACACGAACTATCCGGCGTATTGAGTGAGTTCTCAGAGTCTCTTCACTCTATAAAAGACAGAATTTCACTTTTTATAGCTGCGTCGAGTGGAGTCGCGGATGCGCTGTCTAGTGATTTCGGAATAGCTGCGAGTCGCATAACAATTAGATACTCCTTCATTCGCATTACTAGCGAAACTTTGTGGGATGTTTACTCCAAGCGATTGCGCGCGCGCGTGGGCCTTGGAATAGATGACCAGGCGATATTGGTCACGGGCTGCGGCACAGTCTATCCTAGAAAGGGGCCGGATACGTTCCTGGAAGTCGCGTGCCGCGCTCTGACACAGCGCGGGGGGCAAAATTTGCATTTCCTGTGGATCGGTGACGGGGAGATGCTAGAGGGACTGCGACTTCGTGCCGAAGCGATGGGAATCAGCGATAGAGTGCGCTTCATTGGATTCCGAGAAGACGCGGCTGAACTCATAGCGGCAGCCGACATATTCTTTCTGGCGTCACGGGAGGATCCATTTCCCCTGGTTTGTCTGGAAGCGGCCCATTTTGCTGTTCCCACAGTGTGCTTTGAGGGGGGCACGGGTATCACGGAGTTTATCGGAACAGATGCCGGGGTCTCGATCAAAGGCGATCGCGATATCGGCGCTGCGACACATATTCTTGTTCAACTCGGCAATGATCGAGCGAAGCGTGAGCAGCTCGGTCTGCGCGCGAGGGATAAGGTAATGCATGCCCACAGCTCCAGAAAATCCCTTCTAGAAATATTTCTCGCGTTAAGAAAACATTGTGACATTCCGCCTCGTGTCACGGTGGCAGTTCCGAATTATAATCATGTAGAATTTATTGAGAAACGCTTATGGTCAATATTGGGGCAAGACTACGTTGACTTCGAGTTATTATTGCTGGATGATTGCTCAAGCGATGGAAGCGTCGAGATCCTGCGTCGGGTCGCGCTGCTGGATCCGCGTGCCAACCTTTTTGAAAATCAAGTCCGAGCTGGCGGACCCTATCCTCAATGGCAAAAGGCGGTAAGCCTAGCGACGGCGTCCGTTGTTTGGATCGCCGAAAGCGATGATTATTCCAGCTCGCAGTTTCTATCAACTTTACTTCCATATTTTGACGACGATGATGTTAATATTGCATACTGCCGCACCGAGATTGTTAACGAAGAGGGGGCCGTTGTTGACGGAGCGCTTGACGAATATTTCAAACGGCTGGGCGAGGAGGGGGTTCTATCCGAGCGCATCTCTGAGGGATACACTGAGGTCGTTAAGAATTTGGGGGTGATTTGCACTATAGTTAATGTTAGTGGCGCGCTTATGCGAGCGTCATCTATCAGAGGTGCTCTGGAACGAGTTTGTGATTACGAGATCTGTGGCGATTGGTTTGTATACCTATCGGCCGCAAGTCGCGGTCGGATCGCCTACTCGGGCGTGGCCATGAATTACTTTCGGAGACACACAGCGTCGGTGATTCATAAAAGTGAGGGTTCCGACGCCTACTTTCGAGAGCGATTTGAGATTCTTGAGCATGCAATTCAGAGCTTTGTTTTAGATCAACGATGGCTCAGACGGGCTGTCACGGACATCGAAGTAGAGTGGCAGCGGTTTCGTGGGAGCGAAGAGCAGAAGGAATTCGAGTCGCTCGTGCCCGTCCGGAGAATTTTTGCCGCTAGCTCGGAGTCGAGGCACCGCCTTGATATTGGCCTCTACGTGCATGGGTTTCTTTTTTCTATGGGAGGTATTGAGCGACTTGCGACAGACTTGGCGAATGAGTGGGTCAAACAGGGCCATCGAGTGACCATTTTCTGCCGGCGGTGGTCCTCCATGCAACCTCGTTATTCGCTGAGCAACGAGGTCCAGGTTGTTCCGTGTTTCGATGAGACCGAGAGAGACGGGGGACGTCTCGGCCTGCAGAGGGAGCTTGCCGGGTCTAGGATCGATGTCTTTATTCCGATGCTTTCGGAGGCCCTGTTTGAGCCTGTGATCGATGCTGCCGTGCGCCTCGACATTCCGGTAATCGCCTCCGAACACAACGATCCTTGGCGGATTGAAAAGCTGTGGTGGCAAAGGAGCGCCCGCTTGGCGACCTTTGCAAAGGCCGATGCAATCCATCTTATTCTGGATGGTTTTAAACGGAGTCTCCCTAAGCAACTGTCTAAAAAGGCGGTGGTCATTCCGAACGGTATCCGAATGAAGGATAGGTCGCCTTCGTTGTACAGAGCAGGGCTGTATCGACGGATAATTTCTGCTGGTCGATTGGTTGAGCAGAAGAGATTTGATCGGTTGATAAAGGCGTTTTGGTCGTTGGGAGAGGTTAGAGAGGGATGGAACCTCGAGATTTTTGGAGATGGAGTGCTAAGGACTGAAATGTCGGAACTTGTACGTAATTTAGGGCTTGGAGACGTCGTGTCAATTCATTCGCCAACGGAGAATCTCGACAGAGAGTTATTGCGATCGGAAATATTCGTTTTGCCTTCCGAGTTTGAGGCCTTTGGCTTGGTCGTTCTGGAGGCGCTCGCGGCCGGATTGCCATGTGTCGCCTACGAAGACTGCAATGGGCCAAATGAGCTTGTGCGGGACGGTGTGAACGGTCTCTTGGTCGAGCCCGATCAGGACGGATCGAACTTAGCGGTTGCGCTTCGGAGGCTGATCGAAAGCGACACACTCCGTAGTGGACTCGCGGCGCGTGCTAGTGAGTGCATCTACGAGTACAATATTCAAGATATTTGCTTGCGCTGGGAAGAGGTTATCCGGAACGTGGTAGTATCACACCGCTCCGCTTGAATTTTAGTCGGCACCTGACTCTAACTTGCTCGTCGCGGTGAATTTCCGATTCATTTGGCTCGACGCATCCGTGACCAAGCCGCTGAGGAGGCGAGGATGGCGATTTGAGGTGTAAGTGATCGCTTTCTGGCGACAATCTAAAACGCTCAGCAAGTGCGACACTCCGGTCGGCGCCGGTAAATGGCATGATGGTGCAATCGTCGCCTGTCTTTCGCGATAAGCGCTAGGTGTGGAGCCTCAACAGGTTATCCTTTTTCAAGGCGAGTCTGGTGATTGGCGGTTTTGATTTTAGGCTGCCGTGCGGTCGATGCCAGTTGTATCGGTGGAGCCAGATCGGCAGTTCGACGGCGCGGCGTTCTGAGTTGGGGTAGGCTTGGGCGTAGGCCCATTCGCGGAGCGCGGTCTGGATGAAGCGCTCCGCCTTGCCGTTGGTCTTCGGCGTGTAGGGCCTGGTCCTGATGTGCTTCAGGCCGAGATCGCCAAAGGCTTCACGGAAGTCCTTCGAGCGATAGCACGAGCCGTTATCGGTCATTACCCTCGTAACGATGACGCCAAGGCTGGCGTAATAGGCAATCGCCGCCTTCAGGAACGCCACCGCCGCCTCCTTCTTCTCGCTGCTCAGGATCTGCGAGAAGGCGAGGCGCGAGGCATCGTCGATCGAGACGTGGACGTACTCCCAGCCGGCGCCGCGCGACACGCCCTTTTGCCGGTCGCCGGTGATGCGATGGCCGACGCGCTCGAACGGGGCGAGCTTCTTGATGTCGATGTGGATCATCTCTCCCGGCTTCTTCCACTCGTAGCGCCGGACCGGCTCCGCCGGCTCGAGCGCTGCAATGCGATTGAGCCCGAGGCGCTTCAGGATGCGGCTGACGGTAGCCGGCGAGATGCCTAGCGCGGCCGCGATCTGCTTCCCCGTCCAGCGCTGTCGGCGCAAGCCCTCAACCTGCTCGACAATCAACTGCGGTGTGGGCTTGCGCAAGCGACGCGGCCGCGATGACCGGTCCTGCAAGCCTTCGACGCCCCCGGCCAGGAACCGCGCAAGCCACTTGCGTGCCGTTCGCGGGCAGACGCCTGCGGCTCGTGCGGCGGCCTCCGGCGACTGCCCGCTCACTATCGCCCGAACAAGATGCTCTCGACCACGCGGCGTCAGACGGGCATTCTTGTGGATGTTCATCCGGTCCTCCTGGGATGGGCTGAGGTCTCGCAACTCCAGCTTCCTCCCTCAGGACCGGATGGACAACCTAATGAAAGTTCACAGCTAGGCAGCCAAACGCGCTCGGTTAGAATTGCGCGAAGGCCCGGGATACAACGGACGATTAGCTCCCGAACTCGTCTTCGTGTCAGTGGTTGCGGGGATCCTCGTTATACCATCTTCCTTAGCCACATGCCCCCTCCCATATGAAGCTTCGCGCCGCGCGCCACTTCAGGGAGGCTTGTTTCCTCAATTGTGTCTCGACATTGCAGAAAGAATAAGTCGTTAAAGAAGATTATGTCGAAAGCGTTATTATAAGCCAGAAAGGCTCGAAGCCCGTATATTTCATTCCACGAGTACCCACGGTCAAATATCCAGCCTACCGGATACTCAAACGGCCAGAAAATATCATGGAAGTGCACGACGACCCCACGACGCAATCGAGGTAGCAATTCAAAGAGAGCGAAGTTGACGTCACTGCAAGATTTCATGACATGTGTTGAGTCGATGAATAACAAGTCGCCATCCCTGAGTTGATCAAATAGCTCAAGGGAAATCTGTTGAACAGGAAGTTCTAAAATTCTGCACGTCAGCAAATCGTCGGGCGTTAGCAACGATTTCAAGCGGGCACTTGATGGTTCAATGAAAGTAAATTCGGTTTTTATTGCGAATTGATCCGCTGTATCTAGCATGCAAGCGGAGGAGAATCCTGAGCCGATTTCTATCACCTGTCTCGGTCGCAGAGCGGCTAGCATAGAGTGCAGGACTAAGGCGTCCCCCACGCCGTAGACCGGATTATTCATATAATAACGAAATGTTTTCGATCGCTCTTCAGGAAAGGGGAAGCGCTGTTGAAATTCACTGAAGGATCTCCACAGAAGCCTGAATTTGGATAGATCAAGGCGAAGTTCCGGAAGGTCGTTGGGTTCTAGCGTCATACGTCGCGCGGCTAGCAATTTTGCGTCTAAAGTGTCCGGGTCGTTAACGGGAGAATAATAATGGCCTGGTGCGTGGGCCGGAGGGTGCTTCATTCGTTTGGACTCCCTTCGACGAATGCTGGCCGACTGATGAAGGCGGCCGGACCAGACTACAGTGCAATCGGTCTATCCTAGCACACTTACCGCCGCCGCTGGAGAAATGCGAAGTCGGTGTTTCGGCGCAAGGGCTGCATGCAGGAGTGCATCGAAACGGGCTTGTGCGCGACAAGACGAGGCCGCCCCGTCATAGCGTGTTTATGAGAGGGCGATAGTTTTGCGGCTAGAGCCCGATGAGTGACGCTGCAGCGGCGATGGTGATGTTGGGGGGCATGCGACGGTAGTGACTTGCTCGTGGCCGTCCACGCCGCCCGGCAAGGTGCAGACCGATCGTTGCGGGCGCATCTGTCGCGGATTCAGATAGTGGTCGATGTAGAGCACCGTGCCTGCGTGTGTTGCGGCCATCGCCGGGAGGCATGGTCAGTGCCGGAGGTGCGCGCCCGACACCACCAGGAATAGCGAACGCCGGGAGGCTGATTCCTTCGCGCTATCGCGGCCTTGCAATATGCAGCACAGGTCCATCGTGACGTTCTGGCACTTCGGCTCGATCGGCCGGCGCAGCAAACCCTACGACAACGCAAACGCAGGAAGCTTCCTGAATACGATTAAGGTCGAAGAGGTGTATCCGATGGCCTACGAAACATTTGCAGATGTTGCCGAGAACCTTCAGTGCTTTATCGACGAGGTCTCGGCGGGCCTGTGTCGCCGCCGCCTTCCGGCGGTCGAGGCACCGAACACCTGCCCGCGGGGTCAGACTGTGTGCCGACGTGGAGACCTCCGACACCACGGCGTCCGGCGCGAGTGTCTCCTCAACGGTCCCGCGTCTCGTCGTCCAGCGACCGGCGCCGCCGCCGGCCGACGTTGTTTCTGATCTCCCCTCGCCTCACAGCTCCGAAATTGCACCTAAACGCAGTGTCAGTGAAACCGGCGGCAATTAAGGGAAGCTGGCGCTAGTGTCGATCCACTAGAAAATCACTTAAACGAAAATCATCTGAAAACCATTCAAAGACGCTCTCGTAGAGCTTTGAGCTGACGAGATCCCAACGAGTTTCGTTTGCCTCAGAAGCGTTAATCTTAGGGATTGCGAACCGAGGAAGTCCAAACTCATCGGCAAGGCCATGGATTGATGCAAGATTGTGATAGGGAATTATCCGCAAGGCCGGGCAGGTGTTCATTCTCTCAATAACGGATTCAAACGTATTTATCTTTCCCAAAAATCCGCACTGTTCATTTCGAGTGTCGGCATTAGATCGAAATACAACTTCCAAAAAATCATCGATAGACATTTCTGATGGCACATAATTTTGTTTCTTCCAGAAAAAATAGTGAGACAAAAAACGTTCCATTGGTGGCCGAACGATTGCGATGATCAGATCAAACTGATGAAGATTCTCTTCGAGAACCTTCAGAGGGATATGTCCAGATATCAGGGAGTGCGTTGCAATTATATCCGTCTGATTATCGACGAGATCCTTGAGAAATAATTTCCGGTTATCGAGTCCGAAAATCTCGCTCCACTGAAAATTGTCTATCAAAGCCGTGACTAGCGAAGTGCCGGCATTTTTTGGAATATGACAAAATAGAAATTTATCTTTACGAATTGTTTTCTGTGGTTTCATAGGGATCGAATTATTGAGTAATTGCTCAATAAATAAAGACGTAGAGCTATCACTGTGCTTGTTATTCTGAATCTCGGCTATCCAATTTAGTGCCGATTTTATGATGCGTGGCGTTCGGACAAAGAAACGTTCGACTTGTAGACGAATCACAACATCGGGAGCAAACGCTTCGACAATATCTTGAATATAGTCTGGACAGTGGACAAAAAGTGAATTTTCGAACATTTCACTCAAGATAGGAAGCAATGCGTGCACGAAACTATCATGAAATATCACAGCCCTGCCTTTGCGGTGTTCGCAGTAGGTGTGGCGAATGTAACCTTCATTAACAATTGGGCCTTCAAAGAGAGTGACGGAGTAAGGTGAAAGAAGCTTTACCTGTTCAATTTGCTCTGGTGCGCGACCGGCGTGCCTTCCGAGGTCTCCTAGCGCGCAGTTATCGACGGGCAGAAATTTCGTCTCGTGGAGACGGCTCACAAGCGCTGACATTCCGAAATGTTGTAATGCGGCACAGAAGTACTGGATAGCTGCTTGTGGAGTCCAGTGGGAATCACCTTTATCGTATGTTGCAAATAGCTGTGATGAAGGCGACAAAATGTTGTCATCGAAATAAAGATATATTCCGGTATCATGCGTCGTTCGTTGCAATTGGTGAATCGGCGTTGGTCCGAAACGTTCGTAAATGATGCCTGCGGGAAGATATTCTCTCAATGAAGTTTCTTTGTTTGGCGCGACGATATACATATAGTGGCAATTGTTATTGAGAAGAGTATGCGAAAGGTCGGTATGTAGACTATGTATTTCTGATAGTACATCAGGTGCGAGAGAAATTTCGCCCTGAATTTGTTGTAGGACATGATTTGTGTCGTTGTCGAGAAAAAGATAGTCATTCTTGCCGATAATAAACTTATGGGTCATGACAGGTTCTCGTATGGTCGATTTCGCCTTGGACTTCGCTCCAGTGAGGGTATTATGATTGGAAGATCTGGACACCGGGGTTGGTGCCACCGAGGGGTTGATGACAGGGTTTTTTGTTGAGCATGCGGTTCCCTAGGAATTGGTCTCGGTGGAATGTTATCAGTTCGGCGCACCCGGTGGGCAAGGCGACGGTAGCGATCAGCAACATCACTTATCAGTAGGGTATCACGGGAAGGGATTGGCGTTAACTCACGCTTCATGTGACCTTACCCCTCTAGTCCGCCCGCGGTCTCAACTGGACACCGTCGGAAGGTGGTCTGCCACCAACTCTGGAGCACCGGAAGCTGGAGTTTTCCGGGCTGTGGTCTGCACCCTAGCGCTGGAGCACCGGAAGCTGGAGTTTCCGGGCTATACCGCGGGTGACGGGCTGGGTGCGTCAACGGGGTTCTGCAACGAGATCGGCGGCTTGTTGCCGATTGCCCCGTGCGGGCGGTCCTCGTTGTAGTATCTTCGCCAAGCCTCCAACTTTTCGCGCGCGTCCGCAAGGGTCAGGAACCAGTGGGCATTCATGCACTCGGCGCGAACACGACTGTTGAAGGCTTCGGCGAAGGCGTTGTCAGTTGGCTTGCCGGGCCGCGAGAAGTCGCGGGTGACGCCCCGCGCATAAGCCCAGATGTCGAGATCGCGGGAGACGAACTCGCTGCCCTGGTCGACACAGATCGTCGCCGGGTAGCCGATCGTCGAAAAGACCCGATCGAGCGTCTGGACCACATCTTCTCCCCGGTAGCTCAGCCGCGCATCCAGCACTGGCGAGAACCGCGAGAACGTGTCGACCACCGTCAGCACCCTGATCTTCGTCCCGGTTGCCAGTTGGTCGTGGAGGAAGTCCATCGCCCAGACTTCGTTGGGGCGTGTCGCCGGATGACGGTCTTCGCGCAGCTTCGCCTTTACCCTCCGCTTCGGCGTCTTGTTTCGCAGCTGCAGGCCCAACTCCCGGTAAAGCTTGTAGGTTCGCTTGTGGTTCACGTCCCAGCCCTCCCGCTGCAGAAGCACGTGGATGCGCCGGTAGCCGTACCGGACGCGCGTCGCGCAGATCTCCTTGATGCGCGCCTTGAGGCGGCCCGGTCGGGTCGACGTGAGCGGTAGTGGTAGGTCGAGGTGTCCATCTCGATCACCCGGCAAGCCCGCCGGATCGACACGTCCCACTCTGCCCGCATCGCGTTGACGAGCTCGCGCTTACGACCAAGCCTCAAAGTCTTCGGCGGATGACGTCCCGCAGCATCTCACCGTCTAGGCTGAGATCGGCAACCAGCTTCCGCAGGTTCGTGTTCTCATCCTCCAGCTGCTTCAGCCGCCGCATCTCCGGCGGCCTCATGCCCTCGAATTTCTCGCGACAGGCACGCATCTCCAGATTGTATCAAGCATGCCAAAGTCATCCACGGACTGTTAGGCGGCTGAGCAGCTGTGCGCCGGCTTTAAGCCAACCTGGAAGATTAAGGAATGCTCTGGGCTCGTCGCGATGTAGATCTCGCGCGAGTTCCTCTGCCGATTGTCGAAGCGCGGGAAGTCCTAGGCTATCCGCGCTGGAACAATTGGTCATCGCCTTCTCAAGGGCGAGGGCAAGGAACTTGCGTTGAATAGCTTCTGGCCAATACGCAGCTAGAAGATTGGTAACCTTGAGGTCTGGGCGGTCATCATAGGGTGCCTCTCTGGGAATCGATTTTGCGGTGCAGAGCGCCTTTTCGAACTGCTGGCGAGAACGCTGAATAAGTCCTGCAGCCCGCCGGTCGAGCCAGGCACTGTGTCCGTGGACATTGTTCCCATGCTGGACGTAGTCCTGAATTGGACCATCGACATAAGCAATACCGCCCATCCGCGACGCAACCAGCGCGATCCACATGTCGTGATAGGCGCTCTTGTAGCGGGGGATCGGGAGGATGTGCCGCATAAGGGACATCCTCCCGAGACAGGCGGCGCCGGTCACCGAGTTGGCCAAGAGCAACTCGGAAGTGCTGTCGCCGTGGCGCCGGCGCCATGAGAAGAACGACTCGTCGATGACATGACCGGCCCCAGACGTGATGCGCATGTCGCCATAGGCGAGCGCCGCACCCTCACGCTCGATTGCCTCGATCAGCCGTTCGAGCTTCTCAGGGTACCACACGTCATCCTGATCCGAGAGTGCGAAGTAGGAGCTGCGTCGGTCAAGTTGGCTAAGAGCGCGCTCGAAGTTGCCAACGAAGCCCAAGCGCCCTCCGTGGATGACCCGAATTCTGCGATCCCCCGCGACATACTGTCGGATCTGATCGAGGGTCGCGCCGGTGCTCGACTCGTCGGATATGAGTAGCTGCCAGTCGACAATCGACTGGTTCCGGACGGACTCGATCTGCGCCCGGAAAAGCTCCGGTTTCGGGTTGTACGTGGCCATGGCGATGGCGACTCGCGCTGGCCGTCCGGTGTGGGTCTTCACTGCGGGTGGCGTGACAACGATCGTGCCCGCGGCGAACCAACGCGTGGAGGTAGCGGCGCCTCGGCTAGCGGTCTTAAAACGCACTGCGACCTCGAGGGGCCCGACCCTCGCCGCGGTTCCGCACCAGGCGATCGCGAAGCCGCAAAACATCCGGTCCGCGGGGATCATTAGCGATCCGGCCGTGACAGCTATATCAGGACGGGGAAACCTCTGGAAGGATCCGGTAACGGCACGCCGCCCCACCCTGAGCTCGACGTGGCGGATGCGTCCGGTCGGCGTCATTGCGTGGCCGTGGAGGACGAGCGCCAGACGCTGTCCAAGCCCGACCGTCTGCGGGAGGTCACCGTCGATGCACACCAGCGCCGGCACCAGCGGCTCGGCGGCGAGGCGCTTCCTGGCGGCAGCGAGGAACACCGCTTCGGGATCATCGGTGCGCTGACGACGCTTCGGCAATGCGTCGTCGAGCTTCCACCAGGTATTGGGACGGATCGCTTCGGGAAACGCATGAGCGCCGGTTCGGGTGAGGGGCTGAGCGGCCATCTCTGCCGTATGGGCGGCGTAGGCGTGGAACGCGTTGACATAACGGCGCAGCAGGATCGCCTTTGCCACCGTCCGGTTTCGGCGGAGGAAGGCCTCATCGAAGGCGAGGGAGGGTGAATCGCTCCGCTGTCGTCCGGCTTGCCGAAGGTACGCGCCCAATTCCGCGATCAGGAAGGCGCCGGGTTCGGCAAGTTCGGCAGATGAGGGCAAAAGGCCGACGCGATGAGCATGAACGAACACGGGATCAAATAGGGGATGGGGCAGCAGCCCCTGCCGCGCGCCGTAACCGAGATAGAATTGGCTAACCGAGTCGGTCCCGAACCGTACCAGGTCCGTCGGCTTCATCCTTGCTTGTTTGAGGACGAAAGTTGGATCAAGAAAGGGGATGATCGCTCGCTCCGATCGGTATGGCTTCTTAAACAGCGCCCTGATCCACGCGCCCCGGCCCGCCGGGCGACCTGCGTTAGATGGATGACAGATCTCGAAGACCCTTCGGTCGATTAGCGGATGAGGCGCGAGACCTCTCGGCAGCAGATCTGTTGCATAGCGGACGACGACATCGAGAGCGGACAGCTGGCTTCCGCCACCCAGGTACTGCTTGGCGATGAAGTCCAGGTCGAGTAGCGGATTGACAAGTGAGGGTGCATCCGCGGGCGCGCGTTGTTCCAGAGTCTTTGTGATGGCGGCCTTCGAGGTAATGTCGGACGGGAGCTGATGGGCACTCCAAGCGCGGTCAAGAACCAGCGCGACGGCGTCCCATCCGACTATACTGCTCATTGGCCAGGTCCCTTGGGTCGGGCGAGCCGAGCAATCGTCAACGTTTCTCGTGTGATCCAAACGGGTGCGCACCGAACATTCAGTGGATCGGGTTTCGCGACTGGTTTGCGACCGACGAAGCGCATGGCGCGCTTATCTAGTCGAGCTTGCGCGATTTCCGCAACCTCACGCTCGAGCCCCGCCGTTCTCGTCGATGAAATCTACGCGGCCTCCTCTAACGTGCGGCGGCCGACGTTGTCGAGATTTGCCACTTTCACAGGGGGCCAAGCAGGCTCAATCGGCGAGCCCGAGAGCGTCGGCCCGGCTGCTCATGATGTCGTCCGTTCGCAAAGTGCGCACAACTGGCTGAAGGGCCTCCTCCCAAGGACGTGGCGTGATGCCGAAGTCTTGCTCGATCCTTGCTGAAGACAGGCGTGAATTGGCGGGCCGCCTGGCAGGCGTCGGGTACTCGGAGGTAGTGATCGGCTCCACCAAAGCAGTCGGTCCGCCGAGCGCCGCCGTGAGCGCAAAAATCTCGCTAGCGAAGCTGAACCAGGAGGTCTCCCCCGCGTTTGTGAAGTGGTAAACGCCGGAGTGATCACGCAGATCGGGTGTGATCGCCAACGCCATCAGGGCAGCTGCCAGATCAAGGGCTGGGGCGTACCAACTTGGTCGTTGACCACACGCACCGACTTACCCTCACTCGCCAGCCTCAGCATTGTCTTGACGAAATTGCGACCATATCGGCCGAAGACCCACGACGTACGGATGTGAGGTGCTCGGGGTTGCCCGTGCGGACCGCCTCCTCGCCCGCGAGCTTACTCGCACCATACACGCCAAGGGGACGAACAGGATCATCCTCTGCATAAGGGGCAGGCTTTGTTCCATCAAACACATAATCGGTGGAGACCTGGAGGATTGGTATGCCGCGTCGCCTCGTCTCCTCGGCGAGGATCGCTGGCGCGAGGGCGTTTGCGCCGAAGGCTTCGGCGATGGCGTTTTCGGCGGCATCAACGGCTGTGTAAGCGGCGGCGTTGATCACGGCGACCCAAACACCTGCGTCTAGGCAAGCGGCGACCGCCGATTGATCGGTCGCGTCGACTTCGTTCCGTGACGGGGCGAACACCTCAAATCCGCTCGGCCAGGAGAGTGCGGTAAGTTCTCGACCTAGTTGGCCGGAGCCGCCGAACAGAAGGACTCGCCCTCCGACCATGCTCCCACGTCCTACCTAGCGATCAAACCGAGGCGTTCGCCCGCGTATCTTCGTTCGCGGAGCGGTCGCCACCAGGCTTCGTTGGCGAGATACCAACGCACGGTCTTTGCAAGGCCACTATCGAAGGACTCCTTGGCCTGCCAGCCGAGCTCCGTCTCAGTCTTCTTGGCATCGATCGCATAGCGGGCATCATGACCGGGCCGGTCGGTGACGAACCGGATCAGTTCGCGATGCCGACGGCGCGCTGGCGCGGGCCGATCGAGAAGCATGCAAATCGTCTCGACGACTTCGAGGTTGGTGCGTTCGTTGTGGCCGCCGACATTATACTTCTCGCCCGGGCGTCCCTTGGCCAAGATCAGGGACAGGGCGCTCGCGTGATCCTCGACATAAAGCCAGTCTCGGACGTTCGAGCCGTCGCCATAAACCGGGAGTTCGCGCTCATCCAGTGCATTGAGGATGATCAGAGGGATGAGCTTTTCCGGGAAGTGGTAGGGGCCATAGTTGTTGGAGCAGTTCGATACGATCACCGGCATCCCATACGTCCTATGCCAGGCGATGGCGAGATGATCCGATGCGGCCTTGGAAGCGGAGTAGGGTGAGGAGGGATCGTAGCGCGTCTCCTCGGTGAAGAAACCGCTGGGACCGAGGGAGCCATAGACCTCGTCGGTTGAGACATGCAGGAAGCGGAAAGCGGCCCGGCGATCAGCGGGAAGGCTGTCCCAATAATCTCGTGACGCCTCAAGCAGGTGGAAGGTACCGACGACATTGGTTGCGATGAAATCGGCGGCGCCAGAGATTGACCGATCGACATGGCTCTCAGCGGCAAGATGCATCACAGCGTCGGGCATAGTCGCAGCAAAGATGCGATCAAGTGCCGGCCGATCGCAGATGTCGGCATGCTCGAAGCGATAGCGCCTGTCGTCAGCGATCGGATCGAGTGAGGCAAGGCAGGCGGCGTAAGTCAGTTTGTCGACGTTGATGACTTCGTGACCGAGCTCGCCAACGAGGTAGCGGCAAACGGCCGATCCGATGAACCCGGCCCCGCCGGTAACCAGGATCCTCATTGCCCTGGCTCGAAGCGGAAGTATGGCGGCAGGTCCCGGAGGCGTGGATGTTGGCGGTCCTTGTCCGACAGGATGGCGGTGGAAAGCTGGACCGGCCACTCGATGCCCAACTCGGGATCGTCGAAGGCGAGACCCCGGTCGGCTTCCGGCGCGTAGTATTGCGTCATTCGATAGAGAACTTCCGCATCTGGCGTGAGCGTACAGAAGCCGTGAGCAAAGCCTGGTGGAACATAAAGCTGTCGTCGATTGTCAGAGGATAGTTCTACAGCGATGGGAAGCCCAAAGACGGGGGAGCCTTGGCGGATGTCGACCACCACATCCAGGATCGCGCCGCGCAGGACGCGCACGAGCTTCCCCTGGTCCTTAGGGGGCACCTGAAAATGAAGTCCCCTTATCGTTCCTGCCTCGACAGAAAAGGTCTGGTTGTCCTGGACGAAATCGACATCGACGCCGAGTTCCGCGAACCGACTCCGGCTGTAGGTCTCGGATAGGGAACCCCGATCATCCTTGTGCTGGGTTGGTGTGATGGCCACGGGCCCGCGAGCAGAGAAGGTCTCGACGAAGACGCCATCCCAGACACGTCGGGATCCTGCGCTGTAAGACAGGTTCTGGGACATGTCAGCCATGCGCGATGATCGTCCTGATATAGGCGCCGTAGCTATTTCGATACTCGTGAGCGAGACGAAGGGCTTGCTCGGTGTCAATGTAGCCAAGGCGCCAGGCGACTTCTTCGAGGCAGGCTATTTTGTAGCCCTGACGGGTCTCGACGGTTTGGACAAAGTTCGCTGCGGCGAAGAGATCCTCGACCGTACCGGTATCTAAGCACGCGGTGCCGCGCTGAAGCTTGACGACGCGAAGGTCGCCGCGCCGCATGTAAACCTCGTTGACCGCGCGGTGATCTCGATCTCGCCGCGCGCCGACGGCTTCACCGAACGGGAACAGGCCGGGCTCAAGCGCTACACCCCAAATGGGGTAAAGGCGCTAAGCCGGCGTTCAGTCAATTTGTGCGAGCGATCGCTCGCTTGCGCTGCGATTGGACTCTCAGGGTTGGCGTGTTGACGCGACGGACGGTGATAGGCCGTCGGCCGTTTCCCGCCAGAATTCAAGAGTCTCCGCGCCCAGGCGGTAGGGCGCGTGGAAACGGCTGCTCACCGTTGACCAAAGGCGATCGAGCGCCCGATTACATCAGTTAAACGAGTGACATCCCTGGCAGGCACAGCCTCAAAGGTGCGGAGATCGCGAACGGTTGCGGAGGCGAACACCGACGCCGCCGCCATTCTCGTCGATAAATTCGACGCCAGCTTTCTCTAGGGCATTCCGCAGCGCCAATGCATTAGCGGTGGTCATGGTGGCTTTCGGATCAGCACTTTCAGCCCGGCGTATGGTGCTGAGACTAACCGCCGAAGCGTGAGAAAGGTCAGCGGCATTCCATTGGAGAAGCGCGCGGGCAGCCCGAACTTTCCAGCACATTGGGATCCTAAGCTTAGAATTCCACGTGGACAAGTTGTCGCG